>Ga0308157_10010385_pt1 | contig 10104 bp, 8 predicted proteins | sample PhyBR1_FD_201035 | JGI IMG/M metagenome (GOLD analysis project Ga0308157, IMG submission 201035) | Phyllosphere microbial communities from UC Gill Tract Community Farm, Albany, California, United States - DLSLB.R1 | ecosystem: Host-associated > Plants > Phyllosphere > Unclassified | place: USA... | reverse complement strand
GGTCCCGCGCTGGCGCCGGACGGGTCCTGACATGGCTTGGCTCGGCTTTTATCCGCTGCTGTCGGCCGCCGGCCTGCTGGGCGTGAGCCTGCTGGCCGGGGGCGCGGTGCTGCTGCTGGCGTTGTGGATCGACAGGCGCTTTGGCGAGCCGCCGCTGGCCGTGCACCCCGTGGTCTGGATGGGCCACTACCTCAAGGCCTGGGGGCGGGTCACCGTGCGCTGCCCGCCGGCGCTGGCCTTCACGTTGGGCGCGCTGGCCTGGTGGGGGGCGGTGCTGGTGCTGGGCGCGCTGGCCTGGGGCTTGCAGGCCGCGGTGCTGGGGCTGGTGCTGCGGGCGTTGCAAGCCCTGGACGGCGGCAATGGCGGCGGTGCAGGCGTGGCGGCGCTGGCCGGGGCAGGGCTGCTCCTGCTGGCCTGGCTGCTCAAGACCATGCTGGCCTGGCGCATGCTGCGCGACGAAGCCGGCGCGGTCGAGGCCGCGCTGCAGCAATCGCTGCAGGCCGGGCGCGAGCGCCTGTCCTGGCTGGTCAGCCGTGACACCGCCGCGCTGAGCGAGAGCGAGGTGCGCGAAAGCGCCATCGAAACCCTGGCGGAAAACCTCAACGACTCGGTGGTGGCGCCGGTTTTCTGGTTTGCCCTGCTCGGCCTGCCGGGCGCGGCGATCTACCGCTTTGCCAACACCGCCGACGCAATGTGGGGCTACCGCGGCACCTACAAGGGCCAGCACTTGGAATGGGCCGGCAAGTGGGCCGCTTGGGCCGACGATGCGCTGTCCTGGCTGCCGGCGCGCCTGACCGCCGCCTTGCTGGCGCTGGCCGCCGGCGGCCTGCCGTGGCAGGCGCTGCGGCAAGAGGCGGCCAAGACCCCGTCGCCCAACAGCGGCTGGCCGATGGCCGCGATGGCGCTGGCCCTGGGCGTGCGCCTGGGCAAGCCGGGTGCCTACACCCTCAACCCCGCCGGCCGGCCGCCCCGCCGGCCCGACATGCACCAGGCCCAGCAGCAGGCGGCCCGGGTGGTCGGGGTGCTGCAGGCGTTGGCGGCACTGTGTTGCCTCGGCCTGCTGGCCGTTGTGCTGGGGGGCGGGTGATGGGCGCGATGCCGCCGCCGGCGCCGCGCGTGCACGGCGGGCCGGACCGCCACGGCCCGGCGCGGCACGACTTTTCTACCAACAGCAACGCCTGCGCACCGTGCCTGGCGGCGCAGGTGGCCGTGCGCCAGGCCGACGCCGGCCCGTACCCGGACCCGGGCTACACCGCGCTGCGCCGGCGGCTGGCCGATTTTCATGGCGTGGCGCCGGAGCGCGTGGTGCTGGCCGCCAGCGCCAGCGAATTTATCTTTCGCATCACCGCCCTGGCGGCTCAGCGCGAAGCTCCCGTCTGGCTGCCGCCGCACAGCTACGGCGACTATGCCCAGGCCGCGCGCGCGCACCGGCTGGCGCAGGCATCTGAGGCCGGCCAGGCGCAGCTCGTCTGGGCCTGCGAGCCGTCCAGCCCGCTGGGCAGCGCGCAGGCGGACCTGGGCCGGCAGGTGGACCGGCTGGGCGAGGGCGCCCACCTTGTGCTGGACCGTGCCTACGAACCCTTGCGCCTGGGCGGCGCGCCCAGCCTGGGGCCGGACCAGCTGGCGCGCGTCTGGCAGCTTTTCACGCCCAACAAGGCCTTGGGCCTGACCGGCGTGCGCGCCGCCTACGCGGTGGCGCCTGCCGGGGCCGCTAACGCCGTCGCCGCCCTGGAGGCGCTGTGCCCGTCCTGGCCGGTGGGCGCGCACGGCGTGGCGCTGCTGCAGGCCTGGACCAGCCCCGAGGCGCAGTCCTGGCTGGCCGAAAGCCTGCTTGTCCTGCGCGACTGGAAGGCGCGGCAGATCGCGCTTTGCGAAGCCCTGGGCTGGACCTGCCTGCCCAGCGACGCCAATTTTTTCTGCGCCCGTCCTGCGCTGCCCGAAGGCTTGAGCCTGCCGGCCGCCCTGGCGCGGCTGCGCCCGCGCGGCCTGCAACTGCGCGACACCGCGTCCTTCGGCCTTCCCGGCCATGTGCGCCTGAGCGTGCAGCCGCCCTTGTCGCAGGACGCGCTGCGCCAGGCATGGCAACAACTTATCGAGGCAACTGTATGAACGCCAAAACCGTCATGGTCCTGGGCACCACCAGCGGGGCCGGCAAGAGCTGGCTGGCCACCGCGCTGTGCCGCCACTACGCCCGCCAGGGACTGAGAGTCGCGCCCTACAAGGCGCAGAACATGAGCAACAACGCCCGCGTCGTGGCCGGCGGGGAGATCGGCAGCGCGCAGTATTTCCAGGCGCTGGCCGCGCGCGCCGTGCCCGATGTGCGCATGAACCCGCTGCTGCTCAAGCCCGAAAAAGACACGCAAAGCCAGGTCGTGCTGATGGGGCAGGTCGATGCCGAACTCTCGCGCATGGCCTGGCGCGAGCGCAGCGCCTCGGTCTGGCCGGTGGTCGCGCAGGCGCTGGACGACCTGCGGGCCGAGAACGACGTGGTGGTGGTCGAGGGCGCGGGCTCGCCGGCCGAGATCAACCTCAAGTCCAGCGACATCGTCAACATGCGCGTGGCCCTGCATGCCGACGCGGCGTGCCTCTTGGTGACCGACATCGACCGGGGCGGCGCCTTTGCCCACCTCTATGGCACCTGGGCGATGCTCGACGAGGCCGAGCGCCGGTTGATCCGGGGCTTCGTCCTCAACCGCTTTCGGGGCGATGCCGCGCTGCTGGCGCCCGGGCCGCAGATGCTGCAGGCGCTGACCGCCGTGCCGACGGTGGCCACGCTGCCGATGTGGTGGCAGCACGGCCTGCCCGAGGAAGACGGCGTGTTCGACGACCGCAGCACCGCGGCTGGCGTCGTGACCCGCACTGTCGCCGTCATCGCCTACCCGCGCATCAGCAACCTGGACGAATTCCAGCCGCTCAAGAACATGCCCGGCGTGCGCCTGAAATGGGTGCGCAGCCCGTCCGGGCTTGCCGGGCTGGCAGCGACCGACTGGGTGATCCTGCCTGGCTCCAAGGCCACCAGCGCCGACCTGGACTGGCTGCGCGCGCAGGGCCTGGACCGGGCGGTGGCCGCGCATGCCGGCCGGGGCGGCCCGGTGCTGGGCATCTGCGGCGGCCTGCAGATGCTGGGCGAGGCGCTGATCGACGCGCACGGCATCGACGGCAACGGCCCGGGCCTGGGGCTGCTGCCGCTGGTCACGGTGTTCGAGGCGGACAAGACGGTGCGCCAGCGCCAAGCGGCGTTTGACGCCGTCGGCGGGCCGTGGGCGGCGCTCTCCGGCGTGGCGGCGGCGGGCTACGAGATCCACCACGGCCAGACCGCCCAGCACCCGGCCATGGCGGCGGCCGGCCACCTCGCCCGGCCGGTGCTGCCCGACGGGCTGGGCTGGCAAAACGGCGCGGGCAACGTGCTGGGCGTGTACCTGCACGGCCTGTTCGAGGACCCGCGCGTGCTCAAGGCGCTGTTTGGCGCGGCCGCGCCGACGCTGGACGCGGTGTTCGACGGGCTGGCCGACTTCATCGGGCGGCATTTCGAGCCCGGCGTGCTGCAGTCGCTGATCGACTGAGCCTGGCGGACAGGCGGCGCCGCCCTTCAGCCCGGCGCGCGCCTGAGCGGCCCGAAGCAGGCCTTGAGCGACTCCTCGCGGCAGACCAGCAGCTGGTCCTGGCGCGGGCTGAATTGGAGGAAGCGCGTCGTTGGCGCGTCGCCCGGCTCGCGCAGGTCGCCGGCGCAGTCGGGCGCGTGGTTCGATTCGAGCACGGTCTCGGTCAGCCGGTAAAAGCCCGGCACGCTGGGCACGCGCGCCACGGTGTAGCGGCTTTGCGTGGCCTGGTCGCCGCTGCGGCTGGCTTGGGTGCCATCGGCCCGGTACTCCAGGGTTTCGGTGCAGGCGGTGCCGGGCAGCGTCCAGCCCCAGCGGCCCGCGAGGGGGTGGGCGGCCGGCGCGGCGGGTGTTTGCGCGCCAGCGGCCGCGCCGGCCAGCAGCAAGGGAAAAAGCAGTGAACGCATGCGAGACAACTCCTGGGGTGCGTGGGGGATGGGCAGGCGGGCCGGCGGGCCTGGGGTTGCCGCGCCTGCGGCAACCGCACAATGTAATCAATCCGCGGCCGGCGCGCCGTCCAGCCGTTAGGATGTGGCCGCGCCGTGCGTGCCGTGCGCGCCGCGCGCGCTTTTTTTCACCCCCTGCGGGGTTCCATTTTTTTTCTTTTATGCCCGGAGTCTCGATGCGCCAGCGCGCCAGCCAAGAACAAGCCTCAGTGGCCCTTTACTGGGATTTTGAAAACCTGCACGCCAGCCTGTGCGAGGCGCGCCAGGAGGGCGCCTACAGCAAGCAGGACAACCGCTTTCGGGTGCAGGAGCCGCTCGTGGACATCCAGGCGGTGGTGGAGTTCGCCGCCTCGTTCGGCCCGATCGCCATCAACCGCGCCTACTGCAACTGGCAGTATTTCAGCCGCTACCGCGACGCGCTGCTGCAGTGCGCGGTCGAGCTGATCCAGCTCTTTCCGCCCGGCGGCACGGCCAAGAACGGCGCGGACATCAAGCTGTGCCTGGACGCGATGGAGGACGTCGGGCGCTTCGAGCATGTCGGCACCGTCGTCATCGTCGGCGGCGACAGCGACTTCATGCCGGTGTCGCAAAAGGTCAAGGCCGCCGGCCGCAGCCTGGTCGGCATCGGCACCCGCAAATCGACCAACCGGCACTGGGCCAAGAGCTGCCACGCCTTTCACTACTACGAAAACCTCGACCTGCAGGAGCCGGTGCTGGCGGCCGCGCGGCCGGCGCCGTGCATGGCGGGCGATGCCGCCGCCGAGCTCTTGACGCGCGCCATCCGGCTGCTGGCCCAGGCCCAGGGCAATGCCTGGGTCAGCCCGCAGGCGCTGTGGCAGATGATCCGCCGGCTCGACCCGACGTTCGACCCGGCCGAGCACGGCCATGCGAACTTCCCGGCCCTGCTCGCGGCCTTTGGCGACCTGCTCGAACCCGGCGAGGGCGAGGGCCGCGCGCCCCTGCTGCGGCTGCGCTGAGGCGCGCCTTGCGGCGGCCGCATGCTATCGAAAAGAGAGCTGCCAGCCCAGGCGGGGATTGGGCGGGAGGCCGATTTGATGCCTGAAATGGCCTTGGGGCGGCCGGCTGCCGGCGGCGCTGGCGCTCAGGGCGCGCCGGCGGCCGGTCCGGGCGGCGCGGCAATGCAGAACCGCTCGGGCGCCAAGGCGTGCTCCTGCAGGTTCAAGCCCGGGCCGCCGCGGTCGACGGCCAGGAAATCGGCGGTCGCGTGCAGCGACAGCAGCGGGTGGTGCCAGGTGCCGCGCGCGTAGTTCACGCCCTGGCCGGGCGCGGCCACAAAGCAGCGCAGCGCCTGCAGGTCGGGCGCGTCGGCGTCGCCGCCGGGCGCCACCACCACGAGGTAGGGCAGGGGCGCCAGCGGCATGAAGGCCTGGCTGCCCAGCGGGTGGCGCTCCAGCACGCCCAGGAACAGCGGGAACCGGCGCGGGTGCGAGCGAAAGATGCTGATGAGCGTGCGGGCGCCGTGGCCGGCCAGCTCGACGCGGGCCAGGTCGTGGTAGCGCTCGGCATGGCCCTGGTTGACCGGCAGGCGCTGGGCGCTGTCGCGCGCCTCGATGACGTCGCCGAACGGGGCAAACGCGGCCGCGCTCAAGGGTTCGGGCACCAGGAGGGTGGGGTTCATGGCTAGCAGTCGATGTCGTCCAGGACGGTTTCAAAGGGGTCGCCTGCGCCCAGGCGCTGGCGGCCGCGCTTGCTGAAGGCCACGCCCATGGCCAGCGTCTGTGCCAGGCTCATGGCCGCGCACAGCGAGCGAAAGCCCAGCAGCTCGGCGTCGTTGACCTCCAGCGCCAGGTCGGCGCCCTGCGCGATCGGGCTGAGGATGGAGTTGGTCAGCGCCAGGCGCTTGACGCCGCGCCGGGCCAGCTGCTGGCACACCTGCAGCGTGTCGCCGGCGTAGGGCGGAAAGCTCACTGCGATCAGCAGGTGGCCGGGGCCGGCAATCGAAGCCTGCTCGTGGATGCTGCCGCCCAGGCCGTTGATCTGCACCGTCGGGCAGCCGACCCGGTTCAGCGCGTAGGCCAGGTAGGCCGCCACCGCGTACGAGCGGCGCAGCCCCACCACGTGCACCAGCGGCGCCTGCTCGATCAGGTCGATGGCCGCCTGCAGCGGCAGCCGGTCGGCGTCGGCGCGCAGGTGCTCCAGCGACACCGTGTTGGCCTGGCTGAAGGCGCGCAGCACCTGCGCCGGGTCGTCGGGGTTGTCCAGCGTCTGCTCGCCGCCGAAGTGGCGGATGCGCTCGGGAAAGCTGGGCGGCCCGGCGTGCTGCAGCGGCTCGCGAAACAGCCGCTGCAGGTCGCTGTAGCCGTCGCAGCCCAGCGACTGGGCCAGCCGGATGAAGGTGGCGGCGGCCACATTGGAGGTGCGCGCCAGCGTGGCCACCGGGTTGAGCGCGACCTCGTTGGGGTGGTCGAGCGCGTAGCGGGCGGCCGCGCGCAGCCGGGGCGTGAGCCGCTCGCTCTCGCGGCCGATCAGCTCGCGCAGCTCGGCCAGGTTGGCGGGCCGGGCGGGCCGCTCCGGCTTCGGGGGGGCGGTGGCCGCTGGGGCGGGCGGGGCGGAGGGTGTCACGGAAAAGGGGCGCCGGGCCGGAGAGTTCAAAACGCCTGTACGGTACCACGCGGCACGAAGCGGCCCATGCCCTCGCGGCCCAGCCACGCTTCGCCGTCCACGATCAGCTCGCCGCGCAGGAACACGTTTTTCACCCGGCCGCGCAGCGTGCGGCCTTCGAGCAGCGTGTAGTCGCACTGGCTGTGCAGGTGCGCGGCATGGATCACCTGCGTGGCCGCCGGGTCGAACAGCACCACGTCGGCGTCGCTGCCCACGGCGATCGTGCCTTTTTTCGGGAACAGGCCGAACAGCTTGGCCGGCGTGGTCGAGGTCAGCTGCACGAAGCGGTTGAGCGAGAGCTTGCCCTGCATCACGCCGATGTCGAACAGGCTGACCAGCCGCGTCTCGATGCCGGGCGCGCCGTTGGGAATCTTCGAGAAATCGTGCAGGCCGCTCATCTTCTGGCGCTGGTAGCCCAGGTGGCCTTCCTTCATGCAGAACGGGCAGTGGTCGGTGGCGATCACCTGCAGGTCGTCGTAGCGCAACGCGCGCCACAGGTGCTTCTGGTCGTCGGGCGTGCGCAGCGGCGGCGTCATGACGTACTTGGCGATCTCGAATTCGTCGCTGTTGTAGACCGAATCGTCGAACAGCAGGTAGTGCGGGCAGGTTTCGGCAAACACCGGAATGCCCTCGGCACGCGCGGTGACGATGTGCTTGAGTGCCTGGTTGGACGAGACGTGGACGAAGTAGATCTGCGCCTCGGCCAGCTCGGCCAGCCGGATGCCGCGGTGCGTGGCCTCGCCCTCCAGGATGGCCGGGCGGGTCAGCGCGTGGTAGCGCGGCGAGGCGTGGCCGGCTTCCAGCGCTTCCTTGATCAAGAGGTCGATCACGGTGCCGTTTTCGGCGTGCAGCGCGACCATGCCGCCGTCGGCGCCCACCTGGCGCAGCATCTGGAAGATCGCGGCGTCGTCGGCCATCATCACGCCGGGGTAGGCCATGAACATCTTGAAGCTGGTGACGCCCTCGTGGCGCATGGCGTGGCGCACGTCGGCCAGCACCTGCGCGTCCACCCGCGTCACGATGACGTGCAGGCTGTAGTCGATGTTGACCTGCGGGTCCGCCAGGCTTTGGGCCCGGGCGATGGCGCCCAGCGGCGAGTCTTCGGGCGTCTGCAGCGCGAAGTCCACGACGGTGGTGGTGCCGCCGAAGGCCGCGGCCCGCGTGCCGCTGGCAAAGGTGTCGCAGGTGACGGTCGGGCCGATGATGTTTTGCAGGTGCACGTGGGTGTCCACGCCGCCGGGCAGCACATACAGGCCACTGGCGTCGATGATTTTCACGCCTTCGCCCACGGCCAGGTCCTTGCCGATGGCGTGGATGACGCCGCCCTGCATCAGGACATCGGCGACGTAGTCGTCGGTGGCCGTGATGACGCGGCCGTTGCGGATCAGGGTGGTGCCTGGGGTGCTCATGCTGCGGCGCCGATGGCTTCGTCCAGGTGGCGGACCAGCCGGTCGATTTCCTCGGCGGTGTTGTAGTGCGCCATGGACACCCGCACCACGCCGCCCTGGGCCTGCAGGCCGAGCGCCTCGATCAGGCGCCGGGCGTAGAAGTCGCCAAAGCGGATGCCGATGTCGAAGCGGTCCAGGTGGCGCACGATGGACTCGGAAGGCTGCTTGCCCACCACGAAGCTGATGGTCGGCACGCGCGCGCCGGCGGCCTGCGACGGCAAGCCGATGATGCGAACGCCGGCCTTGCCGCGCAGGTAGGCCAGCAGCCGCTCGGCCAGCCGGTCCTCGTGCCGCTCGAACAGGTCGAACGCCGCCTGCATCCGCTGGCGCGGCGTGCCGGTGGCGCCGTGGGCCGTGCCCATGGCGCACAGGTAGTCGGAAATGCCGATGCAGCCATAGGACAGCTCGTAGTTCACGTTGCCCGGCTGCAGCTTGTAGGGCAGGACCTCGGGGCCGATGAAGTAGTGGTTCAGGCTGGGCAGGCCCAGCAGCATGTCGCGCTTGCCCCAGAGCACGGCAAAGTGCGGGCCGAAGACCTTGTAGAAGCTGAAGACGTAGGCGTCCGCGCCGCTGGCCTGCACGTCGACCAGCCGGTGCGGCGCGTAGGCCACCGCATCGACCAGCAGCCGCGCGCCGGCCGCGTGCACCAGTTCGGCCACCTGGGCCACCGGGTTGACGGTGCCCAGGATGTTGGAAGCGTGCGTCATCGCCACCCAGCGGGTGCGCGGGCCCAGCAGCTGCTGCAGGTCGTCCAGCTCCAGCGCGAGCGAGTCGAGGTTGACGTTCCAGAACTTGACGACCGCGCCGGCCTTTTCCAGCCGCGTCCAGCCGCCGATGTTGGCCTCGTGGTCGGTGTTGGTGACGATGATCTCGTCGCCCGGCCGGATGCCCGGCAGCAGCGCCTGCGTGAACAGGAACATCAGGCTGGTGGAGGCGCTGCCCATCACGACCTCGTCCTCGTGCGCCGCGTTGATCAGCTGCGCCACCGAGCGCCGCGCCGCAATGACGCGCTCGCCGGCGGCGACCGATTCGCGGTAGCTCGCGCCCAGCTGCACGGCGCTGGTGAGCAGGTAGTCGCGCACCCGGTCGGCCACGCGGGCGAGCACCTGCGAGCCGCCGGCGTTGTCCAGGAAGGTGTAGCCGCTGGCCAGCGCCGGGAATTCGGCGCGCACCAGGTCGAGGTTGAGTTCGGTCTGCAAGGCGGTCATGCGTTGGGGTGTCCGGTGTTTCAATGGTTGACGATGGCCTGCAGGAAGGCCTGGGTGCGCGCTTCCTGCGGGGCGGTGAAGAATTGCGCGGGCGCGGCCTGCTCGATGACGCGGCCCGCTTCCATGAAGATCACGCGGTCGGCCACGCGCCTAGCAAAGCCCATCTCGTGGGTGACGATGACCATGGTCACGCCCGAGCGCGCCAGGCCCTGCATCACGTCGAGCACCTCGCCGACCATCTCCGGGTCCAGCGCGGAGGTCGGCTCGTCGAACAGCAGCACCTTGGGCTCCAGCGCCAGCGCGCGCGCAATGGCCACGCGCTGCTGCTGGCCGCCCGAGAGCTGGCCGGGCCGCTTGTGCGCGTGGTCGGCCAGCCCGACCTTGGCCAGCAGCTCGGCCGCCCGGCGCTCGGCATCTGGCCGGCTCAGCCCGCGCACCCGCAGCGGCCCCAGCGCCACGTTGCGCAGGGCGCTCAGGTGCGGAAAGAGGTTGAAGTTCTGGAACACCATGCCGACCTCGGCGCGCACCCGCGCCAGCGCCTTGCCGCGCACGACCGGCTGCCCGTCGACGCAGATCTCGCCCTGCTGGTAGTCCTCCAGCAGGTTGATGCAGCGGATCAGCGTGGACTTGCCCGAGCCCGACGGGCCGACGACAACGACGACCTCGCCCTCGGCGATGTCCAGGTTGATGTCGTGCAGCGCGGTGAAGGCGCCGTAGCGTTTTTGCAGCCGGCTGATGCGGATCAGCGGCGCCGTGGGGGCGGCGGACTGCGGGGAGGTGT
>Ga0308157_10010379_pt1 | contig 10107 bp, 10 predicted proteins | sample PhyBR1_FD_201035 | JGI IMG/M metagenome (GOLD analysis project Ga0308157, IMG submission 201035) | Phyllosphere microbial communities from UC Gill Tract Community Farm, Albany, California, United States - DLSLB.R1 | ecosystem: Host-associated > Plants > Phyllosphere > Unclassified | place: USA... | reverse complement strand
GGCCGAACAGCGTATCTACTTCGCCAACCACCAGAGCCATGCCGACATGGTGCTGATCTGGGCCGCGCTGCCCGAGGAGCTGCGCAGCATCACGCGCCCCATCGCGGCCAAGGACTACTGGACCAAGACGCCCTTTCGGCAATGGATCACCACGGCCGTGTTCAACGCCGTCTATGTGGACCGGCAGGCCACGCCCGCGCGGCCGGCCGCGGCCGTGGCGGCGCAGCCCGGGGGCGCGCCCGCGGCACCGGCCGATGCCGACACCGCGATGGCCGGCGGCCCCGACCCCTCGCCCGAAGCCCCGCCCCGCCCGCCCAGCCCCGAGGCGCTGCGCGCCGCGCTGCCCGAGTCCGACCCGCTGGCGCCGCTGGTGCGCGCGCTGGAGAGCGGCGACTCCATCGTGATCTTCCCCGAGGGCACGCGCGGCCATGGCGACGAGCCGCAGCCCTTCAAGTCGGGCCTGTTCAAGCTGGCGCAGATGTTCCCGCAGGTGGTGCTGGTGCCCGCCTGGATCAACAACGTGCAACGTGTCATGCCCAAGGGCGAAGTGGTGCCCGTGCCCATCCTGTGTTCGGTGACCTTTGGCGCACCCGTCCAGCTCGAAGCGGGTGAAGAACGCCGTCCGTTCCTCGACCGCGCACGCCGCGCCGTGATCGCGCTGCGGGAAGTCTGACCATGGCGATCCCCCAGCCCCTGCCCTCGCCTATCGCCGCGCCCCCGGGGGCGGCACGGACATGAACAACTTCCTGCGCAACCTCACCGCCACCCAGCAGATCGGGGCCCTGTTCCTGGTCGTGTTCGGCATCCTGTCCATCGTCACCGTCTGGGCGTTCGTGCGCAACCTGCGCGAGCACGCGGGCGACGATCCCGAATCCGAGGCGCGCGCGCTGGAGGCCAAGCGCTTCTGGGGCCTGCTCAAGACCTCGTGGATGATGGCCACCGTGTTCTGGGTGGGCTGGGTGCTGGGCGACACCGTGGCCACCGTGCTCTTCGCGATCGTGGGTTTTTTCGCGCTGCGCGAGTTCATCACGCTCTCGCCCACGCGCCGGGGCGACCACCGCAGCCTGGTGCTGGCCTTCTTCGTGGTGCTGCCGCTGCAGTTCTGGATCGTGGGCAGCAGGCACTTCGACCTGTTCACGGTGTTCATCCCCGTCTACGTGTTCCTGGCCCTGCCCGTGGTGAGCGCGCTGGCCAACGACCCGCAGCGCTTCCTGGAGCGCAACGCCAAGCTGCAGTGGGGCATCATGGTGTGCGTGTACGGCATGAGCCATGTGCCCGCGCTGCTGCTGCTCGACTTCCCGGGCTACCGCGACAAGGGCGCCTTCCTGGTGTTCTTCCTCGTCTTCGTGGTGCAGACCTGCATGGTCGTGCAGCATCTCCTGGGCCGGCGCTTTCCGCACAAGCCCGTGGCGCCGCAAGTCAGCCAGAGCTTCCAGTGGGCGAGCTGGCTGGCGGGCGTGGGCGTGGGCGGGCTGGTGGGCACGCTGCTCACCTTCATCACGCCCTTCAAGCCCGGGCAGGCGCTGGGCATGGCGCTGCTGGCCTGCGTGGCGGGCAGCCTGGGGCATCTGGTGATGAAGGCCCTGAAGCGCGACCGTGGCATCACGAGCTGGGGCATGCAGGGCATGTCCGTCACCGGCGCGGGCGGTCTGCTCGACCGGGTGGACGCCCTGTGCTTCGCGGCGCCGGTGTTCTTCCATTCGGTACGCTAGTACTTCGGCCTCTGACAATAAAATCGGCCGCCAGCGCTTTACCAATAAGCGCCAGCAGCTATCAAACAAATAGCAAATGCGCATTCTCGGCATCGACCCCGGCCTGCAGACCACCGGCTTCGGCGTGGTGGACATGGACGGCCACCAGCTCAGCTACGTGGCCAGCGGCACCATTCGCACCACCACGCTGGCGCTGGGCGACCTGCCCGGGCGCCTGAAGATCCTGTTCGACGGCATCACCGAAGTGGCCGCGCGCTACGAGCCCGATGTGGCCTCGGTCGAGATCGTGTTCGTCAACGTCAATCCACAGTCCACCCTGCTGCTGGGCCAGGCGCGCGGCGCCTGCATCACGGCCCTGGTGGCCAGCAACCTGCCCGTGGCCGAATACACCGCGCTGCAGATGAAAAAGGCCGTGGTCGGCCATGGCCGCGCGGCCAAGAGCCAGGTGCAGGAGATGGTGCGCCGCCTGCTGCGCCTGCCCGGTCTGCCGGGCACCGATGCGGCCGACGGCCTGGGCATGGCCATCACCCACGCGCATGCCGGTGCGGCCATGGGCCGGCTGGGGGAAGCTGCCACGCTCAACCGGCGCCAGCATGCGATGTACAAGGGCGGGCGCAGCTACTGACCCCCGGGCGCCGCAAGACGGCGCCACCCCTGCCGGTTCGCCCGGCCACCGCCGGGATGCCCGCGCGCCACAGGCAAAAAAATACCGCGCCCGAAGGCGCGGTACAGCCCCACCAGGGTTTCTGCGGCAATAAAAGGGTCAGGCCACCTGCGTCTTGAGCCGGTCGGCACGCTCCTTGGGCGAGGGGTGCGTGGACAGGAAGCTGGTGGAATCCCCGCCCGACATGGCGGCGAGCTTTTCCAGCGCGGTCACGCAGGCCGCGGGCTGGTAGCGCTTGGCCTTCATGAAGCCCATGGCGTAGTCATCGGCCTCGCGCTCGTTGCCTTGCGAGTGCTGGGCACGCACCACCTTCTCGAACAGGTCACCCAGCTGCGAGCTGGCGATGGCGCCGGCCTTGCCGTTGCTCGACGCCACGGCGTTGCGCAGCGCGCTGGTGCGCAGGGCGGTCTGGATGCGGGCCTTGGTGTGGCCGGCCTTGACGTGGCCGATCTCGTGGCCGATCACGTAGCGCACCTCGTCGTCGGTGAACTTGTCCATGAGGCCCGAATACACGCGGATCGTGCCGTTGGCCATGGCAAAGGCGTTGATCTCGGGCGTGAGGTAGACCTTGAAATTCATCTTGAGGCCGTCGTGCGTGCCCAGGCCCGAGGTGAGTTTGGTGAGGCGGGTCGCGTAGGGGTTGCCTGCCGGGGCCACCTTGTTCTGGCGGTCCATCTCGGAGGACATCTGGTCGAACGTGCTCTTGAGTTCCTCGTCCGACAGGCTCTCGGACTTGGCCAGGTCCTTGCCCGCATCCAGCATCTTGCCCAGGTCGAACTGCGCCCACACGGGCGATACGGCGCTGACGCCGGAAGCCAGGGTCACGAGCGTCAACAATTTACGGCGGTCCATCGGGGTTCCCTCTCTGACGTCGGTCAGTTTTTGATTGGTCTTTGGTCTGATTGTTTTTTTGCGCAACCAACTGCAAGCAATGGTGGGCGCGCGCCGAAGGATAGCCACGCCCGCGCCGTTTCCAGGCCGTGGCAATGTCTGCAGATGTAAGAACTGTGTGCCGATGCTGGCGGCGGCTGAGGCAGCGCTGCTGGTCGCAGCCGTTGCCGTGCTGGAGGCGCCGGACTTGTGAAATCGCTCCAGGCGCTTACAACGCAATCACATCACGCTGCACAAAACGTGGCATTTGACGGTGTTGGTCAGCCGCTGTGCCGCGCCCGGATTCAGCGCCCCAGGCCCCGCTTGAGCTCCTTGAGCAGCAGCAGCACCTGGTTCGATGCGTGGCGGCAGCTTCCGTTGAGCAGCTGCACGGCCTTTTGCTGGTCCCCCGCCTGGAACAGCGTCACGACATCGGCCGCCTGCTGGTGGAAGTACTTGTGCCGCGCCACCAGCATGTCGAACGCCGGAAAATGCCCCAGCCGCACACGCCCCGTGCCGTAAAGCCAGCGGCCCAGGTCGCAGCGGTCGTCCTGGCAGATGCGTTCGGGCCGCATGACCTCCTGCGAGCGGCCATTGACCATGTCCTGCAGCTGCAGCCGCCAGCGCTCGTGGCTGGCGATGGCCGCGTCGATGTCGATCTCGGTCATCAGCATGGAGGCGTATTCGGCGTCCAGCACCAGCTCGCTGCCGTTGTCTTCCATGGCCCAGGTGGTGTCGGGACTGGCGGGGTCTTGCTCCCGGATCTTGAACAGGCGGCTGAAAAAACCCATGCTTGGTCCCAATAACGGCCTCTGGCGCGAAACCGGAAATCGCCCCGCCAGAAATGCCTTGAAACATTTTGTGGGCGCGGCGCCTTTTTGGCTACCAAAAAATCGCCGCCGTGCGTGCGCGGTCCAGGGCAACCCTTCCGCCGCCGCCAGCTCTGGCGCCGGGCCCTGCACGAATGGGGTGGCCGCAGGACAATGCGCCCATGACTTCCACCGCTCCCCGCCCCGCCCTGTCCATGCTCGACCTGGTCGCCGTCCGCGAAGGCGGCACCGTCGCCGATGCGCTGCAGATTGCCCTGCGCACCGCGCAGCACGCCGAGAAACTGGGCTTTGCCCGCTACTGGCTGGCGGAGCACCACAACATGGCGGGCATCGCCAGCTCGGCCACCGCCGTGCTGGTGGGGCACATCGCGGGCGGCACCTCGCGCATCCGCGTGGGCTCGGGCGGCGTCATGCTGCCCAACCACGCGCCGCTGGTGGTGGCCGAGGCCTTCGGCACCCTGGCCGAGCTGTACCCCGGCCGCATCGACCTGGGCCTGGGCCGCGCGCCGGGCACCGACCCCACCACCATGCGCGCATTGCGCCGCAGCCGGGTGGAGACGGCCGACGACTTCCCGCAGGACGTGGCCGAACTGCAGCGCCTGTTCGCGCCGGCAGAACCCCACCAGCGCCTGATCGCGATGCCCGGCGCGGGCACCAACGTGCCCATCTGGCTGCTGGGCTCCAGCCTGTTCTCGGCGCAACTGGCGGCGGAGCGCGGCCTGCCCTATGCCTTTGCCTCGCACTTCGCGCCGCGCCTGCTGCACCAGGCCATCGACCTGTACCGCAACCTGTACCGCCCGTCCGCCGCATGGCCCAAGCCCTATGTGGTGATCGGGGTGCCACTGATTGCGGCGCCCACGGATGAGGAAGCGGAATTCCTGGCCAGCAGCACCTACCAGCGGGTGCTGGGCATCCTGACGGGCGACCGCCGCCGCCTGCTGCCACCCATCGAAAACTACGCCGCGCGCCTGCAGCCGCAGGAGCGGGCGGCCATCGGCGACTTTCTGGCCGCCGCCGTCATCGGCGGGCCGGACACCGTGCGAGCGGGCCTGGAGCGGCTCGGCGAGGCCACCGGGGCCGATGAGTTCATGCTGGTGAGCGACGTGTACGAGCCGGCGCTGCGGCTGCGCTCGCTGGACATTGCCGCTCAGGCCCACGGCACCGCGACGCTGGACGGCGGCACGCAGCCGGCCCGGGCCTGAGGGTGAAGCGGGCACGGGTAGCAGCTACCATCACGGGCTGGCGGACCTTGGCCCGCCTCCCTCCGTTGTGTGACCACCTGACTGCCGCCGCATGCCCGCTTTTTCCTTTGAAGCCCTGGACGCCCAGGGCCAGACCCGCAAGGGCCTCATGGAGGCCGACACCGCCAAGGCCGCGCGCAGCCTGCTGCGGGCCCAGGCCCTGGTGCCGCTGGCCGTGGAACTGGTGCAGACCGGGCAGTCGCTGGACGGGAGCGCCGCCAGCCTCGGCCAGCGGCTGTTCACCCGGCCGGTGTTCGGTGCCACCGCGCTGGCCATCTGGACGCGCCAGATCGCCGGGCTGGTGTCCTCCGGGCTGCCGCTCGAACGCGCCCTCACCGCCTTGTCGGAAGAGGCCGACGACGAGCGCCAGCGCCACCTCGTGGCCGCGCTGCGCGCCGAGGTCAATGCCGGCGCCACCTTCGCCCGCGCGCTGTCCCAGCACCCGCGCGAGTTCTCGGACATCTACTGCGCCGTGATCGGCGCGGGTGAGCACAGCGGCAACCTGGGCCTGGTGCTGGAGCGCCTGGCCGACGACCTGGAAGAGCGCCAGGCGCTCAAGTCCAAGCTGGTGGGCGCCGCGCTCTATCCGGCCATCGTGACCATCGTGGCCATCGTCATCGTGCTGTTCCTCGTCGGCTATGTGGTGCCCCAGGTGGCCAGCGTGTTCGCGGGCACCAAGCGGGCGCTGCCGTTCCTCACCGTGGCCATGCTGGGCATCAGCGCTTTTGTGCGCAGCTATGGCTTGATGATGCTGATTGCCTTTGTTTTGATGGCTTTTGGCGCGCGCTGGGCGCTGACCATCGGCCATGTCCGCGAGAGATTCGATGCTGCCTGGCTCAACCTGCCGCTGGTGGGCAAGCTGGCGCGCGGCTACAACGCGGCGCGTTTCGCGGGCACGCTGGCCATGCTGGCGGGCGCGGGCGTGCCCATCCTGAAAGCCCTGCAGGCCGCCGCCGAAACCCTGAACAACCGCGCGCTGCGCGCCGACGCGCTGGACGCGCTGGTGCTGGTGCGCGAAGGCGCACCGCTGGCATCGGCTCTGGCGCAGAAAAAGCGCTTCCCCGGCCTGCTGTCGATGTTCGCGCGCCTGGGCGAGCAGACCGGGCAGTTGCCGGTGATGCTGCAGCGCGCCGCCCGGCAGCTATCCACCGAGGTGCAGCGCCGCGCCATGGCGCTGGCCACCATCCTGGAGCCCTTGCTCATCGTCGGCATGGGCATGATCGTGATGCTGATCGTGCTGGCCGTGCTGCTGCCCATCATCCAGCTGAATCAGTTTGTGAAGTGACTCTATGGCCGTGACCCTGGACGACAAGCTGGTGGTGGCGATCTCCTCGCGCGCGCTGTTCAACTTCGAGGAAGAGAACCGCGTCTTCGAGCACGAGAGCGATGACCGCGCCTACGTGGAACTGCAGCGCCAGCGCCTGGACGTGCCCGCCGCGCCCGGCGTGGCGTTTTCCCTCGTGCGCAAGCTGCTCGCCTTCAACACCTCCGAGCACCAGCGGGTGGAGGTGGTGCTGCTCTCGCGCAACGACCCGGTGAGCGGCATGCGCGTGTTCCGCTCGTGCCACGCCCATGGGCTGCCGACCATCCAGCGCGGCGTGTTCACGCAGGGGCGCGACCCGTTTCGCTACCTGCGGCCGCTGGGCGCGCACCTGTTCCTGTCGGCCAACGAGGCCGATGTGCGCGAGGCCCTGCACCTGGGCTACCCCGCCGCGCGGGTGATCACCGAGTCGGTGCGGGCCGGCGACGCGAACCCGCACGAAGTGCGCATTGCGTTTGACGGCGACGCCGTGCTGTTCTCCGACGAGGCCGAGCGGGTGTACCAGGCCGAGGGCCTGGCCGCGTTCCAGCAGCACGAGACCGACAAGGCCGCCCTGCCCCTGCCCGACGGCCCGTTCAAGCCCCTGCTGGCGGCGCTGCACCGGCTGCAGTCCGCCGGTGAATCCGGCGGCGCCACCGGCATGCGCATCCGCACGGCCCTGGTCACTGCGCGCAGCGCGCCGGCGCACGAACGCGCGATCCGCACGCTGATGGACTGGAACATCGACGTGGACGAAGCCATGTTCCTGGGCGGCCTGCCCAAGGGCGAGTTCCTGCGCGAATTCGAGCCGGACTTCTTCTTCGACGACCAGACGGGCCACGTGACCTCGGCAGCACGCCATGTGCCCGCAGGGCATGTGAACAGCGGCATCTCCAACCCCCTGCGTGTGGCAGGCGGCTGAGGCAGGGCGCGGCAATACGGCGAGAGCCCGGCCCGTCGCCGCGGAAAGTTCTGCAAAGTCCTGCAAAGTCCTGCAACGCCGGGTGAAAGCCTGCAACGCCCCGGTTGCAATCCGCCGGCGGCCCGTCAACTGTGCCAACATCGTCGCCCGAACCCCACTGAAGGAAGATGTCTTGCGCAAGAGAATTTCCCTGGCCGCCTGCCTGATGGGCGCCATGCTGGCCACCATGGGCTGCGCCGCGCTGGCCCAGGCCCCTGCCGCCCCCCCGCCCGAGCCTGCGGCGAGTGCGCCCGCCGAGCCCGGCACGGGGCAGACCAAGGGCGAGATCAAGGCCATGCGCGATTTCAAGATGCTGGACTTCAACGGCGACGGCAAGCTCAGCCGTACCGAGGTCAAGCTGTTTCCCCGCCTGGCGGCCGCGTTTGACGAGGCGGACACGGACGGCGACGGCTACGTGTCGTATGAAGAGGTTCGCGTCTTTGCCGCCAGGTACCGCGCGGAGCGGGACCGCAACAAGGCAGCCCAGGCCGCCCGCCCGCCCGCCTCCGGCAGCCAGCCCTGAGCCCGCCCGGGTGGACGGCTGAACATCCCCCTCCCGCAGGCAAGCGCGCCGCGCGGGCAGCCAGATCCGGGGTCAAAAAGGTGTTTACGCTTATTGGACAAGCGCCTTCAGCTATATTTTCAGGAGCATCATCCCGCAGGCGCCGCTGGGGATGGGAAGCCGATCCGCACAAGGGACGGGCTGCGGGCGGCAGCATTGCGCGCCACCGGCCAAAAAATGCAAAAGAAGCAAGGACCAGCCACTGCGGGCAGCGCGGTGCCGGTGCCACCGGCCCGGCACGCAGCGCAGACGGCGGGTTAGAGGCCGCCCGTGCGCTTGACCTTGGGATCCGAATACGTCAGCGGCTCGTTCTTGACCTGCTGGGCGAGGCGCTCCTGCAGGGTCATCCGGTTGATGTCCTGCGCCACTTCCACCGCGCTGCCGCTGGCCCGCCACATCGACTGGATGAGCTCCAGCAACTGCTTGTAGATCGGCTCCTTGGGCGGCTCCGGCGGGTCCTCCACGGTGTCCTTCTTTTTCACCTCGGTCCAGTCCCGGTTGGCCACGTCGGGCGCGGACGGCTTGTCGGGCTCGCGCACGATCGCACCCTCGCCCATCCGGTCCATGGACTCAACGGGGTTGGGCGCGTTGATGGGACGCACCGGTGGCGCGCCAGAGGCGCCAGTGGAATACAAATCAGCGCCCTGAGGACGCCAACTCGGCGATCGATCGACAGGTGGCATTTGCATGGCAATGGCCCGTAGTTGAGATGAATGACAGAGGGTCTTTTGGCCTCTTCGTACATTCATTACGGCAAAAAGAAGGGGAAATTTAGGTCTTTTTCACCGATTGCCCCAAATTAAGGGTTTTCACCTACCTCTCGCGCGGTTTTCAGGCCGCCAGCGGGCCTGCTGCGGGGCCGAGCGCGCGGATTGAGCACGCACGCGGTGGCAACCACGCGGGTTGCAGGTTGCTTTTTGGGGATGAAATGCCGCTGGCAGGCGCCAGCGGGGCACCGAAAGGCCCGCGCTGGCTACTGGCGACCCTGCGCGGGAAGGGGCCCGGTACCGCGGGGCTGGCGGGTCAGAGGAAGCGTTCGAGCAGCCGGCGCGAATGCCGGTCCAGCGCGGTGGTGTCCTGGACCCGGAACTGGACCCCGTCCCCGCCCGCGATCAGCAGCCGGGTGCGCCCCCCCAGCCTGCGGATGTCTTCCTCGGCCTTGAGCACCAGCCTGGCGGGTCCGCGGTCGGTCTCCACATCCCAGGTGCTGGGGGTCGAAAAGCTCGACACGGCAACGATTTTTTCAATCGTGGGCACAAACTCGCGCACTTCCAGCTCTTCTTCGATGAGCTGGCGCGCGGAGGCCTCCAGCTGGTCGAGCCGGTCGATCCACAGCAGCTCGTGGCCATCCGAACCGATCAAGGAGAGCCCGTGCGCCGGCGCGGCAATGGGGAAGGCCCGCACGGGCGTGATGCCTTCGTGGACAGTGCCATCGGGCAGGGTCAGGACCAGCCGGCCGTGCGGGTTGCGGGCCAGGGTGAATGCAGGCTGCGACACCAGGGTGAAGGTGGTTGTGTTCATGGCGGTTCCCACGGTGGCGGTCACGAATTGCCGGCCGGGTGGGCCGGGTGCAGCAGGCTGCTGTCGATGATGACGCCGGCGGCCTGCGCGTCTTCCTCGGCGCGGCGGGCCTGGGCTTCGTACAGCCGCCAGTAGGCGCCCTGTTTCTCCATGAGTTCGTCGTGGGGGCCCACTTCCACCACCTCGCCGCGGTCCATCACCACCAGGCGGTCGGCCTTGCGCAGGGTGGACAGGCGGTGGGCGATGGCGATGGTGGTGCGGCCCTGCACCAGGTTGTCCAGGGCCTTCTGGATTTCCTTCTCGGTCTCGGTGTCCACGGCCGAGGTGGCCTCGTCCAGGATCAGGATGCGCGGGTCGATCAGCAGCGCGCGCGCGATGCTGATGCGCTGGCGCTCGCCGCCCGACAGGCCCTGGCCGCGCTCGCCCACCAGCGAGTCGTAGCCGTG
>Ga0308157_10010378_pt1 | contig 10108 bp, 11 predicted proteins | sample PhyBR1_FD_201035 | JGI IMG/M metagenome (GOLD analysis project Ga0308157, IMG submission 201035) | Phyllosphere microbial communities from UC Gill Tract Community Farm, Albany, California, United States - DLSLB.R1 | ecosystem: Host-associated > Plants > Phyllosphere > Unclassified | place: USA... | reverse complement strand
TAGCACGCGGATCGTATTCTGTTCCTGGCATGATGGGTGTCGTAGCGTGGAGGAAAGCGAGAGGTATTCGCGCCTTGAGCTTCCGAATCAGTTGTCGGTAGGCGGCTGCTCATGGAACGGATTCCCTATCTCTTCTGCGGTTTCTGACACAGTCAGCACACTCGGCCCCGTCCGGCAGACCTATGCCCGCCGGGAGGATTTTCCTCCCATCGCTCGCGCCTACACGCGCCTGTCCGAAGTCGTCCGGGAGACCGGGCTCCTTCGCCGCAGCCCAATCTTCTACCTTGGCACCGGCATCATCTTGACGCTGGCACTTGGCGGAGCGATTACCGGGTTCGTCCTGCTCGGTGAGAGTTGGTTCCAGCTCCTCATCGCCGCGTCCCTCGGCATCGTCTTCACCCAGATCGCGTTCCTCGCCCATGAGGCAGGCCACCGGCAAATCCTCTCCACGGGGCCCGCGAACGATCGTCTCGCACGGGTGCTCGCCGCAGCCGTAGGCATGAGTTACTCGTGGTGGGACGCAAAGCACAGCCGCCACCACGCCAACCCCAACAAGGTCGGCAAAGACCCTGACATCGAAGTTGATACGATCTCGTTCCTCGACGAAGACGCAGCCCAGGCCCGCGGCCTGCGGCGGATGATCACACGCAAGCAGGGTTGGTTCTTCTTCCCCCTCCTCACGTTTGAGGGTTTCAACCTGTATTTTCACAGCTTTAAGTACCTCCTCGGCCGCGGCCCGGTAAAGGCGCGCTGGGCGGAGCTCGGCATGATCACCGCACGCACGATCCTCGTGTTCGCGCCCGTCTTTGTGTTTCTGCCGCTCGGGATGGCGTTTGCGTTCACAGGTGTGATGGTTGGTGTGTTCGGCATCTACATGGGTGCCTCCTTCGCCCCGAACCACAAAGGCATGCCGGTGATTGCTCCGGACGCGAAGCTCGACTTCTTCTCAAAGCAGGTCCGCACTTCGCGCAACATTCGTGGCGGCTGGTGGGCGACTGCGCTCATGGGTGGGCTGAACTATCAGATCGAGCACCACCTCTTCCCGAGCATGGCTCGCCCGCAACTCGCTCAGACCCGGGAAATCGTCAAGGAATACTGCGCCACTCACAATGTCCCGTACACGGAGACATCACTCTGGCGCTCCTACGCAATCGTGATCGACTATCTCAACCGGGTTGGGCTCGCAGCCCGTGACCCATTCGACTGTCCGATGATCGCCGAGTTCCGGCGCGCATAACCCTGTCTCCGCTGTGAGATGTTCCAGAGAACTCCGCGGCGAAGATTGTTGCACCTGCGCATCCCATCGCGCGCTTGTGCCGGCTGCTTGCGAGGACAGCCTCGGCTCTCTTCTGATCCGGTGACAGTTAGCGGTTGGGGGCCTTCGCAAGCCTGAGGGGCTCAGAATCGTGGAGATAATACCGTCGCCGTCTATGAAACATAGCTGCCACTCCTACGACGTTCGCCGTCTCCAGCGGAACCCGCGGCTGGCGGCCGTGCTCGAAGCGATGTGCGCGGAGGTGGAGGAGTCTCTTGGGTGACATCAATCAGCGACGCTGAGCAGCAGATTTCTCCTCGACGCCGCGTCCTGTGAACGGGTAAGCGTCCAGCTCCGCTTTCGGCTTGGCTGTCCTTTCCGTGACGCGATCGAGGCGGGGCATGGCGCCGCATAGCAACTCGTCTACGGGGACTGTGCTTCCTTGGAGGGTGCTGTCGCGGCGCCCACGCGGCGCGCGAGTTGCTCTAGGGTTTCGTGACTGTGAGACGTGCCGTCCCAGCGGGGAAATCTTTAGCGATGCTTCCATAAACCCCACATAAACCCCTGACGGATCCAGCGATAGCTACCAAGAGCCGGGACCTGGCCGGGACCTGATGCATGCAAACCATGCAATCCATGACGTGAAATGGGGCCGTTTGAGGGGTGGAGAAGCCCGAGAAATCAAGGACCGTGGCTGAACCGTCTACCTGGGGGTCAAGGGGTCGCAGGTTCAAATCCTGTCAGCCCGACCATAAAGTCGCGGAAACTCACGAGTTTCCGCGACTTTTTCGTTGGTGAGGGGTAATCCGGAAATCCTGGCCCCGAAGATACCGGCCAGAAGGCGTGGGGTCGGCCGTATTCATCGTCCGCGGACTGTAGAGTCGACTACCGAAACCCCCGCGTCACGGCGCAAACGTCCACTTCCCACCGTCACGCAGAAACGGTGATCCGGGCGCCGGGGCGAGCGGGCCGCCCTCGCCCCCGAGTCGTACACGGTCGAGCTTGTAGCCATTGCGCCAGACGTCGTCGTGTGACTCGGTGAGGAACACGACCGAGTCGGCCAGCTCCGGATCGCGGAAGGCAAAAACCTGCCACGTCGTGCCCGCGGCGAAACGCCCGCGCCAGGTTTCGTCGATCAGGTCGGCCAGCTCCGCGTCATGCTCGCGGTCGTCGACGCCTAGGTATCGGACGGAGATGCACTGCCCGCCGTCCGCGTCGTCCGTGTTGAGGATCACCGTTGCTACCCGCGGCCTCCGATCCAGCGCCGGTAGCGGCTGCCTGGTCTGCAGCCACATCCCGAGGGTTGCGATCCCGGTGAACACCACCGCTCCCGCGCCCGGAAGCGCGAACGCCCACTCCGGGAGGCGCTCCTGCCCACGCCAGAAGACATACGGGATCCCGGCCGCCAGCGAAACGGTGAGCCCGCCCCAACCAAGCGCGGCGATCGCCTCGCCCACCCAGACCGAGAGGGGCTCTCCGGTGCGGAGGCTTCGCCAGGGATCGATCGCGAGCCAGACGGCCATAAGTACGCCGAACCCGAGCCCGCCCCACACCATCGCGGCACGTCCCCAGTCCGTCAGCGCGAGCAGGATCATGCCGCCGACGACCACGGCGAGCCCCGCCACGATAAACAATCCGATGTGCTCGAGCCAGAAAGGCGCGCCGCCGTCACCATCGATGACAGTGACGCGCTTTCGCCGCGTGAACTTGACGCTCTTGCTCATGCGTCGCCCCTCACGGGTTCTGCGAGGTCGCGCTGACTCCGCCTCGACCGTCGCGCGGCCCTCTGATGAAGCCTGCGGCGGATCTTATGTAGCTTCTTCGGCACAGGAACCGGTGTCATGATCAGGTCCTCTCCGGCGTCTTGCGTCTCGGTGATGAGGATCCACCGATGCTCGGCGGTAACGCCCGCGGTCTGGGGGACCGGCAGGTGGAGGACGAAGTATCCGCCAGCGACATGCGCGCCGAAGAGCGACGTCGACGTGATCGGCTTCGAACCCGAGGGCGGCATCCCGCTCTGAGCGAGCCATAGCTCGAACGCTCGATGGATTCGCGCAGCGCGCTCCTCGTCGAGCCTGTGGTCGAGGGCGATGTATGTCGGCCAGCCTGTGGCCTCTCCGTCGTCGAGGTCGGCGGACGCCCGGTGGATCGAGTACGCGATGCCGTGGCGGAAGATCCATTCGTTCTCGGCCCTGAGGTCGTTCAGGACGCTGAGGCGCAGGACGAGTACGCCAACAGCGACGAAAAGCCAGACACCGACCGCAACCCACACGACCCACGCGTTCCACGGCTGCCCGTCGAAGTCATCATCGAACAGATTCCCGGTCCATCCTTCGCCCGGATCGACGGTCGTGCCCCAGATGAGGGCGCTGACGGCGACGAGGGGGAGCGCCACCCAGAACAACGGGGCATGCACCAGCTGGGTGCTGCGCAGGTCCCCGCTACCCGCCCATCGGGCGACCTCCTCGACAGATTCGGGTCGCGGCACGTCACGGGGTCGGTTTAGGCCGCGACGGGGCGACGCTGCCATGCTCCAGGCAGAATCGGCACTGTTTGGCATCGCGCTCACCCGACCTCACCTCCGGTTCGATCAGGGGATCTGCGGCGTCACGAGCCGCTGACGGAGTCCCCTCTGCAAGACACCGTATTTCCCAGCGAGGCGCTCCCGATCACGGATCCGCCTCAACGCGCCGGGATGGTCGGGCCGGTCAGGAGCCGGGCCCGAACACGTCGGCGGAGGTAAGGTCATCGAATCGGGCGATCAGACGATCCCCGTCGTAGACCTCCGTGCGGTCAGCGAACGCCCGTGCAGTGCGGATGAGCCCGGCGCCGCGCATCGAGGGCTCGCGGGCCGGAGCGGGGTCGCAGGCGATGTGAATCGCGACCTCCATACCGGGGCCATCCCTACCGGGAGGCAGTGGCGCGATCGTATCGAAGCCGCCGTACTGCTCGCCGATGCGGGTCAGCACCTCCGCGATGAATGGTGTAGGGCCCATCGGGGGCTCCGGTTCGGTGCGCGTGCGTCGGAACAGTCCCATGCTCTCTTCTCCTCAATGGATGTCGGTGGCGGGATGGCCGTGTGCGGCTGAGCAGGCGAGCCCGATGCCGCGAAGGAGCGCTTCGGCCTGCTGTCGTCGGTTGCGCGGGCTACGGCGAGCGATCCGGGGGAAGCTTTCCAGCGGATCGGTGGCGCGGATCGCGTCGGTGCCCGACGTCCAGCCCTCGCCGTCCAAGACCGCGCTGCCATAGAACCAGCCGACGAGGAGGTCGTGCGCATCCCGAGGGTCGATGCTTCCGCGCTCGGCGAGCGCCATGATCGTCTCACTGAGGACAAAGGAGCATCGTCCGAGCACAGGGCCGCGGCGCAGTAACGAGACGGTCCCTGGCGTGAGCAAGAGGGCCATCCCACGGTCGGCGAGCTCGAGGAACGCGCAGTGGGGGCACTCGTGAATGATGAGCTCCTCCGGGCGAAGCTGCCCCAGGCGCCGATCGGCAAGGTCATGCCAGATCGCGTCCAGCGACGGAAAGTAGGAATACGGCGCGTTCACGGCGACATCGACCTCCCGGTGATGCCTCGCAACGAGATCAGCGCGGCATTGATCCCGGAACAGCGGTGACGTCGAAAAGCCCTGCGCCCGCCGGCTTCACCCCCGCACCATGAAGACATCGACGTCGTCTTCCTCGTAGGCGGTGAAGCCGAAGCGCTCGTACAGGCGGCGGGCGGGGCTTCCCTGCAGAACGTTCAACTTGAACGGGCGGGCGTCTTCCCCGCCGATGATGCGGCGCAACACGGCGGATCCGACGCCCCGGTTCTGCGCGCTCGCCGCGAGGTAGAAGTGCTCGATCCACCGGGCATCGGCCTCGTCGCGCACCGTGATGGATCCGGAGTCCGCGCCATCGACGACGATGATCCGCGTGTGCTCCGGGCGGAACGCGTCGCGCATCCGGTCGCGCACGCGCTGCGGGTCGTATCGCCCCAGGCGCTCGAGGTCGGGTCGTAGAACCTCGGCGCGCAGCTCCACGAGCCAATCGATGTCGGCGGGCACGCTCGGTCGAAGCTCCATGAGCAGATCATACGAGCGCGGCGCGCGTGCCCCTTTCAGGAAATCCGCGATCTACGCATGTGCCAACGGGGCATCACGCGGTCGATCTTCTGGGCGGAGAAGCCCACTTTCCTGAGGGGAAAATGACGGCTATAGTTTCCGCTATGGAAAATGATGATCCGACAGCGCGCGAGGCGCTCGACGCCGTCGCAGAAGCCCGGGCGGTGAACGTTCATCGGCTGCAGCGCCCGAAGCGGTACTGGATCATGCTCGGCCTGTTCATGTCGGTCTTCGCGCTCATCCCTTACCTGACCGCGCTACCCGTTCTCGTGCAGTACGTTGCCCCCGTGGCGGTACTCCTGGCAATCGCGCTCGTCGCGGCATGGAAGCAGCCCACCGCGGTGAGAAAGATCAAACTCTCCGCGCGCATGCTGATTCAGCTTGCCGGGTTCGCGGTTCTCGCCGGGATCGTCGGCGGGGTGAGCCGCGGCGTCCACGCTACACAGGGCTGGTGGTGGGTGCCACTCGTTGCGGCGGCGGTACTGTTCACGATCGTCGCGACGCTCGGGCCCGTCATGGATCGGTCCTGGGCACGTCAGGTGAGCAATGCCGCAAGGTGAGAGCCGTGGGGAGCCCGCGCTCGACCCGGTGATCCACCCGATCCCGCGTCTTCGGATCTGTGCGCTTCTCGCCCCCGTGACCGAGGAGGAGTTCTCGACCCTTCGCGAACTCATGCAGACCACCGACTCCGCGTTGAGTAAGCAGCTGGCCACGCTGGCTGACGCCGGTTACGTGGGCCAGCGTCGAGCGGCGCGAGGCGGGCGTAGCCGCGTCTGGGTCGCCCTCACCGATTCCGGTCGACGGGCGTTCCGGCGCCACCTCCAGGCCCTCAACGCCCTCGCCGACTCGCCGCAGGAAGGCCCCCACCGCACTTAGAGGTTGCGGGAGCGACATTGGCGAAGCGGGCGGCAGGTCGCCGGCAACCCGTCAGTGCGCGGTAGCGACCCCGATGGTGTCGTGCACGATGACGGCGGCCGCCCTCGCGCCCGTTCCGGCGGCCACGATGAGCTGCTGCGGGCCCGGCGCCGCGGTGTCTCCGGCGGCGTAGAGCCCGGGCACATCGGTGCGCCCCGAGCGGTCGGTTACGAGGTGCCCGTGCGCGTCGACCGAGGGCGCGATGCTGTCGAGGAACGACAGCTCGGCGTGCCACTCCGGCCGCACGAAGCCGCCGTCGACCTCGACCGCCGTGCCGTCCGCGAGCACGATCGCCTCGAGGCGCCCGCGGTCGCCGACGAGCTCCGTGATCGGATCCCGCAGCACGGGGATGCCGCTCGCGGCGAGCTCGGCCTCCTCCGCGGTGCCGACGGCGCCGGATCCGTTGGTGAAGACCGTGAGGTGCTCGGTCCAGCGGCCGATGAGCCGGGCGCGATCGGGGAGGTCGGCGGTCTCGCCGATGAGCGCCATCCTGCGCCCGCGCAGCTCCCACGCGTCGCACGCGGCGCAACTGAAGAGGCTCATGCCGTAGAAGCCGCGCAGGTTCGGCACGTCGGGCAGGGTCTCGCGGAGGCCCGTCGCGAGCAGCACGGCGTCGGCCGTGATGGTCTCGGTCGCGGTGGTGCGGCCGATGCCGGCGGTGAAGCGGGCGTCGTGATTCGCGGGCGCGAGCGACGCGACCCGCACGCGCGAGCGGATCTCGACGTTCGGATACGCGGCGAGCTCCTCGCGCGCGATCTTGCGGAGCTCCTGCGGTGGCACACCGTCGCGGGTGAGGAAACCGTGCGAGTTGAGGGTCGCGGCGTTGCGGGGCCGATCGGCATCGACCACGAGCACGCGCACGAGCGAGCGCCCGAGGTTGAGGGCGGCCGAGAGGCCCGCGGGCCCGCCGCCGACGACGATCACGTCAAAGTCAGCCATGCCCACCGCCCTGCGGGGGAAGCGCCGACACGAGGGCGTGGTCGAACGCGTACGGGCCGACCTTGGCGGCGCCGCCGGGCGATCCGATCTCGGCGAAGAACTCGACGTTGGCGGTGTAGTAGTCTGCCCACTCGTCCGGAACATCGTCTTCGTAATAGATCGCCTCGACGGGGCAGACGGGCTCGCACGCGCCGCAGTCGACGCACTCGTCGGGGTGAATATAGAGCGTGCGCTCGCCCTCGTAGATGCAATCGACCGGGCACTCGTCGATACACGCGCGATCCTTCACATCGACGCACGGCAGGGCGATCACATAGGTCATCGGGCGAGCGCCCCGTCCCGCGACACGGCAACCTGCTTCTCGCGCGGCACGACCTTCACGCGCTCGCGCACGTGTTCGTGCGTCTCTCCGAGGCGACGCTCGTGCGCGTCGAGCGCGAGCCACCCGTCCCACGTCGTGTACTCGGTCTCGCGCTCCTCGAGCAGGTCGACGATGTCGCCGAGGGGTCCGTCGCCAAGCGGCAGCAGGCCGGCGTTTGCGTCGTCGATCAGGTTCGTGATCGTCTCGAGCGCGTCGGACTTCGTGTGCCCGATGAGCCCGACAGGGCCGCGCTTGATCCAGCCCGTCGAATACAGGCCGGGTTCGCCGTCGACGCGGCCGCCCGCGTTCGGGATCACCCCGCGCGCCTCGTCGAAGGGCGCGCCCACGATCCGCGTGCCGTAGTAACCGACGGCGCGGTACACGGCCTGCACGTCGTACTCGCGGAACTCGCCCGTGCCGACGAGCCGCCCGTCGCCATCGGTGCGGGTGCGCTCGAAGCGGATCCCCTCGACCCGCCCCTCGCCGGTGACCTCGGCCGGCGCGTGCCAGAAGTGCAGGTGCAGGCGGCGCGACGCCGAGCCCGCCGGGCGATCGCGCCAGCTATTCAGGGTGCGCAGCATGATCTTGAGCTGGTTGTTGGGCGCCGCGGCCGGGTCGACGCCGTTGAAGTCTTCGTCGTGCAGCACGATATCGACGTCCGGCACCTCGCCGAGCTCGCGCAGCTCGATCGGCGTGAACTTGATGTCGGCGGGGCCGCGCCGCCCGAAGACGTGCACGTCGGTGACGGCCGAGGCCTCGAGGCCGGCGAGCACGTTGTCGGGCACCTCGGTCGAGCGCAGGTCGACCGCGTGCTTCGCGAGAACGCGCGCCACGTCGAGCGCGACGTTGCCGTTTCCGATGACGGCGACCGACGACGCCTCGAGCGGCCAGCTGCGCGCCACATCCGGGTGCCCGTCGAACCAGGCGACGAAGTCGGCCGCGCCGTAGGATCCGGGCAGGTCGACGCCGGGAACGTCGAGCGAAGCGTCGCGGATCGCGCCGGTCGCGAGGATCACGGCGTGGTAGCGCTCGCGCAGCTCGTCGACCGAGACGTCGCGGCCCACCTCGACGTTGCCGAGGAAGCGGATCGTGCGGCGCGAGGCGCCCTCCGGCAGGTCGTCGAGCATCTCGTGCAGCGAATTCACGATGCCCTTGATACGGGGGTGATCGGGCGCGACGCCGTAGCGGATCAGGCCGTAGGGCGCGGGAAGCGACTCGAAGAGGTCGATCTCGACCTGGCCGCCGCGATCGCGCACCGCGTTGGCGAGGAGGTTACCGGCGTAGATACCGGCGGGGCCCGCGCCGACGATCGCGATGCGCAGGGAGAGGGGAACGGATGACATAGGGGTCCTTTGGGAGGGAAGAAAGAAAGCTGCGTCAGACCGCAGCGAGCAGGGCGGCGGATCCGGTGGGCACCGCGGCCGCATCGGGGCTCAGCAACACGACGTCGCCGACGACGACCACGGCGGGGGACCGCACGCGGCGCGCCGCGGCGAGGGCCGCGATGTCGGCGAGCGTGCCGAGCGTGACGCGCTGGCGCTCGCCGTAGCCGTCTTCGATGATCGCGACGGGGCAGTCGGTGCCGCGCGAGCCCGCGGCCAGAACGTGCGCCGAGTGCGCGAGGGTGTTCACGCCCATGAGCAGCACGACGGTGTGGTCTCGCCCGCCGGCGAGGCGCTCGATCTGCTCGTGGGCGCTGACGATCGTGAAGGAGGCGGCGATGCCGCGGTGCGTGAGCGGGATCCCCGCGACGGCGGGCACCGAGACGGCGCTCGTCACGCCGGGAACGACCTCGGCCACGACGCCGTGCTCCTCGCAGAACAGCTGTTCCTCGCGGCCGCGCCCGAAGATGAAGGGGTCGCCGCCCTTGAGCCGTACGACGCGCTTGCCCTGGCGAGCGAGGCGCACGAGCATCTCGTTGATGTCGTCCTGCGGCACCCGGTGGTAGCCGGGGAGCTTGCCCACGTCGACGATCTCGGCGCCAAGGCGCGTGCCCTCGGCGGCGAGCTGGTCGAGCACCTGGCGGGCGCCGAGGCGGTCGGTGACGATGACGTCGGCGGCCTCCAGGGCGCGCAGCCCGCGGAGCGTGAGCAGGCCCGCGTCGCCGGGGCCGGCGCCGACGAGCGTGACGAGGCCGGTCATCGCTGGTCTCCCGTCAGCAGGCCGCGATTGCGCAGCATGCGGCGCTCGACGGGCCCGAACAGGGCCAGCTCGATGAGGATCCCGATCACGAGGATCAACAGGATCGTCGCGAGCACGCTCGCGAGGTCGGCGAGCTCGCGCGACTGGTTGAGCAGCGTGCCGAGGCCGAAGCCCATCGTGCCGCCCATCGTGATGATCTCGGCGGCCATGAGCGAGCGCCACGAGAAGGCCCAGCCCTGCTTGAGCCCGGCGAAGTATCCGGGCAGGGCGGCCGGGAGGGTGACGGAGGTCGCGAGCTGCCAGCGGCTGGCGCCGAGCACGACGCCGACGCGGCGCAGCTGCGGCGGCACCTGGTCGACGCCGGACAGCAGGCCGTTGACGATCGACGGGATG
>Ga0308157_10010374_pt1 | contig 10110 bp, 4 predicted proteins | sample PhyBR1_FD_201035 | JGI IMG/M metagenome (GOLD analysis project Ga0308157, IMG submission 201035) | Phyllosphere microbial communities from UC Gill Tract Community Farm, Albany, California, United States - DLSLB.R1 | ecosystem: Host-associated > Plants > Phyllosphere > Unclassified | place: USA... | reverse complement strand
GTCTCGACGTCCTGATCGGTCAACAGCTCGGCGAGCTCGTCGCGGCGTTCGAGCGGCAGGACGGACGCAATGGTATCGAGCTCTTCGGCGCGCCGCTCGACGGACGTCTGTGATGACTTCGCTTTGGCCACGAGAGGCTCCGGAATCGCGGGTTTCGGCGGCTGCTGGGACCGTGATTTGCCCCGATTTTCCTCGATTTGCGCCGCGAAATCAACTACCATCGATAAGGGATACTTATCGATGGTTAGAGCGCCAACCCTCAATCATACCATGTGAGGAATACTAACTTTGAGATAGAGTTCCTTTAGCAAATCATTTACCATCATTTCAGTGGCTTACGATATCGCGAAAATCAGCATGAGTGCCCTGATGCGACCGGCTTTCGACGCCGGTGTAGCGCTCACGCGTCTGGACGAGCGCATTTCTCGCTCGCCCGTCGGCGCCGGCTTCCTCGAGCGTCAAAATTTCGCCGATGCCTGCGCCTCACTCTGGATCGATGGCGAACTCGTCCATCTTGAGGACCTCGTCCTCCACGACGCCTTTCGCGATACCCGCACACCCACCCATGAACTGACCATCGCCCGCGACGTGCTGCGCACCCGCCGACGCATCGGTGCGCAGTCACCCGACTGGGCCTTGTCCGCAGAGGGTATCCGAACCTTGCGACAAACATCGGACATCAATCCGATCGGCGCCGAGGCTGCGGAGCCAACCGGCGTCATGCGGCACGCGGTTCCAATCGAACGGGAAGGGGAGGGGGATGATGGTGATGACGACAAAGATCTGCACGGCATCGACCTCGCTGCCATCGATGCCACGCTGGCCCGATCGGAGGCGGCGATCGCGAACGCCACACGGCCCGACCGCGGTGGCGGGGCCGAAAAAGATCCGATGATCTATGATCTCGATTGGGACGAGGATGCCCGGCTCGACGAATGGCGCAGTGTGCTACGCCAGACGGAAAACCTGCCGGCGGTGCTGCAGGCCATTATCGCCCTCGACGCCTGGAACGAGCTGTCCGTCCTTCAGCACGCGCCCTGGCTTGGCCGGCTGTTTGCCGCCTCGATCCTGCGGGAAGCTGGCATCACCACCGGCGCCCATCTCGCCGCCATCAACCTCGGCCTCAAGACCATTCCGGTCGATCGGCGCCGTCACCGCGATCGGGAGACGCGGCTGCTGGCGATTGCCTACGGTTTGATAGCGGCCGCCGAGATCGGCATGAAGGAACATGACCGTCTGGTGTTGGCGCGCACGCTGATGAAGCGAAAGCTAGATGGGCGCCGGACGTCGTCAAAACTGCCGGAGCTGGTCGAGCTCGTGATGGCAAAGCCATTGGTGTCGGCAAAAATGGTGGCCAAAACGCTCGAGGTGACGCCGCAGGCGGCGCGGCGGATCGTTTTGGAGCTCGGCTTACGCGAGATGACGGGGAGGGGGAGGTTTCGGGCATGGGGGATTGTTTAATCCTAACGCGAAGCCAGGCCCCTCTCCACTACGCCGCAGCACAGGAAAAGAAGAATCAGAGGCTGCCTTCCGGCACCTTGGAGATGAAAAATATAACTTGACGATATTCTGCGCGCAGAATGATCAAGGGGAGACCAAGAGAGGTAGCCGCAACGGACAGTTCCACTCCCAAATCCAAAGCAATAACCTGGAAAATGAGACCCCTGTACTTGTAAAATCGCTTACAGGGTGTTGAATCTCTGCAAACTATTCGAGGATTCACCCTGGCTGAACTGCGCCCCATTTCCGAAAATTACGAACGCGTGACCTTGCACGTTTTGTTTGTTCACGGCCTTTCCGGGCATCCAGACACAACCTGGAAAAGCTCGGATCTCACGGAGCCAGTTTGGCCCAAATGGCTCGAGAACGACATTTCAGAGGTCGGCTTATGGCTTGTGGGTTACCCCGCAGCCAAAACCAACTGGGGCGGTCACAGCATGCCTCTCGCAGACCGTGCGGGAAACATTCTCGCATTGCTGTTGTCAGAGCCGCGGCTAGCCACGGGAAATATTGCATTCGTAACTCATAGTCTCGGCGGGCTTGTCGTTGAGCAGATCCTCCGAACGGCCGAGCGCGATGCCGATACCGACCCTCGGGCGCATAGCTTTCTTTCCAGAGTCAAGAAGATCGCCTTTCTCGGTACTCCCCATCGCGGCGCGCTTCTGGCGAGCATTCTCACCAAAATCGGGTCAATCCTCCGTTCATCGGCGTCCACTCGGGATCTCATTACGAACAATCCGCAACTCCGCGACCTGAACCTGTGGTATCGCGCCTTCAGTGCCAACAACGGTATTGAGAACTTGCAGCTTGCCGAAGGTCGTCCTGAGACGCTCATGGGGATAAGGCTACCTGATGTCATAGGGACCATCGTTCAGCCAAATAGTTCGGATGCCGGTTTGCCCGAACTACCCATTGTTGTCGACCAAAGCCATCGGACGATTTGTAGCCCAGAAAGTCGCGGCAGTGAGGTGTACATCCACGTCCGCGACTTCTTGCGAAGATCACCTGCGTCCCCGCGCGGGAGATCGCTGCTAATTGAAGCGGCCGAGACCAATACCAGGACACTTCAGGAACTGGTTTCGAGTGACAGGGAGAAGAACGAAAAGCTAGGGAATATTCAGCGCTCCCTTGAAGACTTGTCCTTGCAGCGCCCCAATCCGGCGCTGGTCGACGGTGAAGTCGAGCGCCAGCTGCAGACCCTCAGGAAGACGCGTATGTTTAGCGGCGTGGACCCGGTAGGCCGGGCGCGCAAACTTGCGGCTGACTTGCGCAGAGGCAATCTTTCCGCATGTAGCGCGCCCGTCAAATCAAAAACTCTGGCTTGGTGCGCAAGACTTCTCGCGCTCACCGACCCTGACGAAGCAGACGACCTCCTCATGTCGATTGAAATGCCCAATTCGGAACTCGTCGGTATCGCGCGCGGCCTGGTTATCGCGGCACGAGGCAAACTGGATGAAGCACTGGCCAGCCTGACATCGATGAATACGCAAAAGGCTATCGGCTCCGCCTTCATCCTGGTTCTTCGTGACCAGGGATGGCCAGATGCGCAGACGTGGTTGCACGCATCTGGCCTCGATGTCTCGAAGCTCGATAGCGACGCCAAATTCTTCTATATCAAATCCGCTTTGGAAGGCGAGGACTGGGACACGGCTTACGAGCAGAGCCAGAGGCTGTCGGAGGTGGACCTGCGACGAACACCCGGATTGCTGTCCGTCCGAGCCGATGCCACTCTGATGCAAGCCGTTCCGGAGGATCTCCGGCTTTTCCTCCTCCAATTCATGCCGTTCGACCTTTCCACCTACCCACTTCGTGGCGATCCAGCGTCATTCGATCTACGACGACAAGCTGTCCTGTATTACGAACAACTGGGAGACGGGATGCGGGAGCTAGGCATGCCCGCTGTCGCTGCGAATGCAGACGACAAAGCGCTCTGGCTTCGACTAATGGATCCCGAAAGCAGAAATGTAGCAAGGGATGATCTGCGTAAAAGTCTTCGAGAACCTTCTGTTCTCCTTCGGCGCCTGAACTTCGCCCTCCGGTTTGGTATCACGGTCGAGCTCGATCAGGTTGAGCAGGAAGTTGACAGACAGACCGCGTTATCCGGGGGCAGCTCCCTCGAAGCAGCGTTTGCTCGTTTTGTACTCGTGCATACCAAAACCACAATCGCGGAAGCGGCTGCCTATCTCGATCGGCATCGCTCCCAGCTTCTTCGACATCTCGAGTGGAAGGCCGTCTACTTCTTCGAGATCGAGGCACTTGCAAGAGCCGGGGAGCGTGCAACCGCCACGGAGCGGTTTGCCGAGGCAACCAGTCGCGGCTTGACTGAGCACGAAACCGCTCATTTGCGGAGGCTGATCGAGGCATCCGCAAATGACGATCCCGTCAACCATCTGATAAGCGTCTTCAAGGATTCAGGGCTGCTCTCCGATCTCCGGACGCTGATTGCTGAGCTCGACCAAACCGAGGAATGGGAGAAAATCGCCGAGTACGGCAAGCTGCTTCTCGATAAAACAGACGATCTAACCGATGCACAACGTTACGCCGGTGCTCTCTACAACCTGGAACGCCAGGAAGAAGTCCTCAAAATCTTCGATCGCTACCCTGCTCTTCTCGCCACCAGTTCAAAGCTGAAGCTTCTACACGCTCGGGTCCTTGTGGAACTTGGATATCTCGGCGAGGCGCGAACGGCAGTCAACGCCCTCAGAACCGATAGTGACTCGGAAGTGGCGCGCAATTTGTCGGTGACGATTGCCGTCGTCTCGGGTGACTGGGAGGTCCTGCAAGGGTATGTGGAGGCGGAGTGGAGAGAACGAGATCGTCGAACCCCTCTCGAACTCCTGAGAACGGGTCAACTTGCTCAACAGGTCGGAGCCGCCCGGGCGAGGGAATTCGTGCGGGAAGCAGCAACGCGCAGCCCGGACGACGCGCAGGTTCTGATAGGTGCATATCATCTCGCAACGTCTTCTGGCTGGGAAAACATTGAAGAGGTTCACGGATGGTTTCAGCGGGCCGCGGAGCTTTCAGAAGGAATGGAAGCTCCTCCCGTCCTGAAAATATCGATAGAAGATCTTATTGACGAACAGCCGGAATGGGGAAAGCGAACGTCGAACACCTGGGACAATCTTGTTGAAGGCAAGATACCTCTATTCGCCGGTGCTCGCCTGCTAGGGCGATCGTTGCTTAGTCTTCATCTTCTCCCTGCTGTCGCCAACCTTGTCGAAAGGGACCCCAGGAAGAGGTCAAACATTTACAGCTTCAGTGGTGCGCGGCGGCCGATGCGGGTTCCGTTCTGCGTCGTGGCCATGGATATCACGGCCCTTCTCACAGTGGCATTTCTTGACGCTTTTGACGAGGTCATGTCTTCAGTCGATACCGTCTTCATACCGCATAACACGCTGTCTCTTCTTTTCGAGGAAAAGTCCAAGATACTATTCCACCAGCCAAGCCGTGTCGCGGAGGCGCAAAAGCTTCGGCGATTGATTTCGGACGGATACCTTCGTGTCTTCGAAAGCACGGCTCCGCCTTCCGAATCCCTAGTACGCGAAGTCGGCGACAGCCTTGCTGAGCTGCTTGTAGAAGCTGCATCGTCCCATAATGATGATGGCCGCCAAAGGCTGGTGGTGAGAGGCGGTCCGATCTACAGGACCAGCACTTTCATGAGAGAAGAGGCTGATCTGCAAGACTACACCGAGCGGTTATGCAGTTGTCTCGACATCGTGGAGAAGCTATCTCAGAAGGGCCTGCTTCGAGTTCAAGAAGTTGAACGTGCTCGCGCAGCTCTAAGCCTTCGTGAGGTGCCATGGGAGCCACCACGCCAGATTCGTGACGGCGCAGTTGTCTATCTTGACAACTTAACGGTCTCTCATCTTCAGTTTCTTGGATTGTTGAACCAGCTCCATAAAGCGGATCTTGTTGCCGTCGTCCACTCTAGTGAGGTTGACGAGGTTGATGCCCTCATCAGTCACAATGTCCTTGGTGACGAGCTCATCGCAGTAGTCGAAAAGCTCAGATCGTCAGTGCGGGAGGCTTTGGATTCAGGGAAAATCAAACTCGGGAAAGCGATCCGATTGGACGAGGAGGGCCTACGAGCCGCCATGGCTCACCCAACGATTGGGGTCTTGCGTTTCGCGGAGGAGGTCGATGCAGCCATCGTTGATGACCGCTTTGTCAATCAGCATGCCTGGCACAATGATGACGAGAGCCAAAAGCTCGCCGTCGCCACCACGCTTGATGTCCTAAATCACGCCTATGATCACGGAAACATTTCGCCAGAACGACTGAGTGAAGCACGCACCAAACTTCGCCAGGCCGCGTTCCTGTTCATCCCTATCGCCGCAGAAGAGTTGAGCTCGTTGCTCAACCTCACCGAAATCATCGATGGAAAGGTTATCGAACGCGCTGAGCTAAGAGCGTTGCGGGAAAGCATACTGCTTGTGCAAATGAGAAACTCCTTGCAGGTTCCCGTAGAGTTGGCCTGGCTGGAGGACCTGCATGTTGTCTTGCTACGGACCCTCAGGATGCAATGGGACGACCCGCTGGACCAGTTGGCGGCACAGGCGCGATCGGATTGGCTCTTGGGCGTGCTTGACGTGAGGGCGTGGTCCCATCACCTCGGCGACTCCAGCTCGGAAGGCATCGATCGTTACCGAAGGTGGATCGCCAGCCTCATGTTTCTCGCAGCGTCACGTTCGGAAGAGGTCAAAGAGGCTTACTGGAATTGGCTTGAGAAACGTGTTCTGGACACGATCCACCGCGAAGACCCGGAGACATTTGCCTTTTTGGTCAAGCATGCCAAGGAGGTGATTGTCCAATCGGCCTCCGATTTGGAACCAGAGATCGGAGCCATCTCGTGAACGACCTCCGACGAGACCTGATGGCTGAGATTGCTCTCAGTAACCTTCCTCCAAGCATTGTCAGTGAATTATTGAACGATGAGGCATTCGTAAATGAGTGGCAGATCCAGATTACAACCAAGATTACAATCGGCAATAACGGACCGGTTTTCGAGAGGGACCAGCTCCTCGGCGGGCTTCGGAAAAGCTTAAATGGCCTTGAGGTCGACCAAATAGTCGTCGATACGAACGGAGAGTCATGGTCGGTCGTCGCAAATGCCGTTGATGGTGACGTCAGATTCCTTTTAAGCGGCGCGACCGCGCGGTATCGCTTGAAGTCTTATGCGGCCTTGGCTGCTGATCCTGAGATCCGATTAAAATGGTTCGCTGCCACCTGCGCCGAAATGAATATCAACGGTGACGCAGCGGAATTTTGGAATGACCGGCTTGCCGAGCCGGATCCCCTTGGTGACGAAGAATTTGGCAAGCTCGTTGGCGAACTCGCGCTCATGCCTACAGGCGTCTATCAGGGCTTGAATGATAGCCTTATGGAAGGCACCGCGGACCTTTCCAACCTCATCCCATGCGATCCGAGGTACTATGAACGCTTGATAGGCGAGATCACCGAGTTCACCACACTCGATGAATACGTAGATGAAGCATCTCGGATGATCGCCACATGGCAAGCCTGGAAGCCGGAGAAAGGCTTTCGGTTCGCACTCTCGCTGTGCTCGCTTGGCGCAATTTCCAAAACAGTTCAGTTGCCTGACGTCGGGGAAGAGATGCTCGCCGAGATCTTTTCCAAGATTGCATCAGACGATGATCCGCTCTCGAAAGTCGCGGCGGTCGAAATAGCTCTCGCTCACTGCGATACGCAGCCGGTGCTGGCCTCCTTTGTCGAGGCGGTGGTCGGGGCCTTCATCGCCGACGATCCGCACAGGGACGAAAGCGAGTTTGCGCTTCTGTCGCAGATGGCGGTGCTTACCGCATCCGAGCTTTCCAGGAAGAAAGCATTTCCTCGAAGCCAACCCTATTATCGCAAACAGGCGTCTCTCGCTCAGGCCTCTGTCATTTTACGGGCTTTCAGTGGCACACCTGTCGATCGCGCTGCGGTCGTCCAGTGGGCTGACCGGCTTGGATCGTCCCACGATTTCTACCTTCAAGGTCTTGTCGATTTGCGGGTCGAACCGCGCTGGTTGCCTGACTTCATACATGCAGAGCAGATCAGGGCAGATTTTATCGGTCGGATCAGAAATGCCGTAGCAACGAACGACGATAGAATTACATGCGACCGTCTTCGCGCGCTCCTTGTCGGCCCTGATTCACCGCTCGCAAAGGCGGTGGACTGGCCCTTCGCCAGCCTTCCCAGCCCATTGGAGGGCTCGCTTACGCCGCAAGGCAGAGTGCCAGAATATATCCTTGATCAAGTCCGGGCCTCTCTCGAAGCGGAAACCCTAACCGCGAGCTCATTCGCGGGTCTCGTGAATGTCTCTCTCGTAGACGTCTTGCCGTCGGAACTTTCCGAGCTAGCTGCAGCGGCCCTCAGGCGTGTGAAGTTCTCGATAGAGAACCTAGACGACGACGCGCGGGTCTTTAGTCTAATAAGTGGGTTGGCAATTGTCGCTGCAGTCAGTCGAAGTAGTGAGCTTGCCGATACACTCCGTATCCTGACTCGCATATTGCGTCGGCGGAAACGCTTTAAACCGAGCGCAAATGACGAAGTTCGGGTGGCTGTAATTGCGGCAGCATCTCGTTCTGATATCGCCCAATGGTCATCATTTTGTGGTGAGTGGCTGACGGAGGTCGCATTCGAAATAAGCGACAAGGCGGAAGCTCTGACACTTTTGGCGATATTGCGTCGGCTCCAGGAGATCGAGACGGCTCTGATCGGGCCGCTTGGCAAGGCCATTGCCGCTCTCGAAGCTTATACGTCATAGGACGTTCCGTCCGTAATGGAGCATCTACGGCGGTCCGTTTATGCTGATTGGTCGGATACAGCTTCACCAGGTTTGAGCGTCCAGACTGTATGGGTGCTGTCGCCACCTCGGCCAAGATCGCATCCACATCGACGGGGTAGTGGTGCTGTGTAACGGAGGAGGTCGGATGGAGGTGGGGGGTAAAGCTAGTTACCTGACCCGTCTCATCACAGAAATGATGGGCGGCACCTGGCAGCATTTCAGGAGGAAGCGGGAATTTGGGTTTGGGGTTATTATAAACGTTGAGCCCGTCGAGTCGTTCCTCCGAATACTCGGCCGCATGCCCAACATTCCCGTATCACGACTGCCGGAGTTGCTGCCTTGGAACTGGTCTGCCGATGGCAGCCGCGACAGATGGCCGCCCGACGCATGTCTACAAGATCGGCTACGTCGCTGTGCTGATTGGTGAAAACCTCGAACTCATCCGGGAAATCGCCAGCAACTTCGACAGTATCGACTATGTCGAGACGATCCATGCCCATGACGGCAGCGAAGAGGGCATAACGACATTCACCGACCGGGCGTCAAGAGCCTAAAAGAATTCCTCGCCGACATTCGGACCCGCGAGGGAGGTGCTCAGCAGTTCCTTGCCGACGAGCAATGCCACAAGGAAAAGATCGAGCGCATCGTGACAGACCAGGCAAAATCATAAGCGGTGCGGTCTACACCGGATGGATACGTCGGAGGTTGCCGCCAGCGATGTTCGCCAGCTCGTGGATGTGTCGTAATGGCTGTTCCATGGGGACGCCAAGAAATCTCTGACTGACTTTGTTGCTGTTCACTCCTGATTGAATGGGGCCGGGCAATGCTTGCGCGGCCGACAACGTTCAGACGCCGAAATTCGTTTCGGAGAAGAGCTCGTCGAAATCATCTTTTAGCCAAGACATGGCCTCGGCGACGATGACGCTTTCGTCGGGCAGCCCGCCATGGTCTGGCACATGGCCGTCAAAGTCGGGAAGGATCGAGCTTCCCCAGCTTATCCGGCCCATTCCGGGTCGCTTGAGCTTCTCCAGGAGAGCGCTTGTTCGTGCAGCATAGTCATCGATCGCCTCGCTACAGTGGAAGTTGGATGCCGTGGCGGGAAAGCTGACAGCGGCGCCTGCTTGTTCAACCGTGGCAACGGGCCAACGGCGATGTTGGATGCCGATATGGCTCCAACCTTCATGCGTGCTTGATGTTGCCTCGACTTCGAAGCGGAGAGGTAGAACGGCAGCGTTCGGCAAGAATGGTTTCAAATTCAAAAAATTCAGATCGACCACCTCCCCATAGGCGAGTTGGACCCGACGAAAGTACGTGTCTAGCGCCGTCGCAAGCGACGCCTGATCGTCGGGAACTGTCAAGTCAAGTCTGCCGGTGTTGGGCCACCACTGTTCTAGTGCGCTGACGCCACGGTCCAGTGTGTTGTGAATATCGTGCAGGAGATCACTGATCGCGAATGGCTGTGCGTTGGTGAACCCGCCAGTTGTTACAACCTTATGGCGGTGGTTCATCAGTATGTCGTAGGCGAGCAGAAGATTGCTGCCTGACACTTGGAGATTTAGAGACCGTTCTAGGTGCCGCAGCCGCCCAAACACCAGTTCCTCCGTCCAGACTGGGCCACCCGCCAACATGCGGTTGGCGATAAGCTTGTACAATGCGTCGCGAACATGCCGCATCCCAAGTATGCGTCCTCCCTCAATGCCGTAACCGAAATGCTTGAGGGAATGACCGTGGACACGACGAATCATACGGTCATCGCGATTTCCAATTTCTATCGGCATCACAGCATCGCGCCTGTCGAGAAAGCCGTATCCGACATAGCC
>Ga0308157_10010373_pt1 | contig 10112 bp, 9 predicted proteins | sample PhyBR1_FD_201035 | JGI IMG/M metagenome (GOLD analysis project Ga0308157, IMG submission 201035) | Phyllosphere microbial communities from UC Gill Tract Community Farm, Albany, California, United States - DLSLB.R1 | ecosystem: Host-associated > Plants > Phyllosphere > Unclassified | place: USA... | reverse complement strand
TTGGTTGGACATAAAAACGACTGGAAATCGAATGTTTACGGACAGGTAAAATCCTGGATTGACGGTGGTCTTGAGCCTCGCGCAGTAACCCGTGACCTGGATTGGGGAATTGATGTTCCTGTTGAAGGTGCCGAAGGAAAAAAATTATACGTTTGGTTTGATGCTCCTATCGGTTACATTTCGTCTACTAAAGAATGGGCAGAAAGAGAAGGAAAAGACTGGACGCCATACTGGAAAGACAAAGGAACGAAACTGGTTCACTTTATCGGGAAAGATAATATTGTTTTTCACTGTGTGATTTTCCCAGCGATGCTAAAAGCCGAAGGAAGTTATATTTTACCAGACAACGTACCTGCAAATGAGTTCTTGAATTTGGAAGGAAATAAACTTTCAACTTCTAAAAACTGGGCAGTTTGGTTACACGAATATTTGGAAGAATTTCCAAACCAGCAAGATGTTTTGCGTTATGCATTGACTTCAAACGCTCCAGAGACAAAAGATAATGATTTTACCTGGAAAGATTTTCAAGCAAGAAATAATAATGAATTAGTTGCTATTTTTGGAAATTTCATCAACCGTGTGGTGGTGTTGACCAATAAATATTACAACGGAATTGTTCCTCAACCAAATGAATTATCAGAAGTTGATGAGCAAACTTTAGCAGAATTGAAAGCTTATCCGGCAGTAATTTCAAGTTCAGTAGAAAGATACCGTTTCCGTGAAGCGTTGGGCGAATTGATGAATGTAGCTCGTCTTGGAAACAAATACCTGGCTGATGAAGAGCCTTGGAAAATGATTAAAACGGATGAAGCCCGTACGCAAACTCAAATGTATGTTGCGTTGCAAATTGCCGGTGCTTTGAGCGTTTTATGTGAACCGTTTTTGCCTCTTACTGCTGCGAAACTGGTAAAAACGTTGCAATGCAACGTCTCTACGTGGAACGATGTGGCAACAACATCAGATTTAATTCCTGCTGGACACCAAATTGGTCAGGCAGAATTGCTTTTCTCTAAAATCGAAGACGAAGAAATTCAGAAACAAATTGATAAATTGGAAGCAACCAAAACTGCCAATGATGCCGAAAACAAAGTAGCAGAACCTCAGAAAGATTTGATTCAGTTTGAAGATTTTGCTAAAATGGATATCCGTGTTGGAACAATCTTAGAAGCTGAGAAAATGCCAAAGGCAAACAAATTGTTGATTCTAAAAGTAGATACTGGAATTGATGTTCGCACGATTGTTTCTGGAATTGCGGAGAGTTTTAAACCTGAAGACATCATTGGAAAACGAGTGACAGTTTTAGTTAATCTTGCTCCAAGAAATCTTCGTGGTGTAGAAAGTCAGGGAATGATCTTAATGACCAACAATGCCGAAGGAAAATTGGTTTTTGTAAATCCAGATGCTGATGGTGTTAGGAATGGGGAGACGATAAATTAGTTAATCATTTGTTAGATAATATTTGTCTTTTACAACCTTTTTCCTATATTTACTGAATCATTTACAGTTATGATATATCCAACATTAAAAAACACACCTATTAAAGAAATTATATTTACAATTTCATATGATGAAATTGTTGATAAGAATTGCTTTCAAAAATTTATCCATTTAAATACTGTATCTACACGATTCAATGATATAAAGCCCTCCACTGTTTTAGAAATCACTAATAATGGTTTAAAGCAATCAATTGACAATAATAATTTTCATTTGAGAAATAAAACAGAAGTTTTACAGTTAAGAAAAGGGGCATTATCTTATCATTTTTTAGATGGATATAAAAAATATAACGAAATATTGGATTCTATTATTGATTTGTGGATGCTTTTTGATTCTGTAACAAAAGATAATTTAACAATTAACTCTGTATCGATAAGATATATTAATGTTATAGAAATTGACAAAGATAATTCGCCGTCAAAACTAGTTCAATTATATCCTAAACAATCAAGTGACAGAAATATTATTAATTTTCAGAATTCTGTAAATTTTAATTATGAACAATTTCCAGAATATAATATCAATGTCGTTTCAACTAAACCTAAACAGGATATTGTATTATTAGATATTACAGTCTCACAAAAATTAACAAATCCTTCTCCATCTATAGAAAAAGAAAAATTATCGAATATTTTTAGACCTTTACAAGAAATAAAAAATAAAGTTTTTTTTGACTCCATTACCGCTGAAGCTTTAATAAAATATATTTAAATTTATAATTATGGAAACTAACTCTTTAATATTTCTAACGAATGAATTGTTTTTAAGACAATCTGAGTTGTTTGGTGATGATTATAAAAATCTTGAAAACAATTCAACTCACACTTTTAACGAATTAAGTATTTCTAATTTAGAAGATTGGCAAAACAGCATTCTACAGAAATACCCAGTTTTGAATGAATTGCAAATTGAAAACCTTCAAAATTTTTTAATTTCTCTTTCCGAAATACTAGAAACCATTAATCCTGAAAAATTAAAGATTAGCGAAGATTTATTGTTAGAAGAAACGGACTTATTACTTTGGAGAGAATCTCATAATGGAATTTCTAAATTATTTTTTAATGAATATGGTGATATTACTTATGTATTCAATGGAAACAATGGAAGAAAAATAAGAGGTGTATTCAACAATAATGTTGATTACGAAAAACTTATTTATAAATTCCTTTCACTTTAAACGCGCTAGCTTTTGATTTGTAATTTAGATTATATTCCTCTGCATTTACATACAAATGACCAGCCCATAATAGATCAATTTTACATTGGTGAAAAGTTATTCTATAGATGTAAACCTGAAAATCTAACAAAACCTTATGACAACATAAGTTTGTATGACATATCTCATAACAGGGATTTCAATAACGCTCAGACATTTACAGAAAATGATGTTTTTTATAATATTATTGAAGGTGATTTAAGAGAGAAATATGATGATCTAAATTTTATTTCTTTCCATATAAAAAATTTGAGTAAGGGTAAGCATACTTATATTAAACATTTAGCTATAGAAGATTTGACAGCTACAATAATTTTAAAACATGCACCTGTTCCATGTATGTATCCACACTCAGTGTTAGAAATTTTGATTAATGGAGTAGTAATTAATAATGAAAATTACAAAACTGAACTTGGCAAAAAGAATCAAAAATTCAGTACATTAAGAAACTTAATTAGACAAGAACTTTCATCAATAGTCCAAACTGGTTTTATAGATGATTCATTTGAAATTGAAGAAATAACAGATCTGTAAACAGATGTAGTTAAACCTTATTTATAAATGAAAATCACCAAACCAAGATTAGCATTAATCACAGGAATTCTCTGCATTTCCATATTTCCCATCTTGATTAAATTGCGTTTGACTGGAGGATTAATTTCGGCTTTTTATAGAATGACGATTGCTGTAGCTTTTTTGTTGCCGTATGTGCTTTTGACCAAAAAATTCAAATTGCCTAAAGCCAAAAACATTCTTCTGGCAGCACTTTGCGGTGTGTTATTTTCTTCTGATGTTGCCGTTTGGAATATTGCCATTCAGGATTCCAGTGCGACGCAAGCTTCGTTACTAACCAATTTATCGCCGCTTTGGGTCGGGATTGGTGCTTTTTTATTTTTAAAATCAAAACCAAAAACTAATTTTTGGATTGGGACTGTCGTATCATTATTTGGAATGGTAACTTTGGTTGGATTCGATTTTTTTATAGAGATGAATTTTGATCGCGCTTTTCTGTTCGCCGTTTTGTCGGGAGTTTTGTATTCGATTTATCTTTTAGTTAGCAAAAATGTACTTTCAGATGTTGACATTTTATCGTTTATGACGATTAGCTTACTGGCTTCGAGTATTTATTTAGGCATTGTTTGTTATTCGCTAAATGAATCTTTTACTGGATTTTCGAATACGGCTTGGTTTGTTTTGGTATTGCAAGCGGTAATTTGTCAATTGTGTGCCTGGCTTTCTATAAGTTATGCCACGCAACATATCCGAATTACGAGAATTTCTTTGAGTTTGTTAAGTCAGGCAATAATTACTGCGGTTTTGGCTTGGCTTTTTTTAGAAGAAAAAATAACTTTACAAATGATTGTTGGCGGAATTATTTTGCTTTTCGGAATTAGAATTACGTTTTATAATAAGACGATTTCACTCGCAAAGCATTTTTTAAACAAATAAAAACTTTCGGAATTTCTAAAGAAAATTTTGGAACAAAAAACATCACATTATGTTATCTAAAGACAAAATAACAAACCTAAAAATAATCGCTTTCGACGCAGACGATACCTTGTTTATAAATGAAACTTACTTTGATGAAACGGAGAAGAAGTTCATTGGTTTGATGGAAGATTACCTTTCACACCAAGGAATTTCGAAGGAGTTATTCAAAATTGAAATCGACAATCTTAAATTGTATGGTTACGGAATCAAAGGCTATATTCTGTCTATGATTGAAGCAGCAATGAAAATTTCGAACAACACCATTCCGATTGAAGTTGTAGAAAAAATCATTAACTATGGTAAAGAATTGCTCCAAAAACCAATTGAATTATTAGACGGAGTTGAAGAAACTCTGGAAGCTTTACACGGAAAATACAAATTAGTGGTTGCCACCAAAGGTGACTTACTTGATCAACGCAGAAAATTGCATAATTCTGGATTGGGCAAATATTTTCATCATATCGAAGTCATGTCAGACAAACAAGAACAAGATTACATCGATCTGCTGAAACGATTGGAAATTAAACCCGAAGAGTTTTTCATGATTGGCAATTCTTTAAAATCGGATGTTTTACCGGTTTTGTCTATTGGAGGATATGCCGTTCACATTCCGTTTCATACGACTTGGGCACACGAAAAAATTGATCACAAAGTAGAACATAAAAACTTTCAGGCATTTGAAAAAATAACCGAAGTGCTTCCTTTACTGAAGTTATAAATCCATCTTAAAAAGATATTCAGCCTAGCTAAAATGCATTTTATTTAGTATTTTAGCTAGGTATTTTTAATACAAGCAACTTCCGTTTGTCTTCCTACAATTGGATCCCATCAAATACCATCAAAATGAAAACGCTTTTAGACCTAGACAATTGGAACAGAAAGGAACATTTTCTTTTCTTTAAACAAATGCAGGAACCTTTTTTTGGAGTTACGGTAAACATCGATTGTACTAAAGCTTATGCGAATTCCAAAACCTTGAACACTTCTTTTTTCATTTATTATTTGCACAAAACTTTAGTCGCCGTAAATGCCTTTGAGGCCTTCAGGTATCGCATCGAAAATACCCACATTTATATTTACAATAGAATTGACGGATCAGCAACTGTTAGCCGTGTCGATGGAACTTTTGGATTTTCTTTGATGCAATATCATTCTGATTATTCGATTTTTGAACAAACAGCAATGGCCGAAATTGAACGTATTCAAAATACCACCGGATTATTTACAAGAGAATTTAAGGAAGATAATCTCATACATTTTTCGGCAATTCCGTGGATCAACTTTACTTCGCTCTCACACGCGCGAAGCATGACTTATCCAGACAGTTGTCCTAAAATTTCTTTCGGAAAAATGGTTTTATCAGATGATGGAAAACGAGTTATGCCTATGTCCATTCATGTGCATCACGGACTGATGGACGCTATGCACGTGGGACAATTTGTTGACTATTTTCAAGAAATAATGAATCAGTAATTTGAAATATAAAAACGGAACAATTTTTGCTAATCATTTCGAAACCAACCTTATATTGTAAGCAACTATGAAAAAGATACTACTTCTTTTTATTCTGATCCAAAGTTCTTTACTTTTTAGCCAAACTGTTTTAGCTACTTTCCCATTGGAACTAAAAAAATCCAAAGAATACAGACAAGTTTATAATGCTGAAAATGCGGTTACTCATGATGTTTACGCATTTGCAACTGACAAAGAAAATCTGACGATTCTAAAATACAACAGCGCCTTATTCCTCACCAATCAATATTCTTTGGCTAGGCCCGACATTAGTTATAAACAAATTGTCGGTTATAGTTTTAACAGCGAAGGAAATCCAACACTGTATTGGTCGAATCCGGATTTAAAGAAAATAATGGCGGTAAAATATGACTTGAACTCCAAGACCAACATCGAAGTGCCTTATGAATTGCAATTTTTCAATCAGACGCTAATCACTTCTTTTCAGGACAATAATACTTTCTATATTCTGGCACAAAAGCTTTTTGAACAAAAATTGGAATTGTACATTTTTAAAGATGGTAAAAAAGAGGAAAAAACATTAGACTTTGGTTCTTTTAAATTTAAAAATAGCAAAAATCAAGAAATCGCATTTAGCAAAATCCTTGAAGTTTTGCCGATTGAAAAAATAGAAACCAATCAGTTTAACCCGTTATTCAAAGGAACCGAAAGATCGAAATTATACGTTTTAAAAAACAAATTATTACTGACTTTCGATCATAATGATAATGAAACTCAGACATTCGAAATTGATCTGGCTACAGGCAATATTCAAGAGAAAATTTTCCCAAAAACGGCAACTAAAAATTATGTTAGCCTTTCCAATTCCTATTATCACGAGACTAAAATATACCAACTTAAAGTCAATGCCGAAGAATTGCTGTTTGAAATAAGAGATTACAAAACGACAGACACCATCAAAAGCATTAAAGTTTTGGAAAGCCAAAAAATTCCTTTTAAAACTTCGCCAATGTGGTTACAATTAGAAGGGCAAAAACCGAGAGAGTTCAAAAACACCGCCAAATTTTTACATCAATTAGTGTATTTGGAAGTTGGAATGACGGTTTATAAAACACCAAAATCCCTTTTAATTACTTTGGGAGGAACTGGCGATATTCAGTTTACTGATGTGGTCAATTCATTGGATGGAAGCCAATATAATAGCGAATTAATGTATCGCACAATTCCGACGACTGCTTATTTTGAAAGTGTATTTGATAAAAAATTAGACCATACTAAACAAGATCAGGAACCCCTTGCTTTCGATTTTATTTCTGGTTTTCTACAACAACATACTGAAGCCACTATTCCAAATATCATTCGCTACAAAAATTATTATATAATGGGTTATTACGACAGTAAAGCCAAGCAATATACGATGCGAAAATTCATCGATGGATTTGAATGATATGTAAACTGATAAAAAATAAACAAACCTGATTTCAATTGAAGTCAGGTTTTTTTTATGTCTAAAGGCATCCTTTCCAAATCAAAAGTTTTTTTGGATTTCAACTATTATTTGAGTTCTTATGATTGACTTTATTAAAGGGATGAATATTTTCAAAAAATCCTCTCCTTCTTCATTATTATAATTTCTTGTTTTATATCTCTTGAAAATTTTGTAACGAATAAAAAACATAATATACTAACAATTAAGCTTTCGCAGTATAAATATTTGGAAGCTAATCGCAAAAATTATCAAATGGGAGAAGAAATTCAAGTTATTACAACAACAAAAAAACATTCATTTATTGAACATTTTCTATTTTATAAAGAAATAACATAATGTTAAATTAACAAAATTTCAAAAAGAAAGCCCAAAATTGCTAATTACCTAATTATAAGCATAATCCGTAAAAAACTTTAGAAACTTATTTAGTTTTTAGAGTTTCCTTTTTATATTTGTTTAACAAAAATAATACAAAAAATCTGTAATTATGGAAAATGAATGGGAAATTGATTCTAATGAGTCAGATGTAATGATCAAGTCCAGACATTCTTTAATAGACTATATGTCAGGATCTAAAAACAATTTCAAGGGACATGTCGCCATACAGAACAACGAAGTGGAAGATGCATCGATTGAATTCTCATTAAAAGTAAATGATAAAGACGCTAATTCTGCTTTGAAATTAATTGATTTTTTTGAAAATGAACAAACTCCGGTTATTCAATTTAAATCAACATCGTTTCAAAAAGTAAATAAGAATCTCAATTTCTTAAAAGGCAATTTGACTATTCAAAACATAACCAAAGTGGTCGAATTGGATACCGAATTCATCGGTTACAGCAATTACAACGGTAGTAAAAAAGCCTCATTTGAAATCACGGGAAACATTAACCCGAAGGATTTCGGCTTACATTATAATTCCTATTACAGTCATAGTGGCTTTGCCGTTGGTTCGGATATCAAACTCATTGCCAACTTAGAATTCAAAAATCATTAAACCATACTTTATCAAACCATAAAAACAAACTATTAATCAACAAGCATTTATTATCCAAATGAAAGACAAAATTGTATCCAGAGCTAGTGATTTATTTTTAAAACTCGGCTTTAAAAGCGTTACCATGGATGATATTGCTAGCGAAATGTGCATCTCCAAAAAAACCATTTACAAATACTTTTGCAACAAAGAGGTTTTGATTGAAGAAAGCACCGAAATGGTTCATGCAGCTGTTCATGAAGTGATTAATACCATTGTTGCCAAAAACTATAATGCTATTGAAGAGAATTTTGAAATCCGTAAAAGTTTTAAAGAAATGTTTCAATCGTCTGACACTTCACCTTTATATCAATTAAAAAAACATTATCCCGAAATATATCAAAAGGTTATGTCCAGAGAAATTGACGAATGCAACATGCTCTTTAGACAAAATATAGAAAAAGGTATTGCCCAAGAATTATATCGCAATGATCTTGATATCGCTGCTTATGTGAAATTTTATTATTCCTTAATTTTTAGCATCAAAGGAAATACCGTATCCGAAAGAGATTCGGTTAAACTAGAATTACAGGCATTAGAATATCATACCAGAGCAATGGCTACTCCAAAAGGAATAATCGAACTAGAGAAACAACTACTTAAAATCAATATATAATGAAGAAACTAGTAATACTAAGCTTTTCACTTTTTGTCTTGTGTGGCTATGCGCAAGATCCGAATAGTAGTGAACAAAAGAAGCGCTATTCGTTCACGCTTCAGGAAGCAATAAATCATGCGTTAGAGAACAATTACACAGCAATCAATTCTGGTCGTGACATCGAAGCGGCCAAAGAAAAGAAATGGGAAACTACAGCAATGGGGCTTCCACAAATAAACGCTGGTGCTGATTTTACAAACAATTTTGTGTTGCAAAAATCTGTCGTTCCAGCAGAATTTTTTGGAGGAAATCCAGGTGAGTACGCCGAAGTCGCCTTTGGAACCAAATATAACATGGTAGCGAGATCTACCATAAACCAGCTTATTTTTGACGGTTCCTATATTGTTGCGCTTCAGGCTTCCAAAACCTACCTAAAATATTACGAAAATGCCAAACGAAGAACTGATATAGAAATCAAGGAGTTGGTTATTAATTCATACGGAAGCGTATTATTGGCACAAGAAAACATTGCTATTTTAGAAAGAAATATTGCTTCATTACAAAAAACCTTAAACGATACCAGAGCCACCTATAGAAATGGTTTAATTGAAGAAGAAAGCGTAGAGCAGCTGGAAATCACTTTAGGATCTTTAGAAAGCACTTTAAATTACAACACCCGTTTATTGGACATCGCCTATAAAATGCTCAAAATTAATTTAGGTATTGACCTTGATGATGAAATTACATTGACAGACAAGCTGGATGATTTGACCATTCAAAATATGGATCTCGCTATTTCGAAAACAGAATTCGACGTTAACAATAACATCTCTTATAAAATAGCCACCAATTTTGAAGAGCAAAGAACTCTTGAATACAAACTGGAACGAAGCAAAGCGTTACCAACTTTATCTGCCAATTTCAATTTTGGTTATACTGCCTTTAAAGATCAATTTGATTTTTTTAGCAAAAACCAAAACTGGTTTAATTATTCCAATCTTGGATTAAGTTTGAATATTCCAATTTTTAGCAGTTTAGCAAGAAGTTCGAGAACGCAACAAGCCAAAATCGCTTTGGAGCAAGCCAAAACTCAACTGACAGAAACGGAGCAAAAATTAAAATTAGAATATGCTACCGCAAAAACCGAATACGAATACAGCATCGCCGATTATGAAACTGCGAAAAGCAATTTGAATTTGGCTGAAAGAATTGAGAAAAAGCAACAAACCAAATTCACAGAAGGGCTTTCGACCAGTTTTGACTTTAATGATGCGCAACGTCAATTGTATACAGCTCAGCAAAAGTACCT
>Ga0308157_10010372_pt1 | contig 10112 bp, 12 predicted proteins | sample PhyBR1_FD_201035 | JGI IMG/M metagenome (GOLD analysis project Ga0308157, IMG submission 201035) | Phyllosphere microbial communities from UC Gill Tract Community Farm, Albany, California, United States - DLSLB.R1 | ecosystem: Host-associated > Plants > Phyllosphere > Unclassified | place: USA... | reverse complement strand
CCAATCTTTTCAAACGTGCCCTTAAAGCAGGCCAGCCACAAATTGGTCTGTGGTCCACACTGCCTTCGCCTTATGTGAGTGAGCTGGTTGCAGGCAGTGGCTTTGACTGGCTGCTGCTGGACACCGAGCACACGCCCACTGATGTTCCGCAGATGGTGCAGCAACTGCAGGGCGTGGCGGCGGCGCAGGTGCGCGCAGGCTGCGCACCTACACAGGCGGTGGTGCGGCCAGCGTGGAATGACAAAGTGCTGATCAAGCGCTATCTGGACATTGGGGCGCAAACGCTGCTGCTGCCTTTTGTGCAAAACGCCGATGAAGCCCGGGCTGCGGTCGACGCTGTGCGCTACGCACCGCAAGGGGTACGCGGCATGGGGGGCAGCATGCGCGCCTCTAACTTTGGACGTGACAGCGAGTATGTGGCCAAGGCGGCCCATGAAATTTGTCTGCTGGTGCAGGTGGAAACGCGCGATGCGCTGGTGAATCTGGAAGAAATTGCCAGCGTGGAGGGGGTCGATGGCGTATTCATTGGCCCGGCAGATCTGTCGGCCAGCCTGGGCTACGCAGGGCATTCCACGCACCCGGACATGACGGCCATCATCGACGACGCCTTGCACCGCGTGCGCAGCTGCGGCAAAGCGCCGGGTATTTTGGTGACCAGCCCCGAGCGCGTGCAAAGCTGCTTGCACCAGGGCGCGCTGTTTGTGGCTGTGGGCATGGACATGCTGCTGCTGCGCGCAGGGGCCGATGCGCTGGCTGCGCGTTTCAAGCCATCGCAAATCAACGCTGGCGCTAGTGCTTCTATGTATTGAGCCGTTCATCGGGCTTTCTACAATGCTTGAACTGCGGCGGCTCGGGCGCTAGCGCTCAGTGCCTCTTTAAAAAAGAAGCGCTCAACGCTTACCTGTAAACGTTTTCAAATACTTTTGTATCTGAAAACATTAACTGGTAAGCGATAGCAGCTATTAAAACCTTCTTTGCACCGCGTTGTCTCTGGACGGCCTTCTTCATTCTTCAGCTGAGAACATTCCATGTCCCATTCTTATCCTGACACCCAATTGCTCATCAACGGTCAATGGCAGCCAGCGGCCAGCGGCAAGACCATTGCCGTGCACAACCCGGCCACGGGCGCAGTGATTGGGCAACTGGCGCATGCAGGCATCGAAGACCTGGACCGCGCGCTGGCCGCCGCTGAAAAGGGCTTTGCCATCTGGAAGAACACCAGCGCCCATGAGCGCCAGGCCACCATGCGCAAGGCAGCAGCGCTGCTCAAAGAACGTGCCGACGATATTGCCGCGCTGCTGACACAAGAGCAGGGCAAGCCACTGGCCGAGGCCAAGGGCGAAGTGCTGGCGGGCGTGGGCATCATTGAATGGTTTGCCGACGAGGCCCTGCGCCTGTATGGCCGCATCGTGCCTGCACGCCGCGGCGATGTGCAGCAACTGGTGATCAAGGAGCCCGTGGGCCCCGTGGCGGCCTTTACGCCGTGGAACTTTCCCGTCAACCAGATCGTGCGCAAGATCAGCGCTGCGCTGGCCACGGGCTGCTCTTTCCTGTGCAAAGCGCCAGAAGAAACCCCGGCTTCGCCCGCTGCGCTGTTTCAGTGCTTTGTCGATGCGGGCGTGCCCGCTGGCGTGATTGGTCTGGTCTATGGCGACCCGCACGAAATCTCCAGCTACCTGATCCCCCATCCCGTGATCCGCAAGATCACCTTCACCGGCTCTACGCCTGTTGGCAAGCAACTGGCGGCCATGGCGGGCGCGCACATGAAGCGCAGCACCATGGAGCTGGGTGGCCACGCGCCGGTGATCATTGCCGAAGACGCCGATGTGGAACTGGCCGTGAAAGCCGCTGGTGCCGCCAAGCTGCGCAATGCAGGCCAGGTGTGCATTTCGCCCACCCGCTTTCTGGTGCACAAGAGCCTGGAAAAGCAGTTTGCCGAGCAGGTGGTGGCGTACTTTGCATCCATCAAAGTCGGCAATGGGCTGGATGCCGATACCAAGATGGGCCCGCTGGCCAATCCTCGCCGCGTCACCGCCATGCAGTCGCTGGTTGCCAACGCGCAGGCCAAGGGTGCCAAGCTGTTGATGGGCGGCCAGACGCTGGGCGATGCAGGCAACTTTTACGCGCCCACTATCTTGGCCGATGTGCCGCTGGATGCCGATGTGTTCAACAACGAGCCCTTCGGCCCCATGATTGCCATGCGCAGCTTTGACAAGCTGGACGAAGCCATTGCCGAAGCCAACCGCCTGCCGTATGGCCTGGCCGCCTATGCGTTTACCGCATCGCTCAAGAACGCGCACCTGCTGACCCAGCAGGTGGAGACCGGCATGCTGTGGATCAACCAGCCTGCCGTGGCCTCTGCCGAAATGCCGTTTGGCGGTGTCAAGGATTCGGGCTATGGCTCGGAAGGCGGCATGGAGGCACTGGAGGCCTACCTGATCCCCAAGGCTGTCTCGATTGCGATGGTCTAAGACACCCAGTACGCTGACAGAAAAAAAGGCCGCAGCTGCGGCCTTTTTAATTGGGTTAAAGCATTCGGATCAGGGTCAGGGGGCTGGCACATCGTCACCCAGCGGCCTGCCATCGCTGGCGCGCTCATCGGTGTTGACCAGGCCTTTCTTCACATCACGATGGGCTTGCTGCATCTCAGGGGCCGGCTGCTGGTCCGTCATGTTCACGGACTGATCTCGCTCGTGGGGCAGCTTGCCTTGTGCGCCTGCGTCAGTGGGGCGCTGCTTGCGGGTCGTATCAATGTGGGGTTCTGCCTGTGTGGCGCTGGGCTTATGCTGGGGCATGGCGGCCTCCTTTCAGGCTGCAGTGTGACTGCATCGGGCGTGGGGCGCTGTAGTCCAGTGGCTGGCATGGGGGCTGGCAAATGAAAAGTTCTTTTCAAGCTGTTGCACGCAAGTGCGCTGACTGGCAAGTCCTACAGCGCATGGCCGCAGCTTGCGGCACTATCAAGGCATCAGCCGTGTGCTTGCACTGCGCGCATGCGCAAAGCCTTTTTCAATCACAACATGGAGGACACGAATGACTTTAATCCCCGGCGAAACCCAACCCGGCTTTACCGAGCTGTTTGCCCAACTGGGCCTGCCCAATGATGAAGCCAGCATTGCGCAGTTCATCCGCCAGCACGCGCCTTTGGCCGATGACGTACTGCTGCACGAAGCACCATTTTGGTCGCCACAGCAGGCGCAGATGCTCAAGGAAGAGATCCGGCTGGATGACGACTGGGCCATTGTCGTGGACCAGCTCAATGCCGCACTGCGTGGCAAACCCAGACTGGAAAAAATCTGAACACCGGGCGCGCAGCGTCCCAATAAAAAGGCAACCTCAGGGTTGCCTTTTTATTGGGTTAGAAGCGCTTCACCCGATCGCCCACTAGCCCAGCCAGTGCGCCAGGAGCAGGCCTGCACCCAGCAGCCATGCAAACAAGAGGGCAGCCAGCAGCAAAGGTTTGACGCCTGCAGCACGCACTGCGTGCACATGGGTGGTCAGGCCCAGAGCGGCCATCGCAATGGCCAGCAGCAGGTTGTCCAGCTGCACACCCAGCTTGACCAGACTGGCAGGCAGGATGCCCAGCGAGTGAATCCCGGCCATCACCACAAAGCCCAGCGCAAACCACGGAATCGTGACCTTGCCAGCGCTGCTGGTGCTGCCGCCCTGGGCGGCTTCATCGCGGGCCAGCCACCACGACAGCAGCAGCAAGAAGGGGGCGAGCATCATCACGCGCACCATCTTGGCAATCACAGCGGTGTCTGCCGCTTGCGGGCTGACAGCAGCCCCTGCCGCCACCACCTGTGCCACTTCATGCACGGTGGCCCCAACGTACAGCCCGTAGTTTTGTGCATCGGCCTGCAGCCAGCCATGGCTGGCGTTCCACTGGAACAAGGCGGGGTACAAGAAGGTGGCCACGGTGCCAAACACCACGACGGTGGCAATTGCCACTGACACATCCTGTGCGCGGGCTTTGGCAACGGGGGCGGTGGCCAGCACGGCGGCAGCGCCGCAAATCGAGCTGCCTGCACCCACCAGCAGCGTGGTGCGCCTGTCCATTCCCAGTACGCGCTGACCCACAAGGCAGGCCAGGCCAAAGGTGCTGCACAGCACCAGCGCATCCATCACCACGCCACTCCAGCCAACCGAGGCAATGTCCTGAAAAGTTAGGCGCAAACCGTAAAGCACGATGCCTGCGCGCAGCAGTTGCTGCTTGCCCAGAGCCACACCAGGCGTGGCAACGCTGGCCATGCGCGGGTAAATGGTGTTGCCAATCAGCAAGCCCAGCACGATGGCCAGTGTGAGTGCACCCAGACCATGTGCGGCAAACCAGGGGTGCTCGGACAGGGCCACAGCCACAACGGCAACGGCTGCGCTGAGCCCCAGACCGGGCCCTATGCGGCGCAGCCATTCGGCGGGATGAAAGAGAAAATCAGAAAAAGTGAAAGTGTTCATATGCCATCCGAAGCGGTAATGCCTTGTCCGGATGCATGCACTTTAGATAAGTTGGTTATATTTGTATAACGAATAGTTTGAGTAAAAACTACCTGCTTTATGGGTAGATGAATCACGGGATTGCCATGCTGCACCTGACGCTGCGACAACTTGAAATCTTCTGCGCTGTTGCGCAAAGTGGCTCCACCGTGGCGGCTGCTGATGCGGTGGGCCTGTCGCAATCGGCCACCAGTGCGGCTTTGCAGCAGCTCGAAGGCGCTTTAAATACCTTGCTGTTTGAGCGCGTGGGCCGCAATCTGGTGCTCAACGATGCAGGGCGTGCCTTGCTGCCACAGGCGCTGTCTTTGCTGGAGCAGGCCCGCAGCCTGGAGCAGGCACTGGGCAATGGCGGCGCTGGCTTGCCAGTGCGCCTGCGTGTGGCAGCCAGTACCACGGTAGGCAGCTATGTATTGCCCCCTGTGCTGGCGGCGCTGGCCCGCAGCCACCCGCACATCAGCGTGGACGTGCGCATCAGCAACACACGCAAGGTGGCACAGGCCGTGGAGTTGCTGGAGGCAGACATTGGCCTGATTGAAGGCAGCAGCCACTGGAGTGGGCTGCAGGTGCAACCCTGGATCAAGGATGAGCTGGTGATTGTGGCTGCCCCCAGTGATGCGCTGGTGCATGCGGCGCAGAGCAAGCCTGTTGGGGTGGGGGTGCTGCGCCAGGCGCGCTGGTTGCTGCGCGAAGAGGGCTCAGGCACGCGGGAGATGGTGGAGCATGCCTTGCTGCCACGCTTGCAGCAGCTGCAGGCCACGGCCACGCTGGGTAGCTCTGAAGCCATTGCACGCTGTGTGGTGCAGGCGCTGGGCATCAGCTGCCTGCCACGGGTGCTGGTGCAGTCCATGCTGGATGACGGCAGCTTGGTGGTGTTGCCCACATCGCTGCCCAAGATGGAGCGGTACTTTTCCATCGTGCAGCGCACGGGCAAACATGCATCGCCTGCGTTGCAGGCATTTCTTGATGCCTGCATGGCGCATGCACAGGTGTAGTTGCAAGTTCAGGGTGCTTCTTAAAAAAGAGCTGCTAGCGCTTTAGGCATAAGGTTTTCAGATAGCTTTATATCTGAAAACAAGTGCTGATAAGCGCTAATAGCTCTCTTTTTTACTTGACTGGAATGGGTGTGCTGCGCGGCACAGGCACAGCGGCCACGCTGTTTTGGGGCGAGCCTTCAATCACGCGGTCGGAATACGTCATGTACACCAGCGTGTTGCGCGTGGTGTCCACCATGCGCACCACGCGCAGGCGCTTGAACAGCAGGGATGTGCGCTCGGTAAACACTTCTTCCTGCTGCTTGATGGGGGCGGCAAAACCAATGGGGCCAGTGGCCTGACAGCTGATGGACGCCTCTGAGCGGTCTTCCGCCAGACCCAGACCGCCTTTGATGCCGCCAGTCTTGGCGCGTGAGACGTAGCAGGTCACCCCAGAGACCTTGGGGTCGTCATAAGCATCCACCACAATCTTGTGATCAGGTCCAATGAACTTGAACACCGTATCGACCGAGCCAATCGTCTCGGAGTTGGCTGCGGCGTAACCGCAACCGAGCAGCAGGGCTGCGCTGGCAAGCCAGAGTCTGTGTGCTTTCATAGACCGCAAGCATACGGCCAGCCTGCGTGTTGTGCTGGTGCAAGATGCACCACTGCAGTTGCAGGTTTGCCCGCAGTGCCGTGCAGCCATGGCTGCACCACCGCACAATCGCCGCTCTTTTGGAGATGCGCAGGCATGGCTAGTAGCCCATGCCGCTGCGCCCATGGCCTGCTGCACGCAGGCCAATTTTTCGACTGTGTTGCCATGTCCCGTGATTCTTCTTTGGCGCAGCCCTCTGTATTGGCTGCGCCCGCTTTGCTTTTGATGGCCGTCGCCTGCGGGCTGTGTGCCGGGGGCAATTACTTCAACCAGGCGCTGCTGCATTCCATTGCCCTGCATTTCGGGGTGGATGATGCCGCTGCGGGCCTTTCGGTCACCCTGGCGCAGGTGGCCTATGCCGTGGGCCTGCTGTTCATCACGCCGCTGGGTGACAAGTTCGAGCGCCGTCGCATGGCCGTTGTGCTGATGCTGCTGGCGGGCGCAGGGCATGCCATGGTGGGCTGGTCCAGCAGCTTTGCCATGTTCATGGCTGGCACCCTGATTGCAGGCTTGTTCTCTGTGGCCTCGCAGGTGCTGGTGCCCATGGCCGCTGCGCTGGCTGCGCCCGGCCATGCGGGGCGCAATGTGGGGCTGGTACTGAGCGGCTTGCTGGTGGGCATCTTGCTCTCGCGCAGCGTGGCAGGGGGGCTGTCAACGCTGGGCGGCTGGAACCTGGTGTACCAGGTGACCGCCATCACCATGGTGCTGATGGCGGTGTCCATAAGCCATTTGCTGCCCACCTCGCGCCATGCTCAACCTATGCCGTATGTGCAGGTGCTGCGCTCCATGGGCGCATTGCTGCGCACCCAGCCTGCGCTGCGCTTGCGCACCACGGCCAGCGCACTGGCCTTTGCCTCGGTCAGCGTGATGTTTGCCACCATGGCGCTGGTGCTGTCCAGCGCACCCTTGCAGCTGAGCGACATGCAGATTGGCCTGGTGGCTCTGGCCGGTGTCACAGGTGCACTGATTGCCAATGTGGCAGGCAGTTGGGCCGATCAAGGCAAAGACCGCACCTTGCTGCGAGCCGGGGCTGTGGCGCTGCTGCTGTCATGGCTGCCGCTGTGGTGGGGACAGACCAGTGTGGCGTGGTTTGTAGTGGGCGTGCTGGTGATGGATCTGGGCCTGCAAGCCATCAACGTGACCAACCAGTCGAGCATTGCCAGCTTGCTGCCCGAAGCACGCAGCCGCATGAATGCGGTCTACATGACGGGCTACTTTGCAGGTGCATCTGCCGGTTCTGCCCTGGGTGTGTGGGCATGGAACCTGGCAGGCTGGCAAGGCGCGTGCAGCGTGGGTGCTGGCTTGGCGGCACTGGCTGCGGTGAGCGTGTGGCGAGGCGTGCGCTGGGCAAAGCGCCAGCAACGCCTCAACAACATGCAGACGGCTTAAGCGCGCTGGAGCAGCGCTTGCGCTTGCTGGAGAGCAATCGTGTGCTGGCCGGCAGCCGAGCCATTGCGCAACGCCGCATGCTCAACCATCGGCTGCGTGCTATCGATGAAGAGCTGGCTCGTCTGAGTGAAGAAATTCAGTTGCAGGGACGTCGCGCCGCACTGGCTCAGACACATCTGGTGCGCCAGCAGGAACTGGTATCCGAAAGTCGCCGGCGTTCTTCAGGATTTCACGGGTGCGGGGCAAGCTGTTCTAGCGCGTGACACTAGGGCCTGAGTCCCAGAGCCTGACGGTCTATGGGCGCCGCAACGCCTGCAGGTGGGCATGCTGTTGGAAGCCGGCATCATCCTGAACAGGTGCCGACTTTATGAGTAGGCGTTGGAGCCTATTTATTCCGTTTCGGGGAAATGGCTCGAGTAGAGAATAAAACGGTGATTTCTATTGACAGTTGCGTGTCTGTATATGATTGTTTTTGAGGTTAAAAGTAGAAGACCGCGCAGAGTGGTCTATTAAATTCTTGGGGGAAAGGTTTATGTTGGGGGGATTTTCAGACTTCTGGCTAACTATGGTTCTTGACTTGCTGGCCTATGCAATCTTGTTTGGCGTTTATGTGGCGCTATTGCATGCGAAAGGGCGCAGTTATGACAGAAAGAGCGTAATACCTATTCTGATTTTGCTCCCGCTTGCATTGGTTGTTGGCGGCATAGCAAAGTCACAGCTGTTGTAATAAAAAATCGCGATAAGAAAAAAGCAGAGGTAAAGCGCGTGGACACTCCACGCGAGATATGGAGCTGGTGGCTGGACCCTCTGACCCTGTTGGCGCTGCAGTTGGCGCTGCAATTGGTGCGGCCAGCGGCGCAGCAACATATATCGGGTCGGCGGCGATAGGTTCAGGAGAAGAAAGCCTGACAGGACTTGCCGGCAGTACAGTGACGGGAGCTGCTGTTAGCGGCCTTACTGCGCCTGCTGGAATATCGGCCATGCAGGCTGGTGCACTCACCATTGTCGGGACCCAGGTTGGGTTTTACCGAGGGATGGCTGGAGGATTTGCACAAAGCGCATCAGACCAGGCTGGGACTGACCATGGAGGTGGCGCAGGCTGCATGCCGCATGGCCATGCTGGCTAATCCTGTAGCTGTGCGCCAGACATTCCATTAAGCTGAACCTCCCTTTGTTATCCAGCTGGGAGTAGCCATGAAAATCAGTGCGCGCAATGTTCTGCCAGGCAAGGTCGTATCGATGGTGAAAGGCCCCGTGAGTACAGAATTGACGCTAGAGATTGCGCCGGGTGTTCAGGTCACGTCTTCCATCACATCGACATCGGCCACATCTCTCGGGCTCAAAGAAGGTGACCAGGCGTATGCCGTCATCAAGGCCTCTTCCGTGATGGTGGCGGTGGACGACTAAAACCCTGCGCGGGCAGTGAAAAATGCCTTGGCAGGCGTTGGTGCTTCGCCCGTTGAATCCATGTCTGAAATTGACCGCCAGTCGCCCCATATTGGGCCTGCTTCGGCTTCTCAGTAGCCAGTCAGAGCCCATGTCAGCTCGGCGCTTTCAGACTCCTTTGTCACACTCACAACCTGTCCTCACCGCTTATGACTCTCGCAGAAATTTGCATCCTGATTGCCTGCCTGCTTCCCATCGTCTGCGCTGGTATTGCCAAGTCCAAGGGCTTTGGCAAACCGCGCCGCGAAGGCGGCTTTGACAACCACAATCCACGAAGCTGGCTGGCTGACCTTCAGGGCTGGCAGGCGCGTGCCCACGCGGCCCAGCTCAATAGCTTTGAGGTCCTGCCGCTGTTCATCGCTGGCGTTCTGGTGGCCCAGAACCACCAGGCCGCCCAGCACACCGTCGATGCGCTCGCGGTGGCCTTCATCGTCCTGCGTATCGGCTTTATCTGGGCGTACCTTGCCGACCGCGCCAACCTGCGGTCAGCCCTGTGGGCGCTCGGTCTGGCTTGCTGTATTGCGCAGTTCTTCGTGTAACAGCCGTTGTCTGTGTGCACAGCCGCCTGTGGGGGGGCGGCTCTGGGCTGGCTGCAAGATTTTCAGCCAAGCCGCTGCAATCGTTGGACGGTCACCCATGGGTGCTTAAAAATTCCCATGCTTCACACGCTAAGTGCTGCTGGCAATACCGAGCAGAACCCCAAAAAAGACCAGAAGGCCGCCGAACGCGCGGTCAATCCAGTGGCGCACGGCCAGCAGGCGCTCGCGTACGGCGCCCGCCGAAAAACACATGGCCACGATGGCAAACCATGCAATATGTGCCACTGCAATAAAAAGGCCATAGCTCACCTGCATGCCTAGCGATGTGTCTGGCCGCACCACCTGTATGAAGAGGCTGACAATGAACACGGTGGTTTTTGGATTCAATGCATTCGTCAGAAACCCTGTGCGCAAGGCCTCCAGATCCGACACCGGCACCAATGCTGAGTGTGCGAAGTCTCCGGGCTTTTGCGTGCGGAGCATCTTGAGGCCAAGATGAATCAAGTACAGCGCACCCAGCAGTTTGATTGTGGTGAACAGCCATGCTGACTGCTGGATAAGCAGGCCGACCCCCAGCAGGGTATAGCTGACATGCACCAGAACACCCAGTCCAATTCCCAA
>Ga0308157_10010370_pt1 | contig 10114 bp, 10 predicted proteins | sample PhyBR1_FD_201035 | JGI IMG/M metagenome (GOLD analysis project Ga0308157, IMG submission 201035) | Phyllosphere microbial communities from UC Gill Tract Community Farm, Albany, California, United States - DLSLB.R1 | ecosystem: Host-associated > Plants > Phyllosphere > Unclassified | place: USA... | reverse complement strand
ATTTGCGAACGCTGAAGACGCCTGGAAAAAAGTGGAAGAGGAGCTGAGCGAATTTCACGCGGAAACGGAAATTTCAAAAAAAGAGGACGAATTGGGCGATATTTTTTTCTCCCTCGTAAACTATGCGAGGATTCTCGGCATCAATCCGGATTCTGCACTGGAAAGAACGAACAATAAGTTCATAACCCGATTTCAGAAAATGGAAAATTTAGCTTTGGAAAAAAAGCAAAATTTAGCCGATTTACCCCTGAATAAAATGGATGAATTGTGGGAAGAAGCAAAAACTTTTGAAGAACCAAAATGAAAATCGGTGTTAATAAAAAACCTCCGGTTAAGGAGGTTTTGGATTCAAGAAATCGCCCGTTTAGTTGAAATATTCGTGGTATTCCGCCATCGACTCTTTCAGTTCTTTTACGATATCATTGGCTTCTTCGCGGTTGGGCGCATTTTGCAATTTTTTCAGTTCTTTGATGTGATCGGTTAGCCAAACATGCAGGACGTCGTGCGATTTTCCTGTCATGGTGCAGCTTTTTACCAGGTTGTCGTTGGAAGCGATTAAATTCGTAGCAAGCAGCTTATAATCGCCGCTTTCGGGTTTGTACTGTTCCAGCTGGTCTTCCATTTCCGCTACGTACGGTTTCATTTCATCATTCACGACCCATTTTTTGCCATTGTCAAGCGTGAGTTCTGCAGATTCGTCGTGATCATCAGATTTTTCGGCTGCTTCAGAGGCATTTTTTTCATTTTCAGCGTGTTCTGCATGCATTTCAGAATTTTCCGTTGTTGCCGTTTCGTTTTTTTTCGCGCAGGAAACGATGACTGCCAGCCCTAAAAGTGCTGATAGGATTACTTTTTTCATTTTTTTGAAATTTTAGTAGTTGTGAAAAGTAACAGCGCCGTAACTGCGATTCGAAAAGTCATGGCACCGATGGTTTTGGTTTCGTAAAGTCCGCCGTTATTGATGTGAAGAAAAAGAAAAATAAAAGCGATGACGAGTATAATTAAGGCAGAAATTAGCGGGTCTTTTGCCCATTTTTTCGCTTTTAAAATTCCAAAAGCTGCTATAAAATAAAGCACGCCGCAGATAAAATTTGCCCAGACGATAAGGGGAACAAAATTTCCTTCTTTTTCGCGGATGCCGAACCAGTCGAAAAGCACGGAACTGCTCATGAACAGCGTCACACCGCCGAAAAGCAACAGGGAAATGAGGAGTAAGTTTCGTTTCATGATGGTTTCTTAAAGTTAGTCATATTATTTGATTTTATTAAACTTTAGTTTGTTTTCCGGTAACCCAAAACCGCCCAGGTGATGACCACAATTCCCAGCCCGGAAATAAAAGCAAAATGTGGCAGTAAATCTTTAAAACCGCTGTTCTTCAGCATAATTAGCCGTACGCCTGCGACGCCATAGGTTACGGGATTTGCATAAGCGATGAATTTTGCCCAATCTTCCATACTTTCGATTGGTGTGAAAAGTCCGCTCATCAGCACAAAAATCATCATAAAGAAAAACACCATAAACATCGCCTGTTGCTGGGTTTCGCTGTAAACGGAAACCAAAAGTCCGATTCCTAAAATCGTAACGAGATACACAGAAATAAAGCAGTAAAGCAGGAGAAAACCGCCCTGCATTTCAATTTTATAAATAAAAATGGTTACTAAAAGCCCGATGGTGAAAGCAATCATCGCCAAAATCCAAAATGGAATCAGTTTGCCCAAAATGAAGTCGCCTTTTTTGATGGGTGAAACATTAATCTGTTCAATGGTTCCGATTTCCTTTTCTTGAACGATGTTTAAAGCCGCCAAATAACCTGTAATTAAAGTGACGAGAAAAGCTAAAATTCCGGGAACCAACGAAAGTCGGTAATTGTAATTTGGATTAAACCAAAAGTTGGGAACGATTTCCAGACCTGAAATTTCTTGAGCGCTTTCGAGGTCCGGTGCCATTTTGAGTTGAATTTGGCGGTTGTAATTTTGAAGAATTTGTGCCAAATAGCTGGCAGAAAGTCCGGCTTTTGTTCCGTTGATTGCGTTAATTGCAATTAAAGCTTTTTCTGAATTTTCACGGATTAAATTTTTTTCAAAATTGTTGGGAATTTCAATGATTAAATCTGCTTTGTCTTTTTCGATTTCCTGATAGGCTTTTGTATAATTTTCGCCGTAATGGACTATTTTAAAGTAACTTGAAGCTGTAATTTTTCGAAGCAATTCGCGCGATTCCGGGGATTTGTCGTGGTCTACAATCGCGATTTTTATATCTTTTATTTCATAATTGGCGGCAAGTGGTAAAATCACCAGCTGAATGACCGGCATTACGAATATTATCGCCAAAATCGATTTGTTCCTGAAAATCTGCAGGAATTCTTTTTTGATTAATATGCGTAGTGTTCTGAACATTTTTTTATTTCTAAAGACGAAAATCAATGTAAGCGAAATCTGCAGCCCGACCTGAACGGAGCTCTTTTTGCCCCACGGAAATTTTCAAAAAAAATGGTCTTTTTAAGGGCAAAAAAGCGGGAGTGGAGGGCGGAAATGTCTGCCATAATTTACTCTAATCTTATTTTAAATTTCTTGACTGCAATGAAAAATAAAACCGTCATCATTCCCAAAAGTACGAGGATGTGCTTCCAGACGATTTCCAGGCCGGTTCCTTTAATCATTATATTTTTCACGATTTCGTAATACCATTTTGCGGGGATGATGTTGCTGATGACTTGCAACATCAGCGGCATATTTTCTACCGGAAACATAAAGCCGCTAAGCATGAGTGTCGGAAGCATGGTGCCGACTAGGGAAATAAGCATCGCGGTTTGCTGCGTTTCCGTCAGTATGGAAATCACAATTCCAATTAACAGGTTGGTGATAATGAAAATAATGCTGATTCCGAAAAGTAAAAGCAGGTTTCCTTTGATTGGTAAATCTAATACCGTGACGCTTAGAACAAGGATCGAAATTAGAATTACCATCGATAAAATGAAGTATGGAATTGCTTTGGCTAAAATCATAATGTGCGGTTTCATAGGGGAAACGAGCAAGACCTCCAGCGTGCCCGATTCTTTTTCCCGAACAATAGCAATTGCGGTCATTAAAACGCAGATAATTAAAAGGATGAACGCCATAACGCCGGGTACAAAGTTTGGCGCTCCTTTGAGCTGTGGATTGTACAGCATGTGGATTTCCGGCTGAACACCTGCGCTATGCTGAAATGTTTTTTGACCATAAAAATCAAGAATGATGTTTGAGAGGAAATTGTAGGTTTGGTTTGCGAAATTCAGGTCGGTTCCGTCGGAGATCAGTTGTAATTGCGCTTTTTTTCCGCTCTCCATATTTTCTGAAAAATCTGCCGGAATAACCAGTATTATTTTTATTTTACCGTCTTTAAAAGCATCTTCAGCTTCTTCGATTGACCTTAAATTTTGTTCAATATCGAAATACTGATTTTGGTTAATTTTCGCTGTTAATTCGATGGAATTTTGCGATTTGTCCTGATCCCGAATCCCAATCTGCGTATTTTTCACCTCGGTACTCAACGCAAATCCGAAAAGCAAAATCTGCACGACAGGCATGCCGAAAAGAAGCAGCAAAGTTCTTTTGTCACGCAAGACGTGCCAGAATTCTTTTTTTACAAAAGGCAATAATTGCTTCATAGGTTAGTGGTCAGGTTTCAGTTGTCAGTTGTCAGTTGTCAGCTTTCAGAAATTAGTGAATGCAGTCCAGTTGTAATATGAACATGAATATTCAACCAAACCGACGTTTTTTACTGATTACTGATTACTGACCACTGATTACTTTTTTAGTTCTTGCAATTTCATAAAAAACATCATCCATATTTTCGGCATTGAAGTCTTTTTTTAAGTTTGATGGCGTATCCAAAGCTGCGATTTTACCATCCACCATGATTGAAACGCGGTCACAATATTCCGCTTCATCCATGTAGTGCGTCGTCACGAAAATCGTGACGCCACGGTCAGAAGCATCATAAATCATTTTCCAAAATTGTCGTCGGGTCACGGGATCTACGCCGCCGGTCGGTTCATCCAGGAAAACAATTTGCGGTTCGTGAAAAAGAGCGACGGAAAATGCTAATTTTTGTTTCCAGCCCAAAGGAAGTTCCGAGACCAGTTTGTTTTTTTCGTGTTCAAGCCCAATTTTTTCCAGAAGTTCGGCGCCATTAGTTTTTAAATTTTCCCTGGAGATTCCATAAATCCCGCCAAAAAAGTTGAGGTTTTCCCTGACAGTTAAATTTCCATAGAGCGAAAATTTTTGACTCATATAACCAATGTTTTTCTTGATTTTTTCAGTTTCGCGGTAAACATCAAAACCAGCGATCATGGCATTTCCGGAAGTCGGAACAGAGAGCCCGCAGAGCACTTGCATGGCAGTGGTTTTTCCCGCGCCATTTGCACCGAGAAATCCGAATATTTCACCTTTTTTCACCTCGAAACTGATGTGATCAACCGCGGTAAAATTCCCAAAGGTTTTGGTTAAATTTTCAGCTTTAATGGCGATATTTTGCAATTCGGTATTCATTTTTTGTCAGAGAGTAAATCGATGAAACTGTCTTCAATGCTGGCTTGAACGATATTTATTTTAATATTTTCAAAACCCGCGTTTTGCAAATAATTTTTGACATTATCCGGATTGATTTTTTCGTTTTTATCGACAATTAAATGAACAAATTCACCAAAAGCGTAAACATTTTTCTTTGGCTTAAAGTTTTCCAGCGCCTGCAAAACCTGCGACGTCCTGCCGGCTTTTATCTCAAAAATCAGATACGGAAAATCCAGGCTGATGTTTTCCGGTGTTTCAATGCTGAGAATTTTCCCGTGTTGCATGAGTGCAATCCGGTCGCACAGTGCCGCTTCATCCATATACGGTGTCGCGACGACGATGGTGATGCCGCGCAATTTCAAACGTTTCAGAATTTCCCAGAATTCTTTGCGGGAAACAGGATCAACGCCGGTTGTGGGCTCATCCAGAAACAAAACTTTGGGCTGATGAATTAAAGCGCAGCAGAGCGCCAGTTTTTGTTTCATTCCACCAGACAACTTTCCGGCACGACGGTTTTTAAAAGGTTCGATCTGAACGTAAATTTCTTTGATCAAATCGTAGTTTTCCTCTACAGTCGTATTAAAAATACTGACAAAAAAGTGCAAATTTTCCTCGATTGTCAAATCCTGATAAAGCGAAAATTTTCCGGGCATATAACCCAAAATTTTTCGAATTTCAGCGTAATCTTTCACCATATCCAAATTTTCAATCGTCGCGGAGCCCGAATCGGGTAGAAGAAGTGTGGTCAGCATGCGGAAAATTGAACTTTTTCCCGCGCCATCCGGACCAATCAGTCCGAAGATTTCATCGGGAATTACGTCAAAACTCACGTCGTCCACGGCAAGAACTTTTTCTTTGCCTTTCCCGTAGGTTTTGGTGAGATTTTGGACGGTGAGGGAGTTCATTTTGGTTGAAAGTTGATAGTTGACAGTTGACAGTTGTAACTTAAATCTTTAATGGAGAAATAATTTTTTAAAATTTAACATCGGCGTACATGCCGATTTTCAAAAATCCATCGTTTTTGACGTGAATTTTTACGGCGTAGACCAGATTAGCTCTTTCATTTTTGGTTTGGATGGTTTTCGGTGTAAACTCTGCTTTGGAGCTGATCCAGTAAATTTTTCCAGCTAATTCGCGGGTTTTTTCGTCACCTGTATCAATCAGAACTTTTACCTTCTGACCAATTTTTATTTGCGCAAGTTGATCGCCCCTGATGAAAGTTTTTAAAGTCATCTCGCCCAGATTTGCCATTTTAAAAATCGGTTTGCCGGGTACTGCGAATTCTCCTTCGTTCAAATACTTGGTTAAAACCGTTCCGGAGATCGGGCTGATAATTTGGTTGTTTTTAAGCTGCTCCTCGATTTGCTCGACTTTTTTCTGCGCCGGTTTTCTTTCGCTTAAAATTGCCCGGTTTTGAATGGATACATTTTCTTTCGCGGTAGAAATTTGTTGCTGCAAAACATTCCGCTGACTTTGCGCTGCGGAAATTTGCTTTTGAAGAACTTGCACCTGTCCGTTGGCATCGTCGAGTTGTTTTTTTGTTGCGGCATCTTTTGCCACCAGATTTGCGGTTCTGTTCCGTTCGCGAACAGCGTTTTGAAGCTCTTCCTGTAAAACAGATATATTCGCCGACTGACCCGAAATTTGGGATTGCAAAACTTCAATTTGCGGCAGGGCAGAATTGGTTTTCTGGTCGATGGCATTCACGCTGGCGACAACTTGCTCTTTTTGCAATTCTACATTTTTTGGGTCTATTTCGCCCACTTTTTCATTAAATTTTAAGGTTTGACCTTCTTCCACGTTTAAGCTTAAAATGGTGCCGGTGGCTTTTGCGGTAACCAGGATTTCATCCGCCTCGAAAGTTCCGGAAGCATCGTAGGCGTCTGCAGAATTCTGGCAGGAAAAAAGGAAAAAAAACAGGAAAAAAGCGGCCAATTTTTTCATCGCTAAGTTTTTTAAATTATTGTTTTCGGTATCTAGTTGATAGTTGATAGTTGATAGTTGAGAGTGGATAGTTGAGAGTTTAAAAGTTATAATGGGCATCGTCAATTGTCAATTGTCAACTCTCAACTTTCATCCTTCATCCTTCATCCTTCATCCTTCATCCTTCATCCTTCATCCTTCCCCTCAATCTTGGTTCAACTGCGCTTTCAGATTATATTGGGTGAGCAGAAACTGCATTTCGTGGAGGATTTTCTGGTTTTTTGCGCGGTCGAGTTCATTCACTTCGCGGAGATAATCGCTGGTCGTTATTACGCCGTTTTCAAGCTGAGCTAATGCTGCTTTTGAGATGCTTTCGCGTAACGTGATCAACTCATCATCCTTGTTTAAAAGTTGCTGGATTTTTTCCAGTTCCACGTTATTTTGAAGCGTTTGAAACTCTTGATTAAAGAGGAAGTTTTCTTTTTGAATTTCAATTTCCTGCTGTTGGGTTTCCACCAAAGCCAAATCATTTTTTTTGGTGTAAAAACCGGAAATCGGAATATTCAGGCGCAAGCCGCCGATGTAAAAAACATCGAACTCATTTTTCAGCATGTTGAAACCAGGTTTTCCGTAACCGCCCTGAAAAAAAGCGCCTAATTTGGGCAAATTTTTCGAATGTATATTTGCCTTCTGATATTCCAATGCCGCTTTCTGCAAATCGAAAAGTTTCAGTTCAGCGCGATTATTTTGGTCTTCAATCAATACTTTTTCCGGTTTTACCAGATGCGTATTTTTATCTATATTTTTTTGAAGAAAGACCGCCAGCATTTGCTCAAAAGTTTTTTTCGTCGCTTGCAATTCGACTATTAGTTGGTCGAGATTCACGAGCTGTGCTTTTAAAACATCAACATTGCTGCGGTAAATGACGCCGTTTTCAAGCTGTGCTTCGGCTTTTTTCAAGCCATTTAACAAATCAGATCTTGTCAATTCAGTTTGATTGATTTGCTCAGCTGTTTGAAGAATTCCAAAATAAATCAGGTTAATTCGCTTTTCTAGCTGGTCGGTTTCCACCTCTGTTTTTTGGAATTCTATTTCAGAATTGATGATCGCAATTTTTTTCTGCGCGACAATCATTCCGCCGTCGTAAATCGTTTGCTGAATATCGGCGTAGATTTTATACTGGTCTTTACTGAGCGGTTTTATAGAATTATTCGGTAGCTGAAAAGGAAACTGGATGACATCATTTTGATAGGTCGCCTGAGCTACGACCTGAATTTGAGGGAGCCAGGCTTTCGCAGCGTTTTGAAGATTGTAATCGCGCGTCTTGGCAATCAAATCGTGTCTTTTGATCAGCGGATAATTTTGCTTCGCCAAGGCCTGCGCTTCTTCTAAAGTCAGTGGTTGCGCGTGAGCGGAAAAAAAGACGAGTAAAAAGAGGTATTTTAACGATTTCATTTTAAAATTTTTTAGCCGTTAAAAGCACAAAAAATTAGAATTTTAATTCTTTATTTAAACTTGTTGGTTCAACCGTTCAGCATCATTTTAATCCACATTGGAACCAGCGTTTTTCTTTCTTCCACAAACTTTTGGAATTCCGCGTCGTTCATCAAATCAAATGATTGCAGAATAGGTTTTCCCACAAATGGAAAAACGGTGAGGCCGAGAAAATTCAACAGAAAATGGAAAGGATTTAAATCCGGTCTTTTCTCTTTGATTTGCTTTAATAAAAAGGAATTATTCAGCACTTTTTCAAAAGGAAGAATTGATTTGACATCCGAAGTTTTTTTCTGGATTTCGCTTAAAACGAAAAGCGGCAAATTTGGATTTTTGGTCAAAATATCGAAGTATTTTTCTGCTGCTAAATCTATTTTTTCTTCCACCGAAGTATTTTCATTGGTGACAATGGGAATTATTTGCCCAAAAAGAAGCACAATTTTCACTTTCATCACCTGCTCAAATAACTTTTCTTTGGTACGGAAATAATAGTTTAAAAGCGCCAAATTAATTCCAGCCTCTTCCGCAATATCACGTGTGCGCGCTCCGGAAAAGCCTTTTTCAGTAAAGACTTTTGAGGCGGCGAGTAAAATTTTATCTTCTGTGGAAATTTCTTCTACTTTCATTTTTCGATTTCTACTGTAAAGTTAGAACTAATTTTTTGATTTAAACAAAATAATTAATCAATTGATTAAATAGTGAGCTAAAAAAAACGCAAATCAAAAGACATGCGTTTTATTATTTTTAAATTGAGTTTTTACAAGCCAAATTGTTTTGCAAATAAGTCTGGGAAAACACCCATCGCAACCAATGCAACCACGACGAAAACCGCGACAATATTGTAAGTTAAAGAAACTTTTTCCGAAGTTTTAAAGCTGCTTTCCGCTGGGAAAAACATCGCCATGATCAACCTCAAATAATAAGCGATTGAAAGTGCAGAACCCAAAACCGCAACCAAAACAAGGAATGGAGTAGTGTCTATCGCTTGCGCGAAGATGGCAAATTTCCCCATAAATCCGGCAGTTAACGGAATCCCAGCCATTGACAATAAAGAAACTGTCGCTGTAACGGCTAAAATCGGTTCAGTGTGTGCCAAGCCTTTAAAAGCGTTGTAGGAAGTTTCTCTTTTTAGTTTTTCTACCCAGATCAAGCACATCATGACGCCCACCGTAGCTAAAGAATAAGCAAAGAGATAGAAAGCTAAGTTGTAGCTTGACAAACTATTCATTCCGTAGAAAATAAGCGACAGATAGCCAACGTGCGAAACAGAAGAGTACGCCAACATCCTTTTTGCGTTGCTTTGCGCAAGTCCCATGACATTCGCAAGGAATAAAGTGATGATGATTAAAACGCCGATCACGTTAATCCATTCGCCGGTGATTCCAAGGAAGCCGATGGTCATCAGTTTAAAAAAGGCAAAAAAGGCGGAAATTTTCACTACCGACATCATGAACGCCGTAATTAAAGATGGAGAACCTTGGTAAACATCGGGGCTCCACATGTGGAACGGCGCGAGTGAAACTTTGAACGCCAGCGCAACCAACATTAAAACAGCGCCCAAAATAAACATTAAATCTTTCGGATTTTTCACCGCAAAAGCGTGGATGGTGTACAGATCAAAACTGCCGGTACTTCCGTAAATCAACGCTACACCAAATAAAAGGAATCCGGTCGCAAAAGCTCCCATCAAAAAATATTTAATTGAAGCTTCGTTGGAGCGCAAATCGGTTTTGTTGCTTCCCGCTAAAACGTATAGCGGGATGGAAAGGATTTCAATTCCTAAAAATAAGGTAACTAGGTTCTGGTATCCGAACAGGATAATGCCGCCACAAAGTGAAAACAGCATTAAAGCATACAATTCCGACTGGTGGCTGCGGTGATTGCTGAAGGCGAAACCGGCAATAAAAAACAGCAAAATGGTTACTACAATAGTGATCTTGGTGAATAAGGCAGCGTTTGCACCAAATTCATACATATTTTGGTATTGCGAAAAGAAAGCTGCTTCGGGCAGAAAACTGAGGTAGAAAGCAACCATCAGCCCCAAAATACTGATATAACGTGAAAATTTTCCCTGTTGAAAAACACCTGCAAAAAGCGCAACTAAGGCGGTAAGGAAAATAATAATTAAAACGCTCATTTAATTTAGA
>Ga0308157_10010369_pt1 | contig 10115 bp, 4 predicted proteins | sample PhyBR1_FD_201035 | JGI IMG/M metagenome (GOLD analysis project Ga0308157, IMG submission 201035) | Phyllosphere microbial communities from UC Gill Tract Community Farm, Albany, California, United States - DLSLB.R1 | ecosystem: Host-associated > Plants > Phyllosphere > Unclassified | place: USA... | reverse complement strand
CGCCAGCATGCCGGCGTAACCGACGACGGCGGCGTCGTCGCCCTCGGCCACCAGGTAGCGCCCGCCGGGTGCCGTCAACTCGTGCGTCATGCTCGCGCGCGACCAGGCGTCGTTCGCGAACGTCGTGGTCTCGATCGCCATGATGCCGTCGAGGTCGTCGAGGGTGGCCGTGCGCAGCAGGACGCTCATCGCGTCACCGGCTTCGGGCCGGCCGACGGGGTCACGTCGGGCTCGCGCAGGTAGAGGGGCTCGGCGTCGGCGAAGGCGCGGCCGTGCTCGAAGAGGCGCTCGGCCAGCATGCCCAGGGCGGCCGCCGAGACCGTCGTCGCGTCGGGGTCGGTGCGGGGCCAGGACGAGGAGGCGCCGGTCGCCTCGTCGAGGTCGGCCGGCTTCGTGAGGGCGGGGCCGGCCGCGAGCACGGGCAGGCCGTCGTCGTCGAGACCCGACCACGCGCTGTGGGCCACCTCTCGGCGCCGGGCGTCGGTGACGACGACGAGGGGCGAGTCGAGTCGCCCACCGGCCGTGGCGACCGGGCGACCGGCCTCGGCCGAGAGCCGTTCGAACGCGACCGCGTCGTGGCTGCCGACCGACAGGCAGGGCACGCCGGCGCCGAAGGCGAACGCCCGGGCCGCGGCGATGCCGACGCGGAGGCCCGTGAAGGGGCCGGGGCCGCGACCGGCGACCACGGCCGAGAGGTCGGACGGGGCGACGCCGGCCTCGCGCAGGGCCTCGTCGATCAGGCTGCCGATCACCTCGGCGTGGCGCCGGGTGTCGGCGACCGTGCGTTCGGCGAGGACCCCGCCGTCGCGGTCGACGACGGCGACGGACGAGCCGGCTGAGGTGTCGATGGCCAGGATCACGGGGTCAATCGTAGGCGGTGTCGGGGGGCCGACCCGCGCCTCCTGACGGGTGACGGAGCCCGGCCGGGGCCGGGCTCCGTCGCGTCGGTCAGAACGCGCCGATGCGCCGCGCCGTGCCGGGCTGGCCGAGCAGAGCCGCGATGTCGGACGGCAGGGCCGAGACGATGCCGAGCGACGAGGTGAGCAGGCCGGTCATGGCGCCCAGGTCGAGCACCGACGAGGTCTCGACGTTGCGCCAGGACGAGTTCTTGCCCGCCAGCGCCGACGTCGAGTCGAACCGGGTGACCGTCTTGTTGTCGCCTGCACCCCAGCCGACCAGCGTGGCCTGGGCCGTCGTGCGCCGCTGGTTGAAGGCGTTGCCCGTCACCGTGATGCCCATCGAGTCGGCCGACCGGTTGGTCTTCGAGTCGAGCACGTAGACCTGGTAGTAGCCGCCCTTGCCGAAGGCGTTGTTCGCGATGGTGATCTTGCCCGTCACCCAGCTCATCGTGGGGTCGGGGATCGGCCGGCGACGGTCCTGGCCGGTGGCCGCGGTCGCTTGACGACGCTCGTCCTGCAACACCTTGACGCCGAACTGGCTGAAGCCGCCGACCGAGTTGTTGTAGATGCGCACGTCGTCGCTGCCGATGATCTGGATGCCCGCCTTGCCGCCGGTCACCGTGTTGCCCGCGATGACGGACTTGCTCGAGAGCTCGAGCTGGATGCCGGTCCACTCGTTGTCGACGACCGTGTTGCCCACGACCTTCGAGTCGTAGACGGACTCGTCGAGCCAGAGACCCGAGCTGTAGTTGCGGCTGACGTCGTTGTTCGAGACCGTCACGCCGCGTGAACGCGTGATCTTGACGCCACCGGAGACCGGGGTCTCCTTGAAGCGCTGCCAGTTGTTCTCGCGGACGACCGAGTCGGTCAGCTTCATCTCGTAGGACGCGTTGGCACCGATGCCGAGCATGCCGTTGTGCTCGACCGTGAGTCGCTGCAGCGTGCCGCCGTTGTTCTCGAGGTTGACGCCGATCATGGCGTTCTCGGAGACGACGAGGTCACGGGCGGTGGCACCGGTGTTGCCGAGGCGGACGGTACCTCGGTCGGCGTCGAGCGTCGCGTACCGACGCACGCCGAAGCCCTGGAGGGTCGTGTTCGGCGCCTGCACCCAGATGGCCTGCTGCTTGTTGCTGATGCGCAGTTCGTGGCCGGCGGGGTCGCTGCCGATCAGCACCCGACCGCCGGCGGGGTCCGCCGCGAAGGTGCCGGGCGCGAGCGCGTCGGGCGTGACCTGGGTGAGCTGGACGCCGTCGAGGAAGACCTGGTCCGGGCGGCCGGCGAGGGGGAACCCCGACTGCAGGAAGCGCGGGTTGTCGGCGATGCCGAGCAGCGCGGAAGAGGGGAAGGACGACCAGGGCGTGCTCCAGCCCGAACCCGAGCGCTGCCACGACGACACGGGCACCGAGCCGTCGAGCCAGACGGCCTCCTTCGGGTAGGCCTGGATCGTCAGGGGCTTGTTGAACGGCACCACGACGCTCTCGTTGTAGCTGCCGGCGCGCAGGACGATGGTGGCGCCCGCCTTCGCCTTCGCCACGGCGGCGGCGAGGGTGCGGTACGGCGCGGCCTGGTTGCCTGCGGCACCGTCGTTGCCACCCGGCGCCACGAACAGCGCCCCCGCGGGCACGGCGTAGGACGCCGACCCCACGGGCACGGACCCCCGCGACGGGGCGGGGTCGGTCTCGGGCGCGGGCGTCGGCTCGGGGGCGGGCTCCGGAGCCGGGGCCGGGGCGGGTGTCGGCGTCGGGGCGGGGACGGGCACCGGGGTGGGCACGGCGTCCTGGGGGGACTGGACCACGGTCAGGTCGTCGAAGGTGGTCGTGGCGACGGCCTTGTTCGACGAGCTCGAGTACTGCCACAGCCCGACGCCGCCGGGCTTCGCGATGCGGTCGGCGGACGAGTCCGAGACCGAGAGCTGCCAGCCGGGCTCGGTCGAGCCCGCCGTCCAACCCTTGCCCTGCAAGGCGACCGAGCCGGTGCCGACGACGCGGAACGCGACCGAGACGGCCGAGCCCTTCGTCACGCCCGCAGGCAGGGCGACGCGACCAAGATCCTTCTCGCCCGACTTGCCGACCTTGGTGATCGCCAGGGCGACCTTGCCCGACGAACCCTGCTCGAGCCTCCCGCGGTAGGCAGAGCCGTCGGCCTGCTTGCGCAGCTCCCACCCCTGGTAGAAGCCGCCGGTCGTCTGGGGCAGGCGGATCGTCTCGCGCACCTCGACGTCCTGCACCGAGGTTCCGGTGAGCGACGCGGTCGCCGACCCACCGGGGACGAGCCCCGTGATGGACGAGACGCCGCCGCCGACGGAGAAGGTGGCCTTGGTCGGCCCGGACCAGGTGGTCCAGGTGCCGCCCTTGTCGGCCTTGCCCCAGCCGCCGGAGGTCGTGCGGCCCGACGCGTCGGAGGCGACGGTCGTGGTGGCCGCGGAGGCGCTGGTCGCGGGGACGAGGACGGCGGCGACGCAGGCCACCGCCATGGTGAGTGCGCTGAAGACCGTCCGCGTGCGGTTCGGTGAGCCGAGCTGGGGTGCGTGAGCGTCGAGCATCGGTGCTCCTTTCGTGGGGGTGGAGTATCGATGGATCCGGCGCGTACCCCCAGGACGGGGGCTTGCGCGATCGGTGCTGCGGCGAGTCGAGTCGGGACCTCGGCGAAGACAAGAACGAATCCTCATACATCTATGCGCGGTTGGCAAGCGTCCGTCAGCCCCCTTGGGGGTGCCCTCCTCACGGGTGGCATCCCTCCGGGTGCCACCCGTGGGGGGTGTCCGGCGACCCGCCGTCGTCGCCTAGAGTTCACGCATGACGCCCCCCGGAGCCGGCCCGAGCGCCTCGGCGACCTCGCGCCGAGGCGTCGCGCGCGCCTCCTCGTGGCGACCGCCCGCCCTCGGCGTCCCGACCACGGGCGACGCCCCGCTCGAACCGCGCACCTGGGTGCGAGCGCTCGCGGCGGCCTGCCTCGTGCTGCTGGGCATGCGCTTCACCCTGCCGCAGAGCCTGCAGGTCGGCTTCGTGGTCGCCCTCGTCATGCTGCCCGTGTGGTGGGCGCACCTGCGACGCCAACGCGGAGGGACCGCCTTCGTCGCGCTCGGCCTGCTGGCGACCGCCGCCGGCCTCTGGCTGGGCGTGGCCAACGCGGCCGACCACGAGACCGATCCGAGCGAGGTGATCCCCGGCACGGTGTTCCTCGTGGGCACCGTGTTGAGCGTCGGCCTGTTCGTCTGGGGGCGCGACGTCCTCACGTCGCACCGGGCGGCCCTCTGGTTCGGCGTCGGCCTCGCGCTCGGGTTCACCCCCGACACGACGCTCTTCGCGACCAACCCCTGGAAGTTCGGCTTCGCCCTGCCCGTGACCGTGATCCTGCTCGCGCTCGCCGCGCGGTTCGGTCGGCGGTGGGAACTCGGCGCTCTCGCGACGCTCATCGTCGTCGCGGCACTGAACGACTCGCGCTCGGCCTTCGGGCTGCTGCTGCTCGCCGCGCTGCTCGTCTTCGCCCAGGTCGCCATCGTGAGGCCGCACCGCCGACCGTCGGCGGTGGCCGTGCTCGTGGGGCTGGGCGGACTCGGCGTGGCGGTCTACCAGCTCGGGCAGGCCCTCATCCTCGACGGCTACCTCGGCGTCACGACCCAGGCCCGCAGCCTCGAGCAGTTGCGGCAGTCGGGGTCGCTCATCCTCGGCGGGCGGCCGGAGCTCGCGGCCACCTTCGCCCTCATGGAGCACCACCCGTGGGGTTTCGGCACCGGGTCGGTGCCGTCGCCCCAGGATGTGCAGATCGCCAAGGAGGGCATGAACACCATCGGCTACCAGCCGAACAACGGCTACGTCGAACGGTTCATGTTCGGAGGCCACGTCGAACTGCACTCGGTGTTCGGCGACCTCTGGGCCCAGTCCGGCATCGTGGGCCTGCTGTTCGTGGCCACGGCCGTCGTCGTGCTCGCCGTCGGCGTCGTCCGGCGCCTGGCCGAGGGCACGGCGAGCGGCCTGCTGCTCTACGCCTCGGCGCAGAGCCTGTGGAACGTCTTCTTCGCGCCCTTCTACACGTCGTTCCCGACGCTCGTGCTCGCCCTCGCCCTCGCGTTCCTCCCCCGCCCCGAACCTGGAGTGCCCCATGCCCCCCGAAGGTGAGTCCCCCGTCGAGCCCCCGTCCGCCTCGTCGCCCCGCCGACGTCGGACCATCGCCGTCGTGGCCGTCGTCGTCGTGGTCGTGGTCGCCGTGGTGCTGGCACTCGTGCTCACCGGCCGAGGAGGCGCCTCGCCGTCGCCCGACGACACGGCGTCGACCGCCCAGCCGACGGGTGGGCCGTCGAGCGGTGCCCCCGGCGAGGGCGCGTCGGACGAACCGACGGCGAGCACGCCACCGGCCGCGGGGCCCGACACACCCGAGTCACCACCCGTCGGCCTCGACGGATCGCCCACGGTCGTCGACGGGGTGACGGTCCGGGTGAAAAGCCTGACCGCGGTCGACGGGGAGGCCGTCCTGCCCGGCGAGGTCGCGGGCCCCGGCGTCCGGGCCGAGCTCGAGATGGTCAACTCGACGGGGGCCGCGGTCGACCTGTCGACGGTGGTCGTCAACCTGGCGTACGGTTCGGGTCGCACCCCCGCGAACACCTTCTCGACCGGGACTTCTTCGTTCCCGGCGTCCGTCGAGGCCGGCGCGACGGCGACCGGCACGTACGTGTTCGAGGTTCCCGCCGACGAGCGTGGCGACCTCCGGTTGACGGTCGACTACGCGGTCGACGTGCCGGTCGTGGTCTTCGAAGGAGCAGCCTCGTAGCGACGCTGTGACCACAACGGGGGCCATTGTCCCCCCTTGGGGGGACCTTATAGTCGTCAAGCCATCGGTACCCGAATGCCGGTGTCACTTACCCGACCCGAATGAGGCCTCCCCATGGGAAGAACCGTCTCGTCGCGCCTTCGCCTGCCCGCGATCGTCGCTGCGTCCGCTGTGCTCCTGTCCGTCCTGGTCGGAGTGCAACCCGCTGCGGCCGACTCCGCCCCCGCCGACCCGACGTCGCCGTCGACCCCCGCCACGGTCACCGCTGACGCGCTTCCGACGCCGCAGATCGACGGTTCGGTGTTCTCGCAGGTCATCGTGGGCAACACGGTCTACGCGGCCGGCAAGTTCACGAAGGCGCGCCCGGCCGGTGCCGCGGCCGGCGTCAACGAGGTGCCCCGCAGCTACATCCTCGCCTACGACATCACGACGGGAGCCCTGTCGACGACCTTCGCCCCGGTCGTCGACGGGCAGGTGAAGGCCCTCGCGGCCTCGCCCGACGGCAAGCGCCTCTACATCGGCGGCGCCTTCACCAAGGTCAACGGCGTCAACAAGTACCGTCTCGCCGCGCTCGACCCGACCACCGGCGCCCTGGTCACCAGCTGGAACCCGGGAACGAACGCGACGGTCAACGCGATCGCCGCCGTGGGCCAGAACGTCTACGTCGCCGGTGTGTTCTCGAGCATCGGCAAGGACACCCGCACGAAGGCCGCCGCGGTGACCGCCTCGAACGGCACCAACCTGCCGTGGGCACCCCAGATCGCCGGCGGCGACGTGCTGGCCATGGTCGCGAGCCCCGACGGTTCGAAGATCGTGCTCGGCGGATCGTTCAGCTCGGTCAACGGCTCGGCACAGCCCGGCTACGGCCTCGCCATGCTCGACCCGACCACGGCGGCCACCCTGCCCTTCCAGGCGAACGACGTCGTCCGCAACGGCGGAGGCCAGGCCGCGATCTACAGCCTGAGCGCCACGGCGGCAGGCGTCTACGGCTCGGGGTACACCTTCGGCGGCGGTGGCCGTCTCGAGGGCGCCTTCAAGTCCACCTGGAACGGCGACCTCGTCTGGGTCGAGGACTGCCACGGCGACACCTACTCGGTCGCCGCCAACAGCACCACCGTCTACATCGCCGGCCACCCGCACTACTGCGGCAACATCGGCGGGCAGCCCCAGACGAACCCCTGGACCTTCCAGCGCGCGATGGCCTTCAGCGACTCGGCCACGCAGACCATCACGAACGACCCCTACGGCTACTACAACTTCGCCGGCACGCCCGCGCCGAGCATCCTCAACTGGTTCCCCGACTTCGGCACCGGCACCTACACGGGTCAGAACCAGGGCCCGTGGAGCGTCGCGGCGAACGACAAGTACGTCGTGTACGGCGGCGAGTTCCCCACGGTCAACGGCAAGGCGCAGTACGGCCTGACCCGCTTCGCCGTGTCGAGCATCGCCCCGAACAAAGAGGGCCCGGTGTACTCGGGCGCCCTGTTCAAGCCCAGCCTGGTGTCGCTCGAGTCGGGCAGCGTCCGCGTCGCGTGGCAGTCCAACTGGGACCGCGACAACGCGAACCTGACGTACTCGGTCTACCGCGACGGCAACCTGAACACGCCCGTCTACACGACGACCGCGTCCTCGACCTTCTGGAAACGCCCCTCCATCGGGTTCGTCGACAAGGGCCTGGCAGCCGGAAGCAGCCACGACTACCGCGTCAGGGCCACCGACCCGCTCGGCAACACCGTCCTCGGCGACACCGTGACGGTGACCGTCTCGGCCACCGCGCCGTCGCCCTACCAGCAGCAGGTCGCCGCCGACGGCGCCACGGCCCTCTGGCGCCTGGGTGAGAAGAGCGGCTCGACCGTCTACGACTCGATCGGCTTCGACGACCAGCAGGCCCAGGCCGGCGTGACCCGCGGGGCCACCGGCCAGGCGTCCACCGACTCGGACGGCTCGAGCACGTTCTCGGGCACCGACACCGGGCTCTCGTCCACCGCGTCGGCGATCGCCGGGCCGCAGACCTTCTCGGTCGAGGCCTGGTTCCGCACCACGTCGACGACCGGCGGCAAGATCGTCGGCTTCGGCAGCTCGAACACGGGCGCCTCGAACTCGTACGACCGCCACCTGTACATGGACCCGCGAGGTCACGTGTCGTTCGGCGTCTACCCGAACGCGAGCCGCATCATCACGAGCCCGACCGCGTTGAACGACGGCCAGTGGCACCAGGTGGTCGGCACGCTGAGCTCGGCCGGCCAGTCGTTCTTCGTCGACGGCAAGAAGGTCGCCACCGACGCCGGGACGACCGGAGCCCAGGACTACACCGGTTACTGGCGGATCGGCGGCGACAACAACTGGGACGGCGCACCGTACTTCCAGGGCGACATCGACGACGTGTCGGTGTACCCGAAGGCCCTGAGCGCCAAGCAGGTCGACGGCCAGTGGGTCTCGTCGGGACGCACCAGCAAGCTGCCGAAGTCCCCCGCCGACGCCTACGGCGCCCGGGTGTTCCAGGACGACCCCGAGGTGTACTTCCGCCTCGACGGTGACGGCCAGACGGTTGCGGCCGACGCCTCGCCGGTCGGCACGGACGGCCTCGTCAGCGGTGGCGTCGCGACCGGTGGCGCCCCCGCCGTCGCCTCGGGATCGGGTCACTCGGCGAGCTTCGACGGGTCGTCCGGCGGGGTCTCGACGACCACCTCGTACGACACCCCGAACAACTACACGCTCGAGACCTGGTTCAACACGACCACGACCTCGGGCGGCAAACTGATCGGCTTCGGAAACCAGCAGACCGGTTACAGCGGCAACTACGACCGCCACGTCTACATGGAGCAGGACGGCCGTCTGCAGTTCGGCAACTGGACCGGCCAGATGAACCTCGCCAGCAGCACCGCGAGCTACAACGACGGACGGTGGCACCAGGTCGTGGCGACCCAGGGCTCCGAGGGCATGAAGCTCTACGTGGACGGCGTCCAGGTCGGCTCGAACCCGTCGACCGCGTCGGACGGCTACCGCGGGTACTGGCGCCTCGGCGGCGACAGCTCGTGGAACTCGGGGTCGGGCTACTGGCAGGGCAGCCTCGACGAGGCGGCCGTCTACGCCCGTCCGCTCGACGCCGCCACGGTCGCGCAGCACTACGCCCTCGGCGCGGACAAGCCGAACGCAGCGCCCACCGCCGCCTTCACCTCGGCACCCACCGGTCTCGGCGTCGCCTTCGACGGCGGCACCTCGGCGGACGCCGACGGCTCGATCGCCTCGTACGCCTGGGACTTCGGCGACGGTTCCGCCGTGGCCTCGGGGGCGAAGCCCACGCACACCTACGCCGCCGGCGGCACCTACACGGTCACCTTGACCGTGACGGACGACCGGGGTGCCGTGGGCACCTCGACCGCGACCGTGACGGTGACGCCGCCCCGTGTCAACGCGGCCCCCACCGCCTCGTTCACCTCGACCGTCGACCACCTGGTCGTCGCGGTCGACGGCCGCGCCTCGGCCGACGCGGACGGGACCGTCGCGTCCTACCGCTGGGACTTCGGTGACGGCACGGCGGCGGTGACGGGCTCGACCACGAGCCACGCCTACGCCACGGCCGGCACGTACACGGTCACCCTCACGGTGACCGACGGCGAGGGAGCCACCGGCACCTCGACCGGCACCGTCACCGTCGCGCCGGCCCCGCCGGCCAACGTCGCCCCGACGGCGTCGTTCACCAGCGCGACGTCCGGCCTCGCGGTGTCGACCGACGCGACGGCCTCGGCCGACCCCGACGGCACGGTGGCCGGCTACGCCTGGACGTTCGGCGACGGCGGCACGGCCACCGGCAAGACGGCGTCGCACTCCTACGCCGCCGCCGGCACCTACACCGTGACCCTCACGGTGACCGACGACAAGGGCGCCACCGGCAGCTCGACGGGCACCGTCACGGTCGCGCCGATCCCGAACGCAGCCCCCACCGCGGCGTTCACCACGGCGACCGACAAGCTCTCGGTGACCACCGACGGGCGCGCCTCGACCGACAGCGACGGCACCGTGGCCTCGTACGCCTGGGACTTCGGCGACGGCGGCACGGCGACGGGCAGCACCGCGAAGCACGACTACGCCACGGGCGGCACGTACACCGTGACCCTCGTCGTCACCGACGACAAGGGAGCCACGGGGACGCGCACCTCGACGGTGACGGTCACCGCGCCTCCGGTCGTCACGGCGATCGCGCAGGACGGCTTCGGGCGCTCGGCGTCGAACGGCTGGGGTTCGGCCGACATGGGCGGCGCCTGGACGCGCACCGGCCAGGCCTCGCAGTACGCCGTCGCGAACGGCGTCGGCACCCAGTACCTGGGCGCCGCCGGCTGGAGCACCTCGATGGCCCTCACCGGCGTCAGCGCGACCGACACCGACCTGCGCACCAGCGTCAGCCTCGACAAGGCGGCGACCGGCGGCGGCACGTACGTCTACGTCACA
>Ga0308157_10010368_pt1 | contig 10115 bp, 7 predicted proteins | sample PhyBR1_FD_201035 | JGI IMG/M metagenome (GOLD analysis project Ga0308157, IMG submission 201035) | Phyllosphere microbial communities from UC Gill Tract Community Farm, Albany, California, United States - DLSLB.R1 | ecosystem: Host-associated > Plants > Phyllosphere > Unclassified | place: USA... | reverse complement strand
AGGAAATTGTGGAACGCCACCAGCTGACCACCCTGATGGTCACGCACAATATGGAACAGGCGCTCGCACTGGGCACCCGCTTGATCATGATGCACGATGGGCAGATCATCCTGGATTTGAACCAGGAAGAGAAGTCCAAGATGACCGTCAAGGACCTGCTTGACGAGTTCGGGAAGATCAAGGGCGCACAGCTCGACGACAAGACCATGCTCCAGTAATTGTTGAAATCGATAAAAGAAATGAGAAGCGTTGACGATCATCTATCGCCCAGCGCTTCTCGTTTCTTATTCGAAGCGTAATCACTAGCTGCCTAACTTCGATCAGACTTGTTCCCCAACGCTACTCAGGAGCCGGGACTACGGGTGTCTTATACGCTCATTCGGGTTATTTTGTTGAAGATTTCTTCCTGCTCTTCGGAGAGGTATCGAAAACTTTGAGGAGGCTTAACATCCCCAAAAATTTCGAGGGAGTAAGGTTCCGGCAGGCGTCGTGCTGCGAGTACGTGGATACCGACGGCATTCGCATAACCGTCGAAGTAAGAGAAGTAGCCATCGGCCGAGATACCACCGATATGTTGGTACTTGTCCCATAAATCTTCTGGAGTGCGAGCTTCCTGACGAGCAATTTCACACCAGCCGACGACCGAACCAAGCGGCTTCGTAGCGTATATCAGGATGTGGGTGACGTCTTCGGCGAGTTTTTTCTTGCGAAACTCGATTTCTTTCGTTCCCGAAAGTATTGCTTCTGCGTATTCCGGATGGATCGACATCAGTGCGATTCGCCCTGGAGCGACCTTACCCATGTTAGGCCTTTCGTGCTGGTGATTTGTGTGACGGACTGTGGTGTACCTTCGAAACCACAAAGCTGAAGGAGTTCTTTCGCTGGCAGTGGTGAGTCCAGGACTTCGTCCAACCGGAATTTGATTGCGAGAACTTCCTTGCGACACCAATCTTCGAGCTGTTCCTGACTGTACACCGTACGTGCACCTGCGAATCTCAGCAACTCGGGGATTTTCTTCGTTCGGAGTGTCGCTTCTACTACACCAATTGCATGTACAGCTTGCCTCTGTTGTGTCTTAAGGAACAAAAGTGTGTCCCCTTGTCTCAGTTTTTTCGTGTTCGAGTGCGACACATACACTTTACGGACTGCGTTTCCGTAACTACTGTCGAAAAGTGCCTGTTGAGATTCTGCAGTCGGGAAAAGACCGCTGTGGAAATCAGGGATTATAGGGACGACGAATGCATTTTCAGTACGACGCGTTCCCGGGCCGTACTTTCGGTTGAAGTCTAATGGGTTGCTCGGAACGAAGCTATCCGAGTTTGGTGACAATATTTTACCTAGAGCAAGGTCTTTGTCTTTGGCCGAAGGCAATTCGAAAAATCCGAACTCTTTGAGCAAGCCGATCAGTTCATGCCTGCTTGGCGAGACCTCAACAAAGCAAGAATTGCAACCTTGCTTCCGAATGTATTCGATAGAGTCAGCAAGTAACGTTTCTCCGAGTTTTCGACCTTGAAATTCATCAGCGATTTTGAACGTACATATTTTTGCAGATGGTTCTGGCAAATCACTACTATTTTGCAAATCGATTACTGCGAGTCCTTGGATTTCGTTCTGAAATCCTACTAGTAGGCAAGGACGCCGTTGCCCGACAACTTTCCTCTTCCACCATTCGTCAAATCCTTTGTATCGTTCTCTTAGGGAAAAGAAAAACTTGTCATTCAGGTCAAATATATGGGGTTCTACAAGCTCTGAACGTTGAGCGTAGTCCTGGATTTTACCGTCCAAGGTCTTAGCGAGGGAATAAGCATCGGTGAGTTTGAGAACTCGCTCGTGTACGCCTAAAACCTGTGCATGACGATGTATCCCGTGATCTTCTGTGACCAGCCAAGTCGCTGCATTTCTTTCAAGTGCAATGAGCAGAGAGGCATCGACGCCATGATTGCTAGTCGCGGCGGTGTCTGAAGAGTAGCCAGCGCGTGTGTAATCTTCCGCGCTTAGGGTGATCGCGGAAAGACTAGGATACTTGATAATCTGACGTTCGCGACGGGCAGTCCGCTCGTCTGATAAGTGGCGTCGGAGATCATAATCGATGTTTTTGAGCACTGCAACGGTTCCGCCAACCTTTTGGATCAAGCGGTGTAATTCTGAAGCGATTCGGTTGTTTACGTGATTCGCGTCTTGGTCACCTTCGATTGCGATGATTATATTCGTGTCCAGAAGTACGGTGAATTCGGTATCTATTTCGTGATGTCTCGCCATAGTCCACGATTATAGTTACATTCTGGGTATTAGTGAGAAATCTTGCTAACAGTTGCAGTTTGCGTGGTATCGATTGTAGGACACAATTTTATTCGAAATCAAAAAATTCTATAGCACAAAAGTTTTGTTATAAATTAACAGAGATGAACACTCCAGATCCGAGTGCCGGGCTCGAGAAGAGTTGGTGGATCATGCTCTCGGATTGCGTTAGGCCCCCGGTGGTTCGAAGCTTCAATCGTCGATGTGTCTAACCGGTAACGTTGAATCTGCGCTGCTTGCAGGCTCGATACGTCCGATAGGCGACTTGCCGAGAGATCTAGGGACCAGCCTTTACGTATGCGCCTAGTCAAAATTTGGTTCTTCTGCTCCATGGATTCCTGCTTGAGGTCTGTCTAGCTTGCGACTTACGCCCCCGGATTGGTGTTGGCAGCGCATGATCGATAGTGGTACATATTCCATGTGCTACGTGAAGCCAGAAAGCCAAGCAAGGATAGGCGAGTGAAACAATCAACGATGAACTAAGCAAGAGATTGAGGAGCGTGACAGATTGTGCTGTCGATGCGTAGCCGGGGCCGAATAATTCTCGTGATTCCGGCAGCGTGACGATCGAATAGGTAGTGATCAGCTCCAACCCAGGTGAGTGACCAGTCCGAGTGTGTCCACCCGTTTGAAGCTACCGCTGGTGTTGTCGCTGCTTAGAATGCTAAATCGGTAGCATGCGTTCTGTTCTCTGTACCTGAATGCGATCTGTGCCGGTAGCAACAAATGGCGAGTATTGGCAGAATCGCGCCCACAATAAAAGCGGCAGCAGAGCGACCGCAGCAGGCAAGTAAGCTTTATTCCCGTGCGTCTCGCTTCGGCACCGTGCAGTCTCATCTAAAATGCATGCTGTTACCGGAAGGAAAGCCTTTGGCTCGTAAATTATACAAATATTTTGCCCCTGAGCTTGCAGGCAGAGCTCTGTCGCAAAAGGGAGCAACACTCAAATTTTCCTTGCCGAGCGAGTTCAACGACCCGTTCGAGTTGTTTCTCACCGTTGATCGTAAATCTCCTCCGTCAACTCTCGCTTTCTATGAGGAAGTGATCGGAGAAATGCAGGGAAAACCTACTACCTGCTTTTCGCGTCGTCCTGATGTCGTTCCGATGTGGGCTCACTACGGCCAGAATGGTACTGGGTTTGTTATTGAGGTGGATGAGGATGCTTTGCGTGATGAGATCCCTGATCACAGCGCTATACAGGACGTTACTTATCGTGACTCGAGTCCTGAGGAACTCGCAGGTCTTCTCGCCCGGGCTCAATACCGCCAGAAGCCTAGAGATATCTATTTCCTCGGCAACGTTGTATACAATGTTGCATACTTCACTAAAGCTTCGTGCTGGTCGTACGAAAAGGAAAGACGTCTCGTTTTGAACGATGGGACCGGTCTAACGGATAAGGATGGTGCATCACTTCTTTCGGTTCCGAGTCATTGTGTGACTGCAATAATTCTCGGTTCGAAAATTGACGCTGATACGCGGTTGAAGCTGAGTTCATATGCTGAGGAAATCGGTTGTGAAGTGTATGAGTGCAGGATCGGGCGAAGCAGCATCACACCATTCTTCTTGTCTTCAGACGGTTCGCCACGCGTCTTTGCACAAGGTACGATCTCAGAACCTGAGAACGCTTGTGACGTGTGCAGTGAGCCCCTAGAAGAAGGCGATCGTTGCTCATGGTGTAATATCCTGGAAGCTGATCGAGATAATGCAGCATCAGGTAATCCTTGGAGAGCCCTTGCCGCATTCGGACTCTTGGAGAACTACATCGCTTCTATGGACTCAATCGGGAATAAGTAGCCACCTTACATACCTTTCGGGAGTAGGTTTGGACTATCGCAGGTGATTTAGAACGGCGCGTGGACTAACCAGCGACCAGGGCGTCTGCAAAGTAATTGAGCCGCACACAAGCAAATCATGGCTAGCACCGTCTTCGGCTGATTCCGAAGCTTCCGTGTAGCCCTCGCAATGTTCCGGTGCCCAAACTGCTTCAACAAGGTGATGGCAATGTTCCGTAACATCGCCATTACCTGCGGTGAATCTCCCTTCCTTACTGGGGACTTATCCGCGTTCTACGTCACATCCAACTTCCAATGCAACCTAATCTCGATGTCTCGATGTCTCGATGTCTCGATGTCTCGATGGCCTCGGATCAGCCCTCCAAATTCCGCAGGGCTAGCCAAATGAGTCGGCAACGGTGTCAATGCATGCACCGTTTCTGTCACCTACATCGTTGACCCAGTGGCACAGGATTTACGAGTGATCTGCAACATCCGCGCCGCGTGAGGGAAGCTGATCCCAGTCGTGGCCGTTACGCACTTGATGGTTTGGATTGTCTTACGCACGATCTTCGTTTCCACACTTCGATACGCGGTCGGTACTTAATCCCACGGGATCTGCATCATGCCGTCCTGCAGTTTGGGCTGATCGCCTTCACCGTAAACACATAATGCGCCCCGCGAGCATGTAAATACCTGGCTTGGGCGGTCTGCGTAAGCAAGGCTCCGCGGTGATGACCTTGCCTTTGAGTTCCAGAATATGGTAAGGGGGGTGGAGAATTGGGTGACCTTAACCGTTTTTGTTCCGACGGTTACTTGGCCGCAAACTGCGCCGGAGTCATGATCAACCGCGGCCAACAGGTGTATGCGGTCCTGGGCTCCATTTTCGCGCCTCGGTCATCTTTGCCGTCGACAATGATCGCGCGGCCTTTTTGCCGAGCTTAGAACCCAGCTGGAGAGCAAGGCCTCGAAAGTGTGGGTTTCCAGATGCCGGAAGACGCGGACAACGGTTGTGTCAAGCGGTGCGCGGATGCCCTGGCCGGCGATCTGATCTTAGGCAGTGTCGTGGACCCATTCTGCGATTTACACTAGTGTTCTGGATCCGGCGATGACGGCGCAGATGATGATGACCAGCATTTGTGCCAAAGGGTGGAGAACGAATAGGGACTCGAACGTCCCTCCACGCAGATAATCGAGGAGCTTCGAAATAGCATGTCGAAATTAGAGGAGATTTTCGTTTGGTCTTCCGCTTCGCAGTGGCCAATGAGTATTTCCTAGGGGAGGCGACTATGGATTCTCAGTCTGTCCGGCCCACTGGCTACGTGAAGTGGAAATGCATCCTGTTGATCTGTGGCTTGGACAAATGCCGAAGGACTGGCCCGAAGATTATGTTGCCTGGGATCAGCCGATGATCCACCACAATGTGCTAATCGTGTTACCCGAGCACCTGCGCTCACTGATGGGGTGGCTTGCCGGTCGTCGGAGGCTTGACGAAGATATCACCATCTTTAATTGGTGTGAGGCCGGGGCCATTGTCGTAGCCGTCGTCGGAATATAGGTCGAGGTAACTTCAAGGTCAAGGCCGTGCAAGACGCACCTAGGGCACAAGATCCTGGAGAATTCGGCCCTCCCGAGTCCCTTGACTGCAGTTCTAGATTCCTACTAAGGTGGCGGAGCGGTCCCAGAGTTGTTTTGCCAGCGCCTCGTCGTGGATTAGGGGGTTGACCTTCGACGCGATCTTGCCCGACTCGTAGTAGGCGCCTGTTTCAAACTGCAATCCAGGAGTTGCCTCGGCAAGCCAAATGAGCTGATTGGCGCCTTTATCCGCGTCTACTGTGAAGAAACGCTTGAACGGGCCATGGTAGATGAACTTCATGAAGCCCGCGGTGTCGGAGGCGAAACTGGTGCCGACGATTCCAGGGTGGAAAGCCGCCGCATTGATCCCCTCGCCGCCAAAACGCCGTTGCAATTCGGAAGTGAACAGAATATTCGCTAACTTCGCGTTTCCGTAAGCCGCTTGTGCCGAGTAGCTGTTTTCGCTTTGGAGATCTTCAATGTCGAATTTGGCCATCAAGCGCGCAGCTAGGCTGGCGGTCTGGATCACCGTGGCGCCCGAGCCGATCAACACGGGCATCAAGAGGTTGGTGAGCAAGAACGGTGCAAGGTGATTAACCTGGAAAGCCTTCTCGAAGCCGTCGTTGGTAATCGCGCGTTCGCCCATGAAGCCGCCCGCATTATTGGCTAATACGTCAATCCGGGGATAATTCACGAGCAATTGCGCAGCTAATTCCCGCACCTGCGAGAGCTGGCTGAAGTCTGTCACAAAATAGGCGGCGCCAAGCTCTTGGGCGATGGCTGTGGTCTTGGCTTCCGAACGCCCCACTATGACAACCTGATGCCCCTGCCGTGAAAGTTCGCGTGCTGCCGCGGTCCCGATGCCGTCGCTGGCTCCAGTAATGACGATTGTCTTTTGCATTGCGTCCTTAAACGTTGGTTTGCCTACCCGCAGTCTAGAACCACCAGTACTGAATGCCCGGTGCAGGGGGAGATTTCATTAGTACACGGCATCGCGTGAGTGTAGCTTCTTGTACGAAGCGCCAAGGAGCGGTTGCCCTGGAATGTTATTTCGTGGGCAAGTCGCACTTTGGATGCCGGGAACGGGAAAAGCAGGTCTTGGCGGACCAGGACCTGCTTTTTGCTGGTGCCCCTGAAAGGAATCGAACCTTCGACCTTCTGCTCCGGAGGCAGACGCTCTATCCACTGAGCTACAGAGGCGTGTTGCTGGGCAACAGAAGAAATACTATCAGGTGGTGTGCTGATCTGCGCAATTCGAGCAGCCAGGTTGTGCTGTGTTGCAAAAGTCACCGAACCCGGCAAGCCTCACAGCCTTGGGGGAGTCATGAATGCTGAATATGCGGTGCAATTACCGGTATTCTTGAACGGTGACTCCTGAAGAACTCTCCGCAGCAATATCCGCATGCCTCACCGAAGCCGTCGCCGCTGGTGAAATCTCCGTTGAGGTTCCAGACACCGTGCGTGTCGACCGTCCCAAGAGCCGTGAGCACGGTGACTGGGCAACCAACATCGCGCTGCAGCTGGGCAAGAAGGCCGGCATGGCCCCGCGCGACTTCGCGCAGATCCTTGCCCGACGCCTTGCCGAGGTTCCAGGAGTCGGCGCCGTGGACATCGCAGGCCCCGGCTTTTTGAACATTACCCTCGAAGCCGGCGCGGCCGGCGAGCTGGCCCGCACCATCGTCGACGCCGGTGCAGCCTATGGCAGCAACCAGGCCCTGGCCGGCCACGTGGTCAACATGGAGTTCGTTTCGGCGAACCCGACCGGTCCGCTGCACATCGGCCACACCCGCTGGGCTGCCCTGGGCGATGCGATCTCGCGCGTCCTGCGCGCTTCGGGCGCCTCGGTCACCAGCGAGTACTACATCAACGACGCCGGCAATCAGATGAACGTCTTTGCCCGCTCCGTCTACAACCGCATCCACGGCCTGCCGGTTCCCGAGGGCGGCTACCCAGGCGAATACATCAAGGAACTGGGCGACATCGTCTTGGCCCAGAACCCGCAATTGGGCGAACTGGAAGAAGCCGAAGCCATCCCGGCGCTGCGCGATGCCGCCTACAAGGCGCAGCTGGCAGACATCAAGTCGACCCTGGCCGACTTCGGCGTCAGCTTCGACGTGTACTTCTCCGAGACCGCCCTGCACGAAGGCGGGGCCGTGGCCGATGCCGTAGCCCGCCTGCGCGAACAGGGCCACATCTTCGATTTGGAGGGCGCCGTCTGGCTGCGCACCACCGACTTCGGCGATGACAAGGACCGCGTGCTGATCCGCGCCAATGGCGAGCCGACCTACTTCGCTGCCGACGCCGCCTACTACCTGTCCAAGAAGGACCGCGGCTTCGAAGAGAAGATCTACCTGCTGGGAGCCGACCACCACGGCTACGTCAACCGCCTCAAGGCCATTGCCGCCTGCGCGGGGGATGACAAGGAAAAGAACATCGAGGTGCTGATCGGCCAGCTGATCAGCGTTAACGGCGCCAAGCTCTCCAAGCGCGCCGGCAACATCATCGAGCTGCGCGATTTGATCAACTGGATCGGTGCCGACGCGCTGCGCTACTCGCTGGCCCGCTTCCCGGCTGATTCGCCGATCGCGCTGGACCCGGAGCAGCTGAAGAAGAACTCCAACGACAACCCGGTGTTCTACGTGCAGTATGCCCACGCCCGCTCGGCTGCCGCGGCCCGCAATGCCGCCGCCAAGGGAGTGACCCGCGACGAGTTCGATGCCGCGCTGCTCACCGACCCAACCGAAAACGAGCTGCTGGCAGTGCTCGGCCAGTTCCCCTCGGTGGTCGCAGGCGCCGCTGAATTCCGCGAACCGCACCGCATTGCCCGCTACCTGGAGCAGGTCGCCGGCGCCTACCACTCCTGGTACGCCGCAACCCGCATCACCCCGGTGGCTGAGGACGAGGCGATCGCACCAGTTCACAGCACCCGCCTGTGGCTGAACGACGCCGCCACCACCGTCTTGGCAAATGGATTGGAACTGCTGGGCGTTTCCGCCCCAGAGAGGATGTAAATAGCCGATGGCCGTATCGCCGCTAGCCCCGCAATGGCTGCAATTCCCCGAAAACATCAACGCGCTTCGCCAGATCGAATGGGCTTCGGGGGTTTCCCGCGAAGCTAGCGGCGAACTGTCCGTCCAGGGCATCACTGCCAGCGCGCTCGCCGAAGAATTCGGCACGCCGCTGTTTGTGCTCGACGAGAACGACTTCCGCGCCCGTGCCCGCGGTTTCAAGACCGCCTTCGACCAGGCGTTCAAGGAGTTGTGCGGGGCAGTAGACGTCTACTACGCCGGCAAGGCCTTTGTCTGCACCGAGGTGGCCCGCTGGGTGACCGATGAGGGGCTGCGCCTGGACACCTGCTCCGGCGGCGAATTGGCGGTGGCCCAGGCCGCCGGCGTTCCCGCGGCGAATCTCTCGCTGCACGGAAACAACAAGTCCGCCGCGGAGATCACCCGGGCCATCACCATGGGCGTCGGGCGCATCGTCATTGATTCGCTCGACGAGCTCGAACGCGTCATCACCCTGGCCGGCTCCCTGGGCCGCACCGCGGAAGTGATGCTGCGCATCACCCCGGGAGTGCACGCCTCGACCCATGAGGCGATCGCCACCGCCCATGAGGACCAGAAATTCGGGCTGTCGATCCTGGCCGATGCCACCGGCACCTCGCCGGCATTGCGCGCGGTGGCTCGTGCCATCGAGGCAAAGAACGTGAACCTGCTGGGCCTGCACGCCCACATCGGTTCGCAGATCTTCGAGGCCGAGGGCTTCGCCATGGTCGCGCGCACCATGCTGGGCTTGCTCGCGCAGATCCGCGAGATCCACCAGGTGGCGCTGCCCGAGCTGGATCTGGGTGGCGGCTACGGCATCGCCTACACTTCCGAGGACCACCCCTCCACCCCTGCGAAGCTGGCCAGCCAGATGGCCGAGGTCGTTGCCGCGACCTGCCAGGAACTGGCGCTGGACTGCCCGCGCATCTCGATCGAGCCGGGCCGCGCCATTGCCGGCCCAACCACCTTCACCCTCTACGAGGCCGGAGTCCGCAAGGACGTCCAGGTGGAAGACGCCAGCGGAGAGCTGTTCCCGCGCCGCTACATTTCGGTGGATGGCGGCATGAGCGACAACCCGCGCCCGGTGCTCTATGACGCGCAATACACCGCCGTGCTCGCTGGCCGTATGACGCAAAGCGACGCAATTATTTCTCGCGTAGTTGGGAAACATTGCGAGTCAGGTGACATAGTCGTGAAGGACGTTTACCTGCCCGAAGACGTGGCCGCTGGCGACTTGCTCGCGGTTCCGGCCACCGGCGCCTACTGCTGGGCCCTGTCGAGCAACTACAACTACCTCACCCGCCCCGCGGTGGTAGCGGTACGCGATGGCCAAGCCCGCCTGATCGTGCGCAGGGAAACCGAAGACGACTTGCTAGCCCGCGACATGGGAGTTTAATTGAGCGGCGAAAAGAACCTGAAGGTAGCC
>Ga0308157_10010366_pt1 | contig 10118 bp, 6 predicted proteins | sample PhyBR1_FD_201035 | JGI IMG/M metagenome (GOLD analysis project Ga0308157, IMG submission 201035) | Phyllosphere microbial communities from UC Gill Tract Community Farm, Albany, California, United States - DLSLB.R1 | ecosystem: Host-associated > Plants > Phyllosphere > Unclassified | place: USA... | reverse complement strand
AAGGATGCCGGGACCCCATGTGCAGTTTCCCTTTCCAGTGCCCATATCGTCGTAGTATTTGAATACATCCCGCTCCAACCGACGCATTCGGACGCGGGCTTCAGGGCTCATCTTCATCCCGGCATTGACAGAGGGCGTGGCGGCTACCTGTGCAAGTTTGGTCATTGGCTTGCCTTGGTCAGTGGGTCAAGATCGTCAATCTAGACCGAGCATGTCACGTGTTTGTTGCGACCTGACAGGCAGCCTCATTTTAAGCATTCGAATAATCGCGGATGACGGACGCAGTCCGGACAACGCAGAAGAGTCGGCTGTGCAGCCACACATTGCAACTGCATCAACTGACACTGAACGGGGTGACACTCGCTGGCCGGGTCACATAGCTTGGGGAATGCGTAGCCGTCATAGATGGGGTCAGGTTGAGAGGGTCAGACATACAGACACAAGCTCTGCCGTGCCGACGAATATGGCACATTACAGTTTAGGCGGTATTCGTTTGCCAGACCTGCTTCCCGGCTTGCTCGTAAGCTGCGCGTTTACCCCTTCGAACCAGCCACCGCAAGTTTTGCATGCGCGAGATTCCATTGCTGTTCAAGCACTGCGGTTGACGGCCATTGTGCCAAATCCAGCGGAAGCATTAGGGGGACTCCAGTTAAGGCTTGGTATGTCGAGTCCGTGATTTCGGCACTCACCCACACAGTGTGAGCCTTAGGATCCACCGCGATCAGCCCGAGGTCCCAGAGGGTGTGAATGTCTGCGCGAAGCAAGAAACCGTTTGTAACCGCGTTTGTCTCCGGCCCAAGGTATGGGGTGATGTGCGCCGCCTCTAAGAGAGGTGCGACTGAACAGCCAGTAATCGCACAGTGTCCACCATAGGCGGCAATCAGGCTTTTCCTAAACTTGTGCTGTCCCCGCCGCTGCACGATTTCGCGCAACACTCGTTCACGCGCGTCCTCCTGACTTTTTGGATCAAACGGTTCACTTAAGGCAGACTCGATTTTTGCTACCTGCTGTCGGTGCGGCCCATACTCTGCTTGTTTTCTTTTTGGAAGAGCGTCAACGGCTTGGAGGTATTTTTGATAGTTGCTGAGTGCAGCAGCGTACATCCCATTGCCGGTCTTATTCCGGTCAAGAAATTCAGGGGCTTGCCTCAACTTCTCAGAAAGAGCGAGGAACTCTGGGAGGTTGGGAATCTCTGCAATAGAGTTCGTTGTGAGTCCATGAGTCCGAGCCCAGTTGGTCAAACGTCCTCTGATCGCACCCTGGTAGCTGTTGGCAGATTTCTCAGACAGTCCAGTCGATTTCATCCATTCGATAAAGTCCATAACGCTTGCCCAAGAGATATTGAACAAGCAAGATAGCACCGAACTGAATAGTGCACATCAGATCTATAGTACAAATACAAAGGGCCGCTCGAAAGCGGCCCTAGTAGAATCCTTGGCGGAGAGGGGGATTCACATTGTTGCAACCACGCCCTTCAGGCTAGTAAATCTTCAGCGATCGGCAGGACATGCCCCGAAATGTGCCCCAACTTTTAAAAGTTGAGATCGTAAGTCTCGATGCACGCTTTAATGGATGAATGCAGCTAGCTGGGGAAACGCACTGCCGGGATTGAGAATTTTTGCCAACTGACAAAGTCGGTTCGCAGCCAGTGCGGCTTTTCCGAGGACGTGAGGAAACATGCGACTGACATAAATGGCAAGGAAGCGGCGCTCTAGTGTCTAAGTACCCACCTGAATTTTTCTGTGAGTCGCTATCAAAAGCATTATTACCGGCATACTCCAAACGTCGTCCCGGCGAACGCCGGGATCCATACCGAGTTTTCAACGTCGCGAAGTCAACGTGGATGCGACCTCAGCATAATCCCCGACTTTCGTCAGGGTCATACTGAGCAATGCGAGAGATGACGATCAACCTGTACAGGCACTAAAAGTTTTCGGGCGCTTACTTTAATATCAGGCTGAGATATCTCTGAATTCGACGCTAAGACTTTCTCCCATCGTTCGCCACTCGTGGAAGCGGGTGCTGCGGACGCGCTGCGATTCGACTTGCCTGGAGATGTCGCTCACGTCCTCCCGCAATTCGACATAGTCGGAGAAGAAGCGGTTGATGAAATCGTCGTCATTGATCAAGGCAAGCAGTTCCTCACGCTGTGCATTGAAGTTTTCCACCATTTTTTCGATGGCCTCCTTGAAGCGTTCCTGGCGCTTGGCTTTTTCCCAGGAGTCCCATGCTTCCAGTGCCAGGCCCAGTGCAGCCAATGCGCCGTTGATGCCCTTGGCTAAATTGCTGGCGCCCCAGGGTTTGAACTTGAGCATCTTGCCCAGGTCCAGGCCGATATATTTTGCCGCGCCGACGATGCCATCGCGCGCAGCGAGAATGGTGGTGTTATTGATGGCTTTGCTTTTGATCAGGTAATTCACCCCTTGCTTGCCGAACTGCATAGTCAGGGAGTTGAAGTGGTTGACCTCGGTGTCAAAACCCAGGCGCAACGTGCTGATTTCCTGGGATACCGATTTCAGCTGGCGCTCGAATTCGTTCTGCAGTCGGGACGCTACTACCACGCCATCGCTGCCGACTTCACGCTCGAAGAACTCAGTGAAAGTGTCCATATCCACGCCCTTGGCTTGCAGGATAAGGTCGGTAAAATAATTGGTGACAAACTGACGCAGGCTGCTTCGGACATCGCTGATACGCCCGCTTGTGACGACGAGTTGTCGGCTCATCCGTGTGGCCACATCATCCAGCCTGGTCAGTTCAGCAGCCATCAGCTGGTCGCGCTCCACGGCAAGCGGCATTTGCTTGCCGAGCACATCGCGAATGACACTGTGCTTGGCATCTTCCACGATCTGAATTGCGCCGCCATTTTCCTTGATCTTGCCCGCGGTAGCGTGCTGGAGCGTATGAATGCGGGACAAGGCCTTGAACTGGTCCAGATTGGATAACCAGTGTTCGGTCCCCATGTCGAACGGGTTGGCAGCCACGGCGACGATTGCCAGATCCTGCACCTCGGAGGGCGTCAAATTGAGCAACTCGGTCAATCGGGATGCGACATTGTTCTGCTTGATCGAAAAATTGTGGTGATAGTCGGCATCGTCTTCCACGTCGGCGACCTCGTCGAAACGGCTCAACACGAATACTGTGCGCGGCAGCAGATTCAGGCTGCGGAATAACCACTCCAGATCGTCCTGGTGGCTGGCCTTGACCGGATTGACCGGGTCCATCACGTACAGCACCAGGTGGGCCTCGCTGACGTATTTCTTGGTGATGTCCTTGTAGCGTTCAATCTGGTGGGTTTCCAGATTCAACTGCTCCTTGAAGCCGAACAGGCCAGGTGTATCGATCAGCACAAAGTCGCTGCCGACGTCATAGATGCGTACTTCATTCGACGATTCCTGATGGCTGATCTTCATGGTGGATTTGTCCAGCTGCTCCATCCAGGCTGCAGCGATGGAGGTCTTTCCATCCGAATAACCGCCTACCAACGCCACCTTCAGCTTTTCACCAGAAACCATGTTGATGGCGTTTTCCAGCTTATGTTTGAGGCTGATATCGACATCGACGCCAACTTCCTCTCCGTGCGCGAGAAAGGCATGCAGTTTGTTCAGCAGCCTGAGTGCGCGCGCTTGCTGCGCCTTGAATACATCTACAGTCTTGTCCATTACATGACTCCGCGAGTTTCGATATTTTGTGAAATTTTCTTTAATTGCTTGCTCGCCTGCGCCAGCAAATCGACCACTTTTCCAACTTGTTCTCCTGGCCGCCTGAGCGCCTGCTTGAGCGCCTCAACCTTCGGCTCCACCTGCGGCAGTGCTTCATCCAGGCTGGCACGTAAGGCTTGGCGCAGCTTGTCCTCGATATCAGACAGGTTGGTATCGACGGACTTGCGCTGCTGCGATTTCTTGTAATCGGAACTGAAGAATCCCATCACCGCTTTGGTCGCGCCCACCAGTACCGTTGCCGCCCCCAGGGCCAATATGGCCCAGCCAGCCGGGTTCCAGAACAGCAGCAGGCCTCCGGCAAGCGCGCCGATCAGGCCAGGGAGGTTAATGCCATTGTCGATATGGATTTTCAGATCGATGCCTGCTCCCACGCCGTTGAGCTCGATGTTGTTGTAGGAGCGCATCAACTCGGAAGCCAGTTCTTCGAGGCGCTCAACGATTTCCGCTATCTGCTCCTGGAATTTCGCCACTTCAGCTTGCATCAGGCCGGGTAGCGATTTTGTCAGTTCGTCCTGCTTCTTCTTCAGCTTGCGCGAGAAGATAGCCTTGAAGTCATCGTTGGAAATGTCTTTGTCGATTTCGGAATACACCTCCCGGCGAACATTGCTGATGCAATTGGCAAGTGCGGTTTCGCCCTGCGACTCGAGCCTGGTCTTGAGCGCATCCAGCGACGTGTCCAACTGCTTGCCGGACATTGTCGCGTTGCGCTTGAGCTGCGTCGCCAATGGCCGGAAGCTGCCCTTCAAAGCGCTATCCACGCTGTGGCTTGCCGCCAGAACGACCTGGTTTGCCTTGTTGAAGTTGGAGCGGTAGATTTTTTTCTTGTAATCTTTAACCAGGTCATTAAGCAGGAGCTCCCGCAAACCGAAAAGATGGGATTTCTGCAGGATTTGCTCCTGGCTGAAACTGGCGAGAAATTTGGCGCGGCCAGCGGCATGCGCCGAGTCCGGAGACAGGGAATCGGCAAGAGCGAGAAAGGCTGGCAAGGCGCTCACCGAGATCGTGCCCCGGTAGTGCTCTCCCAGTTCTTCTGTCATTTTCGCGTCCAGGTCTGCAAGGCTTGCGCGCTCGCCATCGTTGATTAGTTCAGCCTGTTTGAAGGGGAGGGGATTGGTGATGCGCTTGTTATACACCGTCCACACTTCGGTCTGGGCATTCAGGTGCCGCTTGATCTTTTGCAGTGTGCCCTCCTGCTTGTCCTGGCCCTGCTGTGGCGCGGTGGGCTTGCCAGTGACGTAGAAAACGGCGTGCGCTTTTTGCACTGCTGCCGATATTTCATCCTTGACCTTGCCTTCGCTGCCCTCGATACCTGGTACGTCCAGCAGCGCAAACGGCTCAGCGCCAGCGCGGAAATGGTAGGCCTGCGTATCGATCGTGAAATCCGGTCGGCCGGTGCCGATGATCGCGCCATCGCCCAGTTCCGCCAATTTTCCCAGCATGGCTTCGGCTTCGCGGAGCGTGCGTTCCTGCTCTGACCTGGCCTGTTCGAGCAGTCCCTGCTGGTGCCGGTACGTGGCACATGCCGCTATATGTTGCGCTTCAGCATCCTGCTGTTCCTTCTTGAGGATCTTGATCTGGCGCAGTTCCGGCAGGCGGCCCAGCATGTTTATCAACTTCTGCCAGAGCGAGGCGCCGACCTTCTTGTCGATCAACCGTTGCAGTTCGGTCAATTGATCACGCAGAGCCTGGGCTCGCCCGTCGAATTGCTGGTCGATCAGGTCCAGGTTGGACTGCAGGGCGGCTGATTGCCCGGCACTTTGCGCCAGTGCTGCGCGCATCGTGTCGATTTGCTCGTTCGTGAGACCGAACGTGTCGCGCAGCGCAGCAAACTCGGCCCGCGCTGCCAGTTTGGTTGGCTCATGAAGCAAGATGCGCAGCGTTTCGATTAACGTCGACTTGCCGGCGTTGGTCTCGCCGTAGAACGCGATGGTGAACGTATCCCATTCCGCATTCGTTTCCAGCGCCGCGATGTGTTCCTTGATTTCATCGCTGATGTGGGTAAAGGTTTCAAGCGCCTTGTCCTTGGCGGTCAAAATTTCATCTTCTTCCGACAGCGACTCCAGACTCGTTACAATGCGCTCAATCTCGCGTGAGACATGCAGGTATATATCCTCAGGCAGCTTTAAATTCATGTCCATCCTCTACAAGAACTAAGCTACGTTAAACGATTTCCACGATTTCTCAAAAAATAAATATAACGAAATTTTACTGAATGTGGCATTGACAGATTGCGTGTTGTGTTGGCTGTATCAGTATGCATGCCGCAGCACTGCTTTGATGCGATGAATTCGCCGGGAAGCGTGGGCAGGTCGATAGGTTCCGATTTACAGGGATTGATAAAACACTGACCGGTAATGAGGTGAGAATTGCCCGTCTTGCGCCAGGTAACACCCTAAGGAAGCGCTGATCAATCGACGTATTCGGAAGATTCCGAAATTTTTGGCGACGCAACCGCCATGCAGTTTCGCTTCCGCTTTTTCAGAAGCTTATACGCGAGCTTTTTGGTAAATCTGCGGTATTTCTGGCGCCTTTGGGGCACGGTGTCGGGTCCGACAATGCAATATTGGTCATCGTCCGCGAAAATCGAGAAGCGTTATCGGTTGCACCCCATCGGGCTAGTCAAGCAGGGCCTGTTCTACTGGCTGGTGGCCGTCAAGGATGAGACGGCGCATGGCAGTGCGCCGACCGTGCAGACGTTCAAACTCAATCGCATTAACGCCATAGCGCGGCGGCAGCAGGAGACCGTAGCCGCTGGACTGCCGACACTCGCTGCGGCCCTTGATGGAGGTGGTGTGCAGTTCTTCCCGGGTGCCATGATTTCTCTGCGCGCCCGGTTCGCTCCTGGCCGATCCGGCACCGAACTTTGCGAGAACTACCGCGAGGCACCGTTATCGAAGGACCAGCAGATTTTCGTCGATGACGACGGGCAGCTCCAACTGCGCGCTACCGTGCGCGAGTCGCACCAGCTGCTGTGGATGCTGCAGGGGCAGGCTAACTTGATGCGCATCCTGGAACCAACGACGTTGAAAGAAAAGATAGATCGATACCTTTCGACAGCGGTCGCATTTCAGGCTGCATAGTCAAAGTCTTATATTGTCGCGTTGAACCTTCAAGATTTACACCTGTTCTGCGTGTATTCGTCGGACCTCTCTAGCTTCAAAAAAGGAAAAACATGAAAGAAATCAGGCTGCCCCACGCAAACGAACGTGTCGATCTCGATATCCTGCTCGCAGTCTGTAATGAGCTATTGCTTGAATGGCGACAGGTGCCGCTTGACGTGAATGCCGCTCCAATGCCCATCTACGCGGCCCAAGTGGGACTGGTGCAGCGGTTAGCCACGAATCCAGAGTATGCCTTCAGCTTTGATGTGACATGCCGTTTGGTGTCGAGCCAACGAAATATGATGCAAGCATCACAGCAATTCTTTGCTGACCCTGGCAATGCTGAATGGTTTGAACTTGTACCTGAGACCGATGGGATTTTGCTTAGAAGCGGTTTACGCAGTCGGGTCCAAAGCGCAAGTTTCACCAGCAAATGTCTAGATTACTGGACCGGAATGTCTGACGCACAACGAGCAAGTTGCGTGCTGCGCGCGCAAGCGCTACTTAACGGTGACGTTGATGCTGACGAGGTCGCTACCTCTGTCGAGACGCGGGAAGCTGAAAATCTTGAGCCAATAAACGTAACGAGTGTCAGCACGCGGCGCGACTTCGTCGAATCTTTGGTCGCGTCGGTTCACGCAGCCGATTTTGTTCCGAAATATCGTAAAAAAATGATCGCTCAAGACGTCACCATTGGATGGGACAAGCGGCATAAAAGCTACTTTTGGCCAAGTCCTCAATCTGGATACGCGCAGACCACTCATGCGCTTGAAGAACTTCTCAGCCAGGGTGCATATCTGTCGAAAGCGCTGGAACAAAACGACGGCTGGACTCCCAGTCAGGAAGCTGCTGCCACGAAATTTGCAGACGACGTGTTTGCCTGGGGCGGTGTACCGCAAAAGCCGGTTAATGTAACAGCAGCAAATGTGCTTGCAGTCTTTCGGGCTGCGATTGCGAATACGCACGATGCAAAAGCACTGATGAACAGCGGCTGGACCAAAGTCGCCGCATTTGCGACCGCCCATCTTGAAGATGCAGAAGGCGGCAAGCCGCAGGTGATTTGGGACAGCCGGGTCGCAACATCGCTGATCAGCCGATTGCATGCGCTCGCCCCGCATGGCGACCATGCAGCCGTGCAGTCGATGTTTCCCTATATCGGCACGGTGCAAGGCCAGGGTGGCACCCGTCCCCGGCCAGCATTGCCTGGATGGCCAAACGGCTATGGCAAATGGACGAGCCAGGTCCACGGCAGCGCACTGGTCCGCGAAATACGCGACGTACTCAACGAACGAACTGACCTGTATCCGCCAATGCCTTTGCCTGACAACACTAGCGGAAAATGGACCACCCGCGGTGTTGAAATGGTGCTGTTTATGGATGGTTATTAATCCGAGCAAGTGCCTCGGCCGCAATGTCGGTCGCGCAAGGCCCGGCTTGCGGTTCGCCGCTGCTCTTTGGTCAACTTTTCGATGCGTCTGGGCATGATGACTTCTCAACGATAGTCTCGTGCCGATACCGTTTCCAGCGAAGTGCAACGGATGGGTTGTGGCGTGCCTTTGCCTGCCACCGAATCCACGTAATCCGCCCACGCCTGCATCATGACTTTGCGCTCATCTAGAAACTTGGCGCGATCATAGGCACTGGCGACCTTGTCTTTCGGCGCATGGGCCAGCTGGCGGTCGACTACCTCGTGCCGATAGCCAAGGCGCTCCTTTATTGTGCTCATCGCCAGCGCGCGAAAGCCATGGCCGGTCATGCGCCCCTTGTATCCCATACGCTCTAGCGTCACGAGCAAGGTGTTGTTACTCATCGGCTTTTTCGGATCGCGCTGGTTGGGGAAGAGGTATTTGCATCCGCCTGTGATGGCGTGCAGCTCCCGCAGAAGTGCAAGCGCCTGGCGAGACAGGCACACATGATGATTGGTCATATCCGGATTAACCGTCAGCTTCCCGCGCTTCATGCGCTGCCACGGAATGATCCATTCGCCCTTGTCGAGATATATTTCGCTCCATGGCGTTTCAATGAGCTCACTTGTCCGCACAAAAATCAGCAACATCAGGCGCAGCGCGATGCGGGTCGGCTCGAACATCCGGGCTTCGTTCCTCGCTAACGCCGCGAGGAACGCGGGCAGTTCGTCGGCATTGATGGCGGCGAAGTGGCCCGTGCGCCTGGTCTTGAGGACGTCCTTCATGTCGACCACCAGGTTACGGTCGGTGAGGCCGCACTGGATGGCGTAGCTGAAAATCTGCGACACCACGGCCTTCAGGCGCTTGGCAATTTCGTTTGCGCCGCGTTCCTGAATCTTGCGCAGTGCGGCAATCACGTCGCGGTGCTGGATCTCGGAGATCGGCATGCGCCCGAGTGTAGGAAAAATATCGGCTTCGAGCCGCTGGATCATGTTCTTCGCCGTGCGCTCACTCCAAGTGGGCACCTTGTTGGCGTACCACTCGCGGGCGACCTTCTCGAACGTGTTGGCGAGCCGGTCGGCTACAAGGCGCTTGTTGGCGTCACGATGCTTGGCCGGGTCAACTCCCTGCAGCATCAGCCTGCGCGTCGCCAGGCGCTTTTCTCGCGCGTCCTGGAGCGATATTTCGGGATAAGGGCCGAACGTCAGCCGGCTTTCCTTGCCGTTTGCCTGGACGAACTTGAAGCGCCAGATGCGCGAGCCGGTCGGCGCCACTTCGAGGTAGAGTCCGCCGCCATCGAACAGCCTGTACTTCTTGTCTGTGGGTTTTGCGTTCCTGACCTGCATGTCGCTCAGCGGGGTGGTCGTTCTGGCCATTTTCAGTCTCCATCGGCTCTATGCCGAAAAGACGTTAGACCAGCGAATGGGGGCAAGCGTTCAACAACATATCTTGAGCTGACTCTAATCTGACCCCAATTAGGGCCGGACGCTGCTGGACGTCCCGGGACGTCCGCGCACAAAAAAGCCGCTGTAGCTAAGGCTAGAGCGGCTTTTTCTGGACGTTGCTGGACTTCTGCGGACGTCCCAATGTGAATCCTTGGCGGAGAGAGGGGGATTCGAACCCCCGGTAGGCTATGAACCTACACACGCTTTCCAGGCGTGCGACTTAAACCACTCATCCATCTCTCCTGATGGTCGACGTGTGCGTTCCACGAAGCCGCTCATTATAACAACAATTCCTGGTAGTACAAGACCGACCTGACAACGGTCGGGCAAGCCCCTTCCCCCCAACCACCCGCGAATGGTATCGTTCCCGGCTGGCCTGCCCATCCGGCACGCTACCCGCAACGGATACGTCGTGAAACGCACATCACTTTATCTCATCATCTTCGC
>Ga0308157_10010364_pt1 | contig 10119 bp, 6 predicted proteins | sample PhyBR1_FD_201035 | JGI IMG/M metagenome (GOLD analysis project Ga0308157, IMG submission 201035) | Phyllosphere microbial communities from UC Gill Tract Community Farm, Albany, California, United States - DLSLB.R1 | ecosystem: Host-associated > Plants > Phyllosphere > Unclassified | place: USA... | reverse complement strand
GATGGGTATAATACTTTGATCTTATTGAAGATTGGAAGTTCTGAATCGAAACCATAGAAATAGTTTGTTCGGTAATAGCCGGATACCAAATCCTTACTGAATCTTAAATCCTTAGGGTCGGTAAAAATATTGATAATGCTATCCTTGCTGACGAACATTTCCGGTTTTGATTTCGGAATGAAAGGGGAAGCCAAGGTCAATTGCTCGATATGCCCATTCGCTGTAGATAAACCATTTCCTGCTTCGAAGGGGAAGCCAACCATCACTGTAGCGCGTTTGTACGCAAATGGGCTATAGTTGTTCTGGTTTTCCGTTAGAGCATCCATATTAATGTAATCCAATGGGTTGGCACCATCCACATAGTATTGTGTAGATTGGTTATCCAAAACGAATTTTGAATAAGTAGCCGCATCGATATAGTTTCCTTGCCAAGCGGCAATATGTGCTAAGATAATGTAGGCTGATAAACGCGTCCAAACGTTTCCATTCCAAGTAGACCATCCACCACCATAATACAAGCCAGGATAGATTGGGTCAGTTCCGCCATAACGGAAAGGAACAACTTGTGCTGCTGCCAATAGTTCTGAAGTCGCAAAACCTAATACACGATCTTGGGAGGTGCGATCTGTTTTGATAAAATCGCCATCGTGGGAGGAAGTTATCAATGGTACATCTCCCCATATTCTACTCATATAGAAGTAAGCATATGCTCGTAGCATTCTGGCTTGGGCGATATCCACCTTATTGTTCAATTCCGTGTAACGGGGATCAAGCTCTAAAATTTCACTAGAACGTTCAATGAATAAACTTGCAGCATTGATACCTGCATAGAAACGTCTCCAGTTACTTACTCGTTCAATAACAGGATAGGAGGCATTTAATTGGTTGTTTACTACCGCCTTTAGGTCAGATCGATTGGTGATGGTGAAATCACCCTCCCGAAGATCGCCCATTAACCAGTGGCCATTATCTGCTACCGTGGCCGAACGCATTAATCCATAAATGGACATCAAGTTGGCTTTTGCATCTTCCAAGGTTTTCCAGTTGGTTTCCTCGGATGCTAAGCGGGTAGAAGAAACATCATCAATCTTGCTGCACGATGCACCGGTACCCAGTAGGGCGGCCGTCATGGTAAGACCAAAAAATGCTCTTTTAATTTTTATATTTCTTATCGATAAATTCATGATATACACGTTTTAATCCTATAAATCCAATTTAAGGCCCAATACAAATGTTCTTGGGATGGTTAAGTTTGCTCCATCGTATAAACCGTTGTAATTGCTCAATTCAGGATCAACACCAGTGAATTTGGTGAAAGTCAATACGTTCAATGCCGTAGCATAGAGGTATACTCTTCTGAATTTGCCGGATGAGCTGTTCAAGAAAGAAGCGTTTTTGAAATCATAACCTAGTGTTACAGATCTTAATTTCAAGTAAGAAGCATCTTCCAAGAACAGATCCTGATCAACACGGTATGCATTTACATCCGACCAAGGATTGTAGATTGGATATGTTTTTTCTTTATCAAATGATTGCCATGAGGACACTTCTTTTACAGAAGTGATATCGTTACTGGCTTCACGTTTGATGAAATCATACTTGGTGGACTGGTATTGGTTAAGGATTTTATGTCCGGTTGCGAAGAAGAAATGGAAATTCAAGTCGAAATTCTTGTAGGCAAAGGTATTGCTCCAGCCTCCGATCAATGAAGGTAAGCGATTTCCTTCCATTACTTTATCGCGTGTGTCGATGCGGTTATCGTTATTCAGGTCAGCCCATTGTGGATCGCCCGCAAATAGTGGGATTCCATTGAAGGTATGGCCTGCAGGTACATCTGCATCGGTATTGTAGATCCCTTGGTTTTTATAGATCCAATAAGAGGTTACTGGTTTTCCAACTTCTAATCTGTTGTCACCATTTATGATTTCCTTATAACCATCAGGAAGTGCAGTGACTTCGTTCTTGTTATAATTCAAATTGATGGATGAACGCCAGTTGAAGCTTTCAGGATTTTGGATAATCTGTCCGTTCAATAAGAATTCAATTCCTTTGTTGTTAACTTCCAGACCTGATTTATAATTTACGGAATAACCGGACTCCAATGGTACTGGTACACCAACCAATTGGTTTTTATCATTTCTGTTATAAACGGAAATAGCGGCATTCATGCGGTTATTCAAGAAGGTTCCATCTAAGGAAATATTGGTCCTATCCGCATAAGGAAGTTTGATTCCATAGCCAATAAATCCACTCTCATAAGGACGATTGATACCCAATACACCTCCATATCCTGGAATGGTAGGTTCTTCATACCATCCACTCTCCGAACGATATTGAGGTCCTGCTGCATAGCGATCATCCAAGAAAATACGTACATTTCTTCCCCAACCTGCTGATAGCTCCAATTGGTTGAAGAAACTGTTCCCCGCGAACAATTGATCTTTTAGGTTATAGGTCATGCTGACAGCTGGCGTAGTCATCCATCGGCTATCCGGCTGTCCGTTCGATGAACCATCACGTCGTACCATGGCGTTTAACTTAAAGATGTCCTTGTAGCTGTATTTTGCCGAACCATAGAAGGAAAGCAAATTGTTAAGCTCTTTGTCGATGTAACGGAAAACGTAAAAATTCCCTGCATTCAAGGCATTCAAATAACTATCACCTTGGCCTCCCGGATCTACAAAAACCAACTTTACGTAATCGTTAGGTCCATTATAGGCTCTTGCATAATTGTACTTGTAGGTGTCACCTTGGTAAACATGGCCAACTTCTAGATCTAAGGAATGGTCATCTCCCAGGTCAAAGTCATAACCGATGGTATTGTTCCAGATCATCCGTTGGTTATAGCCAAAATAGGTGGAAATATAACTAACCCCATCCATTAGGGTAGATGGCGTAAAGTAATCCCGAATACCTTCGTTATAATCGAAAAATAAACTCGATTGAAGGGAGAATCTGTTCAATTTGGAACTTAGGGTCAAGTTACCATTGATGGAAGTGGTTCTGTTATTGTCTACATTTTTCTTGTTCTCGTCTAGATAAAGACCAAAGTTGTCTTTGTTTGGAGAAAGGGGAGTAGATAGATCGGGAATATAGCGGGTCTCTGCAAAGCGGTCGCGAAGACTTTTATTCCGATTTCTATCCATACGAACAGCATTCACGTTACTGGAAACGGTTAACCATTTGAATGGTGCCATATTGATTCCGAAGAACACATTGTAGCGATTGATGTTTGTCTCATCTGCATTTCCGGCATTTTTGGTTCCGGAACCGAAGAAACGGAAATTCGCTCGTTCATTTCCTCCGGTAATACCTAGATCGGCAGAATAAGTAGGGGTATTTTTATAATAAAGGTCGTTCCAATTGGAAGGGCCAAAGTAGGCAGTGTTCGTCGAATCCCTTAAATACAAGGCGTAATCATCATAACGTTGCTGGTTACCGTATTTCTCGTAGAAAGGTCTTCTGAAGTCATTTTCATAAACCCCATTGACGGTATTTACTTTCGGTGCGGTTGCATAGCCAAAATAAGTGTTCAAGCTGATATCACGGATTCCGGCTTTGGCATTTTTTGTGGTAATGTATAAAGCCCCATTCGCAGCATTTGGACCTAACTTGGCCAATTCGAAGGGATCTTTCACCAATACCACCGATTCGATGTTACTGATGTTAATCTGTGCTAAGAGGTTATTCGCCGGTCCCACCCGATTGTAATCGTATTTCTGAACATCAAATGCGAAAGGGTTGTCTGCCACTAAAGGAACGCCATTTAGATAAACGGCAGGTTGAAGGGCATACACATCTTTTTTAGAGAACAAGATTCCCGAAGGACCTTGAACGATCATGCTCTGTTCTGTTCCTGGTTCACCGTTGGGTTCTTGTACATAAAGTCCTGCAAGATGGCCTTTAGCAATTTGTTGAAGGGATAGGTTTGGAACAGCAGATGCTTCGCGGATGTTGATTGTATCCTTAGCATTTTTGAACTTTTGTAAGGCCTTTACCATTTGGCCTATAGTGTCTGTTTTTGCATTATACTCCGAAGTGTCAACTTGGGATTTGACATATGGAATGCGATATCCTTTTAAGGAAGATTCTCCAAATGTTTCCGCGTGCGCAGAATTCAATTGGAGTCCACCAAAGGATAAACATAAAGCAATAGAAAGACTTATGGAAGTTTTTACCATTATTTCCAGTTTAAATTTTGTTAATAAAAATGAATGTTATTGACCAGGTTATTTTAGGCCAATGCTAGGATGTTATTCGTTTATTCGACGAAGTTTTGATGTAGATGTTTGTTCATAATTTTAATATAAAAAGTGTTTCGGTTAAATTATTTCTTATTGATTTTTTTGGTTCTTTTATTAATGGTATTTGGTTATAAATTCCTAATAATCTGGTTTAAAATAAATCAAGGAATAAACCAATATTGGTCACCTTGACATAAGGTTACTAACAATAATAATATTCTTTTTTTTAATAACATAAAGGTTAAACAACGCAAACGTTTGTCCAAATTCACGCAAACGTTTGACTAATATATGTATTACATAACCTGTAACAATTTCCTAAAATATTAAATTAAATAAATGCATTTTATCATTTAAGTTGCTTAGTATTAAGTTTTGAGCAATATTTTTGATTATTTAATTTGGGAAATATAAAACTTTACAAAATAAAAAAAGGAAGCTTGGTTCAGGCTTTATGTGGATTAACCTGTAATAAATTGGATGGTTAGAATAGATTTTGTCTTCTTGATGCAAGTAGTGTGCTTACAAATTGTAAGTGCTATGTAAGTGCCTTTTAGCACTTACATAGCACTTACACCTCACTTAAACTATGCTTACATCAAGAAGCAAAATTCCCGTGATTGGAGGAATTTTACGACATTGCGAGGGATTTTACGTCATTGCGAGGAACGAAGCATTCATGCCGTCATTGCGAGGTACGAAGCAATCTTTCGACTAGTGTAAAGATTGCTTCGTCGTACCTCCTCGCAATGACGGGGAAAATTTCAAGGTTGTCTTACATCTTCGCATCCATCAATTTATCGGATTTTATTTTAGGTTGTCCGAGTTTGATTTTTATAACAAAGGCGCGATCTGTTTGGAAATCCTTCGGTAGTACGATATCAAAGTAGGTGTTTTTATCCAAATCCAAACCGATATCAGCATGTTTGATTGTTAATTCTTGATTATTCAGTAATAACTTAGCATTAATCGGAAATGCAGTGGAATTTTTAGGGAATGCTAACCTGGCCAAATTATTTACGGGCCTATTAAATACTGTTAGGTAAAGGGTTGAATCTTTCTGGGTCAGATAGCCCATCTTCGTTTTTGGAAGATCAGCATGTCTTACGCCATGTACTGCCTCGCCATTCACTTTCATCCATTCGCCAAGTTCCTTCGCGATTTTATCTTCTCCAGGATGCATCAATCCTTTTCCATCAGGACCAAAATTGAGCACAAAATTTCCATTCAACGAAACGGTATGCATCAGCATATCTAAAATATCATCCGTTGTTTTGGTATAGATCCCGGTCCAATCCTTCATGTATCCCCAACCATTGGGAGGTATGGTCATTACGGCATCCCAATCATTGCCATCCAACCATTCGTATTCTTGCGGTAATTTCCTTTCCCAACCTTGTTCGTAATCTCCAAGGATATCCCCATTGCTATCGAAATGACGCTTTCCATGTTCATCATTTCTGAACCTTGAGCCAATGATAAGGCCAGGATGTTTTTCACGCAATTCTTTTTCCAGGTTATACGTGAATTCATAAGCTTGAACCCATGATTTATCCCAAGTACCATCAAACCAAAATCCTTTGATGGTCGGATAATTCTGGAGAAGTTCCAATAATTGGTTCCTGGTATATTGAAGAAATTTATTGTACCTTTTTTTCTCCTCTTCTGTTTCAGGAGCTTTGGATAGATAATCCGGATTGTTCCATTCCAAAATAGAGAAATATAGGTAAACATCAATTCCTTCAGCATTATAGGCATCTACCACTTCTTTTACGATATCTTTCTTATAAGGAGAGTTGCTGATGTTGTAGGAGGAGTATTTCGTTGGCCATAGGGCATAACCATCATGATGTTTAGTTGTAAAGATCATGTATTTGGCACCCATATCCTTGGCCTGTTTAGCCCATTTCTTCGCACTGAAAGCGGTAGGATTAAACTGTTTGTAAAGATTGTCGTAGATTTCTTTCCAGTTTTTTGGCGCATTGGTTCCCGACCAGGTACGGATCCATTCCGAAGCGGCTGCACCACCTCTCGCAGATACACCTTCCCATTCATTGCCTGGGATGGCATAAAGCCCCCAATGGATAAATTGTCCCAAACCATAATTACGGAAAGCTTCCATGGCCTCATCCGTCCGATGTTTTGGCGTGATGGGTCCATATTTAACTTCGATACGTTCTTTTGGTTTTGTCTTTGGACCGGTCCATTGCGCATTTGCGGTCGAGTTCATCAATAGTCCTGTTAACCCTAAAAGGATTAATTTTGATGTTCTTCTCATTGGTATCTTGATTTTTAGAAATATAATCGTGTTTTTCAAAATGATAAAGATACGATTCAGCAGCCTGATTTTGGAAAAAGAGGCTGCTTTTATCATGGAATTCTACGGAAACGATTGCGGATTAGGAGAAACTCCGCGGATATGGTAAAATGTATTAACTTCGTTATGCTTAAGGAGGGACAAACATTGGAACAAGAAAACAAATCAAAGCCTGATCTATATTATAAGGTAGACATCGTGGTTATTGGCGCGGGCCAAGCCGGCCTTTCAGCGGCCTATCATTTGCAGCGTGAAGGATTAGAGCCGGGAAAAGGATTCGTTGTGCTCGACGATGAGTTTGGTGCTGGAGGTGCCTGGCAACATCGATGGGATTCATTGACCCTAAGCAATGTTAATGGAATAAATGACCTTCCTGGGTTAGGTTTTGATGAGGTGATCGATAAGGACGATAAGGCAATGCAGGCCAATGTAGCCCTACCAAAATATTACGAACAGTATGAAAAGACCTTTAAATTGCCAGTAATACGGCCGGTAAGAGTAATTTCAGTTATGGAACGCAACGGTCGTTTTTTGATCAAGACGAATGCTGTACAATTCAACGCCCGCGGCATTATTAATGCAACAGGCACCTGGAAAACGCCACATTGCCCCAAATATCCGGGATGGGATAAATTCAAGGGTATCCAGTTGCATACCGGGCAATATAAAAGCGCGGAAGAATTTAAAGGGAAACATGTGATCGTGGTTGGGGGAGGTATATCCGCAGTCCAACTGCTTGGTGAGATCTCCAAAGTGACGAGCACAACTTGGGTTACCCGTAGACCTCCTGATTTTCGGAATTATGAATTTACACATGAGGAGGGAAGAGATGCGGTAGCATTGGTAGAAGCCCGCGTGCGGGAAGGACTTCCGGTGGAGTCGGTGGTTTCTGTTACTGGATTACCTTATACACCTGCTATTGCAGACCTTTTGGAAAGTGGTGTTTTGGATCGGAAGGAGATGTTTCAGGAAATTACAGAAACTGGTGTAAAATGGGCGGATGGAACAAGCATGGAAGCCGATGTCATTTTTTGGAATACCGGATTCAGGCATTCCATAGATCATTTAGCGGGATTAAATTTGGTAAATGAGTTAGGGGGTATAGAAATGACGGGAAAATTAACGACACAGGTAGCCAAAGATCCAAGAATCCATCTGACGGGTTATGGACCATCGGCTTCTACCATCGGTGCAAACCGCGCAGGTCGTGCCGCTGCAAAGGAATTGATTGATTTTCTCCATCTTAAACAGCAATAACCTGTTGTAAGGATAATACACTAATTATTTTAAACATGAATTTTTCAAAATATGAAGCGCTTTTGGTGGCTTTATTGGCCGTAGTGCAATTTACCGTAGTTTTGGATTTTGCTGTGATGGCTCCATTGGGTGCGGAACTGATCAAGGCATTAGGAATCTCTACCCATCAGTTTGGGATCTTGGTCTCGGCCTATGCTTTGAGTGCGGGTGCTTCGGGGTTTCTTTTAGCAGGTTTTATTGATCGTTTTGATAGGAAACAGATTTTACTTTTCATGTATGTGGGTTTCTTATTGGGAACTTTGTTCTGTGCCTTAGCGCCCAATTATTACCTTTTGATGGGGGCTAGAATCGTTGCCGGGATATTTGGTGGAGTGATGTCGGGTATAACCTTTGCAATCGTTACGGATTATTTTAGGTATGAAATCCGAGGACGCGTCATGGGCTTTATCCAGATGGCATTTTCGGTTAGCCAGATCTTAGGAATTCCTTTGGGTCTTTACTTGGCCCATATTTGGAGTTGGCATATCCCTTTTTATTTTATTGTGTTTATAGGATTGATCAATTTTTTGTTATTGATCAGGTATATGAAACCTATTCCATCGAAACGAATTCCGGGGGTTGACAGTCGTTATTTTCAGGTGATAAAAAGAGTCTTCAGTAATAAAAATTACCTAGTCGCTTTTTCTACGACATTTTTCTTGGCAACCGGCGGATTTATCCTACAACCTTATATAACCCCACATTTGGTATTTGACCTCCATTATGCCGAGGATCAATTGCCTTTGGTGTTCTTTAGCGCGGGGATTGCCACCTTGATCGGTTCGCCAATATTTGGACGTATCAGTGATTCTTGGGGAAAGTATAAACTTTTTGTGTTGGGAAGTTTGTTGGCAGGAGTGGCCATTCTTTGGTTTGTAAATATTCCTGCAGGTAATATTTACATGTTGGCCTTAAGTTTCAGTTTAATGATGCTCTTTGTTTCTTCGAGGATCATTAGTGCTACGGCGATGATGACTGCCATTCCAGAGCCTGCTGAAAGAGGTGCATTCATGAACATCAATTCAGCCATCCAGCAATCCAGTGGGGGTATTGCTTCTATCTTAGGTGGTGTTATTTTGATTGAGGACGCAGATGGTAAGGGTTTTGAGAATTTTAATGTGCTGGGGATAATAACATTTGTCAGTATTATAATCTGTGTTTTGCTGATGTATAGGGTAAATAGGATCGTGGAAAAGAAACGAATTACTTAAAATCGATACTGAATTTAGAAGAATTGGTCTGTTTTTTTTTGTAGTTTTAAGGACTAACTATTTAATTATTAAAGATATGACTCGTTCAGTATTATTTATTTTGACCTTCCTTTCTATCGCATTTTTAATGGCTTGTGAAGTTGGAAAAAAAGTTGATCGTACGAATTATGATCAATTCACTATTGAAGAACTGGCAAAGGGCGATCAATTGATCGATTTTTCTGATAGTATGTTGAATGGTCCGATCGATATTAATAAGCTTTCTAATGATGATGCGAAAAAGGCGAAAGCTGCAGTTTATAGGGTTTATTCTAATCTCGAACTGAAAGATAATCAATACCTTTTCAAAGTTAAAAATGCTGAAGAACTACATTTATCCGAAAGGGTTTTTGATAGATTTGTGAAAGATATTGAAGAAATGAATTCAAATGTTCGTAAAGAGAATGAAATGGAAAAGCTGGAGCCAATAAGCAGTGAATATTTGAGTTCTTTGCTGAAATAAATATCAATTTATTCGGTATATCCAATTAAAAAGAAATAAGGAAAAGGAGATAAAGGCTATTCACTCCTTGTAATTCTTTGCGTAAAAATTGGAGAGAGGCTGCCATTTGATTTCGAACAGTATGAACCGATATATTTAATCGGTCGGCAATTTCGGCATAGGTGAGTTCTTCCTCTCTACTTAAAATAAAAATCTTTTTACGTTGTTCAGGAAGTTTATTAACGACCTTTGAAATTTTTGCTTCCAACTCTTTGATATCTATCGCTGAATCTGTAAGCACATCATCACATAGGCCATGTATGCTTGGATTATCATCAATGGAACTAGTAAAGATTTTTACGGAGCGAAGGTGGTTTAATACCGCATTTTTAGTCGCTCTGAAAAGATATGGTTTCAAATTTTGGCCATCTTCCAAATTGATGCTGCTATACTTTTCAAAAAGCTTAAGCATCACATCCATGCTTATTTCTTTAGCGATTTCAGGGTTTTTAAGGAGATAATTTGAAAAGGAGTAAATTTTATTATAATACCGGTTGAATAAGGCATTAG
>Ga0308157_10010363_pt1 | contig 10119 bp, 13 predicted proteins | sample PhyBR1_FD_201035 | JGI IMG/M metagenome (GOLD analysis project Ga0308157, IMG submission 201035) | Phyllosphere microbial communities from UC Gill Tract Community Farm, Albany, California, United States - DLSLB.R1 | ecosystem: Host-associated > Plants > Phyllosphere > Unclassified | place: USA... | reverse complement strand
TCCTATCTACCATGTCGAAAGGATTTTTGTGTTTGGATGTATAGCTGGCGCTGCGATTACACTGGCAACAATAGTCTTTAATTTAATAGACAAATATAGCATCCATAAAAAACCTCCTTCAGACCCTGAGTAATATTCACAGCGATCTCAACCTTTGGTGTTGGGGTTGTTATTGCTAAAAATATGCTGCCATCCATGCACCACCGCTGCCGACAGCCATACCGGCGAGCGGTGAATGATGTCAATCCAGCCCGATTTTCGATAAAGAGAACGAGCAAAAATCGCCTTGCAGCAGTACAGATGATTGGCGAGATTGGCAGCCAGGTAGCGGATATTGCCCGTACGCAGGGGGAACTGGACGGGCTGAAGGCGGCGCGAGCAGCGCACCCGAACATGTCTGTTGAGTATCTGAAAAAGACGCCGCAATATCAGGATACTCAGAACAAATACGGCACAGGAAGTGATTTTCAGCGTGGCATCCAGGCGGCGTCATTTTGCAGCACAACAGGCGGAGGTCGCCATCGGGGTTGCGGTTCTGAACCGCTTGTTGTCGACAGCGCGGCCTCATTCAGTCCGCAGACAGGAGAGATCCGCCTAAGTCGCGGCGGGTAGGGGAAGTTTTAACCTCTGCCCATCCATGCACCAACGCCACCAGGAGCCTCTGTTAAAGAAGGAAATCGTTTCGGAGGGTTTGATATTATCGCCCTGATGGACGAGGTGCTAGGTTTTATCCCCAAGGAAACTTCCGTGATTTTTTGGAGCCTTAATTATGAATTATAAAGATCAACCAAAGATCATAATCGCGAGTGATGTTGATTATGAAAAATTAATAGCTGAAATTTATCGTAATGATGAATTTATCGCTCTTTTACAGCAAGAGGATGGAGTAGAGGACATTAAGATTGAATTTTCACCTAATCTTACTTCGCTAAATCTCGACTGGTTTCAGAATGCGTTAAATGAGGCTAAGAGAAAGCTTTTAGAACAGTAAAATAGACCCTGTGGCGTTGGTGCACGGATGGCTAAATGGGTATCATCAGTGCTTGGCGAGCGCACATGAGTGAACGATGCCGCATAAATATAACGCTGGAAAGCTTCACAACATTCCTAAAATCAGATATACCGTCACCAACTGGCCACACTATGAAGCCGTCCTCAGGCAGCGCGGCAGTTTGACGTTATGGATTACTCCTGAGGGCATCGAACAGTGGAAGGCTCCCGCACTTACCTCACCCGGCGGGCAGGCTCGCTATTCTTCCCCGGCAATTCAGACCTGTCTGATGCTCCGCACCGCCTTCTGGACACCTCTGCATCAGGCCGAAGGCATGATGGCGTCGTTATTCAGCATCATGAATTTGGCCCTCTCGGTTCCGGATCACAACACCGTCAGCCGACCGGGTAGGGGAAGTTTTAACCTCTGCCCATCCATGCACCAACGCTGCTCAAACTAGTAAGGAACCGGAACATGAGTAAAAAACATTCAGTATTTTTATTATTTTTAACAATAATATATTGTTGGGGGATGTTTTTTTTAATCGGTAGCGTAGTGCTGCTCATTATGAATTTATGGAAAGGGAATGGCTTTTATTTTTCACAACAACAAGTTAAAGCCGCCATCGTATTGAGTGGGATCGCAGGGTGCGGCGTTGGATTAAGAACATGGATCTTTGCATTGATTGATAAACATAAATCCGGAAAGTCACCATCATGAGACCCTAAAGCGTAAATTCAGTCCCGACCACAGTTGGTGGTGTTTTTGCCCGGAAATATTTTCCGATAGATATTGAATCTGCATTGCAAATTTAATAAATAAGCTGAATGAGTCAGACGCGAATAATATAAATCCCAAAGAATAACGGCAGAAGGTTTCCCTCCTGCCGCAGAAATAACGAACCGGGTTTTACACTCAAATAAAGGTAAAAATCTCGTCGCGCGGCAGGCGGGATTTTGGCAGGCTGGCGTTAAAATCTTTATCGCTTTTCACGCCCAGCGACACCAGCACCACGCTGGTTAAGCCTTTCTCACGCAGTCCCAGCGCCAGATCCAGCTCACGGGAGTCAAAACCTTCCATCGGCGTGGCGTCGATGCCGAGCATCGCGGCACCCAGCAGCAGACCGCCCAGTGCAAGGTACACCTGCTTTTCCATCCATTGCGGCACATCGCGCAGTTCATAACGATGCATATCCACGTAGCCACGGCGGCCTTTATCCTGTCCGGCTTTGGCTTCTTCGCTGCCGAAGCGGCCATCTTTCTGCTCTTGTTCCAGCACGTTTTGCAGATGTTCTTCCGTCAGATCGCTTTTCATGCACAGGACGATCACATGGGAAGCATTCAGCACTTTTGCTTCGTTATAGGAAAATGCACCAGCAGTGGATTTGGCGATCGCGGCGCGGCCTTCGGCGGTGGAGGCCACCACAAAATGCCACGGCTGGGAGTTCACCGACGACGGGCTGTTTTGCAGCACGTTCAGCAGGGTTTCAATATCGTTTTCCGGCAAAGTCTGGCCGGGTTCAAAAGCTTTGACGGTGTGGCGGGTAAGCACGGCATCATTAAGCGTCATCATTTTTTCCTTTCCAAAAAGTGAAACGTAACGGTTGTTCGCCTGAGAATAGCGCCAAAGCCGACGCAGAAAAACCTGTCGGGCGGTGCAGCACTTTCTCTTAAAAGATGAAAATCAGGTGCGCACTGGCGCGTTTCTGGCAACAATAAAGACCGTTTTTTCCTGTACCGGAGAGCGTCATGATCCGCCTCGAAGATGTGACCTTGTTTGTACGCGCCGCGGCGTTAGGCAGTTTTTCCAGTGCCGCCCGTGAGGCGGATTTATTGCCGGGTCAGGTGAGCGCTGCCGTGCACCGGCTGGAGCGCGATCTGGATAAACGGCTGTTCGTGCGCTCCACGCGCAGCCTGCGACTGACGGCGGAAGGGGAAAAATACCTGCCGTTCGCCCAGGAGATGCTGGCGGTGGTGCAGGCGGGGCAAGAGAGTCTGCACAGCAGCGATGACGAACTCCAGGGCGAGCTGAAAGTCGCCGTGCCGTCGGACATTGGCCGCAATGTGCTGCTGCCGCTGATCACCGATTTTTGCACGCAGCATCCGAAAATCACCCTGCGGCTGTCGCTGTCCGATCAGATCAGCGATATTTTTCGCGATCCGGTGGATGTGGCGATCCGCTATGGTGTGCTGGATAACAGCAGCTACGTTGCGCTGCCGCTGGCGGAGAAAAACCGCCGTGTACTGGTGGCGTCGCCTGATTATCTGACCGCGCACGGGCGTCCCGCAACGCTGGGCGATGTAACCCATCATCAATGCCTGCTATACACCATGCACAGCCACGTTCACGATAAATGGACGTTCCATGAAAACGGTTTGCGCCGCCAGCTCACGGTGAAAAGCCGGATGCTGTGCGATGACGCCGACGTCGCCCGCCGCTGGGCGATTGCCGGAATGGGCATCGTCTATAAATCCTGGATAGACGTCAGCGCCGATGTGGCGGCGGGCAGGCTGGAAGTGCTGTTGCCGCATATTGCCGGCGAGGCGGCTCCCCTTAATCTCATCTGCCCGCACCGTAAGCAGTTTTCCCCGGCGGTCCGCCAGCTGCACGACATGTTGCGCGCGCAGATGACGGCTATCGTCGGCGACCTTGCCGCCCTGCGTTAACGCTGTTGCAGCGGGCTGCAGATCACCAGCATGGCGATGGCGCTGCACAGCGGCACGGCGGCGAGCAGCAGCCAGGGCATAATCGCCTGCGGGGAAGGCGTCAGCGCGTGATCGAGCTGGCCGCCGAGCAGAAAATTACCCGCCAGCACCGCCACGCCGCCCATCGAGGCGAGGGCGCCGTAATGGGCGCCGAGATTATGCTCGCTGGCGAAACGCGGCACTAAATCCATGCCCACCGGCACAATAATCATCTGTCCGAGCGTTAACAGCGTCACCATGCAAATGGCCGGGATCAGTCGCTGCCAGTTATCGGGCGGCACGTCGGCGGCAAAAAACGCCACGCTGGCAAACGAGGCGCTCAACAGCCCGAAGCCGAGCGGCAGCGTGCGCAACGGGCCGAGACGACGGGCTATGCGTGCCAGCGGCAGTTGCAGACAGACGATCAGCAGCGAGGCGAGCATAAACAGCGGGCCGAGATCGGTTTCCCGGCTGCCGGAGCGGCGCAGTTCCACCGGCAGCGCGAGGTAAAGCTGGTTATAGCTGAACAGATAGGCGCTGTAGGCGATGATAAAAGCCACAAAACGCGGCTGGCGGAAGGTTTCCCACCAGGGCGTGATTTTCAGTTCGCTGGCCTTGCGCGGCGTGGCGGGCAGGCTGAAAAACAACACCACCAGCGCGACGATAAACACCCCCGCACCGGCCAGCGCCACGCGCTGAAAACCAAATCCCGCCAGCAGCGCGCCGAGCACCGGTCCCAGTACCGCGCCCAGTTCGCCGCAGATGGCAAAGAGCGCGAACCACTCCTGGCGGCTGCGCTTGCCGTCGGCCTCACTCTGCGTACCAGCCTTCGCCAGCAGCGCCTCGATAGCAGGGGAGAACAGTGCCCCGCCGACGCCGGTCAGACACGCACCCAGCACCACCGGCCAGAACGACTCCCCCAGCGCCAGCAGTAGATAGCCGCTCACCCGCACCAGACAGCCGCTGAGGATCACCACCCGCGCACCAAAGCGGTCCGCCAGCGCGCCGCCCACCAGAAACATCCCCTGTTGCGAGAACGTGCGCAAGCCAATCACCAGCCCGATCACCCAGCCTGACAGCAGCAGGTCATCGCGCAGATAAATCGCCAGAAAAGGCACAACGGCATAGAAGCCAATATTAAAGACCAGCTGGCAGCCGGAAAGCAGATAAGGGGAGGTGCGTTTTGGTGCATCTGTCGAAGTTGAAAACATGCCATAACCGAAGTTGAGTGATGAAAATTGACAATATATTTTGCGATGGGTATAAGTCCACCACTTAAGAATGATTTGCATTTACCTGCGCGTAGCCACTGATCCTCTGGAGTAAGACGAATGCCGGTTTTAAAGAAATCGCTGTTAGCTTTAGGAATGCTTTGCCTGAGTACGGCCTCTGCCTTTGCGACTCACTACCCGTTAACCCTTGATAACTGTGGCACAAAGCTCACTTTCAACAAAGCGCCGGAGCGCGTGGTGGCGCTGGGGCAGAACTCCGCCGAAATCATGCTGATGCTCGGTTTGCAGGACAAAATGGTCGCCAGCGCCTTCTGGCCGACAAAAGTCTTACCGGAACTGGCGAAGCAGAATGAAAAAGTCAAAGTGCTGACCGTGGAGATCCCGACGCTGGAGTCCATTCTGGCACAGGAGCCGGATTTTGTGGCGGCACAATTGCCGTTGCTGCTCGGGCCGGACAGTAAAGTCGCCAAACGTGAAGATTTTGCCGCCGTGGGCGTAAACAGCTATTTATCGCCGGGCGTCTGTACCACTACCAAAAACACCGGTGACATCTACGGCAGCCGCAAACAGATGTGGGACATGACCCAGCTGTACAAAGAAATTAACGACCTGGCAGCGATTTTCGACGTGCAGGATCGCGGTGATGCGCTGGTGGCGAGCTTTAAAAAGCGCGAAGCCGATCTGCGCGAGAAATTCCACAAGGGCAATAAAGATCTGTCGTTCGTCTTCTGGTTCTCCAGCGCCTCGCCGTCAGCCGATGCGCACATGAGCGGCAAGAACAGCGCCTCCGGCTTTATCGCGAATATGCTGGGTGGCCACATCGCCCTGAATACCGACGCCGAATGGCCGACGGTGAGCTGGGAAAGCGTGATCAGCGCCAACCCGGACGTGATTGTCGTCGCCAGCCTCGACCGTAACCGCTGGGTACTGGATCGCGCCGAAGAAAAAATTAAATTCCTGAAAACCGATCCGGCGGTCAGCCAGCTGGATGCGGTGAAAAAAGGCCATATCGTGGTGATGGATGGTCAGGCGATGAACCCGACCGTGCGCACGATTTATGGCGCGGAGCAGGTGGCGGCACAATTAGAGAAAATGGATCTGAACTGATGTCTGTTGCGTCCCGCTCGGTATGTGAAAATTTGCGATCCGTAGTGCTGTTGCTGAGCGCGGTGCTGGTGCTCGGCATCACCATCGCCTTCAGCGTCGGGGTGGGCGAGCTGTCGATCCCGTTAAAAACCACGTTTTTCGCTATCACCAATAAGCTCGGTCTGACCGGCGTAACCTTAAACCGCATCCATGAGACGGTGATCTGGGATTTTCGTCTCAGCCGGGCGCTGGTTGCCGCTTGTAGCGGCGCGGGGCTGGCCATCTGCGGCGCGGTGCTGCAAAGCCTGCTGAAAAACGCGCTGGCGGAGCCGTATGTGCTGGGCGTGTCAGCCGGTGCCTCCACCGGCGCGGTGGCCGTGGTGGTACTGGGCGTGGGTGCGGGGGCGGTGTCGCTCTCCGCCGGGGCCTTTATCGGGGCCTTCGCCGCGTTCTTGTTCGTCGCACTGCTGACCAACGGCGCGCGCGGCGGCAATGAACGTACCATTCTTGCGGGTGTGGCAGCGTCGCAGCTGTTCAATGCCCTGACCGCTTACACCATCAGCACCTCTGCCAATGCGCAGCAGGCGCGCGATGTGATGTTCTGGCTGCTTGGCAGCTTCAGCGGCGTGCGCTGGCCGGAGTTTCAGCTGGTGCTGGTGGTGGTGGTGATTGGCCTTGCGGTGTGTCTGTACCATGCGAAAGCGCTGGATGCCTTTACCTTCGGGGATGACGCAGCAGCATCGCTCGGTATTTCCGTCGGTGTGATCCGCTTGATCCTCTTCTCCGTCACGGCGCTGATGACCGCCGCCATCGTCAGCATGGCCGGCTCCATCGGCTTTGTCGGCCTGGTGGTGCCCCATATGATGCGCTACTTCTTTGGCCCGCTGCACCGCAAACTGCTGGTGGCGTCGGCGCTGATGGGCGCGATCCTGATGGTGCTGGCTGATATCGCCTCCCGCACGGTGATCGCCCCGCAAAGCCTGCCGGTGGGCGTGGTGACCGCGCTGGTTGGCGTGCCGTTCTTTGCCGTTATTCTTTATCGCTCGGGGAAATTTTCATGAGTATCGGTGCCGAAAATCTGTCCTGGCGTATCGGAAAAAAAGTCATTGTTAACGATGTGTCGCTCAGCGTGCCCACAGGCCAGACCATGGGGCTGCTCGGCCCTAACGGCTCCGGTAAATCCTCCCTGCTGCGGATCCTTGCCGGATTGCGCCGGCCTGATGCGGGCCGGGTGACGCTCGACGGCGGTGACGTGCGCGAGCTTGGCAAAAAAGCGCTGGCGAAGCGCGTGGCCTTTGTGGAGCAACACGCGGCGACGGATTCCAACATCAAAGTTATCGATGTAGTGAAGCTGGGGCGCATTCCACACCATTCACCGCTCTCGCCGTGGACGCATGCGGATGACGAGATCGTCACCGCCGCGCTGGCGCGCGTGGAGATGCTCGACCGCCAGCAGCAGGGCTGGCAGAGTCTGTCCGGCGGCGAGCGTCAGCGGGTACATATTGCCCGCGCGCTGGCGCAGTCACCCTCGGAGATTTTGCTCGACGAGCCGACAAACCATCTGGATATTCACCATCAGATGCAGCTGATGCGGCTGATCAGCGCGTTGCCGGTCACCAGTATTGTGGCGATCCACGATCTGAATCATGCGGCGATGTTCTGCGATTCGCTGGTGGTGATGCAGAACGGCGGGATTGTGGCGCGCGGCACGCCGGACGAGGTGCTGACCGAAGAGATGCTGCGCGAGGTTTTCCACGTCGAAGCCAGAGTGGAGATTTCCCGCTTCAGCGGCAAAAAGCATATTCACTTTTTGTAGGACGGGATGCGGTGCAGCGCCAATAGTCGGGCTGCACCGCTGTCAGGTTAGCCCTGCCAGCGCGACTGACGGATCACGCTGCAAAAATTCAGCGGTGTAAACGCCGGTTCTTTATCCTGAATAACATCCGCTTTCACGTTGCCGAACGTGGTCTGCTTTTTATGCTTAATACCGTCATAAAAGGCCTGAATAATCTCTTCTTTAAACGCCGCCGGACGCGGGTGCAGATCCGTCACCACGCTGATTTCCGCGTCGCTGAAGTTGTCATAGCCTATTCCCAGCACGTCCATTTCAACCCCAGCCGTTACCAGTGCGATTTCCGGTGCCATGAATTCCGGAATGCCCGGCGTGGTGTGCAGCGCAATGGCGGTCCATACCTTGTCGATATCAGCAGGTTTTACGCCATAGCCTTCCAGAAACGCCCGTGCCGCATTTGCGCCATCCACTTCGAAACGCTTGTCGCAGCTGCAATGTTCATGCGTCAGGCCAATGTCATGAAACATACAGCCAACATAAAGTAATTCCTGATCGACCGTCAGCCCGCGCTGCTGGCCCGCCAGCGCCGCCCAGTAGTAAACCCGGCTGGAATGATGGAACAGCAGGTCCGATTCCGTATCACGAATGAAGGTTGTCGCCTCGCGCGCCATTTTGCTGTCGGGAACGCGGATCCCGGTGATGTTCATACTCATCTTTCTCTCCTGTGGGTTGTCTTTGTTCAGAATAAGACGCATCATTCATGTCTTAAAGCGTGGTTTAAAGACGTTTAAGGACATAGTGACCTTTTACGACACGGGGATCGCAATGCGTTACGAAATAGCCATTCTGGCGGTGCCAGGCGTGCAGCTGCTGGATGTGTGCGGGCCGCTGGATGTGTTCGCGGAAGCCAACCGGTTGATGAAGCGCCAGGTGTACAGCCACAAGGTGATCTCGGTAGCGGCGTCTGAGGTGCTGGCATCTTCTGGAGTGCGGCTCGCCGCTGACCTTATGCTGGCGAACAGCACAGACTACGCGCCGCACACGTTTCTGGTGGCGGGTGCCCCTGATATCGATCGTTTTGTACCGGATGAGACGGCAACGGCGCTGATCGCCGGGCTGTGTCAGCGTAGCCAGCGTTTTGGCTCAGTGTGCAGCGGTGCGCTGCTGCTGGCCCGCACCGGATTGCTGGAAGGCAAACGGGTGACGACACACTGGGCCTGCGCTGCACGGCTGGCGGCGTTATATCCCGGCGTTACCGTCACTGCCGATGCCCTGTGTGTAAAAGACGATCGGGTACGTACGGCGGCAGGCGTAACCTCGGGCCTGGATCTGGCGCTGCGGCTGGTGGAGGAGGATTTAGGCCGGGAGATCGCCCAGGACGTGGCGGCGCAGCTGGTGATGTTCTTCCGCCGCCCGGTGAATCAGACGCATTTTATACGCGGCAACGGCGTCTCCCTCGACGGGCGCACGGCGTTTCAGGAATTACAGCGCTGGACGATCACGCACATTGAGACGGTGAAAACGGTGTCGATGATGGCGTCGCATCTGAACATCAGTGAGCGGCATCTGTCGCGCCTGTTCCGGCAGGAGCTGGGTATTACCCCGAAACAGTGGCTGGAACGCGAGCGGGTGGCAAAGGTCCGTCAGTTGCTGGAACAGAAAAAGCTACCGGCAAAAACTCTGGCCGCCATGAGCGGTTTTTCCGGTGCCGACGTGATGCGCCGGGTGTTTTGCCGCGTCACAGGGATCACCCCTGCGGCGTATAGCCGGTTGATGGTGAAGGGGTGAGGTGGGGAAGATTCGTAAATACAAAGAACGGACAGGATACCAATAGCACATATTCACGGTTGGTAATTGTTCGTTAGAAGTTATTTATGCATCATGCTGATATTGAAAGGTAATTTTAACGATCTTCCTTTGTATGCCATAAATCCAGGATAAAAATGTTTTTCCCTTTTACTTCATAGTGGATTTCATAATCATTAAACAGCACTTTCCGTACCTCTCGCGGTTCGTAGCGGGTTTGCCGTATGCCGATGGCAGGATGAATCGCTAAATCAGAAGTAGCCATTATTAAACGATCTAAAACACTATTAGCATGTTGACGGCTATATTGGAGGGAAAAGCGATAGATCCGCCTTAAATCTCCCTGAGCTTTAATCGTCCATGAAATTTCCATTTAATTTTATTTCTTTAATTGCTCAACAAAATTCATCATCTCTTTCTGGCTAACAACCCGGCCAGCATCCACATCAGCAAGACCAGCCTCAATCTGTTGATGTCGGCGCTCTCTTTCGGCCAGCATAGAAGTCAGTGCTTCTTTGACAATCCAGC
>Ga0308157_10010361_pt1 | contig 10120 bp, 10 predicted proteins | sample PhyBR1_FD_201035 | JGI IMG/M metagenome (GOLD analysis project Ga0308157, IMG submission 201035) | Phyllosphere microbial communities from UC Gill Tract Community Farm, Albany, California, United States - DLSLB.R1 | ecosystem: Host-associated > Plants > Phyllosphere > Unclassified | place: USA... | reverse complement strand
TGGATTGGTATTGCGTCCGATTTAGGTTTTTACGAAGTTTATCGTTATACTAAAGTGATAACGATTTTAAATTGTGCATTAAAGCAAGCCTGCTTATTTGGTTTTGTAGTTTTTGCACTGGCCTTCTTTTATGCAAAGCATACCAGTTTTAAAACCATGTTGTTTTATTTATGGTTTATTTTTATTCTTATCTTATTCATCAAGTTTTCAATCTACTACTTTCTGCAAACCTATAGGGTTGTGTATGGAGGAAATCATAGACGGGTTGTTCTTTTAGGAAACAAAGAAAGTATTTCTCCTTTACGACATTTCTTTACTGAGAATCCGGATTATGGATATGAGCTAATTCGTGTTTTTGAATTTGAAAAAGTAAAAACAGATCATATTGAACAAATGTTTGAATTTGTCCTGAATAAAAACATGGATGAAATGTATTGTTCAATTATTGGTTTGACTCATGATCAAATAAACGAAATTATAGACTTTGCAGACAGTAACCTGAAGACACTGAAATTTATTCCGGACGATAATCAGATATTTTTTAGAAATTTCATTTTAGAATATTATGATTATATCCCTGTAATTGCCCTTAGAAGTATTAAACTCGATGAGCATTTGTACAAGATAATGAAACGAACTTTTGATGTTGTTTTTTCAATCATCATCATCATTGGAGTTCTTTCGTGGGTATTGCCAATTTTAGGAATTTTAATAAAACTCGAGTCAAAAGGACCTGTTTTGCTCAGACAAAAACGCAATGGGCTTAATAACAAAGAATTCGATTGTTATAAGTTCCGTTCCATGAAAATGGGTAATAATGAATATTCAAACCAGGTTTCTAAAAACGATCCTAGAGTTACGAAAATTGGCAGGTTTATTCGAAAAACCAGTATTGATGAGCTGCCTCAGTTTTTTAATGTTTTGATTGGTGAAATGTCTGTAGTAGGGCCAAGACCTCACATAGTAAGCTATAATAAGGAATATATACTTAAGGTTGACAAGTTTATGGTACGCCATTTTATAAAACCTGGTATTACAGGTTTGGCACAGGTAAAAGGTTTTCGTGGAGAAATTGAAACCGATAATGATATTATAAACCGTGTAAAATATGATATTTTTTATATTGAAAACTGGTCCATTCTGTTAGATCTGAAAATTATTGTAACTACAATTTACCATATCATTAAAGGTGATGAAAAAGCATATTGATGAGTGAGTTAGTTTCTATCATAACACCCACATATAATGCCGAAAAATACATTCGGGAAACCCTGCTGTCGGTAACAAATCAAAGTTATCAAAACTGGGAAATGATTCTGACCGATGACGCTTCAACAGATAATACGATTGCGATAGTTGAAGAATTTGCATTAAAAGACAACCGGATAAAATTTTTTAAATTACCGGAAAATCGCGGAAACGGTTATGCGAGAAATGCCGCTTTAGAAAAAGCCAACGGAAAATATATTGCTTATTTAGACGCTGATGATTTATGGTTTCCGGAGAAGCTGGAAAAGCAGATTCAGTTTCTAAAAACAAATGATTTATATTTTACTTTTAGTTTTTATGATTCTATAGACGAAGAAGGAAATGATTTGCACAGACGAGTAGAATCGCCAAATCCACTAACCTATAAACAATTGTTTTTCTGCAATTATGTAGGCAATTTAACGGCCATTTATGATGCAGATTATTTTGGCAAAATTATTCTGGAAACATCACAAAAACGGCAGGATTGGAGAATTTGGCTGACCATTTTGAAACAGATTAAAATAGCAAAACCAGTTGCTGAATCTTTAGCTTTTTACAGAATCAGAAAGAACTCTGTTTCTTCTTCTAAATTCAAATTGATCAAGCACAATTTTGGAGTTTATAAAGAATTTCACGGACATAATTTTGTGTTTGCTGTGTTGCTGATGATTCGGTTTCTATATACACAGCTGATTGTAAAACGAAAATATATAAAGAAGATTTAAATTCACAATTTGTAACCTTGAAGAATTATTTTTTATATCCAATTTTTACTCTTTCAGTTTCGTTTTCTTTTTTCTCCGTTAATTCATCCAAATAAGAAAATACCAATTCTATATTTTTGTCATGATTCTCTAACTTCTTCTGAATCTGAAGAATATCAACCTTAATTTCAGTTGTATCCAAAAGCATTTGTCTCACTTTCGTGAAAATCCTCATGATTTGAATATTTGTTTGGATTGCTTTATCGCTATTTAAAACACTTGAAAGCATTAATATTCAATGTTCTGTGAATGCCATTGGAGCATATCGTAAACCCATCTTCTCAGAATTGGAGGTCGCAAATTGCGACCTCCAATTTTCAAATTCTTTTTTGGTAAGCTCAAACATAAAATCTTCAGGAAAACGGTTTCGATTCCTTTTAAGTTGCTCTTTTAGTCGTTTTGTTTCAATGCCATAAAGTAAAGCCAGATCACGATCCAGCATTATCTTTTGTCCACGAATAAAATATATTTTATTAGAAATTGTTTCTTCAGTAAGCAGAGAATGATCAGCCATAAGTTTTTAAATTAAAAACAAATGTAAGATTTTATTTATATTATAAGTAAGATTTGAATTGTTTTAGTTTTCCTCGATTGGTTCTTTCTAAAACATTTTTTCTTGTAAAAGTAAAGTTTAAATTGGGTTCTAAATACAAAGTAATGGCATCTTCAATTTTTTGAATTTGCTCCGAATTCAATTCATTTTCAGAAACATATTCGATTTCAAAAGAATCTATTTTTGTTTGTTTGATAATAAATTCTTTTACATTTCCGTCATCTTCGATAATGCTTTTGGTCACATAATAAAATGTCAAACCAGGCGATTTTTTACCGCTTGGTAAAATGGCAACATCATTGGTTCTTCCAATAAGTTTTTTAAGAATTGGTTTTTGTGGCGTGCTTTTTTCGTCTAAAATTCCGATGTCGCCAATTTCATATCTGATAAACGGATTGGCTTTATTGTATAAAGATGTAATCACAATCTTACCTTCTGTTCCATGTGGAACAGGTTTGTTGTTTTCATCTAAAATTTCAACAAAAAGTGTTTCTGAATTCACCTGCCATTCGCCCTTAGGATTTTCAAAAGCAATCAAATCCAATTCTGAAGCCCCGTATTCATTGATAATCGGAATACCAAATTGTTTTTCTAAAAGTTTTTTATCCGATTCAAAAAGCATTTCCGAAGTAACAAAACAGGCTTTTAAAGTCGGGCAGATTTCTTTTAAATTGATGTTCTTCTGTTCCAAATACTTGGCGAATAAAACGATAGAACTTGTATATCCGTTGAGATAATCGAATTTTTTTATTCTGAATTTCTGGAGAAATTTTTCTAAAACAACATCTGATAAATCAAAAACCGGAAATCGGAAACGGCGGCTCAAAAAATCCTTAAAACGCTCTTTCTGGTATCCAATAAAATCCATTGGAATTCCGTAAAAACGCGCTTGATAGGAATGATTAAAATCAATCCCAAACCATCCAAAACGCATCATATTTGATGCCCAGGTTAAGGCGTGAGAATATTTATCTTTGGCAAAAACAAACGGAGTTCCGCTAGATCCGGATGTTTTGTTGAGGTAGATGTTTTTTTTTGAATAACCTTTTGAAAGCCTTTCTTCAAGTGGCTTCTGTAAGTTTTGCTTGTTTAGAATGGGAAGGTTTTCCCAGTTTTCAGCAGTTGTATTTCCGGCTAATTCTTTGTAAAAAGAATTTTTTTTGAGATGAAAATCAACAATTTCTTTTTTTTTAGTTTGAAGAAAAACGGCAAACTCCTCATCAGAAAAACCAACAACTTTATCCAATTCAGCTTTTGCTTCCTTTATCGGAAAACCATTTAATTGAAGTGAAATGTCAAAAAGTCGAATCATTTATCGGAATAATTTTCGTCAAAAATAATATTTACCAATTACTAAAAGCGAAGAATGAACAAGTTTTTAAGATTTAATTATTTTTTACGTTCAAAAGCAATTATTTTTGCACCACAACTAAATACAACTAGACCATGACAATTTTATTATTGGGATCAGGCGGAAGAGAGCATGCATTTGCATGGAAAATGACTCAGAGTCCGCTTTGCGAAAAACTTTTTGTAGTACCTGGAAATGCAGGAACTGCTGCAATTGCTGAAAATGTGGCAATATCTGCAACAGATTTTGAAGCAGTAAAAGCTTTAGTACTTAAAGAAAATATAAGTTTAGTAGTCGTAGGACCTGAAGATCCATTGGTAAAAGGTATTTACGATTATTTTAAAAATGACGAAAGTTTAAAACATATTCCAGTTATTGGACCATCCAAATTAGGTGCGCAATTAGAAGGAAGTAAAGAATTCGCAAAAGAATTCCTGATGAAACACAACATTCCAACCGCAGCTTATGATAGTTTTACTGCCGAAACTGTTGAAGAAGGATGCAAATTTCTGGAAACTTTACAACCTCCTTACGTTTTAAAAGCCGATGGTTTAGCTGCTGGAAAAGGAGTTTTGATTATTCAGGATCTTGAAGAAGCCAAAACAGAATTACGTAACATGCTGGTTCACGCTAAATTTGGAACAGCGAGTTCAAAAGTAGTTATTGAAGAATTCTTAGATGGAATCGAATTAAGCTGTTTCGTTTTAACAGACGGAAAAAGCTATAAAATCCTTCCAACGGCAAAAGATTACAAAAGAATTGGAGAAGGAGATACCGGTTTAAACACAGGTGGAATGGGAGCAGTTTCCCCGGTTCCTTACGTAGATGCAGTTTTAATGGAAAAAATTGAAACCCGTATTGTAAAACCAACAATCGAAGGTTTCCAAAAAGACGGAATCGAATACAAAGGATTTGTATTTATCGGTTTGATCAATGTAAAAGGTGAACCTATCGTTATTGAATACAACGTAAGAATGGGAGATCCTGAAACTGAAGTTGTAGTGCCAAGATTAAAATCAGATTTAGTAGAATTATTCCTGTCTGTTGCAGATCAAAAATTAGGAGACTTTAATTTAGAAGTTGACCCAAGAAGTGCTACAACTGTAATGGTAGTATCCGGCGGTTATCCTGAAGATTTTGAAAAAGGAAAAGTAATTTCTGGTTTAGAAAATATTACTGATTCAATCGTTTTTCACGCAGGAACAAAATTAGATGGCGAAAATGTCGTTACTAATGGAGGACGTGTAATTGCTGTGACATCATACGGAGATAATTTCCAGGAGGCCATAAAAAAATCTTACCAAAACATAGATAAACTAAGCTTTGATAAGATGTATTTTAGAAAAGATATCGGCTTCGATTTAATATGAAAATAAATTGACAAGCCCTTTATAATTAAAGGGTTTGGTTTTTATTTTAAAAATGAATGAGCCGTTGTATCCTGATTTTCTGTTCCAGCGTCATCAAAAATACGTAATTGTTTAATCCAATAAACGATTGCGCATGCACAGATGATCATAAAAATCCAGTTGATAGTGTTTGCACCAAACCATGTAATCAATTCCAAACGACGTAAAAAGTCAAGAGGAGCAAACAAAATGTTAACGAATAAGTATTGTATTCCTTCAAAAAAAGCTGTCATAATTTTTTAAAATTATATGTTATTTATTGTTGTGTAATGCTTTGAAGATAAAATTCGGTTTATTGAATCTTTTTTCAACTCGTTCGGTTTTTCATTTTAAACAAGTAGTATCTTTACAATCACAAAAGTATAAAATATCCTTATGATAACAAGTGTTTTTAAAAAATCTACACCATTAAATTATTCCCTGGTTGTAATTTTAATACTGGTTTTCTTTTTTATGTATCAAATTCAGGAACCATCATGGATGAGTTCTTATTTTTTAGTGTTTCAAAAAATAAGTTTATTCTGCTTTGTGCTGGCTTCTTTTTTCCTTATAAATTTTATCGTTAAAAAAAATGGGCTCAGTAAAGACAACGGATATGCAATATTATTCTATTTACTGTTGCTATTATTTTTCCCAACCATATTCAATAACGCAAATGTCATTTATGCTAATTTTTTTCTGTTGCTGGCGCTTCGCAGATTAATTTCTTTACAATCTTTAAAATCTTCAAAAGAAAAAATATTTGATGCTTCTTTTTGGATTTTAGTGGCTACGTTATTTCAGTTTTGGTGTATTCTTTTCCTGATTTTGGTTTTTATATCCATTATTTTTCACGTTTCGAGGGATTATAGAAATTGGGTTTTGCCTTTTATTGCGCTTTTGGCTGTTGCTTTATTATTTTTAACAGTATCCTTTATTTTAAATTTTGATGCTGTAAAATTTATTCAGGACAGGGCATTCATAGATTTAAGGATTGATTATTTTAAAAATAATTATGAAAATGGAGCATTCTCAATTTATGTTGCAGTAGTTTTATTTTTTGTGGTTTCAATACTATCAACCTTGTCAAACAGACCGCAGATTGTACATACTTCATACAAAAAAGTGGTTGCCTGTTTTTTTATAGCGATATTTGTTTTCATTTTTTCGCCAGAAAAAAGCAATGATTTATTGTTGTTTAGTATTACTCCTTTGACCATTATGGCATCGAGTAGTGTCGAATATATGCAGCAAAAACTAAATAGGGAAATTACATTCTATGTCCTTATCTGCTGCAGTTTGTTTACGTTTTTCTCTCAGCTATAATTTGTTTCCGTAAGCAAGATCACCGGCATCGCCAAGACCGGGAACAATATAATTTTTCTCGTTTAATTTTTCGTCCAGGGCAGCAATCCATAAATGACAGTTCTCAGGCAGGTTTTTTTCAAGGTAGGCAACTCCTTCTGGTGCAGCAATAACAACTGCAAGATGAATTTCCTTTGGAATAGCATTCTCAACTAATCTTTTATGAACCGCGACTATAGACTGACCAGTTGCCAGCATTGGATCAAGAAGTAAAACTGTTTTACCGTTTAGGTTGGAAATTGCCTGATATTCAACTAAAATTTCAAACTCATCATCATTATTCGGGTGATGCCTGCTGGCCGAAACAAAGCTGTTTTCGGCATGGTCAAAATAATTTAAAAAACCGTTATGAAGCGGTAATCCAGCCCTTAAAATGGGACATAAAACCAAATCAGTTTCGATTTCAGTTGTTTTTTTTATACCAAGAGGAGTCTGAATTTCGACATTTTTATAAGGTAAAACCTTGCTCAGCTCATACGCCATAATTTCACCAATTCGTTCTATATTTCTCCGAAAACGCATACTATCGTTTTGTATATTTACGTTTCTGATTTGTGATAAGAAATGATTTAGCACACTATTATTTTCAGAGATATAATGGATTTTCATAATAAAATTTTAGAATTATCAATGCTTATGACTGGAAATGAAAAATTAAAGGTTTTTTACCTAACTATAAAAGTATAAAAAGTATCTTTGTAACTCTAAAAAATAAATACATGTTTTCAAAATTAGCATATTCAGTTTTCGAACAAAGCATCAAAGATTATCATGAGTTTGATAGTGTTGACCAACCAATAAACAATCCTTTCCCTAAGGATAAATTCGAGCATTTATTGTATTTGAAAAACTGGATTGATACTGTTCAATGGCATTATGAGGATATTATCCGTGATCCGCAAATTGATCCAGTAGCAGCTTTAACTTTAAAAAGAAAAATTGATGCCTCAAATCAGGAAAGAACTGATATGGTGGAATATATTGACAGCTACTTTTTACAAAAATACAGTAATATAAAGGCAAAAGACGGGGCAAAAATTAATTCTGAAAGCCCTGCCTGGGCATTTGACAGATTATCAATTTTGGCTTTAAAAATTTATCATATGCAGGAAGAGGCTACACGTGCTGAAGCCACGCAGGAACACAGAGATAAATGTCAGGAAAAACTAAATATTCTTTTAGAGCAAAGAACAGATTTGTCTACAGCAATTGAAGAATTGTTGACGGATATCGAAAATGGAGAAAAATTTATGAAAGTGTACAAACAAATGAAAATGTACAACGACGATGAACTAAATCCGGTTTTATATCAAAATAAAAAATAATTTGGCAGAGTTGTCAAACAATAGAATTAAGCATATAGCCGTCATGAGACTATCCGCAATGGGAGATGTCGCCATGACGGTTCCTGTTTTACGCGCTTTTGTAAAACAATATCCAACAGTAAAACTGACTGTAATTTCGCGTCCATTTTTTAAACCTTTTTTTGAAGGAATTCCAAATCTTGAGTTTTTTGCTTTTGATGAAAAAGAAAGTCACAAAGGATTTCCTGGACTTTTGAGATTATTCAGGGATTTGAAAAAACTTCAAATTGATGCCTTTGCAGATCTTCATAATGTTTTAAGATCTAAGGTTGTGAGTTTGCTTTTCGCTTTAAGCGGAAAAAAAAGAGCAACAGTTGACAAAGGCCGTGAAGGAAAAAAGGAATTAACCCGTGCTGAAAATAAGATTTTCAAACAATTGCCAACGATGTTTGAAAGGCACAAAAAAGTATTTGAAGAACTGGGTTTTCCCTTAGATTTATCAAATCCTGAGTTTCCTGAAAAGGCTTTTTTAAGCGCTGAAATTAAAGATTTAATTGGACAGAATTATCAAAAATTAATAGGAATTGCTCCTTTTGCACAATACGATTCTAAAGTTTACCCACTCGATTTAATGCAGGAAGTAATTTCAAAATTAGCCGAAAATAAAGATCAGACGATATTACTTTTTGGAGGCGGAAAGAAGGAAATTGAGATTTTAGATTCACTTTCAAAACCATTTGAAAATGTGATAAACGTATCAGGAAAAATTAAATTTCAACAGGAATTACAATTGATAAGTAATCTGGATGTCATGCTTTCAATGGATTCCGGAAATGCGCATATTGCTGCAATGCTGGGTGTAAAAGTGGTTACACTATGGGGGGCAACACATCCGTATGCTGGTTTTTTGCCATTTAACCAAAGTTTAAATAATGCCTTAACTTCGGATAGAAATCTATATCCAAAATTGCCTACTTCGGTTTATGGAAACAAAATTGTAGAAGGTTATGAAAATGCAATGCGTACAATTACTGCAGAATCTATAGTAAATCTTTTAAATTCATAAATACGCACTTTTTTAGTTAATACACATTAATAGTTGTATTTATTTTTTCTGATATAAATAATTTTATCAATAATTTAACAAGTAGGTTTAAATACGTATTGTTAAATGAATTAATTTCGGCCGCTGTGAGTTACATCTTACAAAGCTGAAAGATATTAATGTTTAAATCAGAAACTGTCTATGCCAAAAATTACGGTAACAATTGCAATTTTGTTCTTATTCTCTTTTTCATCCTTTTCTCAAAAAACAAGTCTTTCAGGTACATTGATTGATGAAAGCGAAAATACTCCCATTTATAATTCTGTTGTTGCTTTACTGACTCCTAAAGACTCCATCTTATATAAATTTACCAGATCTGATAAAGAGGGTAAATTTAATATCCGGAATATAAAAACGGGAAACTATATCCTCATGACCACACACAGCCATTTTGCTGATTATCTGGATGCCATAATTCTTGAAGAGACTGAAAAGAATATGGGTACAATTGCTCTTATAAGTAAAATGAAACTATTAAAAGAGGTGATCATAAAAACAGGTTCCATTAGAGTTAAAGGCGATACCACAAGTTACAGGGCAAGTGATTTTAAAGTAGATGCTAATGCAAACGTTGAAGAATTGTTGAAAAAACTGCCAGGAATACAAGTTGATAAAAACGGCTCCATAAAAGCTATGGGCGAAACAGTAGAAAAGGTATTAGTTGATGGAGAAGAATTTTTTGGTGATGATCCAGGGATGGCAGTAAAAAATTTAAGGGCAGATGCAGTCAAAGAAGTACAGGTCTTTAATAAAAAAAGCGATCAGGCTGAGTTTACCGGAATAGACGATGGCGAAACAAAAAAAACAATTAACCTGAAATTAAAAGAGGATAAAAAGAAAGGTTATTTCGGTAAGGTTGATGCAGCGAATCAGCCATTTTCAGATGCCGACTCCCGGTACAATATCAATTCGATGTTTAGCAGTTTTAAAGGGAAGAGAAAATTATCAGCTTTTTTACTGAACGGAAATACGGGACAGGATGGACTAAGCTGGCAGGATAATGAAAGGTTTGGCGGACGAGATGATATATCTATGAATA
>Ga0308157_10010360_pt1 | contig 10121 bp, 9 predicted proteins | sample PhyBR1_FD_201035 | JGI IMG/M metagenome (GOLD analysis project Ga0308157, IMG submission 201035) | Phyllosphere microbial communities from UC Gill Tract Community Farm, Albany, California, United States - DLSLB.R1 | ecosystem: Host-associated > Plants > Phyllosphere > Unclassified | place: USA... | reverse complement strand
CCAGCCTGGTTTCTCGCGGTACATTCCCGCAACTGAACCTTGCGCCAGTTAACTTTGATGCGCTGTTCATGAACTATCTGCAGCAGCAAGCTGGCGAAGGTGCTGAACAACATCAGGATGCCTGATGAGCACTGTTAATGCGTCAATGACTGTGATCGGTGCCGGCTCATACGGCACCGCTCTTGCCATCACGCTGGCAAGAAATGGTCACGAAGTGGTTCTCTGGGGCCACGATCCAAAACATATCGCAACGCTGCAACGCGACCGTTGTAACGTGGCGTTTCTTCCGGACGTTCCGTTCCCCGACTCCCTGCACCTTGAAAGCGACCTTGCGACCGCGCTGGCGGCCAGCCGCAACATTCTGATTGTGGTCCCGAGCCATGTATTTGGCGACGTGCTCCGTCAGATTAAGCCGCTGATGCGCCCGGATGCGCGCATTGTCTGGGCGACAAAAGGACTGGAAGCCGAAACCGGACGCCTGCTGCAGGACGTTGCCCGCGAAGCGCTGGGTGATGAGATCCCGCTGGCGGTCATCTCCGGCCCGACCTTTGCCAAAGAGCTGGCCGCTGGCCTGCCGACAGCGATTTCGCTGGCCTCTACCGATCAGGCCTTCTCCGACGATCTTCAACAGCTGCTGCACTGCGGCAAGAGCTTCCGCGTCTACAGCAACCCCGATTTTATCGGCGTGCAGCTGGGCGGTGCGGTGAAGAACGTGATTGCGATTGGTGCCGGAATGTCAGACGGCATTGGTTTTGGTGCCAATGCGCGTACGGCGCTGATCACCCGAGGACTGACCGAAATGTCCCGCCTGGGCGAAGCGCTGGGTGCCGATCCGGCCACCTTTATGGGGATGGCTGGCCTGGGCGACCTGGTGCTGACCTGTACCGATAACCAGTCTCGTAACCGCCGTTTTGGCATGATGCTCGGACAGGGCAGCGATGTTAAAGGCGCGCAGGAGAAGATTGGTCAGGTGGTTGAAGGCTACCGCAATACCAGGGAAGTCCGCGAGTTGGCGCACCGTTTCGGTGTCGAAATGCCAATAACCGAGGAAATTTATCAGGTATTGTATTGCGGAAAAAATGCGCGCGAGGCAGCATTGACCTTATTAGGTCGTGCGCGCAAGGACGAGCGCAGCAGTAACTAGTCGGAACCGTTGTCACCTGAATGACCCAGCCAGCGCAGAACTGGCTGGTCATTAACTATCGTCTGGAGTAAGCAATGCCGTGTGAAGAACTGGATATCGTCTGGAACAATATTAAAGCCGAAGCCCGGGCGCTGGCCGACTGCGAGCCTATGCTGGCCAGTTTCTACCACGCGACGCTACTCAAGCACGAAAATCTCGGCAGCGCGCTGAGCTATATGCTCGCCAACAAGCTGGCTTCCTCGATCATGCCAGCTATCGCCATTCGTGAAGTGGTGGAAGAGGCTTACGCGGCAGACCCGGAAATGATCGCCTCTGCCGCCTGCGATATCCAGGCCGTGCGCACGCGTGACCCGGCGGTCGATAAATATTCTACGCCGCTGCTGTACCTGAAAGGCTTCCACGCGCTGCAGGCTTACCGCATCGGCCACTGGCTGTGGAATGAAGGCCGCCGCGCGCTGGCGATCTTCCTGCAAAACCAGGTTTCCGTGACGTTCCAGGTCGATATTCACCCGGCGGCAAAGATTGGCCGCGGGATCATGCTCGACCACGCCACCGGGATTGTCGTCGGGGAAACGGCGGTCATTGAAGATGACGTCTCGATCCTGCAGTCGGTTACCCTGGGCGGTACCGGTAAAACCAGCGGCGATCGCCATCCGAAAATCCGTGAAGGGGTGATGATTGGCGCGGGTGCCAAAATCCTTGGCAATATCGAAGTCGGGCGCGGCGCGAAGATCGGCGCAGGCTCCGTGGTGCTCCAGCCCGTGCCGCCGCATACCACCGCCGCTGGCGTACCGGCGCGCATCGTCGGTAAACCAGACAGCGATAAGCCGTCCATGGACATGGATCAGCACTTCAACGGCATTCACCATACGTTCGAGTATGGTGACGGCATTTAACTTCTGAGAATGGCGCCCGGATACCCCAGCTGGCGCCATGCTTCATACACCACCACCGACACCGCGTTCGACAGGTTCATGCTGCGGCTGTCCGGCATCATCGGAATACGGATTTTCTGCTCAGCGGGCAGGGCATCCAGGATCTTGGCCGGCAGGCCGCGGGTTTCCGGGCCAAACATCAGATAGTCACCTGCCTGATAGTTCACGGCGCTATGCGCTGGCGTGCCTTTGGTGGTCAGGGCGAACATGCGCTGCGGCTTTTCGGCTTCCAGAAACGCGGCGTAATCGTGATGGCGAACGACGGCGGTAAATTCATGATAATCCAGCCCTGCGCGACGCAGACGTTTGTCGTCCCACGTAAAGCCCATCGGCTCAATGATATGCAGACGAAAACCGGTGTTGGCACACAGGCGGATGATATTGCCGGTATTTGGCGGAATTTCTGGTTCGAATAAAACGATGTTAAGCATGCTGCCCCCTTAATTGCGGGGGCAGAATAGCAGAAAAGAGAGGAACTACGCGACGCCGGGTTCCTGCGAGCGGCTGTACAGCATTTTGTAGACGGTTGCCGCAGCGGCCACCAGAGCGGGAACGCTGAGGATCATTAAAATACTGTCTGCCTGCCACTGCATAGCGAGAAGCTGGGCGCTGGTCATGGTTCCCGCCACGCCGCCAAAGCGGCCGATCCCCTGCATCCAGGCGATGCCCGTCGCGCGGCACTCGGTAGGGTAAAAGGTGGCGGCCAGGGTTTGCATGCCCGATTGCGCGCCGTTCATCGCGATCCCCATCAGGAAAATCAGCCCGCCAAACAGAGCGATATGGTTATGCTCAATACCCAGTAAAAGAATGAGGCCCATTGTCAGCACGAAACCACACGCGACCACTTTATGCGCTTCCCAGCGGTCCATCATCCAGCCCGCGAGCAGAATGCCTGCGGTGCCGCCGAAGGTGAACAGCGAGGTGAGCCAGGCGGATTCCGCCAGAGCATAGCCCATCCCCTGCATCAGCGTTGGCATCCAGCTAAGCAGGACGTAGTAAATCACCAGCCCCATAAAATAGGTCACCCACAGCATCAGGGTGCCGGGCAGCCAGGGCATAGAAAACAGCTGCGACACGCTCCCTTTTTTAGAGGCGACTTTCTCCTCCGCCAGGAAGAAGCCCGTGACGCTATCCAGCGTGCTGCGGGCGAACCGGCTGGCGATACGGCGGACCTGCATGACGTCTTTCCCGCGCTGCACCAGAAACTTCACGGACTCCGGTAAAAACAGCCCCAGCAGCAGCGTTAAAATCAGCGGCGCAATCGCCCCGGTCAGCAGCACGCTTCGCCAGCCGTGATGGGGGATAAGCCAGGAAGAGATCGCACCGCCGCCCGCCGCACCCAGAGGGAAGCCGCAGTACATGGTATTAATCGCCATGGCGCGACAGCGCTGGGGGGCAAACTCGGAGATCAGCGTGATGGCGTTAGGCATTGCGGCACCGAGGCCCAGGCCCGTCAGAAAGCGCCACAGCGTGAGCGTATTCAGACTTTGCGCCCAGGCCGTCCCCAGGCTCGCAAGGCCGAAGAACAGGCACGAAAAGACCAGCACGCGCTTGCGCCCCATCCGGTCCGATACCGGACCGGCAATCAGCGCGCCCAGCGATAGCCCCAGCAGCGCCGCGCTCAGCACCGGCCCCAGATCCTGTTTGTGTATCCCCCATTCTGCCGACAGCGTAGGCGCGATGTAACCCATCGCCGCCGTATCAAAACCATCGATCGCCAGAACCAGAAAGCCCAGCACAATGAGCAGCCAGTGAAACCCTGAAAAGGAACTCTCATCAATCACCTGCTGAATATCCACCTTACCTGAATACGCCATACGCTCCACTCCAATCTGATGTTGTTTTTGTGTTCTTGTATTTGCTTGTCTATACAATTGCGGACGACAGGGGGATGTCAAATTTTCTTATCCAATATGTTATCTGGATGTTATTTTTGGCGTAAAAAAGCGCCCGAGGGGAAAATCGGGCGCGAGAAAAAGGTGTATTAACGGAGGAGAATTTACGCCGCGTTTCCCTGAGCCAGGGGAGCCAGCGCCGCCGGTAATTTGCTTAACTCCTGCCCCAGAGAATCCTTACTGATTTCGCTAATCGTTCTCGCACCTGTCAGCGTCATCGCCACCTTCATCTCTTTTTCGATCAGGTTGAGCAGATTCGCCACCCCTGCCTGGCCCGCCGTCGCCAGCGCATACAGATACGCGCGCCCCAGCAGCACGCTGTCGGCGCCCAGCGCAATCATGCGCACCACGTCCAGCCCGTTGCGGATGCCGCTGTCGGCCAGGATCGCAATATCGCCTTTCACCGCATCGGCGATGGCCGGCAGGGCGCGTGCGGAAGAGAGCACACCGTCAAGCTGGCGTCCGCCGTGGTTAGAGACCACAATCCCGTCTGCGCCAAAGCGTACCGCGTCGCGGGCATCTTCCGGATCGAGGATCCCTTTGATCACCATCGGGCCGTCCCAGAACTCGCGGATCCACTCCAGGTCTTTCCACGAGATCGACGGATCGAAGTTGTTCGCCAGCCAGCCGATGTAATCCTCCAGCCCGGTCGGTTTACCGAGGTAAGCCGAGATATTCCCGAGATCGTGAGGCCGACCGTTCAGGCCGACATCCCACGCCCACTGCGGATGGGTCACGGCCTGCCAGTAACGACGGAGCGCAGCATTCGGACCGCTCATGCCGGAGTGGGCATCACGATAGCGCGCGCCGGGAGTCGGCATATCGACGGTAAAGACCAGCGTGGAGCAGCCCGCCGCTTTGGCTCGCTCGAGCGCGTTGCGCATAAACCCGCGATCGCGCAGGACGTACAGCTGGAACCACATTGGGCGCTTGATGGTCGGTGCAACCTCTTCAATCGGGCAGACGGACACGGTGGAAAGCGTAAACGGAATGCCTTTGGCATCCGCCGCAGCGGCGGCCTGCACTTCGCCACGGCGGGCATACATGCCGCATAAGCCTACAGGCGCGAGCGCCACGGGCATGGAGAGCGTTTCATTGAACAGCTTTGTCTCAAGGCTCAGGTCAGACATATTCTTCAGCACGCGCTGGCGCAGGGCCACTTCCGACAGATCTTCCACGTTGCGGCGCAGGGTGTATTCGGCATACGCCCCGCCGTCGATATAGTGGAACAGGAACGGGGGCAAAATGCGCTGCGCCGCGGCGCGATAGTCACTGGCTGCTGAAATAATCATGCTTTGTTCTCCCTGGAAATATCACTGTCGCCAGGCAGACGGGTAATACGCGCCTGTCGGGCCTGGTCTTCATCGAATCGTTTAATGGTGGTGTGCACGAAACCGAGATGCGCCATCATCGCTTTGCGTGCGGCCTCGGCATCACCGGCCAGAATGGCGTTGAGCACCGCCTCGTGTTGTTCGGTCAGCTGGGCAAACACCGGCGGAACCAGATACATGCGCTGGCGGCTCTGCTTCACGGAGGATTGCAGCAGATCGAAGAACCCGCGCATGGTCTGCAGAAGCACCACGTTGTGCGACGCCTCGGCAATCGCCAGGTGAAAACGCACGTCCGCCTGGGAGGCGATGTCCGGGTCGCTGCTTTGCGTGGCCTCAAAGCAGGCGATGAGTTTCTCTTTGTCGGCGTCGGTTGCCCGCATGGCCGCGTGCCAGGCGGTACTGGTTTCGATGGCGTGACGCGCTTCAAGGATGTCGAAGCTGTAGTCCGGGTCGTTCTCCATCAGCGTCTTCAGGGGCTGCACGATGTTTTGCTCGGACCAGTCGTCATGCTGCCAGCGCACAAAGGTGCCGCCGCCGCGACGGCTCACCAGCACGCCTTCGCTGACCAGCGTCGCCAGCGCCTCGCGCAGTGAATTGCGCGACACGCCAAGCTGGGCGGCAAGCTGGCGTTCGGCGGGCAGCTTCATGCCCGCTTCCAGCTGCTGTTCTTCAATCAGCGCCCGCACGCGAGAGGCAATCTCGTCGGACAGGCGTCTGGGCATCACTATCATGGGATCATCCAGGTTAAGACATAGGCCTGCAGGGTGGTGATCACCCCGACCATGCAGGTGAATATCAGGCTGTGTTTCACGGTAAAGCGGAACAGATCCGACTCTTTACCGACCAGTCCCACCGCCGCACAGGCAATGGCGATGGATTGTGGAGAGATCATTTTCCCGGTAACGCCGCCGGTGGTATTTGCGGCCACCAGCAGGACGTCCGACACGCCAATCTGCTGGGCCGCCGTTGCCTGCAGCGCGGCAAACAGGGCGTTAGACGAGGTATCGGAACCGGTCAGGAACACCCCCAGCCAGCCGAGGAACGGCGAGAAGAAGGTGAAGGCGTGGCTGGTATGGGCCAGCGCCAGCGCCAGCGTCGATGACAGGCCGGAGTAGTTCGAGATAAACGCGAACGCCAGCACCATGCCGATGGAGTAAATCGGCAGCATCAGCTCTTTAATGGTCGCGGCAAAGGTCTGCACCGCGGCCGCAGGCTTCATGCGCAGCCACACTACGGAAAGGATCGCGGCAAACAGGATGGCGGTACCGGTGGCGGAGAACCAGTCGAATTTATAGACCGCGGCATACGGCGTAGCGGCGTGCACCACCGGCGGCATACGGGCGACCATTTTGTCGAGGAACGGTACGGAGATGTTAATCACCATGTCGTACAGCGCGCCGCCCGGGGCGAACAGGGCTTTAAACGGCGGAATGCTCCACAGGGTGACCGTTGCAGTCAGGAACAGGAACGGCGACCAGGCGCGGATCACCTGTCCTGCCGTATAGCCCGTACGGGCCAGGGTTTGATCAACCTGCGAGGCGCCCATGTCGGCGAAGCGGAAGATACGCACCGGCTGCCAGCGTTTCAGGAACAGCGTCAGACAGACCAGCGACACCAGCGAGGAGATGATGTCCGGCAGCTCCGGGCCGAGGAAGTTCGAGCTGAGGTATTGAGCGATAGCGAACGAACCGCCCGCCACCATCACCGCAGGCCAGGTCTCCTTCACGCCGCGCCAGCCGTCCATAATCGCCATGATCCAGAACAGGACGATAATGGTCAGGAAGGGCAGCTGGCGGCCAACCATCTGGCCGATCTCGAAGCTGTCCAGCCCGGTGACCTGTCCGGCCACCAGAATCGGAATACCCATCGCGCCAAATGCAACCGGCGCGGTGTTCACAATCAGGCACAGGCCCGCGGCATAGAGCGGGTTAAAGCCCAGACCCACCAGCAGCGCGGCGGTGATCGCCACCGGTGCGCCAAAGCCTGCCGCGCCTTCAAGAAATGCCCCGAAGGAGAAGCCGACAATCAGCATCTGCAGGCGCTGGTCCGGCGTGATGGAAAGAATCGACGAGCGGATTATGTCGAACTGCCCGGTTTTCACCGAGATTTTATAGACAAACACCGCCGCGATGATGATCCACGCAATTGGCCACAGGCCGTAGAAGAAACCATAGACGACGGAGGCCAGCGCGCGATCGACCGGCATTTTATAGAAGAACAGCGCCACCATCAGAGCGATAGCAACGGTATACGTCGCGGCGAGGTAGCCCTTCAGCTTGAGCTTAATCAGCGCAAAGAAGAAGAACAGGATCGGAAGCGATGCGATCAGGCTCGACAGCCAGATATTTCCGGCCGGGTCGTAGTTTTGTTGCCAGAGGCTCATGCAGGTCTCCTGGGGACCAGACAGCCTGCGCTGCGGGTGAGTCTCCGCTCAACTCTGCGTCACAGGTTGTGTAAAAGTGGTCCTGCCAATGTTGTGTTGTAGGGTTAATGACAATGAATGGTTAACCAAATGTTATGGTCAGGCAATGAGTTTGTGAGCGGAAATAATGGAATTGTGAACCGGGGAAGAAAGAAAAGGGGGATTGGTTGGGCCAATTTGAAGCGGGGTGGGGCCTGATGCCCTCACCCCGACCCTCTCCCACAGGGAGAGGGGGAAGTATCAGAACGCGGTCTTACAAAAGCCCGTCATTTCTTTCAGGCCCATTTCGCGACCAAGCTCGGTCATCGGGTGTACCACCACCAGACCACGGACGCTTTTTTTCAGCTTGCCCATGTCGGCCTGTTCTTTTTTGGTGATCGCGCGGCGGTGCGGCATGTTCATCAGCTTCTGCGCTTCTTTGCTCAGCTTCTGGCCCTTCACTTCGCGCAGGCGCTCGATTTCTGTTTCCAGCGTGGCGGCTTCTTTTTCCAGCTCGGCGTACTTCTCGGCGGAATCGACCAGTGACAGGCCAGCCATCTGGTGGCGGATCAGATCCAGGCGGTCGCTCAGGCGTTTAATTTCGTTCTTTTCGACTTCTTTCATGACAAATAACTCTGAAAACGGGGAATTTACAGGGAAGGATACACCAATGTGAGCAGGCTTACTTCTGAAACGCTTTTTTTAAGCTGATTCGGGAAATCAGCTCAGTCAGGGAGAGCACCATCGTGGAGCGGACAACCTGTTGATAACGCAGCTTTTGCATCGCGTATAGCTCAGGGTCGCTGTTATCAAAATGCGGAGCAGGGGGGAGCGCGCTGACGCAGTGCAGCTCGCCGAAGGGCCCCAGGATCTCATCATCGGTAAAGGTGTACTCGTTACCGTCATGATTGAGCTCTTCGCGCAGCGCCATTAACAGCTCCGCATCTTCATACTCTTGTCGGTTGAGCACGCCAAGACCATAAATCAGCTTTAGACGCACGGATAAATCGCCCACCTGAAGCACCAGGATATTCACCGCCTCGGTCAGTAATTCGACGGCGGCAATCAGGAAGCTTCGTACGGTTTTGCCAGCATTCAGACGCTCAAGCACACGATTTTCAAAGGCCTGGGTTTGTTCCATTATTGCCTGCATATCTGACAATCTATTATCTGGGCGCAGGTTAACCTGCGCCGCACTGTGCATCATTTGGTTGCGTTGTATGCGTTAACCGCCTCCACAACCACGTCGCTGTTGGCGTCCAGACCGGAAATCTGCGCCAGCGCAGCCTGCGCGCCTTTGTCATCAATCAGCTGAGCCAGTTCCTGCGCCTGTGGGTCCTGCTCGCTGCGGTAGTGCATCGCGGCGGCAATCCCTTTCACCAGGTTGGCGTGCGGCAGGCCGTATTCCAGCGTGCCCAGCAGCGGCTTAATCAGACGGTCGCCCGCGCTCAGTTTGCGCAGAGGCTGACGGCCCACGCGCTCAACGTCATCTTTCAGATACGGGTTTTCAAAGCGACTGAGGATTTTCTGGATGTATGCTGCGTGTTTATCAGCATCAAAACCGTAGCGTTTGATCAGCACCGCGCCGCTCTCTTCCATTGCCCCTTTCACCACCGCGCGGATCTTCTCATCGAGGATCGCGTCACGAATGGTCTGATGACCGGCCAATTTTCCGAGGTACGCGGTTATAGCATGCCCGGTGTTCAGCGTGAAGAGTTTGCGTTCGACAAATGCCATCAGGTTATCGGTTAATTCCATTCCCGGAATGGTCGGCAGGGCGCCTTTAAACTGGGTTTTATCCACGATCCACTCGCTGAAGGTTTCCACGGTCACTTCCAGCGGGTCGTTGGTGGCGGATTCAGACGGCGGAACGATGCGATCCACGGCGGAATCCACAAACCCGACGTGCGCTTCAACCCAGGCTTTGTCTTCGTCTGCTACAGCGTTGAGCACGTGGCCTTTCAGCTGCGTGGTGCCGCGCACCATGTTTTCACAGGCGATGATGTTCAGCGGGGTGTCGATGCCCTGCGCTTTACGTTTTGCCAGGCCTTTCGCAACCGCAGGGGCGATGCGCTCAAGGACGACCGGACCCACGGCCGTGGTGACCAGATCGACGCTGGCGATCAGGTCGATAACGTCTTCCCCGATGCTGCTGACCGCGTTGACGCCGGACACCGTCTCAACCTGCTCGTTTTCACCGACTACATGGACCTGATAGCTATGACGCGCATTCAGGGCATCCAGGACCACCTGATTCACATCGGCGAATGTCAGCGTAATGCCCGCGTCTGCCAGCAGTTTACCGATAAAACCACGACCGATATTACCTGCGCCAAAATGTAATGCTTTCATAGTGTTAACCTTCATCAATGTTTTTACCCGAGAGGGCTGGGGTGAGGAACTTTTCCCCTCACA
>Ga0308157_10010357_pt1 | contig 10122 bp, 4 predicted proteins | sample PhyBR1_FD_201035 | JGI IMG/M metagenome (GOLD analysis project Ga0308157, IMG submission 201035) | Phyllosphere microbial communities from UC Gill Tract Community Farm, Albany, California, United States - DLSLB.R1 | ecosystem: Host-associated > Plants > Phyllosphere > Unclassified | place: USA... | reverse complement strand
GCCGGGGCCGAGGATGTTAAAAAGTGTTGCTCAAATGCATCATGTGGATGCCGTCACCGCCCTGAAGCTTTTTTCCGGTCTGACGGCATCCTAGAATTTTCAACGTAGCCGGAGTGGGCGCTTGCAACGCGCCGCAGCCCTGTCTACTCCGAGTCAAAATCAAAATTCTAGGAACACCCATGAACCATACCCAACGCGCATTGCTGGCTCTTGCAGCCCTGGCTGCCACCTCGGCCGCCCTGGCCCAGAGCAACGTCACCATCTACGGCCGTGTGAACACCACCGTGGAGCAGCAGAAGAACGGCGACGCCAAGCTCACCGGCATGTTCAACAATGCCTCGCGCTGGGGCCTGCGCGGCACGGAAGACCTGGGCGGCGGCCTCAAGGCCGGCTTCCAGCTTGAAAGCGGCTTTGCCTCGGACACCGGCGCGGCCGCTGAGCGCTATTTCGGTCGCCAGAGCGAAGTCAACCTGGGCGGCAACTTCGGCATGCTGCGCCTGGGCAACTTCACTTCCGAGTCGTATTACGCCACGGCTGATTACATCAGCATGCACAACCACGACACGGGCTCCTCCGGTGACGCGCTGTACTCGTACGTGATGCGCGACATCAACAAGATTGCCTACCGCCTGCCCGCGTTTGGCGGCTTCACCGCCGAAGGCGCGGTCTCGCTGAGCGAAAAGGCCCCGGGCGCGCGCAATGCGTTTGACCTGGCGCTGAACTACGGCGCCGGTCCGCTGGGCCTGGGCCTGGGATACACCAGCAACAAGGGTTCCGAAGGCGTTTTCGGCAGCTACAACGGCGAGGCCCAGCAGGTCGCCTTGCGCGCGTCCTACGCGCTGGGTGCATTCACCCTGGGCGGCTACTACCAGTACGCGACGCTCGATGACGTCAACGGCGGCACGCAGGACGCCAAGCGCCATGCCTATCGCCTGGCCGCGATGTACACCATGGGCGCGTCCGAGTTGCACGCCAACTTCGGCCGCGCCGAAAAGATCAAGTTCGGCGGCAGCAAGCTGTCGGGCACGGCTGCCAACCAGTGGACCCTGGGCTACAACTACAACCTGAGCAAGCGCACCAAGGTCTATGGCTACTTCACCAAGATCGACAACGGCGCGAACATCAGCTACCAGGGTGGCCCTGTCGGCGACGATTTCCGCTCCGTGGCGGTGGGTGTGCGCCACAATTTCTAAGGGCTGAAGCCGGCGCACCGCGCCGCGAAGGCTGGACCTCCCGGCGCCTCGGTGCCGGGAGGTTTTTTTTGCCTGTCCATGCATTCACTGAATAAATACACAGTAATTGCGAGGCAATGTTTTGTCCGACAGCGGACCCCGCAGGTCCAGTCCTAGAATGGTCCGCCACCATTCAGAAAGACTGCCTGTATGTCCCAGGGACTGATCCGCATCCGCGGCGCGCGCCAGCACAATCTCCAGAACGTAGATCTCGATATCCGCACCGGTGAATTGACGGTGGTCACAGGTCCCAGCGGCTCGGGCAAGTCGAGCCTGGTGTTCGACACGCTGTATGCCGAAGGCCAGCGCCGCTATGTCGAGACCTTCAGCGCCTACGCGCGCCAGTTTCTCGACCGCATGGACAAGCCGGCCGTGGACCGCATCGAAGGCGTGCCGCCGGCGATTGCCATCGACCAGACCAACCCGGTGCGCAACTCGCGCTCCACGGTCGGCACGATGACCGAGCTCAATGACCATTTGAAGCTGCTGTTCGCGCGCGCCGCCCACCTGCATGACAAGGTGACGGCGCTGCCGGTGCGGCATGACACGGCGGAATCGATCTACGCGGCGCTGGAGCAGCGCAGCGCGGCTGCGGGCGATCCGCGGCTGGCGATCACGTTCGCCGTGGAGCTGCCGGCCAATACCTCGGCCGAGGAAGTCGAGCAATGGCTGTCGGCCAGCGGTTTCACCAAGGTCCAGGCCGAGCGCGAAGTCGAAATCGCGGCGCCAGTGACCGAAGGCGCCAAGGGCAAGGCGAAGAAAGCCGCGCCGACGCGCGTCAAGATGCTCGATGTCGTCGCCGACCGTTTCCGCCTGGGCCGCACCGAGCGCGCGCGCGCCATGGAAGCCGTGGAAGTCGCGCTCAAGCGCGGCAGCGGCCATATGACGGTCTACAGCCTGCCTGAAGAGGGCGAGCCCGAGCTGTGGCGCTATTCGCTGGGGCTGCACTGCCCCGAAAGCGGCCTGGGCTACACCACGCCCATGCCCTCGCTGTTCTCGTTCAACTCCGCCGTCGGCGCCTGCGAGGCCTGCCGCGGTTTCGGCCGCGTGATCGGTGTCGACTGGGGCCTGGTGATCCCGAACGAGAAGCTCACGCTGCGCACCGGCGCGGTGAAGGCCATCCAGACGCCGGCCTGGAAGGAAATCCAGGACGACCTGCTGCGCCACGCCGAAGCCGAAGGCATTCCGCGCGACACGGCCTGGGCCAAGATGACGGCCGAGCAGAAAGCCTGGGTGCTGGACGGCTCGCCCCAATGGAACGGCAAGTGGAACCAGACCTGGTATGGCATCAAGCGCTTCTTCGAATACCTCGAAAGCAAGGCCTACAAGATGCACATCCGCGTGCTCTTGTCGAAGTACCGCAGCTACACCGAGTGCCCGACCTGCCTGGGCGCGCGCCTCAAGACCGAAAGCCTGCTGTGGCGCCTGGGCAGCAAGGCCGGCGCCGACGCCGTGCTGCCACCGGCCCAGCGTTTCATGCCCGCGGGCGTGTCCTGGAGCCGGGCGCAGCTCGAAGCCCTGCCTGGCCTGTGCCTGCATGACCTGATGCGGCTGTCGATCGCGCGGCTGCAGCAGTTCTTTGCCACGCTCACGCCCAGCGAGCAGCCCCAGGCCTCGGATGGCGAGGCGCAGGCGCTGAAGATGCTGCATGCCGAAATCCACACCCGGCTCAAATACCTGGCCGATGTCGGCATCGGCTATCTGACGCTGGACCGCCAGAGCCGCACGCTCAGCGGCGGCGAGGTGCAGCGCATCAACCTGACGACGGCGCTGGGCACCTCGCTGGTGAACACGCTGTTCGTGCTGGACGAGCCCAGCATAGGCCTGCACCCGCGCGACATGCTGCGCATCACCGAAGCCATGCAGCGTCTGCGCGACGCGGGCAATACGCTGGTCGTGGTCGAGCATGACCCGGCCGTGATGTTTGCCGCCGACCGCGTGATCGACATGGGCCCGGGCCCGGGCGCGCGCGGCGGCCAGATCGTGTTCGATGGCACGCCCGAAGACCTGCGCCATGCCGACACGCTCACGGGTGCCTATATGGGCGGGCGCAAGCAGGTGGGCTTTGGCTTCAAGCGCATGGTGACCGAGTCCACGCCGCGGCTGGTGCTCGAAGGCGCACGCGAACACAACCTGCAGCATCTTGATCTCGACTTCCCGTTGCAGCGCCTGGTCACCGTCACTGGCGTCAGCGGCTCGGGCAAGTCCACGCTGATCCAGGACGTGCTGGCCCCGGCGCTGCTGCGCCACTTCGGCAAGCCCACCGATTCCGCGGGCGCATTCGACCGCCTGATGGGCGCGGACCACCTGAGCGATGTCGTTTTCGTCGACCAGTCGCCGATCGGCAAGACCGCGCGCTCCAACCCGGCCAGCTATGTCGGCGCCTGGGACAGCATCCGCGAGCTGTTCGCGGTGGCGCCGCTGGCGCGCCAGCGCGGCTACACGGCGTCGAAGTTCAGCTTCAACAGCGGCGATGGCCGCTGCCCGACCTGCGGCGGCTCGGGCTTCGAGCATGTCGAGATGCAGTTCCTGTCCGATGTCTATCTGCGCTGTCCCGACTGCGACGGCCAGCGCTACCGGCCCGAAATCCTCGAAGTGCATATCGAGCGCCATGCCGTGGGCGAGCTGCAGCCGCGCCGCCTGAGCGTGGCCGATGTGCTGGAACTCACGGTGAGCGAAGCCGCCGTGCTGTTCGCGCAGGACCGCGACGTGCTGCGCGCGCTGCAGCCCATCGTCGAGGTCGGCCTTGAATATGTGAAGCTGGGCCAGCCCGTGCCCACGCTCAGCGGTGGCGAGGCGCAGCGCCTCAAGCTCGCGGGCTTCCTGGCCGAGGCCGCGAAGACCGCGTCCAAGTCGCGCCAGGCGATTGCGCGCAAGGGCACGCTGTTCCTGTTTGACGAGCCGACCACGGGCCTGCATTTCGACGACATCGCCAAGCTGATGCGCGCGCTGCGCAAGCTGCTCGAAGCCGGCCATTCACTGATCGTCATCGAGCACAACCTCGACGTGATCCGCGCCAGCGACTGGCTCATCGACCTGGGCCCCGAAGGCGGCGAGGGCGGTGGCTTCATCGTCGCCCAGGGCACGCCCGAAGACGTGCGCCAGCACCCGACGTCGCACACCGCCCAGGCGCTGCGCGAGTACGACCTGGCGATGGGCGTGGGCGGCCAGCTGGTCACCGAAGTCGCGCCCATGCTCTACCCGCGCGTGGCCAAGGCGGCGCGCGTGCAGCCCGAGAAGAACGTGATCGAGATCGTCAACGCGCGCGAGCACAACCTCAAGCAGCTGTCGGTCGAGATTCCGCGCGGCAAGTTCAATGTGGTCACGGGCGTCAGCGGCTCGGGCAAGTCGACGCTGGCCTTCGACATCCTGTTCAACGAAGGCCAGCGCCGCTATCTGGAGTCGCTCAATGCCTATGCGCGCTCCATCGTCCAGCCCGCCGGTCGGCCCGAGGTCGATGCGGTCTACGGCATTCCGCCCACCGTCGCCATCGAGCAGCGGCTGTCGCGCGGCGGGCGCAAGTCCACCGTGGGCACCACCACCGAAGTCTGGCATTTCCTGCGCCTGCTGTATGTGAAGCTCGGCACCCAGCATTGCATACACGACGGCGCGGCGGTGCAGCCGCAGACGCCGGACAGCATTGCCGCCCAGCTGATAACGCAGTTCCGCGGCCAGCATATCGGCCTGCTGGCGCCGCTGGTGGTCAACCGCAAGGGCGTCTACACCGAGCTCGCCGACTGGGCGCGGCCGCGCGGCTACACCCATCTGCGCGTCGATGGCGAGTTCCTGCCGACCACGGGTTTCCCGCGGCTGGACCGCTTCAAGGAGCACAGCATCGACCTGCCCGTGGCCAGCCTCGAGATCTCGCCGCGCAATGAAGGCGAGCTGCGCCTGCATCTGGCCCAGGCGCTGGAGCTGGGCAAGGGCGTGGTGCATGTGCTCAGCGGCATCGGCGATCTGGGCGCGGCCATGGCCGGCGGCCAGAGCACGGCCGGTGTAGGCACGCTGCAGGCGTTCTCCACGCAGCGCGCCTGCCCGGTCTGCGCCACCAGCTATGCCGAGCTCGATCCGCGGCTGTTCTCGTACAACAGCAAGCATGGCTGGTGCCCCGACTGCGTGGGCACGGGCGTGAAGCTGACCAAGGACCAGCGCCAGGTCTATGACGACACCTTGATGGCCGAGGACAACCGCGGCCGCGAAGTCAAGTTCGAAGGCCAGGAAGTCGAAGACCTGGCCGAGGTCACCTGCCCCTGCTGCGCGGGCACGCGCCTGAACGCCACGGCGCGCGCCGTGCGCTTCCACGACGTGGGCATCACCGACATCGCGCGGCTGGCGGTCAGCGATGTGCGCGCCTGGGTCCAGGCGCTGGTGCTGAGCGGCCGCGAGGCCGGCATTGCACGCGATCTGCTGCCCGAGATCCAGGGCCGGCTCGAGTTTCTCGAGGAGGTGGGCCTGAACTATCTGACGCTGGACCGTGGCGCGCCCACGCTCAGCGGCGGCGAAGCCCAGCGCATCCGGCTCGCGGCCCAGCTGGGCAGCAATCTGCAGGGCGTGTGCTATGTGCTCGACGAGCCGACCATAGGCCTGCATGCGCGCGACAACCACATCCTGCTCAACGCGCTGCACAAGCTCGGCGACAAGGGCAATACGCTGGTCGTGGTCGAGCATGACGAAGACACTATTCGCCGCGCCGACCATGTGATCGACATCGGCCCGAGCGCAGGCAAGCGCGGCGGCCGCCTGGTCGCCCAGGGCAGCCCCGAGGATGTGATGCAGGCCGAGGACTCGGTCACCGGCCGCTATCTGCTGCACGCCATGCGCCACCCGTTCCAGCCGCGCCGGCCCGTGGTCTGGCCGCCGGTGGCCCAGGCCGATGTCGCCGAAGCCGTCGAAACGCCGAAGAAGCGCACCAAGAAGCAGATCGCTGCCGACGCCGCCGCGGCCCTGGTCACCGACAGCGCGGCCGCGAACGCGGCGCTGGCCGAGGCGCCGCGCGAACGTGCGGCCAGCGGCCCGCAGCGCTGGCTCACGGTGCTGGGCGCCGACCTGCACAACCTGCAGAAAGTCGACGCCCATGTGCCGCTCAAGCGCCTGGTGGCGATCACCGGCGTCAGCGGCTCGGGCAAGTCGACGCTGGCGCGCGATGTGCTCTGGACCAACGTCGCGGCCTGGGTCGGCCAGCGCAGCACCTTTGCCGGGCGCGAAGCCATGGACGCGGGCCAGGCGCCGGCGCTGATCGGCTGCGCCGGACTGCGCGGCTTCGAAACCATTGATCGCGTGCTTGAAGTCGATCAGACGCCGATTGGCAAGACGCCGCGCTCCTGCCCCGCGACCTATATCGGTTTCTGGGACACCATACGCAAGCTGTTTGCCGATACGCTCGAAGCGCGCGCGCGCGGCTATGGTCCGGGTCGGTTCTCGTTCAATACCGGCGAAGGCCGCTGCCCGTCGTGTGAAGGCCAGGGCCTGCGCACCATAGAGATGAGCTTCCTGCCCGACGTCAAGGTGCCTTGCGACACCTGCCACGGCGCGCGTTTCAACCCCGAGACGCTGGCCGTGACCTGGCGCGGCAAGAGCATTGGCGACGTGCTGCAGATGGAAGTCGACGAAGCCGTGGACTTCTTTGCCAGCATGCCGGCCATCGGCCACCCGCTGCAGCTGCTCAAGGACGTGGGCCTGGGCTACCTCACGCTGGGCCAGCCCTCGCCCACGCTCAGCGGCGGCGAAGCCCAGCGCATCAAGCTGGTGACCGAGCTGACCAAGGTGCGCGACGACATCGCGCGCCGCGGCAACAAGGCGCCGCATACGCTCTATGTGCTTGACGAGCCCACGGTGGGCCTGCACATGGCCGACGTGGAAAAGCTGATCGAGGTGCTGCACCGGCTGGTCGACGGCGGGCATTCGGTGATCGTCATCGAGCACGACCTGGATGTGATTGCCGAAGCCGACTGGGTCATAGACCTGGGTCCCGAAGGCGGCAATGGCGGCGGGCGCATCGTCGCCGCGGGCACGCCCGAGCACCTGGTGGAGCAGGGCACGCATACCGGCAACGCGATTGCGCCGGTGCTGGCGCGCGGCTAGCGGCGCGCGGCAAGCGGCGAGCGGCGAGCGGCGCCGGCGCTGGAACTTGCATTTGGGCGAGGTTACCAATGGTCGCCAACACCCTGTTCGCACGCTGGCCCGCGCGTTTTGCGCGGGCGCTGAATCAGGCCATTCCTGCGCGGGGTGTGGGTCATGCCGATCCACTTTGCCTTGCGAGGAGTTCCTATGTTTGTGTCTGTCCCGGGTTTTCCGGCTCCTCTGGTGCGAGCTTGCGGCCGGCTGGTCGGTAGCGCATTGCTGGTGGCAATTCTGGCGGCCTGCGGCGGTGATGGCAGTGGTGGCAGTGGTGGCAGTGGTGGCAGTGGCGGCAGTGGTGGCAGTGGCGGCACTGGCGGCGGCGGCAGTCCCGGTAGCCAGGTGCCGGTCGATGGCCTGGCCGCCTTCAGGCAGCAGGGGCTGGAATGGACAGCCTGTGACGCCTCGGCGCTGGAGCATCCGGACGATCAGTACGAGCTTGCGCAATTGGGCCAGCGCGCCCAATGTGCATTGATGCGCGTGCCGCTCGACTATGCCAACCCAGCGGCCGCCGAACTGCAGATCGAGGTGTTGAAAGTCGTCGCCGGGCAGCCGGCACAAAGGCGCGGCGCCATCGTGCTCAATCCGGGCGGGCCCGGCGGCGAGGGGCTGTCCAGCGCCACGGCACTCGCTGCGAAACTGGCTGCGGCCGATGCCGATACCGATGAAGCGCGTGGCTTGCTGCAGGAATTGGCGCGCCGCCATGACCTGGTGGCTTTTTCGCCGCGCGGCACGGGGCGCCATAGTCCGCTCGACTGCACATTGGCACAAACTCTGCCGCTGCCCACCAACTTCAATGCCGATGGCAGTCCAGACAATGTGCGGGACACCCAGCGTTATGCCCAACAGCTGGCCCAGGCCTGTGCCGCCAATCCATTGACGCCGCATATCCACACCGAGGCCACGGCGCGCGACATGGATCTGTTGCGCGGCTTGCTGAACGAGGACAAGCTCAATTACATCGGCTCGTCCTATGGCTCCTGGCTGGGCGCCTGGTATGCGGCGCTGTTTCCCGAGCGTGCCGGCCGCATGCTGTTCGACAGTGCCACCGACATCACCGGCGGCTTTGACGAATTGATGTACGCTCAAATCCCGGCGACGGCTCAGCTCATCGATGAATCACTGCTGCCGCATGCCATCGCCAATCCCGGAAAATTCGGCCTGGGAACTGACCTTGCTGGACTGAGGCAACGCTTGTTCGCCCTTCCGGCGTCGCTCAAGGCGGCACTTGCGAGAGACTGGGACTTCGATGAATTCGATTCCGATGTGTACGCCATCTCTGCGGCCCTGGCCTTGAACGACCTGCTCAGCCCCGATGCCCGCCGGGAAGAGATGAATGCCGTCATCGATGCCTCGCCGCGTTTCAGCCATCCGCAGGTGGCCAACCGGGCCCGGGGATTGGTGTCTCAAAGGTTCTCCCCGATGTCCGTTGATAGACACTCGAAGGAACAGTTTGTGCACTGGAGCGTGCGTTGCAACGATACCGGCACCACGGGCACCGAGCAGTCCTGGGTCGACCGGGCCAAGGCGGCACTGGCGCGCTATCCCTTCAGTGAGATCGATCTGGTGGGCAACCCTTGCTTGTACTGGAACGCGGCGCCGAGGAAAATGCCTGCAGCCGCACAGATCCGCAGCGAGCTGCCCGTGCTGCTGCTGCAAAGTGAATACGATCCGTTGACGCCGCTCGAAGGTGCGCGCCGGACCCTGGCGGCCTTGCCGGACGCGCGCCTGATCGTGCTGGAAAAGGCGCATGAGCATGGCCTGTTTCCCTATGGCACGGCTTGTGTCGACAGCCAGATCGCGCGCTATTTCCTCGATGGAACGGTGCCGTCGAAGAGCATCAGCCACTGCGCCGGCAAGGCGCTTGGAAGCGATGACGATGAAGATGAAGATGAGGAGGACGACGATGAAGATGACGACGAGGAAGATGCATAGCCTGGCATCGCGCCCCGGCTGATGCGCGAGTACGCCGTGCATTGGCACGCCCAGGCACCGGCCAAGCCGGCGCTGGGCGCGCCCTGCAATGGCTGCGGCCTGTGCTGCCTGGCCGAGCCCTGCCCCATGGGCATGCTGGTCTCGCGCCGCCGCACGGGCGCCTGCAGCGCGCTGCGCTGGGACGAGGAAGGCGCGCACTACCGCTGCGGCGTACTCGAAGATGCCAAGGCCCAGGCCGCAGCGCCCAGCCGCTGGCGGCGCTGGCGCGGTCAGTTGTGGCTGCGCCTGAGCCAACGCTGGATCGCGGCCGGCGTGGGCTGCGATGCCGATCTGCAGGTGGAAGAAATCTAGCAGCTGCGCAGGTGCTGTTGCAGCAGCTGCACGAAGACATCGGCGCGCGCCGACGGCGCGCGGTGCAGCGGCAGCGCCAGCGCGATCTCGACCGCGCATGGCGGCAGCAGCGGCCGAACCGCCAGCTCCGACGCAAACTTGCGCGCCACATACGGGTTGACCACGCCTATGCCCGTGCCTTCGGCCGCGAGGCAGCAGATGGTCGACGAGTAGGTGGTCTCTATGGTCGAGCGCGCCTGCACGCCATGGCGCTGCATGGTTTGCTGCAGCTGCAGGAAGATGTTGTCGTCGGCGTTGAGCGTCAGCAGCAACTGGTCGGCAAGGTCGCTGACATGCAGTTCATCACGCTGCGCCAAGGGATGGCCCGGATGCATCACGCAGACCGCCCGGCTGTGGTGCAGCACGCTGGCGCTGAGATCCGGTGCATCGATCGCCATGGTGCTGACCAACAGATCGAACTGGCCCAGCTGCAGGCCTTCGCGCAGAT
>Ga0308157_10010356_pt1 | contig 10122 bp, 3 predicted proteins | sample PhyBR1_FD_201035 | JGI IMG/M metagenome (GOLD analysis project Ga0308157, IMG submission 201035) | Phyllosphere microbial communities from UC Gill Tract Community Farm, Albany, California, United States - DLSLB.R1 | ecosystem: Host-associated > Plants > Phyllosphere > Unclassified | place: USA... | reverse complement strand
AGTAAATAGCGGTAGCTGGTGGCTTGGTATTCGACTTTGCCGCTCAGCGACGGGGAGAGGAAGCTCTCCAGTTGTTGTTGCAGTTTGCTCCAGGACATGAGGGTCCTCCTATGTTGGGCTTATTCTTAGGGCGGTTACGCGCCCTGAAACTGTTGAGAGAGTCACGTATGCGGGAGAAGACAGAAGGCTGCGAGAGAAATTCGTTCAATTCGCTGTCTCACTTGGAAAACTGGATTGGAATTTTAGTTGTAGGTTTTCCAAGTTCAAAGGCGTCTTTCACTGAATTTCTCTCTCCGTCTTCTCGTTTCCAGTTACGTTTGACGTTCTCAACATTTTTAAGGCATTTAAGCCCTAGTTTTCTTTGTTTAAAGGAACTTCGAAAGTCGCGCTCAGGCGGTGAGGTTCCAATGCGCTTTTTCGGGATAGGATATTGATTTTTAAGTTCAAGCGATCCGGCAGGTCGGAGACTTCGTCGCTGTCCGCGGTCAAATAGTAATGTCGATCTCCCAACTCATACATCTTGCCGCTGACGGAGGAAGCGAATTGATGTCCGTCGTTGTAAAATTCGTAGCCTAGGTCGTTTTCGACTTGTCCGCCGCCTTTCACTTCGATTCCGAGCGAAACGCCGTCTTCGGTGTATGCGGCGTTTCGGAGCGAAAAGGTCAGACCGTCGAACGTTCGGGTTTGAACCGGAATATCGGGAGCAGGCATTTGCCATACGGGCTGCTTCTGATGTCCGTGAACGAAGTAAATCGTCGATAGGGCGATTACAGCGGTGACCAAGATGATGGACGATAGGATTTTACTTTTTTTGCTCATGATAACCTCCAAACAAACAAGACATACCAAAACGCACCTTTTCATTATACGTCATTTTTCCTGTTTCCATAACAAAAGACCGTTCATCCAAAACTCGGATCAACGGTCGGTCTATCTACAATCTCTATTTCAATCCCTGCATGAAGGCTCGGACACCCTCGGCGATTTCTTGCGGATGCGAGCGGTACAGATAGTGGTTCGCATCCAATAATATAACTTCGGCGTGCTCGGAATTCGCGATTTGTTTCTCATGTTCGGCTACCCACTGCTCCACGACCGGGTGATGTGCTTGAACAAACAGTAGCACCGGCAGATCGGTAGGGAAAGTCTGCTGCTTTGCTGCCTGGAAATTTTCGTACATGTCGACCGCTTCATTGAGCTGGGTGTCATTGTACATGTTTTTGCGCATTAAAATGTTCAATTGCTCCTTCGTTTCCTCATTATACGGCAGCCCATCGTAAGGATCGGCGCTCATTTTCAACTGCATGCGATGGAAGCCCAAATCCCGGAACCACTTGATCGGCGCGATATCCGAGGCTTTCACCTGCTGCTCGGCCAGCGACGGTACACTGTGATCCAGACCGATAAAGGCCGTGACTTCATCCGGGTATTCGTTCACGTAATCCAGGCTGTACAGGCCCGAGATCGAATGCGCCATCAGCATGTAGCGGTCGATATGTAGGCTTTGCAGCGCGGTATGGATCTCGTTCACGATATTCGCGGTGCTGCGCTCCTCCTCCGTGCGGTCGCTCAATCCGTAGCCGAAAGGCTCGACCACGACAACTCTATAATCAGGAAGCAATTCGGAGATCAGCGGTTGAAAATCAAGAGCCGGCGACGCATTACCGAAGCCGGGCAGAATCACGATTGTTTCGTTGCCGTCTCCCTGAATCATGACGTTCATTTGCTTACCTTTTACTGTTACCTGTTGACCGTAAGGTTCCAGTCTTTTTTGCTCGGAAGCGCTGCTGATTTGGTTGACGGTATAGACCGTAGCGATGAACAGCAGGATCAGGATCGCCGCTGCGATAAAAAGTTTTAGTAAGATGCGTAGCACTTTCTTGACCAATCCGTTCAGCTCCTTTTATGGGAATACGTTAAGTCTAGCGAACGGGCATGACTTCTCGATGAATGGAGTATGAACGGAGGATGAACTGTTTTTTTGCATAGTAAAAGGAGCGGTCCCGTCTAACTCGGGGCCACTCCTTTTTACGTTAAATTATTTTCCGTCGACGACTTCTTTTAAAATCTCGAATGAACGCTTCAGCTTGTCTTCCTCGTAAATGAACGAATTGACGATCAGCTCATCCACGTTGTAAAAGCTTTGGAAATGGGTCAGCTGCTGCGTAATCGTAGCTTTACTGCCTTTAAAGGTTACTTTGGACATGGAAGAAAGAACTTCTTTTTCCTGTGCGTTAGGTTCTGTATTTACGTTCGCGATAGGCGGCTGCATGAGCTGTTGCCCGCCTCTGATGATGTTTAAGAACACCCGGTCCATCGTCGATGCTAAAAGCAATGCTTCTTCGTCCGAGTCCGCTGCTACTACATTCGCCGACGCCATGACGTAAGGCTCCGACAAATGTACAGAAGGCTGAAAATGCTGACGATATACGGAAATGGCTTCCCCTAGACGAGTTGGAGCAAAATGGGCACCGAACGCATAAGGCAATCCAAGCTTCGCTGCGAGATACGCGGAATCGGTGGAAGAACCCAGAATATATAGTGGAACCTTGGTTTCGATGCCAGGATAGGCTTTGACTGCTCCTTGATGTTGTGCCGGACCCAAATAGGTAAGCAGCGACTTCACATCATCCGGGAACGAATGGGCAGAATCGCCCTGGGAACGACGGATTGCAGCCGCGGCCGCTTCGTCGGTTCCCGGAGCACGACCGAGGCCCAAGTCGACGCGATCCGGATACATCGTCGCCATCGTGCCGAATTGCTCGGCTATGATCAGCGGGGAATGGTTCGGCAGCATGACCCCGCCCGATCCTACTCGGATGCTGCTCGTATGCTCCAACGCGTGCTTGACTAAAATCGACGTTGCTGAGCTGATCAGCGTGGGCGTGTTATGGTGCTCGGCGATCCAGTAGCGGGTGTACCCTAGTTTTTCTACGGTTTGCGCAAGGCTGACCATTCGTTGGATGGCTGCGCTTGTATCGCTTCCTTCCCTAATCGGCAGCAGGTCCAGTACGGAGACGGCTATATTTAGTTTTGGCATGAGTGGTGTTCCTCCTACGAATTTTTTTCCAATTAAAATATAATTTAGATAATATTTCTTTAATATATTTATAGTAAGGTATCTTTGAGTTTCGTACAAGCGCGTCGTTAACGGTAAGGCTTTTTTCTGAAAATGATATACGTAAAAAGAGGACAGCCGCTTGGTGTTCTCTCTTACTTGTATCCCATGACTATTATTGTTTAAGGCTCAACATGCTTTTTTGCATCTTACGCAATCGTAAAACGGTGATCGCGTGAAGCTTCTTCGAGGTTTGAAGATATGCCTAGGCGCTACGTCAGCGAATGTGCGATCTATAACGACAGTTGATCGATCATAGCCAAGCAGCGAAGCCACCCTGGATCTGACTTAGCAGCTCTTGCAGATTGCCGCCTTTCCAGCTCCGAATCGTGAACGTACTGAATTAATTGATTGTAAACTCAAGCCCTCTTTGCGATCCGTTATGGTCGACAACCGTGCCGCAACGCGAAAAAGAGCTGTCCCCGGCCACGAATTGCGGCTCTGAGACAGCTCTTGCTTAACCTAACTTTGCTCTTTTAATCAAATCGCTCAACGCTGGTACAAATTCGGATCATGCTTCATCACGCGTACTTGTCCATCGAGGAAATAGTTGACGTAGATCGCACCCGTACTATCTACAGCGAGCTTGATTTCCTTAATCGGTGTCGTGGGAATACCGTCATATTCGACGGGAATCCAATTTCCATTTTCGTATTTGATGACTTTTACCACTGGAACTTTTGGATTTTTAACATCGCGATAAGCGACATAAGGTGCCCCGTGACCGTCGATAGCTAAGCTTGGCGTAATCGTATCAGCGCCGACCCCTATCGATGCGCCAGTAGTACCTACCGTTTCCCAGGTAGAGCCTGTATATTTGGCTACAGTCACCTCTCTGTTTTTAGAAAAGAAGACGATATAAGGTATCCCCTGCGGATCAAGCGAGAACGAGTAAGCCAAGCCTACATCGATTGACGCTTCAGATCTGCTTGGATCGTTCCCTTCCGTTCCCTCACCGTTCTGCTCATAACGCACAACATGAGCTGTAGTTATCGTACTTGTTCCATTGTAAACAAAAGTTTTGTAGAACATATAAAGATTGCCGTCCCGATCAAAGTCGATCGAGATCTCCCGGACAAAGTGCTCTTTCGAAATACGATCAATCTCTTCCCATTCTCCTTTGTTGTACTTCACAATCCGAACATAATCATTCGGATCATTCCCAAGCATGAGATACGACAAATAAGGCGTATCATCCTGGTCAAAAGCAAAAGCTAGATTGTAGAAATCGAAGGATTTCCCCGCGCCCTGTACATCCGGCATTCTCTCCCAAGCACCGTCGGCATATCTCATGACAATGAGTTGGGAGGCGTTGTCCAAGAAACTGCCATAAGCAAGGTAAGCCGTGCCCTTGCTATCTATAGCGAGCGTTGGAAACGTCAAGTTCTTGGTTGAGCTAATGCTATCTCCCGGTAACCACTGCTGATCGAAGTCGGTCGGTTGACCGAATGTTTGCCATTGGCCATCCTCGTATTTCATCACAAATATCTCTTTTTCCGCGGTCACAAGGACCATATGGGGAACTCCCTGGCTATCCAGTATGAAATCAGTCTGATAATACACACCTGCATCCATTCCATCCCCAACTTGCAGCCAAGCCGTCATCGTCCACTTCGCATACAACGTGACATCTGCCGTCACTGGCGTTGTAAAGACATAAGCCGTCGTGAAGGTATTATCCTGGTACCAACCATCGAATCTATACCCTTCCCATTTCGGTGCAGGAGGGGCCGTGGCGTTAGCGCCCGTAGCTACAATCTGACTCTCGACGGACGAGCCTCCGCCACTTTCGAAACTCACCGTGTAAGTGATCAGTTTCCAGCTTGCATACAACGTGATGTCGCCGGTCACGGAAGTCGCAAAGTTATAGACTTCGTTTAATTCGGCGTCGCTATACCATCCGATGAACGTGTAGCCCTCTTTCGTCGGCGTATTCGGTCGTATAGCCGTACCGTCATATTCAACAGTTTGGCTAGCCACCGATGATCCGCCTTCACTATTGAAACTTACGGTATGGAGCGCTGTCCACTTCGCATACAACGTCAGGTTAGCCGTCACCGCCGTCGTGAAGCTATAAGGGGTCTGTAAGCCAATATCGCTGTACCAACCGCTGAACTTATAACCGTCTTGCGTCGGATCAGCTGGCGCTATCGCCATATTTCCCTCTTCCACGGATTGGCTACTTACCGTTGACCCTTGGTTACTATTGAAAGTCACCATATAGCTCTTTTTCGTCCAGTTTGCGTACAGCGTAATATTCGCCGTTACGCCTGCCGTAAAACCGTATGGAGTTGCGAAATACTCATCGCTGTACCAACCGCTGAACGTATAGCCGTCCCGGGTCGGATTAGCCGGCGCCGTCGCCACAGCACCTTCGCTCACTGTTTGGGGTTCCACGCCGGACCCACCATTGCTCTCGAACGCTACCGTATAGGTATTAGGCACATAGACGGACCATTTCGCATACAAGGTCAGATCCGCTGTCACCACTGAAGTAGTGAAATCATAAGGACTATTCAAGTCGCTGTCGCTATACCAACCCCCGAATACGTAACCGTCCCGTTCGGGAGCGACAGGTACCGAAGCTTTCTCTCCTTCATTGATCGTCTGAGCATTTACCGCGGACCCTTCATTGCTCTCGAAGCTCACGGTATAACGAAGCAGCCACTTTGCGTACAAATTGAGGTCTCCTGTGATCGGCGAAGCAAAGTCGTAGGCTGTCGTCGGATCGTTCTCATTATACCAACCCCCGAACACATAGCCTTCCATAGTCGGTTCAATCGGAACGCTAGCCGTTTCCCCGTATGCTATAGTCTGACTCTCCGTCTCTGCGGCTCCGCCATTGCTGTTGAAGCTTACCGTGTAAGCATTAGTCGTCCACTGCGCCGTAACCATAATACTCTCTTCCGGCATAATGGTCGGAGGCGTCGGTAACCATCCGGCAAAGACATGGCCCTGCCAAGCTGGCGTGCCCAGGTGGAGTTTTGTCGTCGCACCGGTTGGAACTTCCAGGACTCTCGTTGATTGACCGGAACCATTGTAATCAATCGTCAAGGTATGGGCATCCCGCTTGTAGTACAGTTTCAGCGCCGTTTTGCCGTTGCTTGCGATTTGACTCTTCAATACACTTCCCTCAATATCCTCATCAAATTGGAATCCTTGATAGGATCTTAGCGTGACATTTTCAAGAGTTGCTTCCGCATCAGTCACTCCGCGATACGATTCCGTATCCGCGACCGTGTACGTATCGCTCCCGATATTTTGTAGCAAATAGACCACCTGATACGGCGTATCCTCGCGCCCTTTCCATTTTGCGGTATAGGTCGTGTCCGAGCTTGGCATCGTGCTTGGGACACTCGGTTCCCACCCAGCGAAGGTATAACCTTGTCTAGTCGGAACAGGTACGCGAGCGGCGATATTCTTGCCCATCGCCTCCGTCAACGAAGTTGCCGGCGCTCCGACATAATCCCAATCGAACGTGAGCGTGTGATTGTTCGGATAATATTCGACTCGGACGACCGTAGATCCGTCGCCTTTGATCCGCACTCCGCTTACCGTTCCCGCTCGATAACCTTGATCCTTGTATTTATCGGAATTGATCCGAATTTCAGTGTCCGTTGTTCCTGTCAACATTTCGGTATACACCGGCGGAGCCGTTGATACTCGGCTATTCGGATCTACCAGATAGTGCTCGACCATATACGGTGTATTTGTATTCGCGGTCCAGTGCGCGTAGAGTTCATAGTCATCCTTAGGCATACGGCTTGGAATGCTGAATTTCTCTCCACCCACAGCCTCTGTGTACCATCCGTCAAATGTATAGCCCGGATAGACCGGATTCGATACTTGAACCGCTGCATTATACACGTAAGGAAGAACTTGAGTCACTCCGCCGTTTCCAGGGTGCAACTGGAAGATATATTCACCTTCCGTTGTGCGCCACGTCAATGGAAGAGTCCGTTTAATCGGATCTGCTGTAAAGGACAGTGGCGCTCCTTTCCAGGTAATCACGACACTTCCTTTGCTTACCGGACGTTTCGTGTCAACCACCTTGATTTTCCCAGTGCCCTCGTCATACTTGAAATTCGGATTATCCACTTGAATATCGAAATTCGAATGACCGTACGCCCGAGTATCCGTGTCGCCTGTCTTCAAATCAAGCGTGCTCATCGTGAGCCACGACTCTGGCACCGCAATGGACGATACGGAACCTGCCATGGTAAACCCAAGCGCTTCATCTTCGTCATAAGCGAAGTCGTACACATTATCTTGTTGTCCAAGCGTATACAATGGCCACTCCTCAGAAGCTAATTCTATGCTGTCCGAGAGCGCTCCGTCACCTAATTGTGCACCGAGCTCAGCCTCCAGATAGATGCCGATCTCGACGAACAAAGCGCCCATCGATTTGGTTGTCTTGACTCCGCTTATATTTTTCAACTGATAATAGAAGTAGCCCCATAGATTGATATAGACCCCAGGCTCAACCGCAACCCCGACGCTGTTGAGATCGACGCTGCCGATCCCGGCCTTCACCTCCATATGAATGCCCGCCCTCAGACCGAGCGTACCCATGACGTAGAAGGTGAACTGGTAGTCGCCGTCTTCCGGCAAACTCACCGTGTTGCTCGATCCAGAGAAACTCAAGACGCGCACCGTGACCGAATAACGCTTCGCCATCTTATAGTAGAAGTCTGCGCCGATCGTCAGATTGACTTGAGCGTTGACGACAAACTCCGCTTCGAATTTGACCTCGACGATACCGAGCGCCACGCGCACGCTCTTCTCGATCAGCGTCTCCTTGATTAACGTCGCCCACTCCGTCTCTTGCTCCAGCATCTCTTTGTACTGTTCCCTGAGCGAATCTATATCGACGTCGTCCGTATCTTCCGGGCCGTTTAGAACCGCTTCGATCTCCTCCGCGATGTTCTTGACTTGACTCAGTTTGCCGGAGGTCCGTGCATCCACCCAATCCTCTAAGATATCTTCCAATTCATCAGGTTCAGCGAATCCAATCTCTGCTTTAATATTCATGCCCGTGTAGCTATAGGCGTCCAGGTTGGCCGTAATGACATAGTCGTCGATAACCGGGAAGATCGGAATATCGCCCAGCCAAGTCGAGATTGTATACCAATGCCAAGACGTATCCGAGTTGATATTGAGATCCAAGCTGATTTCCTGTACGAATGTACCGGTCATGTGGATGACCATACTGGTGTCGTCATTGACCTCCACCACAATGTCCGCGCTCACTTGCAAAGTCGCGCTCACACCGGAAGTCCGTCCTTTGATATTCTTCAGCTTCGTACCGAGATCGGCTACAACCTTCAGATTCTTTACACTTACCTTATCTTCGTCGCCTGCCAAGAAAGTCTGCGCCTTGAATTCTTTTGTCTCCATCGCGACATCTGACAGATAATCCGCTGCTTGATCGACGAATCCGCTTGTCTTGGCTTGCTGCTCGATCTGCGTCTCCAGCTGGACGATCTGCTCCTCCGTCAAAAGCTGCTCGCCGTCGATCGTTTGTTTCTGATAAAGGTCAAACGCGCTCGTGACGTCTTCGACCGTCGCATCCGTATACGTAATAATGTCCATCTCCGCCGCTGGCGTGATCGACGTGATTCGTCCGTAACCTACCGACTTGAAGTCTTCTTTGGCAAATTCTCCTTCGTAGAAACCAATAAAGTCGCCGACATCGACCGTTGTCAGCTCATCCAAACCTAAAGGTTTATATTGCTCGTCGCTGTAATTCATTGCGACATGCTCGACAGTAATGGAATAATTCGTCGAATCCTTGTCCGTATCCGCTTCGACGCTCACTGGCAACACGTCCGGCTTGAACACGACTTGATCCGCTTCCGCCCGGCCGTATGAATAGGTACTGTCGTCTACTGCCGTAATCTGCACATAGGCAACCTCGCCTGCTTCGATTCCGTCTGTGGCAACAGTACGCTGATCCGGACGAATTCCCGTGTAGATTGCGACCGTATCCCCGACTTGAATCACAGCACTTTCGTCATATTCGAATGTTCCGCTCGCCGCATTAGCTTCGGCCAACGAAGTTCCGCCGCCTCCGACCATCGTCGTCATGACCGGGATCGAGGGCGAACCTACTTCTTCACCGTCCAAGACCATATCCGAAATATCCGAGAAATGAAGATAAATCATATTCGGATTCAGAGGAACCTGCAAAATTTCTTGTTTAGACACACTGAAGACGTAAATGTCCGTCGTCGAGTCTTGACCGACAAACGTCAGGTCATCGTTCGTCAGTGTCAATTGATACGTGTGACCTTCAACGAACTTTCCATCTTCGGCTGCGGACGCGACTGTGAACTGTCCGTTGCCACCCGTGACTTTAATACCCGCAAGATCAGAATTTGCGGTATCTACAAATTTCATACTCTCTTTCACTTGCTCCGCGGTGAGACTATTCGTCGTATCCGCAATCTGAATGGTGTAGTTCGGCGCAACATCCAACACCGAATAGCTCGGCACACTTTCTACCGCCTTGTCCACACTATCCGTATATTTCGCATACAACGTCGTATTCCCGCTCAGCGTGCTTCCACTGGCGAAGATCAACGTCAAATCACTATCCGTGAACCACCCTTGGAAAATGTACCCGTCTTTCGTTGGAGCAGGCAGGTTAGTTAGCACTTGTTCCGATCGTACCGTCTGCGCCGCGATTGCCGAACCGCCGTTGCTCTCGAACGTCAGCATGTAGCTCGTCGAGCCGCTCCCTGGGTTGCTTCCGTTGCTGTTGCCGTTCCCGCCACCTGTTCCGCCGCCGTTATTGCTGCTATTCCCGCCCGTTGTCGGATTCGGCGTCGGGGTAGGGGTTGGCGTTGGTGTAGGAGTCGGTGTGGGCGTTGGCGTCGTCGGGTTCTGCACTTGCCACGCTTCCACCACTTCGACATTGCGCATGAACAGCGTCGCCGCTTCCGCGCGCGAGGCCTGATTCTTCGGATTGAAATTCCCTTGATCGTCTCCGCTGAAAATACCCG
>Ga0308157_10010354_pt1 | contig 10123 bp, 17 predicted proteins | sample PhyBR1_FD_201035 | JGI IMG/M metagenome (GOLD analysis project Ga0308157, IMG submission 201035) | Phyllosphere microbial communities from UC Gill Tract Community Farm, Albany, California, United States - DLSLB.R1 | ecosystem: Host-associated > Plants > Phyllosphere > Unclassified | place: USA... | reverse complement strand
ACCTTTCTGGAAACCGTGTTTGACGGCCAGTCCAAGGACGACGGCGGTTTCGATGCCGATGTGGCAATTGCCACGGGCGAGCTCAGCAAGCTACTGCCCGACCTGATCGAAGCCCTGGGCGGTGAAGGCCGCACGGCGCTGGGCGAAGGGAGTGCCCCATGAAAGTCATTCAAACCCGGGTGCTGCTCGCAATCCACATCACCGACATCCCCGACATGGAAGACCTCTCGGTTTTGGTCGAGGCCGGCGAACCCTCCCTCTACCCAGCACAGCTGATCGTGCGCGCCACTTCTCGCAGCTGGAATACATCGTTGTATTGCGGCGAGGAAGATCCCTTGGTCCACCTTTCGCGGATGAGCGAAACCAGATTGCGCGATGCCCTCGAATACAGCCGCCCATTCAGCAGCCGCGATGCGATGCAATTGCGCACTATGACCTCCGACCTGGCGAAAGTTATTCCCGCCGCAGTCCGGATCCACCTTGAGCACCTGCAACCAGCGCCAGCCACACAGGAGGCTTGCCGATGAGCTGCCAGCCCAAAGGGTCCATGTGCATGGGCTGCAGCAACGGCAGCGCCGCGTGCGCCGGCCGCAACTTCGGCTCCATGCCTGTGATTCAGGTCTACCCCGATGGCGTGAAGGCCGTGAATTGCAGCGGGCACCGCGCAGCACAACCAGCGCCCGCTCGGCGCTGCATCAGCTGCGGTGCCGTGGCGCCCGCTGTGCTCGAAGAGGGACAAGGCCTGCCCTGTGGGCACTGAGCCGGGCACCGCCACCGCCAAGACCTGGGCCTGCGGCACCAACTACCGCATCCTCACTGACTGCCCCGGAATCCCATCGATCACCATTCACAACTCGCATGCGCATGCTGACGAGAAGACTTAGCGCCTCGCATGTCGATCGGCGCAAATCACTTCATACAGACTTGAGAAATAAGTCTTCCGCCACTTTTATCTTCTCATTAAGCTCTTCAATCTTTTTCACAAAATAATGCGGCTGCGTCACCAAAACCAAAAGAGTCAAAGCCCCAAAGCTTCTAATATCCAAAAGCATATTTGCCAGATCATCATTCTTAATGTCCCAATATGGCAAATCAGAAAAGCTGCTCAATGCCGAATCAAGAATAACTCGATAGCTATTCAAATCCTCTTGCAAAAAATCTGACTTTGCCGTGACGGTGCCCAGAGTAATCATTTGAACCTTTGAAAGAGCTTCCCCATGACGTTTTCTTTCAATAAGGAAATTTCCATGCAAAGCTAGAATTTTCTCGCACTCTACCTGCAGCTGTTGAATTAAAAACAACGACCTTCTTAAAGTTGCCGCAGACTTTTTAACTTCTTCCTCTCTACCTGAATCTTTTGTAGCTGATAGCTGTCGTTTTGTTTGCCACCACACTCCAACAATGGCACCAATTGAGCCTACTGCCTGCACCCATGTGGGAGCATCAGCAGTTAATCGAAGATTAACGCTCAAGAAATCACCAATCACGGCCCACCCTGGATATATGGCAAAAACCAACCCCAAGAACAACATTGCCAAAATAACCATACCGATGGCGGCAGGCGCTCCAGACAGATCATCTTTCTCCCTCATCTCCCACCTCATTCATTGAAATAGCAACGAGGTTACACGACACCGGTCCGCGCAAGGCGGACTTTTTCATTTCTGATTACTGAGGACGCCCATGAAGCGTGACGCATTCACCCTGCCGCTGGACCTCGCGCCGGCGAAAGCGGGCTGTCCATCCGCAGCCTGTGTGCCAGCCGAAATCGTCTCGCTCATAAAGCGCGGCGCGCTGTTCGTCGTCAACCATAGCGGCGGCAAGGACAGCCAGGCCATGTACCTGATGATGCGTGACCTCGTGCCGCGCGAGCAGCTGGTCATCGTGCATGCCGACCTGGGCGCCGTGGAGTGGGCGGGCGCCATCGACCACATTCGCGCCACCACGGCGGGCGAGCCGCTGCACATCTGCCGCGCTCGCCGCACGCTGCTGGAGATGATCGCCGAGCGCGGCATGTTCCCATCGCCGCAACAGCGCCAGTGCACCAGCGACCTGAAGCGCGGCCCGATCGAGCGGACCATCCGCCGTCTGGGCGCCACGCTGGTGGTGAATTGCATGGGCATGCGGGCGGAGGAAAGCCCAAACCGCTCCAAGCTGGTGCCGTTTCAGCATGTGGCGAAAAAGACCGTGCAGCGCCGCGTGTCGAAGGCCGGGAAGTTGTTGCACGCCGGGCGCGAGTGGTTCGAATGGCTGCCGATCCACAACTGGACCGAGGCGCAGGTATTCGAGCGCATCGCGGCCGCCGGCCAGCAGCCGCACATCGTCTACAGCCTGGGCATGACCCGGTTCAGTTGCTGCTTCTGCATCATGGCGAGCGAGCGGGATCTGCGCACCGCCGCGCGCCTGGCGACCACGCGCCCCGAGCTGCTGAACGATCCCGACCTTTACGCCAAGTACATCCGCCTGGAGCGCAGCACCGGCCAGGTGATGCTGATGCCCACCAAGAAGCACGGCCGGCGCACGCTCGAAGAAATAACCGGCATATCCGCGGCACCCGACAAACCCCAGCAGCCCGCACCAGCGGGCTTTTTCATTTAAGGACGCCCACCAATGAAGCGTGACGCATTCACCCTGCCGCTCGGATCAACTCTTAAGAACCTTCTCTCGGTGATAGGCAAGATAGTGTTTTTGTTTCACCGTAAAAGCACCAGCATTCGCCATCGGGTTGAGCCCCCAAAACGACATGGCGGCTACTACCTTAGGGCTGGCTGCGATGATCGCCCCATCATCTGCAAAGCTGATGTGACCGCCATCAAACAGGCGATCTACATGCGGCGAGAGCAGCAATCCATTGTGGCCATCAAGACGCTCCTCATTCGTGGAGTCTTTCCAAGGCTTGATGTGGCTGGCCACCAGTAGTTGCGGGTCAGCGAGGTGCGTGAGACGACAACGCTTTTCAAGCTTTTGCAGATTGATTCTGTAGATGCCCTGCCCTCTGCGGGCTTTGACTAGTTGCTCAATTTCTGTGGAGGCCAGATTGCCAGCATCCACCAACTGAGCCTGCGCCTGATTCGCCTCAACCTCGGCAGCTTGCTCCTCCACCAGGGCCAACGCATGACCGTTGGCCACACCTGCCAAGGCCAGGACCATGCGCCCAAGGTTGGCCGAAATCTGCGCCAGGTACACCCCCTGGTTTCCATTGCCGTTGGCTTGCAAAGGCGAGTACTTTTCCGGCAGTTGGGGGGCAATCTGTTCAAGGTGCGTTTTGGGTCGTAATGGGTTTTCAAGCAACGTCCACTCGATCGGAACCAGCCAGCCATCGGGATGCCACGCATCCCCGGCTTTGCCAAAATCTTCGGGCTTCACTTCATCACGGTAAGTGCTCGTAGCCACGCCAATGGCTTTGATTTGCCCATCCGCATACGAGATTACGGTATCGCCTGGCTTGACCAGTCGCAAGTTCTCGTATGCCTGATTGAACCCACCGTTGGACTTGCGTTGCGGGCTCCAGATATAGCCGCCCGAGATCTCCGACGTGAATGTCTGCTTGTGATTGACCCACCAAAAACTCATAGCGCCCCCTCTGATTCTTTCAGCGAGGTTACACCAGCTAACAACTCACCAGCCCTCAGCCCGCACTAGCGGGCTTTTTCTTTGGAGTGACAGCAGCATGACCACGACACCCGCAACCGAGCAGCAGATCGCGCTGTTGCACCACGCCTTGGGCCTGCGCGAAGACAGGCGAAAGCCTTTCCGCGACTACTTTGTCGCCGGCCCTGGCCATCACGGCATGACAGACCTGGAAGCGCTGGAGCGCCTGGGCTTGATGGGCCGCCATCGCGCGCCAAGTTTCTGCGATCCGACCGACATCGTGTTCTACACGACGGACCCTGGCCGCGCGCTGGCACTGGAGATGCTGCCGGAGCCGCCGCCACCGCCGAAGCACTCGCAACACCGCGAATGGATGGACGCCGACACCGGTTTCTCGTTCGGAGAGTGGTTGTGCGGGGCACGGCTGCCGAAGTTCGAACACCGGGGGGACTGGTGGCGGGGCGCCGGAGAGTACCGCATGTACCGCGACGCATGGGATGGCGACTACGGCACCTATCGCGACGCGGAAGGTCAATGGGCCAAGACCAAGAAGGCGGCCAAGGCCAGCTACAAGACCGCCCTACGCGCGCTCCTCGCTCGCCGACGCTCCGCCCTCGCCGCCTGAATTATTCCTATCGAATAAACGAAGATAAATCCATGACCGACAAGACACAAGCCGAGGCGCATGCGGAGATTACGGCGCCAATCTCCGCAGATTTGCGGGGAATAGAGGGTGCTTCGCCAGTGAGCCACGCAGTTCGCCTGTTGCGCGAAGCAGCAGCCGAACTCAAGAACTGGCACACCATCGGCGGCGACTGGGGTGACGAAATCGAAGCGCTGGATGCCTATAACGAGCACACGGCCGTAGCGGCAACGCTGGAGCAGGCTGAAGCCGGCCAGGCAGTGCCAGCGCCTGTCACATACATGGCTACGGACAATGCCTGCAAATGGGCGTGGGATCAGGTCCGAGAAGACGTTGGCGCCGAAGGCTGGACCGCGGGCGACTCCGGCACCTTCCACGGCTTCTTCCTGTGGGGCTGGAACTACCGCGGGCAGTATGAAACCCAACGCCCTGCCGTTCCACCAGCGCCTGCAGCCGTGGCAGTGCTGACAACGCAGCAGATCATCGACCGATTCGACTTCTTGGAAGGGGCGGTCACCGAAAGCACTTACCGGCGCATCGTAGAAACCGCACAGAGCATTCAGCTTGCCGCCGCCCCGGCGCAGGCCGTGGCAGTGCCGAGTAAGGCGCTGCCATACGAGCCGACGAGCGACATGCTGATCGCCGCCCGCGAGCACGACCCCGCGCTGCCCATTGAAACGATCCGCGCGATCTACTGGTCGATGTGGCGCACTGCACCCGCTGCCCCGGCGCAGGAGCATGCAACCCAGCTTGCGGGCCCGGGGCAGCACCCTGATGACGTGGCCGTCCATGCGCTTGCCGCCGCGATGAAAGCCAAGCTGGCGCGCCAGCGCGCCAAGGGCTACAGCGGCTGGAACACCGAGGAATGCACTCAGCAGCGCCTGTCTGACATGTTGCGTGCCCATGTGGGCAAGGGCGACCCGGTGGACGTGGCGAATTTCTGCGCTTTCTTGGGTGCGCGTGGTGAAGGCATTGCGCCCGCTGCAGACGGCGGAATGGCAGGCGAATATCAGCGGTGGATCGACTTCTTTCACAAAGGCGACGGCGACTACGACGACTTCCTCCGTATCGACGCAGCCCGCGCTGCGCAAGGAGGTGCAGCGTGACCGATGCCAAGAAACTGCACGAACTTCTGCGCGAAAGCCAGCGGGCTATGGCCGACCTTTGGGCTTTCGGCGCCATTCAGTCGCTGACGGAGGGATCAGCCGCGCCAAGCTCGCGGCACCACCATCGCGCGGTTATGCAAATCAATGCCATCTGCAAACGCGAGGCGCAACGCGCGCTCAAGCGCATGGACAAGATGGACGCTGCAATCCATCGCGAAGCAGCACAGAAAGGCGGTGCGTGATGGGATACAGCATTGGTTGGGACAGCGACAACAACCGCTGGAAGGGCTATGGCGTGCCATGCATTTGCGAGCACCCCGAGTGCAGCGTCGAGATTGACCGTGGCATGGAATTTCTCTGCGAGGGCTGCAGCCTCGCCTTCTGCGGCAGCCACTTGACGGCGCATTTCTGCGAGCGGTGCTTGGATGAAGAGGCCCTTGAATCCGACGCCGAAGACTTGGAAGCGCGCCTTGATACGGAGCCGTTCCCGGCAAAACCAGAGCGCCCGGAGTGGCTGAAGCACCTGCGCACCGACGAGTCGTGGGTCGAATGGCGCGCAACGCCTGGGAGCATGGCGCTGCTGGAGCGCTGGGAGTGCGCAGCAGCGCAGAAAGGCGGTGCGTGATGGCAAAACTGATTGAAATTCTGGCGCGCGACTGGCAGCAGTGGAAAGGCGGTCAGCGCGTTTACCAAGACGCCGACGGCCACCTGATCGCCAGCGATGGCTATTACTTCAGAACCGACCTTGGGGCTGCGGAAACAGCATCTGACCGGGAAACAGCGGTGGTCACAGAGCCCAAGTGGACGGCACAGCGCGCCGCGGCGCAGCAAGGAACCACCCCATGACCACAGCACAAGAGTTCTACGTAATCAGCCTCAAGCACACGCGGCGCGGCGATCGCTACATCACGATCTGGCGGCCCGACAACAAAGGCTACTGCTGGGCGCTGTGCAACGCTGGCAAGTACATGGGCGAGAACGTCCTGGCACACCTTGACTACTACCACAGCGGCTGCAGCAATGTGGCCGTGCCTTGCGAGGTGCTGGCTGCCGTGGCCGTGCCGCCCATCAAGGGCCACCACGACAACGACGCCGGCCCGTGCATCGAGAACACCCGAGCGAATTGGGCGCTGATCCTGGCGAACCTGATCGCAGAGCCGCAATACAAGCCGCAGCCCGAGTTCAAGGGTGCGCGCAAGCAAAAGGAATACGCATGACCACAGCACAAGACCAACAGAGCCGCGAGGCATACGAGGATGGCAAGTGGTACTGGGTCGAGCGCGAGGGGTGGCATGGCGAGCCGCCCACGATTGCGCCGGCTTTCTATAAGGCCAACTGCGATTCCTGGTACAGCCATGTTTTTTCCGGCATCAGCACGCCCTATCTCAAGGTGCTGGAGCCGTGCGAGATGCAAGCAGCGCGCGCACTGCCTGCGGCCGAGCCGGTGGCCGGATTCCAGTGGCCCACACTTCCGCCGCGCGGACAATCCTCCACGATATTCGATGATGGGTATGACGAAGGCTGGGCCAAATGTTTGTCAGAGGTCAAAGCCATGCTCACCGCAGCCCAGGTGCTGGCCATGGGCCGCGTGCCGCCAGGGTGGCAGGCCGTGCCGATGGAAAGCACGCGATCGATGAAGGCTGCAGGCCGGCAGGCGTTGAAGGGTGCTGCGGACTGCACCTCGACAGGTCAGGCTGTGATCGTATTCGAGGCAATGTGCGCAGCAGCCCCACGGCCACCAGCCGCGCAGGAGGGTGCATGACACAAGCAGCTGTGTCGAGCCTTGCCGAAGCGCGCGTGCGCGAGTGCGTGGACCGCTTCTACATGACCAACGGCCCATGCTGCGCGGGCTGCGACTGGTGGAGCTACGCGAACAGCGTTGCTGGCGAGTGCCGCAGGTCGGCGCCCGTTGGCGGCGCCGAGCGCATTGCAATGCTTGGCATCACCGGCTGCAGCTTACCGCTTGCTGCCGGCCACGTCATGACACGGCGCGAGCACCACTGCGGTGATTTCAAGGACACATTTGACTGGAGCACTCTGCCGCGCGAGTACCTGCGGCGGATTGGCTATCCAAGGAGCGCCCCATGAGCCGCCGCAAACGAGAGCTCCGCGACGAGCGCGAGCCCATCCCCGACATTGACCAGCCCGCCCAGCAAGCGGGCTTTTTTACGAGCAAATCACCATGACTGAAGCTGCACTCATCCAGCGAATTGATGCCCTCACCTCTGCCGTGATCCTCATGGCTCAGCAGCGCGGCGCCCGCCTCACATCGGCCCAGGTGGTCGAGCGCGTGGGCCGTACGCGGCAAACCATCACCAGCATGGTGCGCCGCGGCGACTTCCCGGAACCATGTATCGACGGCAAGTGGCTGCTTTCCGAGATCATCGAATGGGAAGCAAAGAAGTGATCACCCCAGGCGCGCGGCAATGTCGCCCGCCTTGGGGTTGTAGTAGACGAGGGCCTGGTCCATGCGTGACCAGCCAAACATCTTGCAAAGGTCCATCACGGCCTGCTGCGCCGGAATGCTGCCGCTGCGCAAGCGCCCCGCAATCATCGTCGCCGCCGTGTGCCGGCTGTCGTGGAACGTGAATCCCGACAGCCCGGCCCGCGCCCGGTACTTGCGGAACATGGCATCCAGCGACTGGCTGGTCAGCCCGAATACCTTTTCCTCATCCCATCCCCGCATGCGGTCAATGATGACTCGTGCGCGCGTCGAAAGCGGCACCTCGCGGCGCTTGCCGTTCTTGGTGATGTGCAGAACCACATGGTCCTGGCGCACATCGTCCCATTTCAGCCCGCAAATCTCCCCCGCTCGCATTCCGGTCAACAACGCGATCGCAAACGCCATGCCAACGGCTTGCTGCACTGATCGCACAGGCGCCGTTCCATAGTTGAGCGCGCGCAGCATCTTGACAATCTGTAGCCGCGAAATCACCACCTCCCGGTGGTCGGGCTCTGCAGGCCGGCGCACATCGCCCATAGGGTTGGTGGCAATCCATCGCCATTCCCTGCGGGCGGCCGTCATGATGGCCGACAGCAGGTTCATGTCCCTGAGCACCGATCCGCGTGCGCGTGTCTTAAGCCGCGCATCACGCCAGGCAGAGAAATGCTCCGGCGTCAGCTCGGACAACCTTACCTTTGCCGGGAAAGAATCGTGCTTGAGCAGTGCCTTGATGCGAATGACTTCTTTCAAGCCGCCGCGCTTGGTCGGGGAAATCTCCAGGGCGTAGCGCTCGAGTGCCTGCGCCGTGGTCTTGACAGCACCTGTGGTGCCCTTCACCGCGGACTTCATATCCATCCGCGTGCGCGCGATCCAGTCGTCAGCCTCGCGCTTTGTGTCAAACGTGCCGCCGACGCGCTCCCCGTTGACTTGCATCTGTACCCGCCACGTGCCCTCGGCGGTTTTCCTTGGCGCTGCCATCGTCGCTCCCGTGAATTTCCCCGTGAAATTCCCGTGAAGCCAGCTTCACGGACTATCAATCCAGGGCGTTAAAACGGGTTGAATGGTATCCGTGAATTCACGGAATTGCACGGATTTCACTCTGTGAGCTTGATTTGAAAGGAAATCTCTAAACCTACTGGTGCCCCGAGCCGGGGTCGAACCGGCACGCCCCTTTTACGGAAAGCGGCGGATTTTAAGTCCGCAGTGTCTACCAATTTCACCATCGGGGCGCCATGCTGCGCGGCGTTGCGCCGCGCAGCAAGACAGAAATTCTATCGCATTCAACTTGCACCGGACCTGTGCGTTGCACCATGAAAAAAGGGAAGCTGCAAAGCTTCCCTTTTTAAAATCTGGAGCGGGAAAACGGGTTCGAACCGTCGACCTATACCTTGGCAAGGTATCGCTCTACCAACTGAGCTATTCCCGCATTTTTCCGCAGCTTGGTGCCTTGCAGAACAAGCGAGAATTATAGCAAGGTTTCTGAGCCATTTTTGGACTGCAGAGGATTTTTCGTCAAATCCTCGGTCACACCCGCCGCCGCCCGCATCCGGGGCCCAGTCAGGGTGTGCTTTTGACGACAGGCAGGATGCCGCTGGCACGCACCGCATCGCGGCCGGCAACGCGCAGCACGCATTCGGCAAAGCACAGGCGGCCGCCCGATTTGGTCAGGCGCACATGGGATTCAAGCCAGTCGCCCAGCGACACCGCTTCGAGATAGTCAATCGATAGATGCGCGGTGACCACGCCCTGCTGGCGCGTGCGCGCAATGTTGTAGCCCAGCGCGTTGTCGATCAACACCGCCAGCATGCCGCCATGTGCCTTGCCATGCAAGTTGAGATGGCTTGCATTGATGTGCATGCCGAACACCACCATGCCCTGCGCATCTTCGCGCTGGTACATGGCGCCCAGATGCGCAATATAGGGGCTGACCGACTGGTAAGGAGCAAATCCCGCCGGAACCGCGGCGACTGCAGGCTGATCGTTCGGGGGGAGACTGGTTTCGGAGGTCATTCGTTGCTTCTCTCGTAGGGCGCATCGACTTGCCGCGCCACAAAGCAAAAAAGCCAGAATTCTGCTGAATTCTGGCTTCTTGCTATGAAATCTGGAGGCGCGAACCAGAGTCGAACTGGTCTAACCGGATTTGCAATCCGGGGCATAACCGCTTTGCTATCGCGCCAGAACTCACACTTAGAAAAATGGGAAGCATGTGCTTCCCATTCTAATCTGGAGCGGGAAAACGGGTTCGAACCGTCGACCTATACCTTGGCAAGGTATCGCTCTACCAACTGAGCTATTCCCGCAAACTCCTGAGAAACTTTCATCTCTCCGGAATTTCGCCAG
>Ga0308157_10010353_pt1 | contig 10124 bp, 9 predicted proteins | sample PhyBR1_FD_201035 | JGI IMG/M metagenome (GOLD analysis project Ga0308157, IMG submission 201035) | Phyllosphere microbial communities from UC Gill Tract Community Farm, Albany, California, United States - DLSLB.R1 | ecosystem: Host-associated > Plants > Phyllosphere > Unclassified | place: USA... | reverse complement strand
ACAGTTCGCTGCTGTCGGTGGAGGACGTGAACGGCGACGGCATCGTGCAGTTTGGCGAGATCCGTCTCGGGGCAGACCTGATCATGCTGGCCACGCCTGAACTGGGCGGCCTGCCGTACGTGGTGTCGGGCCTGGTGGCCGCGGGCGGGCTGGCGGCGGCGCTGTCCACCGCCGACGGCCTGCTGCTCACCATCAGCAATGCGCTGGTGCGCGACCTGTATTTCCAGGACACCCAGCGCGAGGCATCGCCCGAGCAGCGTGTGATCCTGAGCAAGTTCGCGCTGCTGGCGGTGGCCTTGTCGGCGGCCTTTGTCGCGGCGCTCAAGCCTTCCGAGATCCTGCCCATGGTGTCTGCCTCGTTCTCGCTGGCCGCATCGGCCTTCGTGCCGGTGATGGTGCTGGGCATCTTCTGGCGCGGCACCACGCGGCAGGGCGCGGTGGCCGGCATGGTGGCGGGGCTGGGCGTGGCGGTGTACTACATGCTTTCGCATGTGGCGGCCATGCGCGCGCTGCCCAGCTGGATGCTGGCGGACGGGCTCTGGTTTGGCATCCAGCCCATCTCGGCCGGCGTGTTCGGCGTGCCGACAGGGCTGGTGGTCGCCGTGGTGGTGAGCTGGGTGACGCGGCCCGCGCCCGCCCTGCCGCGCATCCGCTCCGAGATGTAGCGGCGCCGCGGGATAGCGGGGTGCGGCATGGGGGGCGGGAGGGGCGCGCCCGCGTTCCCGCCGGTGCTGCGATGGTTATGCGTAAACCCCGATTTCCAATGGCGCACAAACGTGAGAATCTGGCCTGCAGGGGCTCGTGGGGTGGTGGGTGCCCCGCGTCAACCCGCCACCGTTCAGCTCAAGGAGGCTCATGGTTCTCGTCAAAACGCCGGCAGGGCAAGAAGCGCTCAAGGACCGGCACGGCAGTCTCAGTTCGCGCCAGCGTTCGGCCTTCATCCTGTTTGATGGCAAGCGCTCCACGGGCGAGATTCTGGCGGCCACCGCCGCCATGGGAATCACGCAGGACGACGTGCAGGCCATGATCGCCCAGGGGCTGCTGGCGCCGCTGGCGGGGCAGTCCCTGCCAGCCGCAGTGGCCGCCAGCCAGCCAGCCCCCGCGGCCGAACCCGCGCCAGCGACGGACCTGGGCACGGTGGCATCGCCGCTGGAGGGTTCGGGGCGCACGCCGAAGGAGCGCTACCAGGCGGCCTACCCGATTGCCACCGAGCTGACCGCCGCCATGGGGCTGCGCGGGTTCCGCCTCAACCTGGCCGTGGAGGGAGCGGGCAGTTTCGAGGACCTGGCGGCGCTGGCGCCGAAGATCCGCGAGGCCGTGGGCGACGCGAAGTTCGAGCGGCTGGACAGGGCGCTGTTTGATTGACGGGACACCCCCGAGCCGCTGCGCGCCTTTTGCGGCACGGCGTTTCTTGCGCGGGGCCTGGGTCGCGCCCGTGCCGGAGATGGTGGGCCGGGCGTAAAAAAAGCGGCCCGAAGGCCGCTTTGTGTCGTGTGGAGTGCGGAGGCTGCGCGATCAGCGGCCGACCTTGAGCAGTTCCACATCGAACTTGAGCGTGGCGTTCGGGGGGATCACGCCGCCCGCGCCGCGCGCGCCGTAGCCCAGGGCCGCGGGGATGATCAGGGTGCGCTTGCCGCCGATCTTCATGCCCTGCACGCCTTCATCCCAGCCCTTGATGACCATGCCGCCGCCCAGCGAGAACTCGAAGGGGTCGTTGCGGTCGCGGCTGGAGTCGAACTTGGCGCCCTGCTCGCCGTTGTTGTAGAGCCAGCCGGTGTAATGCACCGACACGTTCTGGCCCTTGGTGGCTTCGGCGCCGTCGCCCACGGTGGTGTCTTCGTATTGCAGTCCGGATGCGGTGGTGGTCAGTGCCATGGATGAAATTCCTTGTTTGCTATTAAAAATATAGCTGCCTGCGCGCTCTGAGCAAGCGCTGGAAGCATATTCGACCCCTATTTTAACGAAAGCCCCGCTCGGAGGTCCGGCGGGGCTTTTCCCAGGGTGGGGCGGGGAAGAGAGGGGTCAGACCTTCTTGGCGCGGCCGGCCACCCAGCGGGTGGCAAAGGCCTGCACGTCCGACAGGCGCTTGAGCAGGTCGGCGCCCGAGGGGGTGACGGTGTAGCCGTCGCTGCCATGGTCCACGAAGCCGGCTTCGCGCAGTTCCTTGATGCGGGTGTTGAGCGTGTTGGGAGTGATGCCCCCCACGCTGTCCTGCAGCAGGCGGAAGGTCTGGGGGTGGCCGTCCTTCAGGGCCCACAGCACGCGCAGCGCGTAACGGCATTCGAGCCGCTCGAACAACTGGTTGATGGCGGCATTTTCTTTGGAGCTCATGGACGCTTCTCCTCGCGCAAGTGTTGGATCAAGTTTCATTCGGGTGGGCGAATGCCGGGCCCGCTGATGCGCTGAGACTATAGCGCGGAACCCATTTTGCTACAAGTTTAGTAGCTCAGAACGCACACCACGCATGCGCTACGCCCCAAAAATGATGTGTTACAACTCAAACGGTTGGGGGATGTCCTTCCTGGCGGCCCAGCCCCGCCAGGTGATGCACCAGCAGCTGTGCGGCCGGGGTCAGCATCTGGGCGCTGCGGTAGCAGATGGCAAAGCGCCGCCGGGCCCAGGGATCGCTCAGTGGAATCACGCGCACCGGGGTGGTCTGGGCAAAGGGCAGGGCGACCTCGCGCGGCACGACGCTGATGGCCAGGTTGGCGCGCACCACCCGCAGGGCCGCGTCGAAGTTGGACACCAGCACCCGGTGCGCGAGCATCTTTCCCTCCACGGCCGCGGCGCGCGCCAGCAGCACCTGCATGGCGCTCAGCGCGGGCATGCTCACGAATTCATGGTCCAGCACGTCGGCGAACCGCACGCTGGCGTGCCGGGCCACGGGGTGCGAGGCATGCGCCACCACGGCGAGGTGGTCGTTGCGGTAGCCGCGCGTTTCCAGGCCCGAGAGGTCCGCGGCGTCCCAGCAGATGCCGATGGACGCGCTGCCGTCGCGGATGCCCCGCACCACGTCCGGGCTCACGCGCTCTTCCAGGCTCACCTGGATGTCGCGGTGCGCCGGGTCCTGCAGGAATGCGGCCACATCGTCGGCCAGCGATTCGGCCATCACCGAGGCCGTGACCAGCATGCGCACGTGGCCCCGGATGCCGGTGGCATAGGCGGCCATGTCACGCTCGATCTGGCCCACGCTGGCGAGCATGGTGCGCGCGTGTTCCAGCAGGGTTTCCCCCGCCGGTGTGGGGACGACGCCGCGCCGCTTGCGCACCAGCAGCGCGGTGCCCACCGTGTCCTCCAGCTGGGCCAGCCGCTTGCTGATGGCCGATCCCACGATGGACTCCTGCTCGGCCACGCGCGCGATGCTGCGCTGCTCGCACACGGCGGCAAACAGGCGCAGGGTCTGCAGGTCGAGATCGCGCATGTAATTGCCTCCGCTTGAAAGACTGTGATGTTCCTTTTGGGAATCATATGGCTTCCGAGATTATTTTCTGATTCCATTCGGAATTTCTAGAATTCCACGGAACCCCCAACGAGCTGGAGACAACGCCGTGAACACCCCTTCTGTTTTCCCCGCCGCCCCCACCGCCCCCGGTGTGGCGCCCGCGCGGGCCGTGGTGCGCGAAGTGGGTCTGCGCGACGGCCTGCAGAGCATCGCCACCGTGGTGTCCACCGCGCACAAGATCGACTGGATCGAGGCGGCCTATGCCGCGGGCCAGCGCGAGATCGAGGTCGGCTCCTTCGTGCCCGCCCGCCTGCTGCCCCAACTGGCCGACACCGCCGAGGTACTGGCCCATGCCAGGACATTGCCGGGGCTCGTCGCATCGGTGCTGGTGCCCAACCACAAGGGTGCCGAGCGTGCGCTGGAGTGCGGTGCCGACCTGATGGTGGTGCCCCTGTCCGCCAGCCATGCCCACAGCCTGGCCAACCTGCGCAAGACCCCCGACGAGGTGGTGGCCGAGGTGGCGCGCATCCGCGCGCTGCGCGACGCCAGCGGCAGCCGCTGCCTGATCGAGGGCGGCGTGGGGACGGCGTTTGGCTGCACGCTGCAGGGCGAGGTGGCCGAGAGCGAGGTGCTGCGCCTGATGCAGGCCCTGCTCGATGCCGGGGCCGACCGCGTGAGCCTGGCCGACACCGTGGGCTATGCCGACCCGGCCTCGGTGGCCCGCCTGTTCGGCAAGGCCCGCGCGCTGGTGGGATACCGGCTGGCCTGCGCGCACTTTCACGACACGCGCGGCATGGGCCTGGCCAACGTCTGCGCGGCCTGGCAGACCGGCATCACCCGCTTCGACGCCTGCCTGGCCGGCATCGGCGGCTGCCCGCACGCGCCGGGCGCCAGCGGCAATGTCACCACCGAAGACCTTGTGTTCATGCTGGAACGCATGGGTGTCTCCACCCGCATCGACGTGGCCGCGCTGCTCGCACTGCGCCAGCGCGTGGCCGGCTGGCTGGCCGGGGAGACCCTGCACGGCACGCTCTGGCAGGCCGGGGTGCCGCGCGCCCGTGCCGGAGTCTCGTCCCTGGCACCCACCCACTGAGCCGCCGCTGAGCGCCCCTCCATCCCGTATCGTCGCCCCATGACTTCCCATACCGATTCTTCTTCCGCCCCGCTCGCGCCACCCGGCGCCACTGCCCCCCGCGCACTGCCCCTGCAGGGCCTGCGCGTCGTGGAGTTCACCCACATGGTCATGGGCCCCACCTGCGGCATGGTGCTGGCCGACCTGGGGGCCGAGGTCATCAAGGTCGAACCCGTGGACGGCGACCGCACGCGCCATCTGCTGGGCGCCGGCGCGGGCTTCTTCCCCATGTTCAACCGCAACAAGAAGAGCATCGCGCTGGACCTGCGCAGCCCCGAGGGGCTGGAGGTCGCGCGCAAGCTGGCCGCTTCGGCCGACGTGGTGGCGCAGAATTTCAAGCCGGGGGTGATGGCGAAATACGGGCTGGACTACGCGGCCCTGAGCCAGCTCAACCCGCGCCTGATCTATGTGAACCACACCGGTTTTCTGCCGGGCCCGTATGAGCACCGCACGGCGCTCGACGAGGTGGTGCAGATGATGGGCGGGCTGGCCTACATGACCGGCCGGCCCGGCGACCCGCTGCGCGCGGGCACCAGCGTGAACGACATCATGGGCGGCATGTTCGGCGCCATCGGCGCCATGGCGGCGCTGATGCAGCGCGGCATCACCGGGCGGGGGCAGGAGGTGGATTCGGCGCTGTTCGAGAACAACGTCTTCCTGGTCGGCCAGCACATGATGCAGTACGCCGTCACCGGCCAGCCCGCCGCGCCCATGCCGGACCGCATCTCGTCCTGGGCGCTGTACGACGTGTTCAGCGTGAAGGACGGCGAGCAGATTTTCCTGGCCGCCGTGAGCGATGCGCAGTGGACCACCTTCTGCGACGCCATGGGGTTCGCCGACCTCAAGGCCCAGCCGCAACTGGCCACGAACAACGACCGGGTGCGCGCCCGTGCCACGCTGATGCCCGACCTGCGCCAGCGCCTGGCCACCTACAGCGCCGCCGAGCTGGCCGCCATCTTTGAAAAACACGGCCTGCCGTTCGCACCCATTTCGCGGCCCGAGCAGCTCTTTGACGACCCGCACCTCAATGCCACGGGCGGCCTGGCCGACATCACCTTGCCCGATGGCGAGCGGGCGGGACAGACCGCCCGCACCACGCTGTGCCCGCTGCGCATGGACGGACAGCGCCTGGGCGTGCGGCTGCAGCCGCCCGTGCTGGGCCAGCACACCGCCGCGCTCATGCAGGAACTGGGCTACACCCCCGCGCAGATCCAGGCGCTGCAGGACAGGCACGCCGTGGCTTGAGCAATGCGCCCGCCGGGGCGCGTGCGCTGCCGGGCGATGGATGAGATCACAACACGGAGACAACCGCCATGCACCACCATCCTTTCATCCACCACCACCCCGCCTGCCCGCCACCGGCGCTGCGCCGGCGCACGGCGCTGGCCGCGTTGGCCGCCGGCCTGGCAGCGCCTTTGCACGCGTGGGCCCAGGCGGCGTCGGAGCGCCCGCTGCGCCTGATCCTGCCCGTGAGCGCCGGTTCGGGCGTGGACGGCCTGGCGCGCGCCTTCGGGCCCGGCCTGGGCAAGTCGCTCGGGCGCGCCGTGGTGATCGAGAACTTCCCCGGAGCGGGGGGCATCACCGGCACCTCGATGATCGTCAAGGCGCCCAGGGACGGCTCGGCACTGGGCATGGTGTCCAACAACCACGTGGTGAACCCCAGCGTCTTCAAGAGCATTCCGTACGATGCCGTCGACGACGTGACGCCCATTACCGTGATCGGTGCGACGCCGTTCGTGCTGGTGGCGCACCCCTCGGTGGCCGCCCGGAACGTGCGCGAACTCATCGCCCTGGCCAAGGCCCAGCCCGGGACCCTGAACTACGGTTCGTCGGGCAACGGGACCATCCTGCACCTCGCGGCCGAGATGTTCGTGCACGAAGCGCAGGTCGACATCAAGCACATCCCCTACCGTGGCATGGGGCCGCTCACGGCCGACGTGCTGGGCGGGCAGATCCAGCTGGCGTTCATCGCGGTGGCCGTGGCGGCGCCGCATGTGAAGGCGGGCACGCTCAAGGCCATCGGCCTGTCGTCCACCACCCGCTCGCCGCTGTTGCCGGATCTGCCCACCATCGCGGAACAGGGCCTGCCGCAGTACGCGCTGGATGGATGGGTCGGCATGGTGGGGCCCGCGGGCCTGCCCAAGGCGGAGGCCGAACGGGTCTACCAGGCCGTGCGCGCCACCCTGGGGATGCCCGAGGTGCGCGACGCGCTGCTCGCCCAGGGCTACCTGCTGCAGGCCACGGCGCCGGATGCCACGGCCGCGTTCTTCCGCACCGAGGTGGCGCGCATGGCGAGGCTGGTGAAGCAGTCCGGGCTCAAGATAGATTGATGCACAACCCCCCACCCCCAGGGGGCATTCAATGCGCCGCGGGTGGCAATGCCAAGGCACGGTGGCTGCCGCGCAGGCGGAACACTTCCACGGCCTCCACCAGCTGGCGCGCCTGGCCGCTCAGGCTTCCGGCCGCCGCCGCGCTTTCTTCCACCAGGGCCGCGTTCTGCTGCGTGGTTTCGTCCATGCGCACGATGGCTTGCGTGACGCGCAGCATGTCGCTGGTCTGCGCGGTGCTGGCCTGGCTGATTTGGTTCATCAGCGCGCTCACGCCCTGGATGGAGGAGACCACCTCCGTCATGGTGCCGCCCGCGTTGCGGGCCAGGTCGGAGCCGGCCTGCACGCGCTCCACGCTGGTCTGGATCAGCTCCTTGATCTCGCGCGCGGCGCTCGCGCTGCGGGTGGCCAGGTTGCGCACCTCGCTGGCCACCACGGCAAAGCCGCGCCCCTGCTCGCCGGCGCGCGCGGCTTCCACGGCGGCATTGAGCGCCAGGATGTTGGTCTGAAAAGCGATGCCGTCGATGACGCCGATGATGTCGGCAATGCGGCGCGAGCTGTCCTGGATGCCCTGGACCACCGTCACCATCTGCGTCACCACGTCGCCTCCGCGCTGGGCCACCGATGCGCCATTGCGGGCCAGCTCGCTCGCGCGCTGCGCGTTGGAGGCGTTCTGCTGCACGGTCGCCTGCAGCTGCTGCATGGACGAGGTGGTTTCGTCCAGCGACGACGCCTGCTCCTCCGTGCGCATGCTCAGGTCCACGTTCCCCTGGGCGATCTCGGCGCTGGCGCTGGCCACGCCCTCGGCGTTGCTGCGCACGCCCGACACCACGTTTTCCAGGTTCTCCTGCATGGTGCGCAGGGCTTCCAGCAGCCGCGCGGGCTCGTCCTTGCCATCGATCAGGATGGTCGTGGTCAGGTCGCCCGCAGCCACCTTGTTGGCGACGGAGACGGCCACCCGCAGCGGGCGCACCACCGAGCGCGTGAGCAGCCAGCCCGCGCAGCCGCCCAGGGCCGTGACCAGTGCCAGCGCCACCAGGCTGCTGACGAGCGCCCGCCGCGCATTCAGCGCCGCCTGTTCGGCAATGGCCGCGCTGCTGGCGGCCACCTGCCCGCTCAGGGCGCTGAGCAGCCTGGCGGGGCCCTGGTCGATGTCGGCCACGTCGGCATCGCCCGCGGAGGGCACGAAGCCGAGCGACTGGAACACTTCAAGGCCCTTGCGGTAGCCTTGCGCCATCTGCGCGTGGGCCTGGGTGAACTTCTGCAGTGCCGCCTTTTCCTGCGCATCGGTCAGCTGGGGCTCCAGTGCCTTCGCCGCATCGGCCACGCGCTTTTCGCTGGCCTGGAACGCCGCCCAGTGCAGCTCGCGCTTGCGCGAGTCCTCGCCCCGCAGCAGGGTGTTCTTCCACTCCTGCACCTGGGTCTTGAACTCGTTTTCCATGCGGCTCACCGCGCGCTCCTGGGCCACGCGTTCCTGCACGGTGGTGTCGTAGGTGCCCAGGCTGCGGTACAGGGCCGCGATTCCGAACAATGCGGCCCCCAGCAGGAGGGCGAGCACCAGGCCCAGCGCGGTGGCCATGCGTGCGCCGATGGAGTGGTTGGACATTTTCATCGGCGGCTCCTGGCAATGGGTTTCGGATGAACTGGCTGCGGTGGCAACGGGCAGGGCCATGGCCCGCGGCCGCCGTGCAAGGGCCGCCCCGTCGCAGGGGCGGCGGACCTGCTTGCGGGGCCGGGCGTCGCCGCTCCAAGCGGTTTGCCGGCGCCGGCCTGTACGGTCCCGGAGGGCGGCCGCTTCTGGTGGCTGCACCGGGGGCGGGAAGCACCCCGGTGCTGTCAGGCCTTCAGCTTGAGCAGGTACACCATGACCCGCGCCGTGGTGAGGTCCAGCTCCATGAACTCTGCCAAATCCTTGCCCGTCAGCCAAGAGGGTTCCCAGCGATTGTTCTTGAGCGTGCGCAGCCAGGACTCGTGGGCGGTGGCCGCCTCGACCGCGGCCAGCATCTCGGCCACGCGCGCGGGCGGCACGCCTTTGCCGGTGAACACGCCCCGCCAGTTGGCCATGGTGGCGTCCAGGCCCTGCTCACGGAAGGCCGGCAGGCCAAAGGCGCTGCGGCGGGACGATACCCCGATGGCGCGCAGCTTGCCCGCCGCGATGGCGTCGCTGAATTCGCTGTAGCCGGAAAGGCCCATCGCCGCACCGCCGGAGACGACCGCGTCCACCACTTCGGAGCCGCCAGCGAAGGGTTTGTAGACCAGGCCTTCCGGGCTGGCTTTGGACGCGCGGGCCAGCACCCCGGCAAAGATGTGGTCCACGCCCCCCGCGGAGCCTCCGGCCACCGGCACGGCGCGCAGGTCCGCGCGCATGGCTTCGGCCAGGTCCTTGGCGTTCCTGATGGGGGATTTGGCCGCCACCGCCGCCACCAGGTAGTCGCTGGTGAGCCGCGCGAGCGGCTGGATGTGGGTCAGGTCCACGGCGGGTTTCTGCAGGGCCACGGCGCCCACCATCACCATGCCGCCCATCAGCAGGGTGTTGGCGTCGTTGCCGTACTTCTCCGCGTACCTGGCCAGGCCGATCGTCCCGCCCTTGCCGCCGACGTTTTCGTATTCGATCTGGTCTGCCGCACCGACGGCGGCAAGGGCCGCGCCCAGCGCCCGGCCCGTCTGGTCCCAGCCACCGCCGGGGTTGGCTGGAATCACGATGCGCAGCGTGGGCGCCAGCCGGGAGGCCTTGGCGGGCGCGCCCCGCGCGCCAGCGGCAGTTGCTCCGGCGGCCTGCGCCCAGGTCGGCGCGGCAAGCGATGCACCGAGCGCGCCCACGACGCTGGCTGCGGCAGCCTGGGTAAGGATCTGGCGGCGGGTGAAGGATGTCATGCGGTGTCTCGCAAAAAGGTGGCAGGTCGTTGAAGAGGCACGTGCAGCGTGCACTGGGATGCCAGGCCCTGCGGCCGGAGAGTGCCGAACTGCATGACAGTCTCCCTCAGCAGTATGTAATGGTCGCGTTACAAACTGTCATTTTGCTGTCGGGGGCGTCGGGGTAAACGCGGGGCCCCCGCAAAAGCAAAAAAGCCCCGCACCGCGATGCGGGGCAGGGCCTCCGGGTGCAGCCAGGGCAACTGGCTGCCGGGGGTTACAGCGAATCGATGAAACTGCGCAGCTTGTCCGAGCGGCTGGGGTGCTTGAGCTTGCGCAGCGCCTTGGCCTCGATCTGACGGATGCGTTC
>Ga0308157_10010352_pt1 | contig 10125 bp, 9 predicted proteins | sample PhyBR1_FD_201035 | JGI IMG/M metagenome (GOLD analysis project Ga0308157, IMG submission 201035) | Phyllosphere microbial communities from UC Gill Tract Community Farm, Albany, California, United States - DLSLB.R1 | ecosystem: Host-associated > Plants > Phyllosphere > Unclassified | place: USA... | reverse complement strand
TGCAAAACCAAAAGATCTGGCGCTAGGTTGGATGCCAGCTCATCCCACGCTCTACCTAAAAGCCACACTATTTAAAGAACTTGGTGGTTATTCGTTAAATTATGGTTCGGCTGCAGATTACGAATTAATGCTTCGGTTTCTTTACCGTAACAAAATCTCCACCGCTTACTTGCCAAAGTTAATGGTAAATATGCGCAACGGCGGAATGAGCAATCAAACCATGAAACACCGTTACGTAGCATTATTAAATGATTATCATGCTTTGCGAAAAAATCATGTACCTGTGCCAATTTTAGCGTTACTCCTAAAAAAGCTAAGAAAGATTAAGCAGTTTTTTTAGCCATAAGACTTCATTTAAAGCAAATACCAAGAAATAGGTATGTTAAATTATAATTATTTTATCGTTGTTTGAAAAAAAATACAACTGACTTGTTTAAATATTTATAAATTTGAACGTCAATCATTTATAGAAAGACATGCCCAAACAACTATTTGCCGAATACCCTTTGGTGTTTTACGTGTCTATCGTTACGCTAGCATTTTTGCTGGTCAGGTTTTCTATTCCTTCTATTATCCATGCGGCCAATAAACATCAGTTGTTTGATTCTCTAGATTTACATCGAAAAGAGCATAAAGAAAATATTTCTAGATTAGGTGGTATTGGTCTTTTTTGTGGTTTTACCATTACGGTATTGCTATTTGCAACAACAGTTCATTACCAGCAAGCTAATTTTTTAATTGCTTCAAGTATCTTGTTATTTGCTTTGGGTATTAAAGACGATATCTATGGGGTAAGCGCAAGTACAAAATTTACCTTGCAAATTGTGGTTTCTGTGATATTGGTTGCCCTCGGAGATTTTAGACTCTCTAGCTTGTATGGTGTTTTTGATGTTTGGGATGTACATCCAATTGCTGGCGGCATATTCTCTGTGGCACTAATCATCTTCATCAATAATGCGTTTAATTTAATAGATGGGGTAGATGGTCTCGCCGGAACTGTAGGTACAATTGTATGTCTATGCTTTGGGATATTCTTTGCACTCGGTAACGATGTTGCTTATGCTTTCATTGCTTTTTCGATGCTGGGCGCAATACTTGGATTTTTGGTATATAACTATCCGCCAGCTAAAATTTTTATGGGCGATACCGGTTCGCTGATCATTGGTTTGGTTGCAGTTATTCTCGCTATCAAGTTCATCGAAATTAATAAGATTGGTTCTACGCCAGCACCATATTTTAATTCGGCGCCAGCAATTGCGGTAGCGGTATTAATTGTGCCGGTTTTCGATTCGTTACGTATCTTCTTCATCAGAATTATAAATAAAAGATCTCCCTTTAAAGGCGACAGAAATCACATTCATCATCGTTTGCTGCGTTTAGGTTTAAATGCAAAGCAGATATTGTTAGTTACTGTAGTTTTCAATGTGGGCATGATCATCGTTACTGTGCTATTGCAAGATCTTGGTAATTTTGCACTTATCTTTCTGCAAATAGGGATCTGTATGGTGATGAACATTGCCTTAACCTATGTAAAAGGTAGAAAAGCAGCTAAAAACTATAGCATTAAAGATGTGTTTATAAAGGACACGCTTAAGGTGTCATAGTTTTCTCTTTATTCAAAATTTAGATTTTCTTTCTGTAGATATTAGCTAGCTTTGGGCAATCAAAGAATGTAGATAATGAAAATAGCCATCAATGGTTTTGGTCGCATTGGCAGAATGTTTTTGCGCACAGCATTACAAAGAGATTTCAATGTAACAGCCATTAACGATTTAACCACCGCAACAACGCTTGCCCATCTTTTTAAATACGACTCTGTACATGGCGGCTATCCGGGTGAGGTAAAAGCAGAAGGTAATTATCTGGTTATCGACGGTAAAAAGATCACTGTACTGGCTCAGGCTAATCCCGAAAAATTGAATTGGAAAGAGATGGAGGTGGATTTGGTGGTAGAAGCTACAGGCAAATTTGCCAATAGAGCAGGTGTCGAGAAACATTTGCAGGCAGGGGCAAAGCAGGTCTTAATATCGGCGCCAGCACCAGATAAAGATGTGCCCATGGTGGTAATGGGGGTTAATGATGACCAGATCGATTTTTCATCACCAATACTTTCTAACGCTTCTTGTACCACCAACAATGTAGCGCCAATGGTTAAAATTTTAGACGACAATTGGGGGATCAAGGACGGATACATCACTACGGTGCACTCCATGACAGGCGATCAAAACTTGCACGATTCTCCACATCATGATTTGCGCAGGGCAAGAGCGGCCTCTTCTTCAATTATTCCTACCAGCACTGGTGCTGCGAAAGCAATTACGCATATTTTTCCTCACTTAGATGGTAAGTTGGGAGGTGCAGGAATTAGAGTTCCCGTATTGAACGGTTCACTAACAGATTTTACCTGCATCCTTAAAAAGAAAACTACCATAGAAGCGATTAATGCTGCCTTTAAAGCTGCGGCAAATGCCGAATTAAAAAATATTGTACAGTATACCGAAGATCCCATTGTTTCCGTAGATGTCATCAATAATTCTTATTCCTGCGTTTTCGATGCACAATTAACGTCTATTGTAGGCGATTTAGTGAAAGTGGTTGGTTGGTACGATAACGAATCAGGCTACTCGAACCGATTAGCAGACGTGGTAGAGCGAATGATAGCTAATAGCTGATAGACCATAATTTTGATATATAGTAAACATAAAAACCATCACTAAAACCCAGCTATAAGCTATAAACCATCAACCATCAACGATAAACTATCAACCATCCATATGATAAAACTTGTCCCTTTAGAACTTGTGCTTCCTTTAAGAAGTAAGATGCTACGTAACGGTGCCGATATGAACGAATGTGTTTTTCCCACCGACGAAATAGCTGGCGTTTTCCATTTAGCTTACTATGCTAACGAAAATGAGATTGCAACCGTCGCTACTTTTTTTCCGCAAGATATGCAAGGTAGAGATGGCATAGGTTATCAACTAAGAGGAATGGCTACAGCGGAGGCTTATTTTGGAAAGGGTTACGGTGCTGCTTTAGTAAAATATGCAGTAGATTACATTAAAAAAGCAAAAGCTGAGTATATTTGGTGCAATGCCCGCAGTTCGGCAACTGCTTTTTATAAAAAGCAAGGATTTGAAATTGTTTCCGAAGAATTTGAAATTCCAGGCGTGGGACCACATTATATCATGATTTTAAACCTAATATAGAATGAAGACAGTAGACCAATTTGATTTTAAGGACAAGAAAGCCATTGTAAGAGTAGATTTTAATGTGCCTTTAGATGCCGATTTCAACATTACCGATGATAAAAGAATGCGTGCTGCATTGCCAACCATTAAAAAGATCTTAAATGATGGTGGTTCAGTAATTTTAATGTCGCACTTAGGTCGCCCAAAAGATGGCCGTACCGATAAATATTCGTTGAAGCACATTGTGGCAGATTTATCTCGCATGTTAAGTCTTACCGTAAAATTTGCCGACGATTGTATTGGTGAAGATGCCGTAAACAAAGCAGGCAATTTATATCCTGGCGATGTATTGTTGCTAGAAAACCTTCGTTTTTACAAAGAAGAAGAAAAAGGTGATGTCGCTTTTGCTGAGAAACTATCAAAATTAGCAGAGGTTTATGTGAATGATGCTTTTGGAACGGCACACAGAGCCCATGCTTCTACAGCAGTTATTGCGCAATTCTTCCCAGAGAAAAAATACTTCGGTTATTTAATGGCCGAAGAAATTAAAAATGCTGAAAAGGTAATTAATGGTGCAGAAAAACCATTCACTGCAATTATGGGTGGTGCAAAAGTGTCTGATAAAATTTTATTAATAGAAAGTCTGTTAGAAAAAGTTGACAACCTAATTATCGGCGGTGGTATGGCTTATACCTTTGCCAAAGCGCAAGGTGGCGAAATTGGTACTTCTTTATTAGAGGCTGATAGGATGCCTTTATGTTTAGAGTTGCTAGAAAAGGCAAAAGCTAAAGGCGTAAATATCATTTTACCGGTAGATACCGTAATTGCGGATAAGTTTGACAATGAAGCAAGCAAAGACTTGGTAGAAAGTGGTCAAATTCCTGCAGATTGGATGGGCTTAGATATTGGTACAAAAACAATCGAGCTTTTCAGCGATGTAATTAAGAACTCAAAAACCTTATTATGGAACGGTCCAATGGGCGTTTTTGAAATGGCTAACTTTGAGCAAGGTACAAAAGCAGTTGCCGAAGCTGTGGTTGCTGCAACAAAAAATGGTGCTTTTTCATTAATTGGTGGCGGTGACTCTGCTGCTGCAATTGCAAAATTTGGCTTAGAAGACGAAGTGAGTTACGTTTCTACCGGTGGTGGTGCGTTATTAGAATACATGGAAGGTAAAGAATTGCCAGGCGTAGCTGCTATTCAAGAATAGTAATCCATCACCCGATGAGTATAGGTCCCTAATGTTTGTCTCATCGGACAACTAATTAGTAATTTTTACTAATGATGTTAAAACTTTTAGTCATCCGATGAAACCCCTAACTGTGCTTAGTATTCATCGGATGACGTTTTCATTCCAGTCATCCGATGAGTATTTGCTTTATGCTTGTCTCATCGGACGACTACTTAATAATTTTCTTAATGATATTAGTCATTCAATGAAAACCCTCATTGTGTTTTAGTATTGTATTTGATGACTTAACTTCTGCCGTCCAGGATAAATGTTAAAATATGTCTTTATAAAATTTCTCAACAATTAATATTTCACTCTCTTCAATAAATTGCTCTTTTTCAACTCCCGCTAGGTTATAAAACAATTCTTTATTGCACAAAGTTCCCTGTCTTAGTGCTGCGTAATCTAAGTAAGAAGAATATTTCCAATCTTTTAAATTTGATACCAGCCCTGCTTTTAGTGGGTTCTGGTGAATATAGTGTGCGCAAATTGATAAATAATTTAACGTGTCATTTACGTTGTTAGTTAATTCTTTAGCTTTAGTTTTCTGCTGAAAAAGTGAGCCTGTAAAGTTCTCTTGTATTTGTATCGCTCTTGTGTAAGAGCGCAGTAGTATTGCAATTGCTTTATTTAGGTTTTTGTCTCTAGTGGGTTGCTTAATAAATACTATCAAATGAAAATGATTGGGCATTAAACAGTACGATAATATTTCGCAGTAAGGTGCGAACTCATTTTTAACCTTTCTTAAAAAGAACAAATAGTTTTCATGATTAAAAAAGATTTGTTGTTTGTTATTACCACGATTATATATGTGGTAAGCATTTCCTTCAATAAATTCCATAGGTAAAATAATAGTAGTAAACTTTTTACCTAAATCCAAATTATTCATTGTGCTAATCCGATGAGACTTTTATGGCGTGTTATTCTTAGTCGCATGACGTGAGGGCTCTGTTATCCGATGGGTATATGTTATTTGCATGTCTCATCGGACGACTATTTAAAAATTTTTCTTAATGAATTGATCTTATTAGTCATCCGATGAGACTTTTATGGCGTGTTAGTATTGGATGATGTGAGAGCTCTGTCATCCGATGAGTATATGCTATTTGCTTGTCTCATCGGACGACTATTTAATAACTTTTCTTAATGAATTGATCTTATTAGTCATCCGATGAAACCTTTATGGCTTGTTATTATTCATCGGACGACGTTAGAGCTCTGTTATCCGATGGGTATATGTTATTTGCATGTCTCATCGGACGACTATTTAATGATTTTTCTTAATGAATTGATCTTATTAGCCATCCGATGAAACTTTTATGGCGTGTTATTATTCATCGGATGACAGGTGTCTCATCTAACAACTAATTAGTAGATTTTCCTAATTATCGTTACCAATTCATAAGAAGTTGCAAAGAAAAAGAGGCTGTATCAAAAGTCGATTTAGGATTTTGTTCTCCAATTAAATTTCGTCTTTCCTTTTTAGCCTCACCCTATTAACGTTAGAGTTAATGCAATACTCCTTCTTTCCCTCTCCTGCTGGAGAGGGATTCACAGACAGCGGAAAAAGCCACGAACATGGATTGGGTGAGGCTTAAAGCGCCAAATTTATCTGCCATTGAGGTGGTGATTTTACTTTTGATACAGCCTCTTTCTATTTGTTAGGCTCATCAAAAATACTTGTTCACTCATTTTATTTGCCTGTTGGCTAGTTGCTTATAAATCTATTTTTTATTGTGCTTAGGTTAGTCTTGGAAACAATGCTAGAACTTGTTTTAGCATCATTATTAATAGAACCTAAAAACAATAGCTATGAAAAACATTAAAACTTTATTATTTGCTGCAATGATAATGACTGCAGCAACCACAACTTTTTTTGGATGCAAAGACGAAATCGGTGAACGTGGGCCGCAAGGAGAAACTGGAGTTGAAGGACCTGCAGGTAGTACGATATTGAGTGGATCTGGACAACCGGCCTCAACATTAGGAGTTGTAGGCGATTTTTATCTCGACTTGGCCACAAGCAACTTTTATGGGCCAAAAAAAGCTGCTGGTTGGGGTGTACCTTTTTCTATGAAAGGCGCAAACGGTGAAAATGGAACTAATGGAACCAATGGTGCTAATGGTACTAATGGGACTAACGGCGCCGCGGGTAGTAAAATTTTGAGTGGCATTATTGTTCCCGGAGCAGAAATTGGAGTAGAAGGCGATTATTATTTGGATAAAACGACTTACAGCATGTATGGACCAAAAACTGCAGCAGGCTGGGGAGTAGCATTATCACTTAGAGGTACAGCAAATGTAATTTATTCTGGCTGGAATAAGGCTGTAACCTTTAGAGATACAACTATTGATAATACGCTTATGAGAATAGCAGATTTAAAAGCACTTTCATTAACTAACGAAATTTTAGAACGCGGAGCTGTTCAAGTCTATATGAGGATTGGGTCTATAAATCAACCATTGCCATACAGTAGCATGGCCGGAGGCAAATTAAATACTATTGCATTTATGCCTAGACTTAATCGTTTTATTATCAATAGGTTTACCGCTGATAATTCTAATAGTGTATCTTTATCTGGGGCAATAGAATATCGTTATATAGTTATTCCGGGCGGTGTTTCTGCTCTGGGTAATGTTCCGCAGGTAGATTTGAAAGATTACAGCGCTGTTCAAAGATTATACAACATCGGGAATTAGGTTTAATAATAATAGTAATGAGCCTTGTCAATTTTATTGGCAAGGCTTTTTTTATGATCTATTTTGCCAATCTCATATCGGTCTGAAAATCCTCCCACTTTCTAATGCTTTTAAGTGATTTTGAGGGTTTTTACAAAAAAAGGTTGCTGTTTCAGGTCTTTGCGATGGTAATTTACGTAATATAATTCTGTTGTTCTGTTTTTTGAGGGTTTCCAGAAACGCCTGAATTTATATTGTTTTCGCGGTTTTTAGTAATTCTTTTTGTGTTGAAAACTTTTTTGTGGTAAAAAGTGGTAAAAAGTGGTAGAAGTGTTTTATTTTTACACTACATAAAAAGTGTAAAGACCGTAATGACTCAACTGATTGGAGAATTTGATTGCAAGCTAGATGCGAAAGGGCGCTTAAGTGTTCCCTCTTCGTTAAAGAAGCAATTGCCTGATGTTGAGAGAGATGGGTTGGTTGTTAGTCGTGGTTTTGAGCAAAATTTAATCATCTATCCAAAAAAAGTTTGGCAAGATATCATTGCTGAAATGATGAAGCTTAATATGTATGTTCCCGAGAATAGAGACTTCGTTCGTAAGTTTCAGCGTGGGGCAACCGAACTTTCGCTAGATGCGGCGGGTAGGGTATTGTTGCCAAAATCATTAACCGATTTTGCGAATATAGGTTCGGAAGTAGTGTTGGCTTGCCAGTTAGATAAAGTAGAAGTTTGGGATAAAAAAGCGTACGATAGTTTGTTTGATGAATCTCCTGAAGATTTTGCTAAGCTGGCAGAAAAAGTAATGGGTGGTAAAAATAAGGGGGTTGAAGATGGAGAATAATTACCACGTTCCGGTTTTATTAAAAGAATGTATCGAGGGTTTAGCTATCAATCCTTCTGGTGTTTATGTAGATGTAACTTTTGGTGGCGGTGGTCACTCGAGAGAGATTTTGAAGCACTTGGGTAAAGACGGTGTTTTGATTGCTTTTGATCAAGATCCAGATGCGCAAAGAAATAAAATAGATGATCCTCGTTTTCATTTTGTGGATCAGAATTTTAGCTTTCTAAAAAATAATCTTCGCCTATTGGGGATTAAGCAAGTAGATGGTATTTTGGCTGATCTAGGTGTTTCTTCCCATCAGTTTAACGAGCCAGAACGTGGTTTTTCTATCCGCTTTGATGCGGATTTAGATATGCGTATGGATAAGCAGCGTGCTTTAACTGCGGCTATAGTTTTGAATACCTATTCGGAAGAAAATTTACATAAGATCTTCGGTTTGTATGGTGAAGTGCAAAATGCCAAATCATTGGCTCGTACTATCGCTACGGCACGTTTGGATACGCCGATTCAAACTTTAGAAGGGTTTAAAAAAGTGATTACGGCTCATATCCCCCGTGGGAAAGAGAATAAGTATATGGCGCAGGTTTTTCAAGCTTTGCGTATAGAAGTAAATGCTGAAATTGAGGTTTTAGAACGCTTTTTAGAGCAAACTGCCGATGTGCTAAAGCAGGGTGGAAGATTGGTGGTGATGTCTTATCATTCTTTGGAAGATAGGCCAGTGAAGAATTTCTTGGCAAAAGGGAAATTTAGGGGTGAGGTAGAGAAAGATTTCTTTGGTAATGACCAAAAGCCGTTTAAGGTAATTACAAGAAAAGCGATAGTGGCCGATGTGGAAGAGTTGGCTCGTAACAGTAGGTCTCGCAGTGCGAAATTGAGAATAGGAGAGCGACTGTAATGAATAGGTTTAGGGAAAAGATAGAGGAGGAGTTGGCGGAAGAAGAATTGCTTGAGCCACAAGAAGAGCCCAAACGAAAGGAGCCTAAGAAAGATGGTAACGCTACTGTTTTTTTTAAAAAGCTATTTACAGAAGGTGCAGTTTCGAAGGAGGCTGCTACAGAGATCTTGCCTTACTTGCTTTTTTTATGTGTGCTGGGAATGGTTTATATCGCGAACAGCCATATGGCGGTTAAAAATATTAGAGATATCGACCGCTTAAGTAAAGAGGTAAAAGAGTCTAGTTGGGAATATAAATCGCTAAAAGCGGATTTAATGTTCAAAAGTAAAATGACAGAAGTGGCTAAAAAAGTTGATACGCTTGGATTGCAAGAGTTAATTGAGCCACCAAAAAAAATAATAGTACCAATTAAGTAATGAATATTAGAGCGAACATATTATTAAGAGTGTACTTGGCTTTCGGGCTAATTGTACTTTTTGCGCTTGCAGTATTTGTAAAGCTTTGTGACGTGCAGTTTAGACAGGGGCATAAATGGGTTGCCATGGCCGATAGTTTGTCGGTTAAGGAATTTGATATAGAGGCAACCCGTGGTAATATTTATTCTGTAGACGGAAGTTTGTTGGCTACCTCTGTGCCTGAATACGAATTGCGCATGGATATGTTTGCGGGCGGTATTCAAGAAAATAAAGTATTTAATTCAAAGGTCGATTCGTTGGCGATGAAGCTGTCTAGCTTCTTTAAGGATAAAAGTGCGAAAGAATACTCTCGTTTTTTGAGAAAAGCTAGACAGGACAGTGCTCGCTACGTGCTTATCAAGCGTAAAGTTTCTTATAGCGACTTAAAAGAAATCAGGACTTTTCCTTTATATAGTATTGGTAAGTACACGGGTGGTTTAATGGCAATTCCTAAAAACCGACGCATTTTGCCGTTTAAATCTTTAGCAGCTAGAACCATTGGTTACAAAAATGAGAACGTAGCAAACGGTGTAGGTTTAGAAGGTGCTTATGGTAATTACATCAACGGAGAAACCGGAAGGCAATTAAGACAGCGGATTAGTGGTGGCGTTTGGATTCCTGTAAACGGCGATGCGGAAGTTGCGCCGAAAGATGGGGCAGATATCATTTCGACCATCGATATCAATATGCAAGATTTGGCGCAAAGTGCGCTAGAGAAACAGTTGATTAAAAGTAATGCGCATCACGGTTCTGTGATTGTAATGGAGGTGGCAACTGGAGAAATTAGAGCGGTAGCCAATTTCACAAAAGTAGAAGAAGGGGTTTATAAAGA
>Ga0308157_10010351_pt1 | contig 10125 bp, 20 predicted proteins | sample PhyBR1_FD_201035 | JGI IMG/M metagenome (GOLD analysis project Ga0308157, IMG submission 201035) | Phyllosphere microbial communities from UC Gill Tract Community Farm, Albany, California, United States - DLSLB.R1 | ecosystem: Host-associated > Plants > Phyllosphere > Unclassified | place: USA... | reverse complement strand
CCCTTCCTCCGACGACACTTCGCGAGCTTTCGAGAGGTTTCGCGAGGCTTCATCGAATGAAGGAATCTTCGACTTGCTCGGCTTGTCAATCTTCTGATGAATCAACCAGTTACAGATTTGGACGTAGGCAGCAGTGTCGATCTGGTAGCGAACGATGCAGCCTTCGCGCTCGAGCTCAACCATCCATGCCTCGACGTCCTTCGCAGTGGTCAAAACATGGCCGTCTTCACCATCGTCGTAAGGGAATAGAAGACTCGCGAGCATTCGCGAATTCCCGCGAAGCCTCCCCTCGTCGTCAGCGAGAGTGAACAGTTGGACGAAAGTCAGCCGAGCGTCTCGCGAGACATTGCCCATGCTCTCGGACTGCGGAAGTTCTGGCTTGATAGAGCGGATGCGTGCCATTTCAGTGGGCCTTGTCGATGATCGAGAGCTGACGGTTGTCGACCGGCTTCTCGACGTAGATGAATCCGCGCGTGCAGTGCTCCAGCTCAGCGAGCTGTGCAACGTCGCAGGCGCGATCGCAGACGGCCGAGTGCTGACCCTGGAACAAGCAGCCGCGGCAGCTTTTGGCCGGCCTGGTGGTGAATTGCATGTTCTCGGGCGACTTGACCTCTTCGCAGCGGCCGAGCCACTTGTGGATGCTGACGTAGCCTTTCATGCAGCCACCATCGCAACGATGCAGCCGGCCTGGTGCCCGGCGCCCTGCTCCGTGTGGCAGCGGGTGCAGCACGGTGCGCTCTGCTGGCGCGCGCGGCGCTCGACCACCGGTGCACCGAACAGCGCGGTAACGAGCGGGTCGCGACGATCGACCAGTGGATATGTCGTGCTCAAGATGACCCGGCGGCGAGTGATGCAGCCTCGGGCGATCGGGACGTGCGCAGGCTGGCCGTACTTGTTCAGGGCCGGGCCCAGGCACCAGATGTTGATAGAGCCGCCTTTCGCTTCGTCGATTGCGCGTACACCGTGGATCAGGCCCAGGCTCTGCAGATAATTCAGACGAGTTGAAATGCGACGCGATGACTGGCCCAGGCGCTCGCTGATCTGCGCAGTGCGCTGGAAGCCGGCACGGATGCAATCGAGGATCGCTTCGCGCAGCAGCTCGCCGTCGAGATTTGGGATAAAGGTGGTCATTTCTCGGCCATCCCATTCAGGCGCGCCAGCAGCTCCATCATCGGGCGGATCGACACGAAGATCGCCTTCTCGATGTGCTGCACTTCGATGGCATCGATGCGGCCGTCGGCCAGTGCGGTATGCACAAGGGTGCCCACCTGGCCCAGGCTGCCCCAGATGTCCGTGACCGATTCCAGCACCGCCATGTCGCTCGCCGGCTGCGCATCGATCTTGGTGCACACGAAGCCGTGGCGGCGCGCCAGCGCGTGCAGCACCGCGTAATCCTCCGTCAGCTCCATCACCCGCGATGCGTCGTCCATCGTCAGCACGTTCGTGGTGCTGTTCGGGTTGGCCTTGTTGCGCAGCAGGCCGGCGGTGTAACCCATGCGCACGGCCAGCGCCTCACAGCCGCCAGGGGTGTCGTGCACGGTCTTGTAAAAGGCGTCTTTGTAGTTCATGTGATGTTCCTGCAAACAAATGGTGCGTGGAAATGTTTTGGGCGCGACAATGTGGTTATGGGCAGTTCGCAATCAGCTCGGCGGAGCGGCCTTGCGGCGGCGCGGTTGACCGCGACAATGCTTCTCGTGCAATCCGTTGATCGCGACCAGCGTGTCGCTGAGACACTTGGCCTGACCATTGAGAATGCGGTTGACGGTAGGCTGAGAGGTGGAGAGCTCAAGCGCTAAGCGCGTTTGGCTCCAGCCTGTCGCCTGCTTAATTTCCCTGAGAAGGGTCGAAGGGTCTTTATCCATGGCGCAAGTCTATACGCGAATGGATAGGAAAGCAATCCACAAATGAATAGCATGTTGTGTGCGAGCTATACGCGCGCGTATAGTCCGAGGATGACTATTTCATCCAGGCTGGACCAAGCAATGCAGGCGGCAGGCATCGTGTCGCAGAGCGCGCTTGCTCGCGCCTCAGGCATTCCCCAGCCGACAATCAATCGAATCTTGAAGGGCTCCGGAAAGAAAGGGCCCGAGATGAACACGCTGATCACGCTTGCCGAGGCGTGCAACGTCGCGACTCAATGGCTGATGGACGGCACAGGCCCAATGGAGCGCACGCCACCTGGCGAACCCGAGGGCGAACTCGTCAAAGTATCGTTTGACGATGAGGAAGGCGACTTCGTCGGCGTGCGCATGGTCGCGCGCTATATCCACGCTGGCGTCAACGGGGCTGACGGCGATCTCGAATTTGAAGAAGACACGATGCTGAGTGTGCGGCGCTCCTGGGTGATCGAGAAGGGCCTGCCAGCTGGCGCACTGGTGGCGATTCGGGTGATCGGTGACAGCATGTATCCGACGCTCAAGAGGGGCAATGTCGTGATTGTGAACACCGCTGACAAGGAAAAGCACAAGCTCATTGACGGAGCCATGTATGCGGTGAACCATAACGGCAAGCCCTGTGTGAAACGACTGGAATTAAACGGTGGCACTTGGTTCCTCGCCTCTGACAACAAGCAGCCCGAGTTCCGCAGCCGGCAGGTCGACGAAAGTACAGAGGTGCTGGGCCGTGTCGTGAGGATGGAAGCCGACTTCATTTAGTGTTAATCCATGTGGCTGAGATCGAGCCTTACGGATCACCCATCCTTGTTGCGATCGTGCCGTCGGAATTTACGGTCCCTGGCGCCGGCGACGAGCTAATTAAAAGAATCGAGCGGCATTGCCGCGTGTATGTCGTGATGCTGGTATCAGTGGAGATGAACGGATTTCGGGCGCATGCAAAGTTCCAGACGCACGTGATCCTGGCCCTGATTCAGCTGGAGTATTTGGATCTGGTCGAAGTGGATCTATCCATTGCTCCGCGTGAAGAATTACCGTTCTAACCGGGGCCGAGGCGTGCCCATGTCAAAGAGGAAGTAATGGCGACTCTAGAAATTCACGCGGGAGACTTCCCATCTGGCAAGTGCACCACGAATGGCAGTGTAATTACACTGCCCTGGCAGATGGGTGATGGGCTGCTTGGGCAGAACATCGTATTGATTGGCCAAGTCGAGAGCGTCACAGTGGCCACCGAAGAGGAAGTCAAGCGCACGGCAGGGACAATCGGCTGGGGCCTGGTCGGCGGCGCAGCGCTCGGTCCGGTTGGCTTGCTGGCGGGCCTGCTGCTGGGCGGCAAAGGCAAGGACGTGACGTTCATCATGCATCTAAAGGACGGCAGGAAGATGCTGGCCACTACTGATGCCAAAACCTTCACCAAGATCCAGGCACTCGCCTTCTAGGGCCCTAAGTGGCGTGGGCGTTTTGAGACAAGTTGTCTCGGATTGTTAAAGCTCTTGATTTCGCGCGATTTGACTATATGATGATATCACCTGTAATATCGTGAACCCTAAAAGCCTACGTAAAGTGAAGCAGCGGTTGCAAGAGATGCTGAGGTCCCCCTCTGGTCGTAAGCCAGATGAAATGATCTCGCTTGCTAAGCAACTTGGTCGAAGCAAGGACAAGCGGGGCAAGGAGCCCACGTATGTTCGTGAACGAGACCCTGCACTCTCGCCGCCATTGAGCATCCCAAATCATGGCGAATTCAAGAGCGGGACAGCACGGAGCATCATCAATGCGCTCTTAAGCGATGTTGATGATTGGGAGTTGTATCTACTTGGGAGTGATGATGGGCAAAATGAGCCTTACAATGATTGATTCGAAGTCGCAAGAAATTTTAAACAAAGCTTATACCCGCAGATTAACCCCTGATCCCGATGGTGGATATACCGCAAACATTTTGGAGTTTCCAGGTTGCTTTGCAGAGGGGGAGACTGCAGATGAGGCATTAACGAACTTAAACGCTGCCGCTCTTTCCTGGTTAGAGGTATCTCTGGCTCATGGACGAGATGTCCGGGATCCAGTTAATTTTGACGGATACAGCGGCAAGGTTGCGCTGCGCATACCGCGAGGCTTGCATCAACAAGTTGCAGAATTGGCTGAGCTGGAAGAATGCAGCGTTAATCAGTTGCTGATCAATGCAATTTCGCAGTACGTCGCTCGGGTAGAGACTGTTAATGCCCTCGAGCGGACGGTTAGAAAGGCGCTTCAGATGGTCCTGCCGTTTAGGGTGATCAGCGTCGAAAAATGGCAGATTGGCGAGCAATCTGAATCTTCGTTTAATGTGCTCCCCGATGATTCCAGAAGGTTTGCGCATGGCCCTATATTTCCAATGGGTCAGACGAAAATATTACCAGTAGGAATGTTAAAACATGAATAGCCCAGTAACGCACATGTATGTGTTGAAAGATATTGCGGAACTTCTGATTATCAAGAATGGTATTCATGAAGGATACTGGAATGTCGGGGTTGAGTTCCAGATGGGGGCCACATATGCTGCTCCGGAAGGGGAAATCCCAATTCCAACAGCGATGATCGGGGTAAGTCGCATCGGGCTGCAGCCTGTTGATGAGAAGCATGCTGGAGCAGTGAACGCAGCTTTGGTAAATCCTGCAACGCCCGCACGTTCACGAGCCAAAAGAAAGTCAGTAACGGCTAAGACCGAGTGAGATATAGAAGTCTAGTCAAAGCCCGCTAAATGCGGGCTTTTTTTTGTACGCTACCCCACTTTCCACGCAGCACCCTCTGACTACCCTCCCTTATCCCCGGGAATTGCTTAGTCATCCTCACCCGCCAAGCGCGGGTATTTTTTCGTCTAGCTATTCAAGCGCGAGCATCTTCGCCCGAATTTATCCATTCGCGTATTGCATTGTCTATCCATTCGTGTATAGTTTCGCTCATGGCCGGGCGACTTCGATACCAGTTGAAAATTCTCGAAGTCACCACACAGCGCGGCTTGGGAAGTACTCGACCAACCATCAGTAATTCAAGGGACCGAGTCGCGCTGTGTGGTAGCTGGCAGGACTCAGGCGCCTGCATCGTCTCTGAAGTACGAGGCCTGGCAGCCGCCACTCAAACACTCGGCCTGGCCGAAAACGAAACGGGAGAATGAATATGGCATGCAGCTGCAAGACCGATATCGAAGGAAAACTTCTCGACCGCTTCAAGGGGCAAAGCCCTGAAGCGACTGAGCACCGGGTCGAACTCAAGGGCTACGCGCTGATCTTCGGCAAGAAGCTGGAGCAAAAGGGCTGCATGACGCTTGAGGCAGTCGCCGATTTCCCGCTCAAGAAGGGCGGCGTGAAGAGCAAGAAACAGACGCAAAACATGATCTTCAATTTCTGCCCGTTTTGCGGGGTGAATTACGGCGCCGAACCAGTCGCCGCACCTACCACTGCCGACGTGGTGCCGGCATGACCCAGCAGTACGACACCGAGTACCTGAGCCAGGCGATCGACGAAGAGATCGTGCTGGCCAAGCTCGACCGCAACCAGCGCGGCAGGAAGCCGGCAACCATCTGGCGCGACGTGCCGGTGCACCAGGTGGTGGCGGGCAAGACGCCGCTGGGCATGTATGGCGGCCTGCACAGCGCCGACCTGCCCCGCTACCGCCGCAACCCGCGCGACGCCGGAGAGCTGTGCGTGAAGCGCGGCCTGAACGTGAGGCACGACCACGACGAGCATTGCGTATCGGCGTCGTACGGCAGCAGCCGGCGCGCTGTGACCGAGTACTACGGCATGCACCCGGACGTCGCGGCGGCCACGATGGCGGCGATCACCCGGGCTGCAATCCAGATGCTGACCGAGAAGCGCGACGAAGCTGCCGCGCTCAACCCTACCCGCGCAAAGCCGAGCCGCCGTCCCGCCGCTCGGGCGAAGCGCAACCCATAACCCTAAATATCGAAAGAACGACATGGGCATCGACATCACCGCATATGAAGGCCTGACGAAAATCGACTGCGTGTTCGACGCGGGCGGCGAGCCGATCGATCCGGTAACGCGTGAAGCGCTGGAATACGACCTGCGCCCGTACATCAATCCCGACTTCGCCGGTCGGGCTGACGATATCGAGGAGAAGGCTGTCTACAAGTGCGCCGATAGCTTGAGCCTGTCTGGCTGGGGCTATGGCCGGTACAACGCCTGGCGCGAGCAGCTGGCCCAGCTGGGAGGCTATCCGGCCACCGCGCACACCATCTATGGCGTCACCTATCAGCGTCACGACGCTGGCGCGTGGGCGGCGGCAGAGGGGCCATTCTGGGAGCAAATCAACTTCAGCGACTGCGAAGGCACGATTGGCACGGCCATCAGCGCCAAGCTGGCCAAGGATTTCGCTGATCACGCGGCCGGGGCCGAGGCAATCGGTGGGCACTTCTACGCCGTGTACCAGGAATTCCGTGATGCCTTCGAAATGGCCGCAAAAAACGGCTGCGTCCGTTTTCACTAGGAGATCACGATGACCTTCCGCATCACCGCCCGCACCAGCGCCGGCAGCACCACCTACACCGCCATCGGCGACCGTGATGCGCTGATCAATGCAGCGTATGACGACGGCGCCCTGGGCGTCACCGTGATGGCTCAGGGCTGACCATGGCCACGAAGAAGCGCACCCGCGCGCTGACCGCCGACGAACTGAGCCTGACGCCGGCGGACCGTGCGGCCATCCGGCAGTCGCGCATCAACACGCAGTCCAGCCGCTACCAGCGCGAGGTGGCGATCGAAAAAGCTCACGCCGCCGCCCGTCCAACCGAACCGAGGAAATGACCATGACCGCTATCACCCAGGCAGTGCCGACGATCCGCGAAGGTGAGCGCATCGTCCCTGTCGCCGACAACCGCGAGCTGATGCGCCGCCTGGCGGAGCACGCATACCCGGGCGTGACCGGCCCTGCCACGCCCCTGGCGCCGTCGAGCGCACTCGATCAGTGCCGGCTGCTTACCGACCCGCTGCGCCAGTGGGTCGACGTCGAGACCGAGGAAATGCTCGACTATGCGAAGGCGCGGCCGGACGTGTTCGAGATCCGCACGCTGTACGCGATGCCGGTCGACGAACTGGCTCGCGCGCCGAACTTCACCGTGCGCGCCGCCCTCGATGTGATCGACCAGGCGCGCCGGGATCGCAAGGTGGCCGCCTCCAAGCTGCGCGCGGCGCTGGCCGTACTGGAGGAAATGCCATGAACGAGCACCGCCTGCGCGTCATCAAGTGGAAGTGCGCGATCGTCTTCCTGCATTGCGTCCTGTGCGCCTCGGCCATTGCCCACGGGTGGCCGCTGTGAGCTTTGAAAAGCTACGCCTCGAATACCAGTGCCCTGAGAAGTTGGCGCGCCGGCTGTTCGATGACTGCGCCAGCCTGCGGGCCGAGCTGGCCGCCACACAAGCAGCGCACGCGCTTGAGCAAGCACTTCGAGCACGTGCCGAAAACAAACTGGCGATGGCAATGCCGCGCCGCATAAACCGAGATCGAGAGGAAGACTGATGACCATCGCCGAATCCATCCAGCTCAACAAAGAGCAAATTGCCCGCGCCTTTGGCGTGCCCGCCCATATGCTGGCGGATCCTGATCGCACCGCGGTGCCGCGCACCTGGTCGCTGTGCATGACCAGCGAGAACCACGGCACCGTCGGCCCAGCCGGCTGCAAGTTCAGCCACGCACCCGAGAAGCACGAGCGCGTGCTGGTGGTCGAGGTGCCCACCGCGGCCGGCGCGCCCGCCGACCAGATCAATATCCGCCTCGTCGGCGCCCGCCAGGATCTGCCGGTGGCCGAGTTCGAAGGCTACGTCGACGGCGAGCCGCTGGTGCGCTGGATGGATCGCGACAACATGCCGCGCGTCGGCGCGAAGATGTTCACCGAACCTGTCGCGGCACAAGCCGGTCACGACGGCGATGCTGATGTTACCGATCTCGAAGTGCGCGATGCATTGGGGGACCAATACGACCCCGAAGTAGGCGAAGCGGTATCCGTTCTTCGCGTCATGGCGGCGTGGAAGGCCGAGGCCGAGCTGGGCGCGAAATACAAGCAGATGGCGTGCGGCACAGCGCACGCAGCGCCTCGCCCAGTGCAGCAGGCGCCGGTGCCGGCCGAGCGGATCGAGTGCTGGTCGCACAACGAAGAGGACTTCAACGCGAAGTCGCTGGGCGATCTGATCGATACGCACGAGCTGCAACCGGGCGCGACTGTATGGGTCGGGGAAGCCGTCCATCCTGAGCCGTCGAGCCTGTTCAGCACCGACTGGCTGATCGAGAACATGGGCGAGGCCGCGTACGACATCGCTGGCGAGCACGGCGGCGAGGACTACCCGAACGTAAGCGATGAGCAGGTGGCCGAGCTGGAAGCGCTCGTCGTCGGCTGGATCACGAAGTGCGCCCCTCCCACCTTCTGGACTGTCAAGAACGTGCGGCCCTATGCCCTGACCGCCGATGATTGCAGCAACCAGGCATCTACATCAGGCGAGCGCCAGGAAGGCGGCGCGTGATGGCGATCATCGGATTCATTCTTCTCGTGATCGTCGGCCTGGTGCTGGTGGTTTATGCGATTGCTGCGGCTTCTGCCACAGCCAGTTTCGCGGGCAAGGTCGAATGGCCGCCGGTCCTGGTCTTCGGCGGCGTCGGCGTCCTGATCCTCTGGTACGCATTCGTCAATGCGCCCTTCACCATCGTTTTCGGAGCTGCAGCATGACCGCCACCCCTACCGCATCCCCTGAACTGCTGGACCTGGACAAGCTGGAGGCGCTGGCGCGCGCGGCAAACCCCGGCCCGTGGAAATGGTGGACCAGCAATAGCGTGCTGCGGCTTTCGGCAGCCGACGGAATCGATGGCGGCGTGCTGCACGCCTACTCCCATCGTGGCCACGCCGATATCTGCTGCGGGGAAAGCGACCGGGCCTTCATCGCCGCAGCCAACCCTGCCGGCGTGCTGGCCCTGATCGCCCTTGCTCGCGCCGCCTTGGCGCATCAACCAGCGCAGGAGCAGGCCAGCACCACACGCGTGACCGAAACGAAGCGCATGCAGCTGGAGGCGCGCGGCTACGAGGTAGTCGGCTACGTGATGCAGAATTCGGTGAATGAGCTTTGCACGCTGGCACATGGCCGCGTCGAATGGTTGGGCAAACCAGCTCAGGCCACGCAGCAGGAGCCAGTAGCAGCGCTGGGCAGCATTGGCGACTTGACCGAGTTTCACGTGCTGCTGAACTGGTACGACAACGAGGCGTCGTATGGGTCGATCAACGAAGGCCGGAACAAGCTGACCAAGTACATCGACAAGTGGGCAGATCGGCGCGCCGCCCAGCTCGACGGCGGCCAGGGAGAGGGACAATGATCACGCGCCCTGTTCTTTTCAGCGGCGCCATGGTGCGCGCGCTGCTCGACGGCTCGAAGACGCAGACCCGGCGGATCGTCAAGCTGCCTGTGGAGCAGGACGATAGCTGGGTAGGCGGCTGGAAGATCGTGCACAAGCGAGTCACGCAGGCGCTGGAGACGCTCAACCGGCTAGGGGGGCGGCCTCTCGGAACCGATGCGGTTATCTGCCCCTACGGCCAGCCCGGCGACCGCCTGTGGGTGCGCGAAACGTTCCTCGACACCCAAGGCACCGGCATTGAGCACCGCGACGAGAGCGGCCTGCGCCACCGGTATGCGTTTGCCGCCGACTGTGCACCGGGCAGCCACGGCGATCAGGCGCGCAAGGACTACGGGTTGAAGTGGAAACCGAGCATCCACATGCCGCGCGCGGCCAACCGCATCCTGCTCGAGATCGTGTCGGTACGCGTCGAGCGCCTGCAGGGGATCAGTGAGGCCGACTGCTGGGCTGAGGGCATCGAAACGGTCGACGGGCTGCTGGACGACCTGGCGATCATCCATCTGGCGAAGCGAATGGGGCGCAGCTTTGAGGATGCGGCGCCAACGTATGCCGCGCTCTGGGAGTCGATCAACGGCGCCGGCAGCTGGGATGCAAATCCATGGGTGTGGGTGGTCGAGTTCAAGCGGGTGATGACGTGAGCCTGGAGTCGATCACACACACGGCGCGCCGCGATCACCTGTGCGCCTTCTGCGGCATCACCGTGCAGAAGAACGAGCGCTACGTGCGCGCGCAGTCGCCGGGTGGCGCGCAGGCCAAGAAGGCGTTTCACAGCAAGTGCTACGCCGGCCTGGTTGCCAGCGCTGGGCGAAAATAGAAGTTGGAAAGGGTTTTATGATGTCCGAAATGTT
>Ga0308157_10010350_pt1 | contig 10128 bp, 9 predicted proteins | sample PhyBR1_FD_201035 | JGI IMG/M metagenome (GOLD analysis project Ga0308157, IMG submission 201035) | Phyllosphere microbial communities from UC Gill Tract Community Farm, Albany, California, United States - DLSLB.R1 | ecosystem: Host-associated > Plants > Phyllosphere > Unclassified | place: USA... | reverse complement strand
AGACGCCCGCCGTGCACCGCTTCCCCGGGTCGATGGCGACCCGGGTCCAGACACTGTGCCAGACGCTGGTCGACGACTGGGGCGGGGATGCCGCGGCCCTGTGGACGGACGGCGACCCGGACGGCCCGAGGTGCTCAAGCGCCTGAAGAAGCTCCCCGGCTTCGGCGAGCAGAAGGCGAAGATCTTCCTGGCGCTGCTGGGCAAGCAGTACGGCTTCACCGGAGCCGGCTGGCGCGAAGCATCCGCCCCCTACGGCGAGGACGGCGCGTACCGCAGCGTGGCCGACATCGTCTCGCCGGAGTCGCTGACGAAGGTGCGCGAGCACAAGAAGGCCATGAAGGCCGCGGCGAAGGGCTGACCGGGCGAGGCCGTCACTCGCCCGAGGCGTAGACGACCGTCGATCCGGGTTCGGGACGGACGGCGAGGATCATCGCGAGCACCCCGAGGAAGGCGACCGCGGCAGCGACGAGGAAACCGGCCAGGCCGAACAGCGCGCCGAGCCCTTCCTGGTTCCCGGCGAGCCCCGGAATCGGCAGCATCCCCGAAAGCAGGGTGCGCGCCACGATGACCACGGCGAGTGCCCACAGCGGAGCCCAGGCCCAGGGTTCCGGCACAACGCCTGTGCGACCGATCTGCACCGCCGCGATGATCGCGAGCACGAGCGTGACGGCCTCGACGGTGATCCCGACCATGTTGACCAGCTGGAAGTATCCGCCGCGGGCGGCGGGGTCATCGAAGGAGATCTCCATCGGAAGCAGCAGCTGCTGCAACGGCGAGGCCACCAGCAGCCACGCCGCCAACCCGATGATCGCCGTCGTGCCCAGCGGTCGGCGGGCGGTGACGCTGCCGGAGCGGCCGAGGCCGACCGCGAAGACCACGGCCCCCGCCGCGAACAGCGCATCCGACAGCGACAGGACCGGGAGTCCGGGCAGGAGGAAGCCCCTCAGTGCGAGGCTGAGCAGAGCGGATGCCGCGAGCAGCCCACCGCCCAGCATCCAGGTGCGCCGGCGCTGCCGCGCGGCTGCGGCGGTGGCATCCACATCGATCACGCGACCACCCTATCGCCGCGGACCGCGCACCGGAGCGCTCAGCCGCGTGCGGTGCGCTCGGCCTCCCGAGCGGCGACGATCTTGCGCAGACCGGAACTGGAGAAGCGGTGGTCGCGGCTGTTGAAGTACAGCTCGATGCCCGCCTCCTCGCAGTACTCGCGCCCGGTGAAGTCGCGCTCCTCGTACTCATCGCCGACGATGCGCACGTCGAGCTTGAAGGCACGCAGGATGTCTTCCAGGTCCTGCTCGGTGGAGTACGGCACGATCTCGTCGACGTACTCGCAGCCGCGCAGCTGGATGTAGCGCTCGACGACGGTCTGGGTCGGCGCGTTCTTCTCGGGACGGTCGAGTGTCGGGTCCATCTGCAGACCGCAGATCAGGTAGTCGCACTGCCGCTTCGCCTCGGCGAGCATCATGATGTGCCCGGCGTGCAGCAGGTCGAAGGTCGAGAAGGTGATCCCCACCCGCGGCCCAGGGTTGTAGTCCTGGTGCTTCTTCACCGTCTCAACTGTCATCGCATCTCCTGTCCGGCACCTGTCCGCAAACAGGGGGAAGTCTACCGGCGCGCAACGGCGGAGACGGTGTCAACAGCGCCGCCGGGCAACGAGCGGATAACAAACTAGAGCGATTTAGTGGGCGGACCGCAGATCATGCTAGCGTCTGCTATACCGTTTTAGTAATGGGTTGTCACAGCGACCTCATCCCGGGGCGCGGCAGCCAGGACCTTTCGAAGGAGAACGTCCATGAAGCACCGCTCATTGGCTGTCGTCGGCATCGCGGCGGCCGCGACACTCATCCTCGCCGGGTGCACCGGCGGCGGCGCCGCCGCTCCGGACTCGAGCAGCTCCGGCGGCGAGATCTCCGGCGAGATCACGTTCCAGACCTGGTCGCTGAAGAACGAGAAGTTCACCCCCTACTTCGAGTCCCTCGTCAAGGACTTCGAGAAGGCGCACCCCGACGCGAAGGTCAATTGGATCGACCAGCCCGGTGACGGCTATGAGGACAAGATCCTGCAGCAGGCCGAGTCCGGCGAGCTTCCCGACGTCATCAACCTGCCCCCGGAGTACGCCTACTCCCTGGCATCCGCGGGTCAGCTGCTCGACCTGGGCAGCGCCTCGAAGGTGATCGACGACTACGTGCCCGGCGGCGTGCAGGCGTACGAATACGACGGAGTCGATGGCTCGTTCGCGTTCCCCTGGTACCTGGGCACCGAGCTGAACTACTGGAACTCCTCACTGCTCGCCAAGGGCGGCGTGACCGAACCACCCGCCACCTTCGACGAAACGCTGGATGCGGCTCAGAAGCTGGCGGATGCCGGTGTGCCGATGTTCTCGTCGGTCCCGAGCCCCAAGATGCTGCAGATCGTCGGCGCGGTGAAGGACATCTACAAGGACGGCAAGTTCGTCTTCAACACCCCGGAGGCCGCGAAGGTCATCGATCGCTACGCCGAGCTGTACAAGGCGGGCGCGGTCACCCCCGAGGCGCTGCAGGGCGCCGGCACGGCGAACTCCAACATCAACAACTTCAACACCGGCGGCGTCGCCTGGACCACGGCCGGCCCGAACTACATCGACAAGGACGTCGCGGTCAACGCGCCCAACCTGCTGCCCGATGTGGCCGTGACCGCCGGCTTCGGCAACCCGCCGCTGTTCGTGCAGGGCATCAGCGTCGCGAAGAACTCCAAGAATGCCGCCACCGCCCTGGCGTTCGCCGAGTTCGTCACGAACACGAAGAACCAGATCGCGTTCGTCAAGCTGGCCGCCGGTTTCTTCCCGGGCACCATCGACGCCAACGCCGACCCGGCCGCGTTCTCGGAGAAGCCCGAGAACGAGCTGCAGGGCGTGGCGAACGGTCTCGCCGGCACGCAGATGGCGGATGCCAGGATGACCGGCGCCCCGCAGTACACCGAGGCCATGGAAACCTACGCCAAGCAGCAGATCGCCCTCGCCGTGACCGGTGAGATCAGCGGCAAGGAGGCTCTGGACAAGGCCGTGGAGTACGCGCAGCAGAACGTCATCGACTGACCCGGCACGCGGCGGAGGGGAGGACAGAAGTGAAGAGACAGAGATGGTTCACGCCGTACCTGCTGGTGCTGCCGGCGGTGATCTGGGTGCTGGTCTTCGCACTCTGGCCGTTCCTGAACACGGTGGTCCTGGCCTTCACGGATGCCCGTCCCCTCCGCCCCGTCGAGTTCATCGGACTCGAGAACTTCGCCCGGCTCTTCCAGGATGAGCGCTTCGGCTACGCACTCACGACGTCGCTGGTCTACGTCGTGGTGTGCGTGCCGCTGCTCACCTTCCTGCCCCTGCTGCTCGCGATGCTCGTGCACGGCAAGATCCCCGGAATCGGGTTCTTCCGCACCACGTACTACTTCCCCGTGATCGCATCGGCCGTCGTCGTGGCGATCGTGTGGGAGTTCCTCTTCTCGGGCAGCGGCACGATCAACGCGGCGCTGAAGTTCTTCGGCCTGGCCGACCGCCCGATCGAGTTCCTCTCCGACCGGTGGCTGCTGATCTTCTGCGCGATCGGGCTGACGGTCTGGAAGGGGCTCGGCTACTACATGGTCGTCTATCTCGCGGCTCTCGGGAACGTCGGCCGCGAGCTCCACGAGGCGGCCGCGATGGACGGTGCAGGCGCGTGGCGCCGGTTCTGGTCGGTGACCGTGCCCGGCGTGCGCGGCCCGATGATGCTCGTGTCGGTGCTGATCTGCGTGGGCGCGATGCGCGTGTTCACCGAGCTCTACGTCCTCTCGCACGGCTCCGGCGGCCCCGGCGGACGTGCGATGAGCCTGGTGATGATGATCCAGTCGATGGGCAAGGGGCTGAACGGTCAGATCGGGTACGCCTCGGCGATCTCGCTCGTGCTGTTCCTGCTGACGCTCGTCCCGCTGGCGGTCGTCGGCATCCTCAACAACCGCGAGGCGATCGCCGAGATGCGCGCGACCCGCCGCGCGGCGAAGATCACCCGTGGCATCCGCATCACGCAGGGAGCAGCACGATGAGCATCCGCGAGTCGCGCATCCGCGAACCCCGCCTCCGCGAATCCCGCATCCGCGAATCCCGCACGACCGCGCCCTCCCGGGACCGGCCGTACCGCACCCGCGGCTCCGCCGACATCATGAAGCCCTCGCTCGCCGGGCTCATCGGCAAGTACGCGATCCTGGTCGTGATCCTCGGGGTCATGGTCTTCCCGTTCCTCTGGCAGCTGTCGACCTCGTTCAAGGGCGCCACCGAGAACATCTACGACTTCCCTCCCACGCTGATCCCGCAGGCCCCCACGCTCGACAACTTCGGCGAGGTCTTCCGAACGATCCCGGTGCTCGACTACGCCTGGCACTCGCTGCTCGTCGGCGTGGGCACCGTCATCACCAACGTGCTCTTCGCGACGATCGGCGGCTATGCCCTGGGCACCATGAAGTTCCGCGGCAAGTGGATCGTCCTGGCGATCATCTTCTCCACGCTGCTGCTGCCCGGCGAGGTCACGCTGACCAGCCAGTACCTCACCGTCAAGTCGCTGGGGCTGGCCAACACCCTGTGGGGCGTGTTCCTGCCCGGCGCGATCGGCGCGATCAACGTGCTGCTCATGATGGCCGCCTGCCGCATGATCCCGCCGGACACGCTGGATGCCGCGACCATCGACGGCGCGAACACGATGCAGCGCCTGCGGCACATCGTCTGGCCGAACGTGCGCGGCATGGTCTCCGTCGTCGCCCTGTTCTCGTTCATCGGCGCCTGGGACGACTTCCTCTGGCCGCTGGTGGTGCTCTCGGACCCGGCGAAGTACACGCTCACCGTCGGCATGGAGTACCTCAGCTCGAACTTCGCGGCGAACCCGCGCGTGATCGCCGCGGGCACGATGATCGCCCTGGTGCCGATCATCATCCTGTTCGCGGTGCTGCAGAAGCAGTTCTTCAAGGGAGTCGAAGAGGGCAGCGTCAAGGGATGACCACCCCGATGGACCACGCGGACGCCGTCCGCTGGATCGCCGTGCCGCAACCCTCGAGGATCGCGTTGCACGGCGGCCGCTGGAGGCCGCCGACTGTACGTGTGCGGGCCGACGACGCGGCGTTCGAGGCCGAAGCGGCCCGGATCGAGCGCGAGCTCGCCGACGCCGGAATCGAGCTCGGCGACGACTCGACGATCCGCATCCGCCGCGGCGACGCCGTCGGGTCGCCGGAAGCGTTCGGGATCGCGGTCGGCGACGACATCGAGATCACGGCGGATGCTGCGGCAGGGGCCTTCCGCGCCACCCGGCAGCTGCTGCACAACCTGCGCGCGCACGGCTTCGTACCGCGCGGACTCGCGCGCTCCGCCCCCGCTGTCCGTGAACGCGGACTGCATCTGGACGCGGCGCGCAAGCACTTCCCCGCCGCGTGGATCAGACAGCTGCTGCACGCGCTGGCCGACATCGGCATCAACACCCTGCAGTGGCACGTGTCCGAGAACGAAGGGTTCCGCATCGGCTCCTCCGCCTTCCCGGAGATCGTCTCGGCCGAGCACGTCACCCGCGACGAGGCGCGCGCCATCGCCGACCTCGCAGCCGACCTGCACATCGACCTGATCCCCTCGCTGGACATGCCGGGGCACCTTCAGCACGTCCTGGATCAGCATCCCGAGTTCCGGATGCCGCCCGGCGGCCCCCTGAGCGAACGCGCCCTCGACATCACCGACCCCGACGCCGTGCGGTTCGCGCTCGCGCTGATCGATGACCTCGCACCGCTGTTCCCGCACAGCACGCACTGGCATCTCGGCGGCGACGAGTTCGTGGACTTCACGCGCATCGACGAGTACCCCACGCTGCGCGCCGCCGCCCGCGAGCGGTTCGGCCCGACGGCATCCGGCTTCGACCTGCTCACCGGCTTCGTGGACGACATCGCCGCGCACCTGCGCGGGCTCGGCTTCGCTCCGCGGGTGTGGAACGACGGGATGCTGCGCGGAACCGCCGCCACCCTCGACACGGACATCGCGTTGACCTGGTGGACCAACTGGCACGAGGCGATGCGACCCGTGCAGGCGGGGCTGGACGCCGGTCACGACCTCGTGAACTTCGACGACGGGCTGTTCTACTACGTGCTCGGCGAGAAGGCCGGCTACACGTACCCGACCGTGGAGCGCATCTGGGATGCCGATTGGCATCCGGGCCTCTTCCCCGCCCTGCCGGACGGCACTCGACAGGAGATCCCCGCGCCCTATCCACAGCAGCTGCGCGGCGCCTCGTTCTCGATCTGGTGCGACGCCCCCGACGCTCAGACCGACGAGCAGGTGCTCGCCGGCATCCGCCTGCCCCTGCGTGCGATGGCGGAGCGGGCATGGAACGGCGGCAGCGCGCTGACGCTCCCCGGATTCGCCGAGATCGATGAGCGAATCAGCACGGTCAGCGGCACGATATGTTTCCCGTAACCCGCGACTCCGGTCGAGAAAGGCCCGTCATGTCCGCATCCGCACCTCTGCGCTTCGGCGCGAACTACACCCCCTCGCAGAACTGGATGCACTCCTGGCTGTCGCTCGATCTCGACGCCGTCCGCCGCGACTTCGCCGGCCTCGCGGAGCTGGGCATGGATCACGTGCGCATCTTCCCGCTGTGGCCGGTACTGCAGCCGAACCGCACCCTGATCCGCGAGGCCGCGATCGCCGACGTGCGCGCGGTCGTCGACGTGGCGGCGGAGTTCGGGATGGATGCCGGCGTCGACGTCATCCAGGGGCACCTGTCGAGCTTCGACTTCATCCCCTCATGGCTGTTCACCTGGCACGACAAGAACATGTTCACGCATCCCGATGCCCTCAGCGGCCAGGTCGCGCTGGTCGAGAGGCTCGGTGAGTCGCTGAACGATGCCGACAACTTCCTGGGGTTCACGCTCGGCAACGAGACCAACCAGTTCTCGGCCGAGACGCATCCGCACCAGTGGCCGGTGACCGAGGCCGAGGCCGCGAACTGGATCACCACGCTGCTGGATGCCGCCGAGCGCACCGCCCCCGGTCGCGACCACCTGCACAGCGAGTACGACGCCGCCTGGTACATGGACGGGCACGGCTTCACTCCGGCCCTGGCATCCCGCCTGGGCGCGATGACGACCGTGCACTCCTGGATCTTCAACGGCACCGCGCAGCGCTATGGAGGCCGCTCACCGGCATCCGATCGCCATGGCGAGTACATGATCGAACTGTCCCGCGCGTTCGCCGTCGATGCGCAGCGGCCGATCTGGCTGCAGGAGGTCGGCGCCCCGTCGAACTGCCTCACCCCTGACGAGACGCCCGGCTTCCTCGAGGCGACCGTGCGCGCGGCCGCCCGCACTGAGAACCTCTGGGGCGTCACCTGGTGGTGCTCGCACGACGTGAGCCGGTCGCTGGCTGACTACCCGGAGCTGGAGTATTCGCTGGGCCTGATCGAGAACGGCGGCGCCGCCAAGCCGATCGGCCGGCGCTTCGCCGAGATCATCCCCGAGCTGCGCGCGCGGCAGGCGACGCCCGCCCGAGCCCTCGGCATCGTGGTCGACGTGGACGAGGGCGACGTCCCGGTCAGCCGCGCGGCGATGAGCCCCGGCGGGGCGATCTTCCAGGCGTGGGTGGACGCCTGCGAGTCCGGCGTGGACGCCGCCTTCGTCACGTCGACGGATGCCGCGGATGCCGCGCTGCTGGCGCGCCGCGGAATCACCGAGCTGGTGCGCCCCGACCTCTCCTCCGGCGTGGGCGTGTACTCCTCGAACAACACCGTCGTCTGAACAACACCGTCGTCTGAACAGCACCGTCGTCGCGAGAGCACCGTCGTCGCGTAGAGAGCGGTCTGCTATCGCCTCAGGCCGGCGGCGGTGCCGTGCTCTCGCGCACGGTGAGATGCGGGCGCGGACCGGTGCGGTCAGGCAGCCGTTCCTCGCTGGCGATCACGTCGAGCAGGTACTCGGCCGCCTTCTCGCCGAAGCCGAACGTGTCGCGGGTGAGGCAGGTGATCGAGGGATGCATGAGCCCGGTCACGACGGAATCGTCGAAGGACGCCAGCGACAGCTGCGCGGGCACTGCGACGCCCATCTCCTGCGAGACGCGCAGGCCCGCGATGGCCATGACGTCGTTGTCGAACACGATCGCGGTGGGTCGATCCTGCCGGCTCAACAGCGTGCGCATCGTGGCCGCCACCTCTGTCGGCGAGTAGTCCGTGATGATTGTCTCGCCGGTGACGCCGCGCTCGGCGAGACCGGCCAGCACCTCGGCGCGCAGCCGCACGTGCTCGAACTCCGCGGGTCCCGACAGGTAGACGACGTGCCGGTGTCCGAGGCCGACGAGGTAGTCGAAGACCGTGTGCGCCGCCTGCGCGTCGTCCAGCCAGATCGTGGCGGCGTCGTCCGGCCCCGAGGGGCTGCCGCCGAGCACGATGCCGGGCAGGGCGAGCGAACGCAGCAGCGTGGGTCGAGGGTCGTCGACGCGCGGATCCAGCATCAGCACACCGTCGACCTGGTTGGACCGCCGCCAGCGCCGGTAGGTGTCGACCTCCTCGAAGATGTCGGGGACGACGACGAGCTGCAGTCCGATGCGGTGCTGCGCGAGCGAGGACTGGACGCCGGCGATCAGGTCGGTGAAGAACGCCTCGGTGCCGAGCGTGCGCGCCGGGCGGTTGACGGCGAAGCCGACCACCCCGGCTCGGGAGCCGACCAGGGCGCGAGCCGTGGAACTGGGGCGCCACTCATGCTGGTCCGCGATGGCGAGGATGCGCTGCCTGGTCTCCTCGCTCACGCCGGGACGCCCGTTGAGCGCAAAGGACACCGCACCGGGCGACACTCCCGCCAGTCGCGCGATGTCCGCGATGGTGACACGCTTGGACCGTGGCATAGACTCACCGTACTAGATCGTTTTAGTTGGGACCGGCCCCTCGGGCTGAACCGGCCGATCGCCCTCATTCTCCCATCGCGAAGGAGCGCCACCGTGCACGAAGAGACCTCACTCACCGTCGGCCGCGTGAACCGCGTGCTCACCGAGCGCATCCGTCCCGCCATCCACTCCTCCCGGGTGCCGCTGGAGATCGCCGCGCACGTGCTCCCCGGCGAGCCGATCGCCCCGGCGGACGGCCTCGCGCTGGACTACCAGCCGTTCACCGCGGGCAGCATGTGGGGCCCTGCCTGGGGCACGACCTGGTTCCGCGTGCGCGGCGAGGTCCCGGCCGACTGGGCGGGCAAGCGCGTCGAGGCGATCATCGATCTCGGCTTCGACATCAACATGCCCGGGTTCCAGTGCGAGGCGCTCGCCTACCGTCCCGACGGGACGCCGCTGAAGAGCATCAACCCGCGCAACCAGTGGGTCGCGGTCGAGGCCGAGGCGGGCCAGGCCGTCGAGTTCTACCTCGAGGGCGCCTCGAACCCGGTGCTGCTGGATTATCACCCCTTCCTGCCGACGCAGGAGGGCGACATCCGCACCTCCTCCCCCGAGCCGCTGTACCGGGTGCGGCACATGGACCTGGCCGTGTTCGAAGAGGCCGTGTTCGAGCTCGCCCTCGACCTCGAGGTGCTGATCGAGCTGCAGGCCGAGCTGCCCGAGACCTCGCCGCGGCGCATGCGCATCCTGCAGGCGCTCGACGACGCGCTCGACGACCTCGACCTGCAGCACATCGTGCAGACCGCGCCGGCTGCCCGCGCGCGGCTGACCGAGGTGCTGGCCTCCCCGGCGGATGCCAGTGCGCACCGCATCGCCGCGATCGGCCACGCGCACATCGACTCGGCGTGGCTATGGCCGGTTCGCGAGACGATCCGCAAGGTCGCCCGCACGACCTCGTCGATGACGACGCTGATCGACGAGCAGCCCGACTTCCTCTACGGCATGTCCAGCGCGCAGCAGTACGCGTGGATCAAGGAGCACCGCCCCGAGGTGTTCACCCGGGTTCGCGAGGCGGTCAAGGCCGGTCGCTTCCTGCCCCTGGGTGGCATGTGGGTCGAGTCCGACACCGTCATGCCCACCGGCGAATCGCTGGTGCGCCAGTTCTCGCACGGTCAGCGCTTCTTCGAGCGCGAGTTCGGCATCCGTTCGAAGGGCGTCTGGCTGCCCGACAGCTTCGGGTACTCCCCCGCGCTGCCGCAGCTGATGCGCCGGGCCGGATTCGA
>Ga0308157_10010349_pt1 | contig 10129 bp, 10 predicted proteins | sample PhyBR1_FD_201035 | JGI IMG/M metagenome (GOLD analysis project Ga0308157, IMG submission 201035) | Phyllosphere microbial communities from UC Gill Tract Community Farm, Albany, California, United States - DLSLB.R1 | ecosystem: Host-associated > Plants > Phyllosphere > Unclassified | place: USA... | reverse complement strand
GCTCTGGCCCTTCGCCGTCGCCGTCGGTCTGTTCGCCCTGTCGGCGATCTTCCGCTACGGCGCGCAGCTGCAACGCGAGAAGGAGCTGCTGCAGCGAGAGACGGACGGTCTCGTATGAGCCCCGCTGACACGGACGACGAGTTCACCGGCATCCACTGCCGGCTCGACGAGCTGCTCGCCGAGCGCGGGATGACGCTGACCGAGCTGAGCGCGCGGGTCGGCGTGAGCATCGTGAACCTGTCCGTGCTGAAGAACGACCGCGCGCGGGCGATCCGCTACTCCACGCTGCGCGCGATCTGCGACGCGCTGGAATGCGAGGTGGGCGAGCTGCTGGTTCTCGCGGAGCGGGGGTGAGCGGGAGTTTCCCTATCGCTCTGAAGTCTGAGGCTCGAGCGGCTCGATGACCACGGCGGTGCCGTAGGCGCAGATTTCGAAGAAGGTCTGGATGGAGCTGGTGTCATAGCGCATGGCGATGATGGCGTTGGCGCCGCGTTGGACGGCCTCGTCCCACATCCGGTTCGTGGCCTCCATGCGGCTCTCGTAGAGCACCCTGCTGTACTCGGGAATCTCGCCCCCGCCCATCGAACGGAACCCTGCGGTGAAGTTCTGCCCGAAGCTGGACGCGCGCACGGTCAGACCCATCACCTCGCCGAGCACCTGCGTGATGCGGTAACCGGGAACGTCGTTCGTCGTCATCGTGAACATAGGCACATCCTGGCGTAGGTCATCGTCTCTCGCACGCCTTGCCGAGCTGAGCGCGATCCGTTCGACTCACGTCATCGACTCGCTCTCCTGCGCATTCGTGCCCGTGGCCGGTGTCCACTCCCAGAGCCGTCCGGCGTTGTCACGGAAAGTCATCTGGTCGACCCGATATTTGTAAGCGTTCAACAGCGGTTTCAGCTGCGTGGCGCCGGGCATCGGAGCTCCGATTTCCCAGCCCGGGCAAGGTCGCACCTGACCGGTAGCGGCAAGCTCCTTCTCTGCCTCGGACGAGAGCGATTCGATGAAGTACTCCCCCGGAGGCACGGCCGTCATCGTGATCGCGCCTCCATCGGGTTGCCTTGAGGCGATGAAGTTCCCTGTCGCGTTCACGCGCACATCAAAGAACGGCGTGGCTGACGTGTTCGCGAGCACGATGCCCCAGCGGTGCTGATCGTCGGTCCGCACCCACCAGGCAGCCAAACCAGCGGCCTGCCGCTGCGCCTGCTGTTGCTGTTCGACCTGCGCCTGCTTCTTGGCATGTTCGAGCTGGTCCGCCTGCTTCTCGTAGGTGCGTTTGGCGTATAGCCCGGCGTACACCGCGGCGCCGACGGCTGCGACCGTGGCAAGAGCCTCCACGGCTGAAGCCGTTGTGTCGATCCAGTTCACGACACGGCTCCAGCGCGTTGTGCCAGGTACGCCTCGAACACCGGCTCGAACTCGGCTTCGGTGACGATCGGGATGCCGTGTGCGCGAGCGGTCTTGGCCTTGCCCGTCTGGCTCGCAGCATCCGCCGCGACCAGCACCACGCAGCTCTTCGTCACGCTGCCGGTGACGAGCCCGGCATCCGTGACGAGCCGTGCCCAGTCCTCAGCGGGCCGATTCAGCGCGCCGTCGAAGACGATGCGCGCTCCGGGCGCGAGGGTGAACGCGCGCTCATCACCGGCAGGCTCATCGACGTCGGGGATCTCGGGCACCGGCAGGTCGAGGATCGTCGCGATCTGGACGAGCTCGCGGCGCTCGTCGGCGGTGACGATCCCGTCGGCGAGCACCTCGACGTAGGCGGCCGCGAGGTACGAGGCGTGCAGGGTGACGAGGCGCTGCGGGCTGAGCTGCGTCAGCTCCGCGATCGCGTCGAGGCGCGAGTACTCGCCGGTCGAGATCAGACCGTCCTCCAGCACGCGGATCAGCATGTCGAGGTAGACGGCGGATGCCGCATCCAGCGTGCCCTGCGGGATGCTGACGCGCTCCCACAGCGGGCGCTCGGCCGTGTCGACGAACCCGTCGGCTGTCGTGGAGGCACGGGCGGTCCCTGTCGCGGTCGTGGATCCGTCGGCGGACAGCGGGAACGCCGCGTTCGCGGCATCCGTCCGCCAGTCGTCGGAGCCGCCCTCGCGCGCGATCAGCGCTGCCAGGATCGCGGCCTTCGCGCGGGCGTCGCCGAGCGCGGGCCGCGCCGGGTCGTAGTCGATGTCGAGCACGGCGCACACGTCACCGAGTCGTGAGACCCCGAAGGCCCTGTGCGCCCACAGCATGGTGTCGAGCGCGTCGAACGTCGCAGGGAGCACGAAGCCGTCGGACGCCAGCTCGGACTTGAGGAATCGCAGGTCGAACTCCTGGTTGTGCGCCACGAGCGTGCGCCCGCTGAGCAGGCCGACCAGGTGCGAGGCGACTTCGCCGATCAGCGGTGCGCCGGCGAGATCCTCGGATCGGATGCCGCGGACCTGGGCGCGACCTGCGTCGCGCTGCGGGTTCACGAGCGTGGTCCACTCGCGCTCCGGGCGTCCGGCCTCGTCGACGAGCACGACCGCGAGCTCGATGATGCGGTCCCCGCGAGCCGGCGAGAAGCCTGTGGTCTCAAGATCGATGACGGCGTAGGCCATTGGATGTTCCCCCTGTTTTCCGGTTCCCGAGCGGGCGTGGACGGGCCGACGCGGCGCTCGGGAGGCCTCTTCGATATTGGCAGACCGCGGGAAGGATGGTGGGGCGCCTCGGATCAGGCGAAGAAGTCCTCGTCGATCTCGATGGCCTTGAAGGTCTCGTACGTCTGGACGCCAACGCCGTATCGGATCATGAGCCGCGCGAGGCGACTGCCGTCGATCAGGATGATGCGCGTCGGCACGGCCTCGGCATAGTTTCGCGCCCCCTCCGAGAAACGGCTGGTGGTGATGAACACGCCGCTGTCGGCCTTGCCTGCGAGCGCCCCCACGAATCCTTGGATATCGGGACGCTGCACCACATTGTCGGATGCATAGCGCTTGGCCTGGACGTAGACGCGACTCAGTCCGAGCACGTCCTGATCGATGACCCCGTCGATGCCGCCGTCATTGCTCAGCTGCGTGACCGTTCCGGTGCCGTTCGTGCCTCCGTAGCCCATAGCGAGCAGCAAGTCGACGACCGCTTGCTCGAAGAAGCCGGGTTCCTTTCCCTGGAGGCGCGAGATCAGCTCGGATGCCACCTCGTCGTGGATCCGCTCGATCCCCTGTTGCACCTGCTCGATAGGGGTCATCGACTCCGCCACGTCGCCGGTCGTCGGCGTGGATGCCTTCGCCCGCTCAGTCTTCTCGTACACGCGAATGGGGGAGCTCGGATCCTCGCCAAGTTCGCGGATGTCGCGCTCCTTGACGCCATCCGGGAACAGCTCGATGAGCTGTCGGCCGGCGTCGGTGATGGTGTAGTTCCCCCGCTTGGGACGATCGAGAGCGCCGACATTGGTCAGGAATGAGACACCCCAGCCGATTCTGTTCTCGTACTTGAGTTGGCTCCCCGACGGGAGCAGCTCCGTCTTCTGTTCGTCTGTCAGTTTCACGAGATCGGCAACCAGCGGCTGGAACTCGCGCCAATGGCGAACCACCCCGTCGCTGAGCACACGTAACGTCGGGATCATGAAGCCCTCCCAGTTGGGCATCTCGTCGGTCACTTGACGTCCTCCTTGCGATGGCGCTAAGTGCTCCACGAGTGATCGGACGCCCACGCGTCACAGCGACGCGCCGGGCCACCCCCTCTGAGTAGCACTACTCGAATACTGGCAGAGGTCGGCGACACGGGTAGCCGCTACGCGCGGCCGACTCTGGCCGCGCGCACGTGCGTAGGCAGTTCAGTTGCCGACGATGTGATGCGCGTGCCGACCCGCGAACCAGAGTCCGGTCGCCCGAGAACGCCGGAAGGTTCCGAGGAAGCCGACCGGTTTGACGTGCACATCGACGCGCCAACTACGTCCGCCAGAGAGCGTCGGCAGCTCGCTTCCCAACCGCATGAGCGCGGCGGACCATCCGGAAACCGTCTGGCTGATGAGCACGGCGGAGCGGGATCCTGGATCAACTCCGATCAGCCGAGCGTCGGCATGTCCCGTCGCAGGGCGGCCGATGTGCTCACCGCCCTGGAGGTGCATCTGGTCGGGACGCAACGAGAGGTCGTCGACGTCGCGTTGGGCTCGGATCGTGCTCAAGCGTGCGCGCCAGTCCTCGGAGAGCTCAAGGGGCTGATCGTCGACGACATGCTCGAACGCATCGAAGACGCCGATGTGCGGGTGCTCCACGCACCAAGACAGGTAGTTCTCGAGCGTCTCGTCGCCGAACCACACATCGCGAATCAATCCGAATCGTGCGTCTGCGGCCGGCGCTCCCTGATCGAGCCACCAGATGAGCCCCTTGTCGTGCCGCGTCCAGCCGAACGAATACGTGAGGAAGGATTGAAGCGCCGCGAAGTAGCCGATCGCGTGATCGAAGTCGCCTTCGACATGTCCATACTCGTTGCGCTGGAGCAGAGCACGCGGGCTCTGCGGCATGACAGCGCCACTCGACGGCGCGGCGAGCGCGTGGTACGGCAGGCCCGTGGCCCAGACCCACGGATGCTCGCCACCGAGCGCCTCGTCGTCCGCTGAGCCGACAATGACGGCGGGGCGCGTGATCCGCTGAATCGGGACGGCCGCTGGCATCACTCGACCGCGACGACCGTGTCGTAAAGCCCGTACCGCCGAAGACCCTCGTGCGACTCGATGCCGGTGTACGAGAGCGAAGCGTCCTCATATCGCCGGAAGGCGAACACCGCCTGGTTCATGTGGCTGGCGTTGAATACTCCGAGACCGACGAGCGTATTGAAGTCGTCGACGGTGAGTCCGGTGACGGCCTGGAAGAGTCCGGGCTCGATCTTCGTGATGACGTCGGTGAGGGTCTGCTCGCGATAGTCCGTGAGGTACATGAACGCGGGAATCCGGGTGGCGAACTTGATCAGCTTCTCCTGGATCTGCTTCCGCTTGGACTTGTACTCCTTCTCTTCCTCACTCAGTTGCTTCTTCTCGGCGGTGTCGAGATCGTCGCCTTTCTCCTTCTTCGTCTTCGACACCGCTTCGCTCTTGTTCACAACCTTCTCGAAGACATCCGACCCGAGCGCGCGGAAGCCCTCGATGTTCATCACGGCTTCCATCGCCTTCTCATTCGCCATGATCTTCTTCAGAGTCAGGTTGTCGACGTTCACCAGCAGCGCCGACTCCCACTTGCGCGCCAGAAGGGTCGCTGAGGTGCCCGACATGGCAATGTCGAGGATGCCGCCGGCATCCACCTGCGTCATGTTCGAACCGTCATACGCGAGTACGGGCAGGAATTTCACCAGCTCCTCCACCGCGCGCTCGGGGTTCTTCTCCTCCGGCGCGAGTCCCGTGCCGTACTCACTCACCTGTCGCAGCGCCCTCGTCGGCGCGAAATCGAAGACGAAGCAGACCGGCTTCAGGATCTCCTCGGCATTCGGGTCGTCACCCTCCGGGTTGCGGATGGTCCATGGGGACTGGACCCGGAACGCTGCCTGGAAGTAGCTCTCGGGCGCCTGCAGATTGCGCAACATGAGGATGGACGACCACGGGGGCACCGTGACACCGGTAGTTAGCTTGCCGACGGTGAGCGTGATCGTCTTCGTGTCGAATCCCGCGCCGATCGCCTTGCGCACCGGCGGCAATGCATCCAGCCCCACGCCCACGCCCGGGGCTGACACATTCACGACGCGGTAGTCGTGCCAGAAGACGTTGTGCTTCTCGGCGAGCAGGTTGGCCATGGCGGCGCAAGATGCTGTGCGCGGAAGCATCCAGATCGAGTGCTGCAGATAGGGCAGCAGCCTCGTGTCGGAGTACGGGAACGGCGGCTTCGTCCCAGCCTTGAGCGCGTCGAGTTGTGTCGGTGCGTATGACCCACGGATGATGTCGAGCCACTTCTGCACGTCGTCCTTGTGCACGAATGCGGCATCGGCTCCGGTGCCCTTCGCCTCGAAGAAGGCATTCAGATCGAACTCATCGAACTCACCCTGACTCGCTATCGATATCAGTTCGTCGGGCATCTGATACGTCAGCAGTCGCATCTCCGGCAGTGATGCGTACGGGTTCTTCTGTTCGTCGGTGTAGGTCCAGTTGAAGATCTGCTCCTCGATGAATCGACCGTCCTTGAGCACCTTGAAAGGCGTGCCCGACAGGTACAGGTATGCACCGGCGCGGATCGGAACGAAGGCGTCTTCATCGAAGCCGTTCTCCTCGAGCTCCTCGGCGAAGGTCTCCAGGTCTGCACCGAACTCCTGTGCGGTCGCCTTCTTGCGGGTCGCGTCATCCTCGCCGTCGAACAGTTCCTTGGCCGTGTCGCGCCAGGCACCGAAGTGGTACTCGTCGAAGACGACCAGGTCCCAGTGCAGGTCACGCAGCCAGTCATGCTTGGCCTTGAAGTTCCCCGCCTTGTCGCGCCCCATGAGGTCCTGGAAGGAACCGAAGAAGACGAGCGGATGCTCGGGATCGATGTCCCGGGGATCACCGCCGATCTTCCGCGAAAGGTATTGCCAGCCGTCGAAATCGACGTGCGTCTTCAGGTCAGTGTCCCAGGCGTCTTCGACCGCGGGCTTGAAGGTCATGACAAGTACGCGCTTCGCGCCCATCTTCTTCGCCAGCTGGTAGGTGGTGAAGGTCTTGCCGAAGCGCATCTTGGCATTCCAGAGGAACTCAGGTGCGTCATCAGCGTTGTCTGCCCAGATCGACTGGAAGTAGTCGTAAGTCTTGTCGACCGCTGCCTGTTGCTCGGCGCGCATCTCGAACGTGGCGTGGTGAGTACCTGTGTAGCGCAGGCCGTCACGGAGCTCGGCTATCGCGGCACGGACGTCATCGATCGCACAGGCCATCCACTCGAGCGTGGGATTGTCGAAGCCCTTCTCCTTCAGCCGGGCACGCACGTCATGATCGGTGAACAGTGTTCCGTCGTGCCGCTCGGCCGACTCGTCCAGCTCGATTGTGTAGTTCGTGATCGCCGCGGTCTTCGTCTGCTGCGCGACGCGCGTTTTCACGCCCTGTGTCGTCTGACCGACTTTGAGCCATCCAGAGTGCGCGTCGTCCGCGATCGAGTACGCGTAGATCCGCAGGTGCGCCTCGGGCTTCGCAGGGAGGAGTTCGGATTCAGGTCTGGTCATCGTCCGACTCCATGGCTTTGATCTGAGACTCGATGAAGTCGATCTCATCTGAGGTGAGCGCATACTTCGAGTAGAGGTCCGCATCCGTCCATCTGGTCGAAAAGTCCTGAATCGGAACGAAGCCGAATGTGCCCTTCGACACGTGCTGCGTGATTATTGACAGCGACGCAAGGAATCGCACGAATCTTGTGCGCAGGTAAACAGCGACGTTGACCGCCTGCTGCTCGTCTTGGAGAGGACCGATCGCGAGATAGGAATGAGTCATTGCAACGCCCGGCTCAGCGAGTTCGATTCGCGAGAAGACCCGCCGCCGCCCGTCTTTGCCCGATTGCCCGGCGTGCTCGCTCGAGGTGGATGACAGCAGCACCTTCCACTCGTCTACCAGTTTGCGGTTCTTGACGATAACGTCTCGCTCGGCATACTGCCTGCCCACCGTCGATCTCACGACGACCGGATCAATCAGCCCAGCTGCGGTCCTGGCTCCTCGGAAGGCTGTGGAGAGCCCAAAGGGTGATATCGCCGAGACCAATGAGGAGAAGGAAGCAAAGTCCTTCGCCGCGAGAACACGATCCAACACCTCGACGGCTTCGTTGTCACGCACAAAGACATCGTGTGCGTCAAGGTCGCGCACGACATGTTGCACCACAGGGTTGCTGCCCTTAACAGTGGTCACTTCGCATGGGCCATTGTGTTGCTGATCCCAAAGGAAGTAGGACACGCCTCCGGCGATGTCGACACCTGCGAACGCATCGCGGGAGTCGGGGAAGTCTACGAGGGATCGCAACCTGTGTGAGCCGAGCATCGAGGAGCGGAATCCATCCAAGTTCATGCCGCCCGAGAACCATCGCGACGGCGTGATCATGCACAGCAGACGGGGGGAAAGCTCCTGCGCCCGCTCCACGAAAAGGTTATAGAGCGGCTTCGCCTGCTGCGTGCCAGTACCCCCGCCGGTTGTCAGCTGGTACGGTGGGTTTCCGATGATGACGTCGAACTGCATGTCGGCTCCGAACAGCTCGTTCAGACGAGCCTTGATGTCGTTGGTGTGGATGAAGGCGTAAGCGTGGGTCTCAAGACCGTCATCGCGGTCGTACTCGGTTTCGCTCGCGCCACAGAATCGGCATCGCCGGTTTGCATAGACCACGACCTCTTCACCCGAGAGCGGGTCGACGGCGAAGGTCTTCTTGCCACCCGCCCACGTGTGCTCGGTCCGCTCGAACCAGATGTTTCCCCAGTCGCGGTCGAAGCTCTTGGCGATCGAGTGCTCGCCGGTGGCATCCTTCGAGCAGTACACCGACCGCCTCGCGAGCAGCGCGGTGAGCTGCGTGATCCCGATGCCGAAGACCTGTTTCGTGAGAATGTGGTCCACTCGCTCCTGAAGGTCGGGGATCTGCGCTTCCAGCCCGTCAGTGAGGCGGCGCGTGATCTCGCGGAGGAACACTCCCGATTTCGTGAACGGATCGAGGAAGGTCACGGTCGAGTCCGCCCAGATGGACGCGCCGCCGTTCGACTCAGCCCAGGACCGCTCAAGCGTGTCGAGCATCTGATTCGCGAGCTCGGGCGGCGTGAACACCTCGTCATTCGAGAGATTCGCGATACACGTGAGCACATCCGGGTTGTGCGACTGCAGCGCGAATGACGCCTTGGCGCTCACGATGCGATCTCCTGAACGGTCAGCACCGGGTGCTCGCGGACGGGGGTGAAGATGTCGTGCTCGTCGAAGTGCGCGAAGAGTCCCTCTGAGGCAGCAGCGCGCTGCGTCAGGTTCTCGAAGGTGAAGTCGCGGCGCTGGTACCGTCCCTTGCCGAGATATCCCCACTCGGGGAACTCGATGGACCGGCCGTCCGCCGTCGTCATCGCGAGCGCGTCGCCCTGCACGATGTTCACCGCAAGCACCGCCCTGGCGGCTCGCGCCCAGACATCGTCGGCACTCACCTTCAGATACCGGGCGAAAGTACCCTCCAGGTTCTCGCGACACTCCTGCGCGTTGTCGGCCAGCAACTCGATGCCGTAGATGCACATGAGCCCGAACAGCGCGTGGTGCTTCTTCTCGAAGTCACTGCGACCGTGCCTCAGCTGCACCGCCGCGAGCTTGCGCTCCAGCACGGGCACCAAGAAATTGCCCGACCCGCAGGCGGGCTCGAGGAACCGCGAGTCGATCCGCTCGGTCTCCCCCCTGACGAGATCGAGCATGTCGTCAACGAGCCATCGCGGCGTGAACACCTCACCGTGATCTGCGACTCGCTGCTTCGACTTGACCAGACGTTCGTCGGCCACGTGCACCTCCCAGGTATCCCTCACCCGGAGCGGTACAAGTACCCGGGTGCGTTAACCCTGGCACAACTCACCGACATTCATGACGCTTGTCAGGTGCCCCGCGTCCCTTCACCCGCTGCTGTCCGCATCGGTGAGCTGATCTCAGACGCTCGGAGGCGGCGCGGCATCACTCAGGACGAGCTCGCGGTGCTGACTCAGATCGACTCATCGAACATCCGCGGATATGAGAAGGGGCGCTCGATGATGGGCATCCCCACGCTGATCCGCATCGCGGATGCTCTGAAGGTGGAGCCCGGCGAGCTGCTGAACGACGTGACGCCGGACATGTTCAACGTGCTCGCCACGGACGCACGGCGCCGCGCGCGCTGATCGCTCATCTCGTAGCGGCGCCGCTGCGACGGACCCAGCGACCCGGGCCGGACAAGGACTCCGACGCTCGACTCGAGCCGCGTCACGCGCTCAATGACCGCGAAGTCGAAATGTGACGTCACGCAGTGTCACAAGATCCCCGGAATTCCGCGGCGCGCCCTAACGTTGGGCAACATGGCGCGCATGGTGCGCGCATCGCCCCTCCCCGCTCGACCACATGGAGCCCCTGTGACCACCACCGCCCGCGCGCCGAAGGCGCCCGACACCCGAGGCCCGGTCCGCAAGCTGCTGACCTCCTTCGGGTTCCAGATCCTCGCAGCCCTCGTCCTCGGCATCGCCGCCGGCCTCATCGGCG
>Ga0308157_10010348_pt1 | contig 10129 bp, 8 predicted proteins | sample PhyBR1_FD_201035 | JGI IMG/M metagenome (GOLD analysis project Ga0308157, IMG submission 201035) | Phyllosphere microbial communities from UC Gill Tract Community Farm, Albany, California, United States - DLSLB.R1 | ecosystem: Host-associated > Plants > Phyllosphere > Unclassified | place: USA... | reverse complement strand
TCTTGCCGAAGGCGTGCGCGGCGTAGCCCGTCACCTCCACGCCGCCGGCGGTCTTCCAGGTGGCGCCCAGCGTCAGGTGGTTCTGCACCACGCCCGGCGCCAGCGCACCCAGAAAGGTCTGGCCCGATGGCACCGGTTGCTGCGCGTGGCTGATGCCGCCGCGCACCGTGAGCGTGGGCGAGACCAGGTAGGCCGCCGCCAGCTTGATCACGCTGATGTCGCGCCAGCCGAAGCCCGGCCCGCCGGCCGCCCCCAGCGGCACGCCGCGCAGCAGCGGCGACAGCGAATTGCCCACCGCACCGATCTGGCCGTAGCGAATGCGCTGCAGGTCGGCGCCCAGCGTCCACGCGCCGTTGGGGCGCCAGGCGACGCCCACGCCGTAGTTCTCGGGCACGTCGAAGCGGCCGCCGTTGGCAAACAGGCCGCGGTAGTCGTCGAACTTGCCGCGCACCTTGGACGCCCACGTGGCCCCCAGCGTGACGCCGGGCGCCACCGTGCCCGTCCAACCCACGCGCACGCCGGCGCCCAGGCTGCTGTCGGTGCCGCGGTCACTCAGGTTTTGCGGGTCGGCCGAGAAGCCTGCGAACGCGCCGATGCCCTGGGCGGAGAAGCGCTGGTAGGCCACGTTCAGCCCGACGCCGAAGCTGTGGGCCTCGTTCGGCTTCCACGCCACCGAGGGCGTGATGAAGAGCTGCTCCAGATCGACCCCGGCCGTGCCGGTGGCGCCGAAGCGGGCATACGGGTTGCGGCGGTACTCGGTGTTCATGCCGCCATTGCCGTACGCGGCCAGGCCCACGCCCCATTGCTCGGACAGCTGCCGCGTGATGCCGAATTCTGGGATGAAGAAGTTCTTCTTGCCGTCGCCGGAGTAGCGCTCGTCCGGGCCGAAGGCGTTGCCGGTGATGTCGGCACTGCGGCGCGGCGTGAACCAGGTGATGCCTGCATCCACCCGGTCGCCCACCAGGCCGGTGTTGGCGGGGTTGCTGGCGGCGGCCAGCGCGTCCTGCCCCCAGGCGATGCCCACGCCCGCCTGGCCCAGGCCCTTGGCGCCGTAGCCGTGGGAGAAATAGCCGTTGGTGGCGTGGGCGGCCAGCGGCCACAGGGCGGGGCTGGCCAGGGTGATCAACAAGGCGGTGGTGCGGGCGTTCAGCATGGTGCTTCAGGCGGTGGGCGAAAAGATGCCCATGCTGGTGGCGGCACGCCCGCGCCGCCACGAAGAAAGCCGCATATGCATAGTCGCCGGCGCTGGAAGTCGGCAGCTGGCACACTTCAAGCCAAATAGGCCTCTAGCGCTTTATTTATAAGCGCCATTGGCTATGAAATTAATAGCTGTTATGCGGCCAGCCGCGTGCGTGCAGCCACCCGCCCGAATGCCTGGTGCAGGTCAGCGATCAGGTCTGCCGGGTCTTCCAGCCCCACGTGCAGGCGCACCACGGGCTGCGTGCCCTGCCACGCGCTGTGCTCGCGCAGGCGCTCGGGTTGCGCGACCAGCGCCAGGCTTTCGTAGCCGCCCCACGAGGCGCCCAGGGCGAAGTGCTGCAGCGCATCGACGAAGGCCTCGGCACTGCGGGCATCCACACCGTCGGCAAACGCGAACGACACCAGCCCGTTGGCGCCGCTGAAGTCGCGCTTCCACAGCGCATGGCCGGGGTCGGACGGCAGCGCGGGGTAGAACACGCGGCTGACCTGGGGTTGCTGCAGCAGCCATTCGGCCACCTGGGTGGCGTGGCGCTGGTGCTGCGCCAGCCGCACGGGCAGGGTGCGCAGGCCGCGCAGCGCCAGGTAGGCGTCGTCCGCGCCGATGGTCAGGCCCAGCGCTTCGTACGCCACGGCGATCTTCTGCGACAGCGCGGGCGAGTCGGTGACGACGATGCCCTGCATCACATCGGAATGCCCGGCGATGTACTTGGTGGCCGCCTGGATGGACAGGTTCGCGCCCAGCGCCAGCGGTTGGTAGAACCAGCCGCCGCTCCAGGTGTTGTCGGCCGCCACCGCAATGCCGTGCTGGCGCGCGATGGCGGTGAGCGCCGGCAGGTCCAGCACTTCATACAGCAGCGAGCTGGGCGATTCGACGTACAGCAGCTTGGTGCTGGGGCGGATCAGCGCGGCCACGTCGTCCTGGCCGGGCGAGGAGTATTCGAGCGTGATGCCCAGGCGCTGCAGCAGGCTGTCGTCCACGCGGCGCACGGGCGAATACACGCTGTCGGCCACCAGGGCGTGGTCGCCGGGCGACAGCAGCGCCACCAGCACCAGCGCAATGGCCGACAGGCCCGACGGCGTGAGGAATGCGCGGTGTCCGCCTTCGAGCGCGATGACGGCGTCCTCCAGCGCCCGGTGCGTGTCCAGCCCATGGCGGCCGTAAGACGCCACGCGCTCGCCCGCCACGCGGCGGTGGTGCAGGTCGGCGTAGGTGGCGCTGTCTTCGAAGCGCACGGTGCTGGTGCGCACCACGGGCACGTTGACGGGGCCGGAGCCGCCCTGCAGCGGTGGCGTGCCGGCATGCAGCAGGCGGGTGGCGGGCGCCAGGTCGCGAGCTTTCTGCGTGGCGGATGTGTGCTGGGTCATGCCACGGCCTCGCTGGGGCGAAAGTACGCGGCGTTGTAGTTCTTCACGGCGCCGGTGTCGGGGTCGATGGCGACGCGACCGGTGAGCGTTTCCAGCGGCTGGCCGTAGAGGTGGAAGTGCAGCGTGGGCGCGGCGCCCACCACGGCGATGCTGTGGACGTCGTCGGGCAGAAAGGCGATGGACGTACCGGGCTGCACGGTGACTTCGCGGGCCAGATGGATCTGTGCGCGCGTGGGGTCGCTGCGATCGTCGGTGCGCTCGTAGAGGCGGTTCACTTCCTGGCCCTCCACGGCCACGATCACGGCCCAGGTGGTGTGGTCGTGCGGCGCGGTGGTCTTGCCGGGGTTGATGGAGTTCAGGTACAGCGCCAGGCCCGCGTCGCCGTCGTCAGGATTGAGGCGGTAGCGCGTGGAGGCGCCCACGCCTTCGGTGGTGGCGGGCGGCGGAAAGTCGGTACGGCTGAACAGGGCCTTGTCGGCAGCCAGTTGCTCCAACCGGGCGGTGATGGCGGCGAGCTGGGTACGGTCGGGCGTGCCGTGCGCGACGAGGCGGCGCACGTCGTTCAGCGCGGCATCGACGGCCTGGCGGCGAACGGCGGGGATGGGGGAGGGAGAGGTGGTCATGGGAGTGGGCTCCTGGGGAACAAAGACTCAGAGGGCGAAACGCAGCTGGTTGAACGCCAGCGGCTCGGTCGGCGGTGCAGGCCGTTGGCGGGCACCTTCGCCCAACGCGCGCTGCAGGAATTCACGTGTGCGGTCGCTGCGCGGGTTGCCGAAGATTTGCTGCGCGGGGCCGTGCTCGACGATGCGGCCGGCCTCGGTGAAGTACACGTGGTCGCTCACCTCTTCGGCAAAGCGCATTTCGTGCGTGACCAGCACGCAGGTCATGCCACCCTCCACCAGGTCGCGGATGACGGTCAGCACCTCGCCCACGGTTTCCGGGTCGAGCGCGGACGTGACTTCGTCGAACAGGATCAGCTCGGGCCGCATGGCCAGCGCGCGGGCGATGGCCACGCGCTGCTGCTGGCCGCCCGACAGCTCGCCGGGGTAGGCGTCGGCCTTGTGACCCAGTCGCACCTGGTCCAGCAGCGCACGCGCCTCGTGCTCCGCCGTGGCCTTGTCACGGCCCACCACGCGGGTGGGGGCGATTACCAGGTTCTCCAGCACCGTGAGGTGCGGAAACAGGTTGTATTGCTGGAACACGAAGCCCACGCGCTTGCGCAGCGCGATCAGCTCAGACTCTGTCTTGAGGGTGTCCACCCGCGTGCCGCCCACCGCAATCTCGCCGCTTTGCGGCCGCAGCAGGCCGGTGATGCAGCGCAGGATGGTCGATTTTCCCGAGCCCGACGGGCCGATGATGGACACGGCCTTGCCGCGATGCACTTCGACCTCGATGCCCTTGAGCACCTGGTTGTCGCCGAAGGACAGGTGCACATCTTTCAGGTGCACTAGCGGGGCTGTGGCCGTGGCGGCGCTCAGGCCGCTGAGAAGTACGTCGTCTCGTTTCATGGTGTCGCTTCAGCGCGCAGGGCGCCGCCTAAAGAACTGGCGTGGCCCAGGCGTGGGACGCCGAGCAAGGGCCGCCCCGCAGCGAGGGCGTCGTCCCCCTCCCGCGCAGCGAGAGAGGGGGAAGCGGCGTAGCCGCTCAGGGGGCGTTGTTCAGTGCCTTTCATGGCGTTTTTCCAGGGCGCGCGTGGCGCGGGCAATCGGGTAGCAGTAGGCGAAGAACAGCACCAGCAGCGTGAAGTACACGAGGATGGTGAAGTCGGTGCGCGCCACGGTGTTGCTGGCGATCTGCGCGGTATCGACCACGTCGTGCACGCCCACCAGCGAGGCGAGCGACGTGCTCATGGTGATGCTGGCGTACAGGTTCATCCACGGCGGCAGCATGCGGCGCACGCACTGCGGCAGCACCACCAGCCGGAAGATCTGGTTGCGCTTGAAGGCCAGCGACTGCGCGGCCTCCCACTGCGCGCTGGGAATGGACTGGATCGCGCCGCGAAAGATCTCGGCCACGTTGGCGCTGGTGGGCAGCGCCAGGCCCAGCACCACCTTCACCCAGTCGGGGAAGGGGAAGGTCCACTGCACGATGCTCACCTCGAACGGGAACACGTAAGTGGTGAAGTAGATGAGCACCAGGATGGGCGCGTTGCGAAACACCTGCACGTAGCAGCGCATGACCACGCGCACCGCATGCACGGGCGACAGCGACAGCGCGCCCACCACCAGCCCCACGGCCGTGCCGATGGCCACGGCCAGCACGCTGATCTCGATGTTCACCCACAGGCCGCGCAGCAGCGCGGGCAGCCAGCGCCACAGGTGCGTGAAGGCGGCCGGCGTGGTGCCGGTGGCGTTCCAGGTCAGCACCACCGCCAGCGCTGCCAGCGCGGCAATCAGCCAGGGGTTGCGCAGGTGGCGCAGCAGGGCGGCGGGCACGGCCGACGGAGCGGCTGCGCGGGCAAGGGTCGCTTCATTGGCCATAGCCGGGCATCCTCCAGTGGTGTTCCAGCCACCGGCCCGCACGGCTCACAAGCCATGTCAGCAGGCCGAACCAGAGCAGGATCAACAGCAGCAGTTCCAGCACGTTGTCGCGTTGTGACCAGATCATGATGGACTCGTACGTCACGTCGCCCACGGCGATGGCAGAGGCCACCGCCGTCATCTTCACCAGGTCCACGAGGTTGTTGACCAGCGAGGGCAGGGCGAAACGCACGGCCAGCGGCAGCTGCACGCGGGCCAGCAACTGGCGCTGCGAAAAGCCCAGCGAGCGCGCAGCCTCCAGCGTGGTGGCGGGCACGGCCTCGATGCCGGCGCGCAATGCTTCGGCATGGAACACGCCCTTGTGCAGCGAGACGACAACGACGACCCACACAAACGGTGTGAGCGGGCTGTTGCCCGCACCCCAGTCGCGCAGCACCTGCGTGATGAGCATGTTGAGCACCAGGAAGGCACAGTACAGCTGGACCAGCGTGGGCGTGTTGCGCGTCACCTCGACGAAGGCGCGCGCAGGGCCGGCCAGCCAGGCACGGCCGGAGGTCATGAACGCGGCCAGCACCACGCCGGCCGTCAGGCTGCCGGGAATGGTCAGCAGCGCGAGTTGTACCGTCACGAACATGCCGCGCACGAAGGCCTGGCGCTCGCTGGCGTCGAGTACGAAGGCGTAGTTCAGGCCGATGCCTTTGAGCGCCTGCACGCCCTGCACGAGCCAACTGGCGTCGCTCATCCTGCGGCCTCCGCCTCAAGCACCAATGCATCCGCTGCCTGAGGATCGCGCAGGGCGGCCACGGCGCGCGCAATACGGGCGGTGGCGTCCTGCAGCACCGCGTCGCTGGCGGCGGTGGAGATGCGGAAGTAGGGCGATAGGCCGTACGAGGGGCCGTCCACCGCCGCCACGCCTTCAGCGTCGAGCAGCCATTCGGTCAGGTCCGCGTCGGATCGGATCACCCGGCCGTCGGGCCGCACGTGGCCGATCAACGGGCCGCAGTGAATGAAGGCGAAGAACGAGCCGCCGGGTGGCAGCAGCTTCAGGCCGGGCACGGTGTTGATGGCCTCGGTGACCAGCGTGGCGCGGCGCGCGTAGGCGGCGCGTGCGTCGGCCACGAACGACTGGTCGGGCGATTCCAGCGCCGCCGTCACGGCGGCCTGCGCTACCGAGTTGGGGCCGGACGATGCCTGCGACTGGATCACCACCATGGCCTGCACCAGAGCGGCGGGACCGGCGCCCCAACCGATGCGCCAGCCGGTCATGGCGTAGGTCTTCGAGGCGCCATTGACCAGCAGCGTGCGCTCCTTCAAATCCGGCGCCACGTGCAGCCAGTGGGCGGGCGGCTCGGGCGTGAACCAGATATGTTCGTACAGCTCGTCCAGCAGCACCAGCACCTGCGGGTGGCGGCGCAAAACGTCGGCCAGCGCGGCCAGTTCCCCTGCGTCGTACAGCGCGCCGGACGGGTTGCCCGGCGTGTTCAGCACCAGCCAGCGCGTGCGCGGCGTGATGGTCGCTTCCAGCGCCGCCGGCGTGAGCTTGAAGCCCGCGTCGATGTCGCAGGGCACGACGACGGGAGTGCCGTCGTTCACCAGCACCATGTCGGGGAACGACGGCCAGTACGGCGCGGGAATGATCACCTCGCTGCCCGCATCCAGCGTGGCGGCGAAGGCGTTGTAGATCACCTGCTTGCCGCCGTTGCTGACGACGATCTGGCCGGGCGGGTAGTCCAGCGCGTTTTCACGCGTGTATTTGGCACTGATGGCTTTGCGCAGCGCGGCCGTGCCGGGCGTGGGTGTGTACTTGGTCTCGCCGCGCGCCAGGGCCGCGATGGCGGCCTGCTTGATGGGCTCGGGCGTGTCGAAGTCCGGCTCGCCCGTGGTGAGCGCGATCACGTCGCGGCCCTGGGCGGCCAGGGCGGCGGCGCGGGCGCTGGCTGCGGCGTTGGGCGACAGCTTGACGCGCTGCACGCGCTGCGAAAGCGGGAAGGTCGTGGTCATGGATGGGGGCTTTCTTCGTGCAGGCGCAGGGTGGCGGTCGCCAGTACCTTGCCGGGGTTGAGCAGGCCGAGCGGGTCGAACGCGGCCTTCAGTCGGCGCATCAGGTCCAGCTCCACCGCACTTTTGTAGCGGGGCAGCACGTCGCGCTTGGTCTGGCCAATGCCGTGTTCGGCGCTGATGGAGCCACCATGGGCGTGCACGCTGTCGTGCACCACCTCGTGGATGACGTCTTCCTGGGCGAACAGGTCGGCCGTCGAGCCGCCGAGCGGGTGCGACACGTTGTAGTGAAGGTTGCCGTCGCCCAGGTGGCCGAACGCCACGGGCCGCACGCCCGGAAACCGCGCCTGCAGCGCGGCGGCCGTGGCGGCCAGGAAGTCGGGAATGCGCGAGATGGGCACCGACACGTCGTGCTTGATGTTCCGGCCGTCGCGCCTTTGCGCCTCGCCCAGGGCCTCGTCGCGCAGGCGCCAGAGCGCATCGCTCTGCTGCAGGCTCTCGGCAATGGCGGCGTCGCTCACCAGGCCGTCCTCGAACGCCTGACCCACGACGGCCTCGAAGCGATCGCGCGCATGCTGCTCGCCTTCGCTGTCCGACAGCTCGATGAGCGCATACCAGGGCGCTTCGAGCGCCAGCGGAATCGGCTGCTCGGGCACGTGCTGCGCGATCAGGCCGAGCACCGTGTCGGACATCAGCTCGAACGCCGTCAGGCTGGCGCCGAAGCCCGCCCGCGCCACGCCGAGGAAGGCAATGGCGTCATGGATGCAGCCGAAGGCCAGCAGCGCCGTGTGCTGCGCCTGCGGCAGCGGGTAGAGCTTGAGCGTGGCGGCCGTGATGATGCCCAGCGTGCCCTCGCTGCCCACGTACAGGTCGCGCAGGGCATAGCCGGTGTTGTCCTTGCGCAGGCCCCGCAGGCCGTGCCAGATCTCGCCCTCGGCCGTGACCACCTCCAGCCCCAGCACCAGCTCGCGCGCGTTGCCGTAGCGCAGCACCTGCGTGCCGCCGGCATTGGTGGCCAGGTTGCCGCCGATGGTGCAGCTGCCCTCCGAGCCCAGGCTCAGCGGAAACAGGCGGCCCGCATCACGCGCGGTCTGCTGCACGGTGGCCAGCACGGCGCCAGCCTCCACAGTCAGCGTGTCGTTGTCGGTATCGATGGCCCGCACTTGGTTGAGGCGCGCCAGCGACAGCACCACGGCGCGGCCGCTGGCGTCTGGCGTGGCCGCGCCCATCAGCCCGGTGTTGCCGCCCTGCGGCACGATGGGCGTGCGGTGCTGGCGGCACAGGCGCACCACCTGGGCCACCTGCGCGGTGTCGGCCGGGCGCACCACGGCCAGCGCGCGGCCGGTGAGGCGGCGATGCTGGTCGGTCAGGTAACCGGTGGCATCGTCGCCGGTGAGCACGTGCGCGTGCCCCAGCGCTTCGCGCAGCTCGGTCAGCAGGTCGCTCATGCAGGCGCTCCTTGTGAGGGTGACGGCTGCAGCACGTCGGCCACCCCCGCGCGTGCGGCGATGTCGCGGATCTGCTGCGCCAGCGCGCCAGGCAGGGGAACTCCGTGGCGCCGCCGCTCTGCCTGCTGCGCCGCCTCCGGGTCGCCAGGCACGAGCACGGGCCATGCGGGGTCGGCCGGGCGGGTGGCGTGCAGCACATCCAGGATGGCGTCCAGATCGTTCTGGAACGCACCGGGCTCCCCGAAGAAGCCGGGATCGATAGCGATGAAGCTGTGGCCCACATTGGCTGGCTCTCCCGGGCCGTGGTCACGCCGGTGCAACGGGGCAAAGGCACCGCCGTTGAGCGTGCCGCCCAGCACCTGCGCCAGCAGCGCCAGGCCGTAGCCCTTGTGGCTGCCGCCGTCGCTGCTGCCGCCCAGCGGCGTGAGCCCGCCGTCCGGCACGTCGAACACCTGGGCGCGCGCGGCCTGCGGCGCGGTGACGGGCTCGCCCTGGCCGTCCACCACCCAGCCTGCGGGCACGGGCTGGTCGCGCAGAGCCTTGACCTTGACCCGGTTGGCCGCCGCCGTGGTGGTGGCCATGTCGAGCACGAAGGCGGCGTTGCGGGAGCCCTTGGGCACGGGCGCGGCGAAGGCGATGGGGTTGGTGCCCAGCACGGGCTCGGCCGCGCGCGTGGGCACCAGCAGAATGCCCTGGGCTGAGCTGGTCACCAGGCCGATGAGGCCCTGGCGCTGCGCGATGCGCGCATACACGCCGGCGGCGCCGAAGTGGTGGGAGTTGCGCACGCCCACCAGCGCAATGCCGAGGGTGCGGGCCTTGTCCACGGCCAGTTGCATGGCCTGTGCCGACACGGCATGGCCCAGGCCGGCGTCGCCGTCCAGCAGGGCGGTGGCCGGGCCGTCGCGCAGCACGCGGGGTGTTGCCGCCAGGTGCAGTCGGCCGCTGGCGTGCATCGCCTCGTACTGCGGCAACATCGACACGCCGTGCGACTCCACGCCCAGCAGGTCGGTCTCCACCATCAGCGCGGCGGTGGTGCGCGCCGGTGCTTCCGGCATGCCCCAGGACTGCAGGATGGCGGACGTCTGCGCGCGCAGGCTGTCGGCGGTGAAGCGCGATTCCGCAGCGGTCACGCCGGGCTCTTCTTGAACTTTTCGTGCAATTGGTACAGCAGCGGCGTGGGCGTCATGCCGTTCTTCTTCTCGACCTCGATCAGCCAGCCGGTGCGGTGCCAGTCCTGCACGTTGCGGTCGATGGCGGCCTGCGTGTCGGCTTCGCCCTTGCGCAGCCAGATCACCGACGGTGACGGAATGAGGTCGGAGGGAGAGACGATCTCGTAGTCCTTCCAGTCGGGGTTCTCGGCCACCAGTTCGCGCAGCGTGGGGCTGACGTGCACGGCGGCCGTGCAGTTGCCGCCCTTGAGCGCCAGCAGCGATTCAGGCTGGCCCCGGAAGGCCTTGATCTGCGCGCCGTGCTGGTCGGCCAGGGGCTTGGTGAAGTTGCTGCCCTGCGAGACGCACACGGGCTTGCCGCGCAGGTCGTCCCACTGCTTGATGCCGGTGCCTTTCTTGGCGATGGCGGCGCCGCCGACTTCCTCGAACGGCGTGGGCACGAAGGCGAGGATCTCGCTGCGCTCCTGCG
>Ga0308157_10010347_pt1 | contig 10130 bp, 9 predicted proteins | sample PhyBR1_FD_201035 | JGI IMG/M metagenome (GOLD analysis project Ga0308157, IMG submission 201035) | Phyllosphere microbial communities from UC Gill Tract Community Farm, Albany, California, United States - DLSLB.R1 | ecosystem: Host-associated > Plants > Phyllosphere > Unclassified | place: USA... | reverse complement strand
AATCCTCAGCATCCCTATACCCAGCGCCTGGTGGCGGCGGCGCCGAGCCTGGCGTCCAAGCGCATTCAGACCGGGGCGAAGCCCGCCTCGGCGCCGTTGCCGGCGGATCTCGATCTCGCGGCGCTGGCGCCGTCCGCGGCGCAGACGGAGGATGCCGCGACAGCGATCGAATTCGTCGACGTCACCAAGGTCTACCGGATCAGGGGCACCGGCTTCCGATCGCAGCCCTTCACAGCCGTCGACGGGATATCCCTCTCCGTACCCAAGGGCTCGACGATGGCGATCGTCGGCGAGTCGGGCTCGGGGAAGTCCACGGCTGCCAAGCTGCTGCTGCGACTCGAACCGAAGACCTCGGGGACGATCCGTGTCAACGGTCGTGACATCGACGCGCTCAGCCGAGGCGAGCTGCAGGCGCTGCGTCGTCAGATGCAGCCCGTCTTCCAGGACCCCTACGGGTCGCTCGATCCGCTGCACAACATCGGCAACACGGTCGCCGAGCCGCTGCGTGTGCACGGCGTCGGGGACTCGGCGTCGCGGCGGGCGCGCGTCCTCGAGGTGCTCGACCAGGTGGCGCTTCCAGCCAGCGTCGTCGACCGCTATCCGAACGAGCTCTCCGGCGGACAGCGCCAACGCGTCGCGATCGCGCGAGCGCTGGCACTCAAACCCGAGATCGTCGTGCTCGACGAGGCCGTTTCGGCGCTCGACGTCCTCGTGCAGGCGCAGGTGCTCGAACTGCTCGCTCAGCTGCAGACGGATCTCGACCTCACGTACCTGTTCATCACGCACGATCTCGCGGTCGTCCGGGTGATCGCCGATCGCGTCTGCGTGATGGAGCAGGGAAAGATCGTCGAACACGGCACGGTGGACGACATCTTCGCGAACCCTCAGCAGGAATACACCCGGCGCCTGCTCGATGCGATCCCCGGCGCCGCGATCACGCTGGGACAGGGCATGGGCTGATCAGGAGGGCAGCCCGAACGCCGCCGGCCACGTGGCCGCAGCCCATGGATAGCCGACGAACACGGTCGCGTCGATGAGGAAGTGCGCCACGAGGAACGGCAGCAGCCGTCCGGACCGTGAGAACAGCCAGCCGAACAGCAGCCCCATCGCCAGGTTGCCGACGAACGCACCCGGCCCCTGGTAGAGGTGATAACTGGCTCGGAGCACACTGGTCGCGATGATGATCGGCCACGGACCCCAGCCGAGATCCTTGAGGCGGGCGAACAGGTATCCGAGGACGACGAACTCCTCCTGGATCGAGGCGCGCGCGGCGGACAGCAGCAGGATCGGCACCGTCCACCAGTGCGCGTCCAGCCCTGCAGGGTCCACGGCGACGAACCACCCCAGCATCCGGCCGGTGAGGTAGAGGGCGAGGCCGGGGATGCCGATCGCGAGCACCAGCAGGATGCCTCGGCTCGTGTCCCGCGCGACGTGCGTGCCGTCCACGCCCAGCCGCGCCAGGTGCGGGCGCGAGTTCTGCCAGAGCAGGAAACACACGAGCACCACAGGCACCAGCGAGAACCCGATCGAGAGCACCTGATAGATGAAGTCGAAGACCTCGCGGTCGCTGCGCGAGGGGTTGAGCGTCGCGGTCTGATCGGCCAGCGGTGTGGTGTCCGTCAGCCGGTACGCGAGTTGCACGATCGCGTAGATCGCGGACTGCCCGAGCCCCAGCGCCAGCACGATCGCGATCTCCCACCACAGGCGCGTGCGGGATGCCGGGGGAGTCGTCACCCGACGATCGTATGCCGCTCAGACAGGCTTCAGCGAGCGTGCGATATCCTGAGGAGTCGGCATCCCGGCGCATCCCACATTCTCCTGAGGACTCCTTCATGGCGCACGCCCTCCGCTCCGACCTCCGCAACGTCGCCATCGTGGCGCACGTGGACCACGGCAAGACCACTCTGGTCGACGCCATGCTCCGTCAGACCGGCTCGTTCGGCGAGCACGCGCACGTCGACGAACGCGCGATGGACTCGAACGATCTCGAGCGCGAAAAGGGCATCACGATCCTCGCGAAGAACACCGCGATCACGTACAACGGCGTTCACACCGAGGTTCCCGTCACGATCAATGTGATCGACACCCCGGGCCACGCCGACTTCGGTGGAGAGGTCGAGCGCGGTCTGTCCATGGTCGACGGCGTCGTGCTGCTCGTCGACGCGTCAGAGGGTCCGCTGCCGCAGACCCGCTTCGTGCTGCGCAAGGCGCTCGAGGCGAAGCTGCCCGTCATCCTCCTGGTCAACAAGACCGACCGTCCCGACGCGCGCATCGCCGAGGTCGAGGAAGAGGCGCACGACCTGCTGCTCGGACTCGCGTCCGATCTCGTCGACGACGTCCCCGACCTCGATGTCGACGCACTGCTCGACGTGCCGGTCGTGTACGCCTCCGGTCGCGCCGGTGCGGCATCGCTCAACCGTCCCGCCGACGGCTCGCTGCCCGACAACGACGACCTCGAGCCGCTGTTCGAGGCGATCCTCCAGCACGTGCCGGCTCCGTCGTACGACGATGAGGCTCCGCTGCAGGCCTGGGTCACCAACCTCGACTCCAGCCCGTTCCTCGGACGTCTCGCGCTGCTGCGCGTCTTCAACGGCACGCTGAAGAAGGGCCAGACCGTGGCCTGGGTGCGCGCCGACGGATCGACCAGCAACGCCCGCATCACCGAGCTGCTGAAGACCCGCGCGCTCGAGCGCTACCCCGCCGAAGAGGCCGGGCCCGGCGACATCGTCGCCATCGCCGGCTTCGAGAACATCACGATCGGCGAGACGATCGCCGACCCGGAGGACGTGCGTCCCCTGCCGGCCATCACGGTCGACGACCCGGCGATCTCGATGACCATCGGTACGAACACGTCGCCGTTGATGGGCAAGGTCAAGGGACACAAGCTCACCGCGCGCATGGTCAAGGACCGCCTCGACAAGGAGCTCATCGGCAACGTCTCGCTCAAGGTCGTCGACATCGGACGTCCTGATGCGTGGGAGGTCCAGGGCCGAGGCGAGCTCGCGCTGGCCATCCTCGTCGAGAACATGCGTCGCGAGGGCTTCGAGCTCACCGTCGGCAAGCCGCAGGTGGTCACCAAGAAGGTCGACGGCAAGACGTTCGAGCCCTTCGAGCACCTCACGATCGACACTCCGGAAGAGCACCTCGGTGCGATCACTCAGCTGCTCGCGAACCGCAAGGGCCGCATGGAGAACATGACCAACCACGGCACCGGCTGGGTGCGCATGGAGTTCATCGTTCCCTCGCGCGGTCTGATCGGCTTCCGCAGCGAGTTCCTCACCACCACCCGCGGCACCGGCATCGCGAACGCGATCTCGCACGGCTACGAGCCTTGGGCCGGTCAGATCACCACGCGTCAGAACGGCTCGATCGTGGCCGACCGCCAGGGCGTCGTCACACCGTTCGCCATGATCGCTCTCCAGGAGCGCATGTCGTTCTTCGTGCAGCCCACGCAGGAGGTCTACGAGGGCATGGTCATCGGCGAGAACTCGCGCGCCGACGACATGGACGTGAACATCACGAAGGAGAAGAAGCTCACCAACATGCGTGCGGCGAGCTCCGACACCTTCGAGTCGATGACGCCGCCGCGCCAGCTGACGCTCGAGGAGAGCCTCGAGTTCGCCCGCGACGACGAATGCGTCGAGGTCACCCCCGAGGTCGTCCGCATCCGCAAGGTGATCCTCGACCAGACGATCCGCGGTCGCGAGACGTCGCGTCTGAAGCGCCAGGACGCCAACGCCTGACGTCTGAATCGTTGATGCGCCCCCGGCGACCGAGCAATCGGACACCGGGGGCGTTCTCGTGGGTGACGGCGCGTGCGCGCGACAGAAGATAACGAACTCATAACATACTTTCCCGGGAGCGAGGAGCCCTGATTCCCGGGGAAAATGCACGGGGCATCCAGGCGCACGATCGGTTTCGCCCAGGTCGAGCGATCAGACTCGATCTTCGTGCCCGGGAAACGGCTCCCGATGAACCGCCCTGCAGGGGTCCGGGCCGACGACGACCCGAAAGTCGAACCCTTCATGCTGCATTCCCCGAACACCCGTGCGTCCGCGCGCGCCGCCACCATGGCTCACGCACACGCAGACGTCACCTCCCGCCACCCCCTCGTGCTCGGCATCGCGCTGGGCGCCGTGCTGAGCGTCGCGATCACGGCCGGCACGGCATCGTCCGCCGCAGCCGCGGTCGACGCGCACTCCGATGCCGTCACCTCGCTCGCGACAGTGAGCGACGCGGACCGCTACGCTCCGGCGACCGGCGCCGTCGGGATGGCGCTGCCCCTCGCCGACATCACCGAAGACGCACAGGTCGCGGTCGAGACCGCGCAGGCTGCCGTGGCGGACGCCGCGGCGCTGACCGCAGAGGTCGCGTCGTCCGGTCTCGCACTGGATGCGGTCACCACGACGATCGACACCACGACGCTGGAAGCCGGCATCGCCGATCTTGCGGTCGTCGTCGTCGACACCACCGAGCCGGCGGCCGACGCTGAGCCGACGGCTGACGCGGAGCTGACAGCCGCCGACGCTTCGACAGCCGCCGGGGCAGCGACTCCGACCGCGCCCGCGACCGCCGCCGAGTTCGCCGCGTCAGCGGCGGAGGCCGAGGAGAAGGCGCCGATCGAACTGGTGCTGGACACTGCCGACGTCACCGCCGATGCCGCCGCTGTGGCAGCGGCGACGACGACGTTGCGCGAAGCGCTCACCGCCGCGCAGAAGGCGGCGGCCGAGAAGAAGGCGGCCGAAGAGCGCGCTGCGGCCGCCGCGGCTGCGGCCAATACCCCCGAGGGCGCCAAGGCGACCGCACGCGCCATGGCGGCCAGCAAGTACGGCTGGGGCGACGGCGAGTTCTCCTGCCTCGAGTCGCTGTGGACCAAGGAGTCCGGCTGGAACTACAAGGCCTACAACCCCTCCGGTGCGACGGGCATCCCGCAGTCGCTCCCCGGCGACAAGATGGCCAGCGCAGGCGCCGACTGGCGCACCAACGCGACGACGCAGATCGCGTGGGGCCTGAGCTACATCGACAGCGTCTACGGCTCGCCGTGCTCCGCCTGGGGGCACTCGCAGGCCACGAACTGGTACTGAGACCCCAGTGTGAGGCGTCGACCGCCGGAAGGTCGCGTCAGCGGAGTTCCGAGATGAGCACCGCGCTCGTCCCCGGCGCGGTTGCGTCGAAGATGTGCGCAACGTCTCCGGCGTAGGTCAGGTAGTCGCCGGGGTTCAGCAGTTCAGGATCTCCGGTCGGGCCGACATGCGCCTGGCCGGAGATCAGCACCACGTGCTCGATGGTGCCGGGGTGGTGCGGTTCGGAACGTCGCGGATCGCCCGGCTCCGCCTGGATCAGGTAGATGTCTCGCCGTGCGCCGGGCGGGCTCGCGGCGAGAAGGGTCGCGCTGTACGTCGCGGCGGCGGAGGGGATGCCTGCGAGATCGTCTGAACGGATGAGCGTCGGCGCGCTGGCCTGCTGATCGACGAGCGTCGCGAAGGGGATGCCGAGAGCCACGCCGAGCGCCCACAGCGTCTCGACGCTGGGATTGCCCGCCCCGGATTCGAGCTGCGAGACGGTCGCCTTGGAAATGCCTGCTCGACGGGCGAGTTCGGAGACGGACAGTGACGCAGCCTCGCGCTCGCGACGAAGAGTCCGGGCGATACGGGTGCGGAGATCATCCATGCGTTCATCATGTCAAACGAACGTTCGCTTGACTATGTCGATACGGGTGTTCAGAATGATGATCATGTGTTCATCCAATCGAACGACGTCGGTGTGACGGCCGAGCGCGAAGTCTGGCGGGAGGGACTCGGGGTCGCCATCGCCACCAGTGCCTACGGCATCTCGTTCGGTGCCCTCGCCGTCGCCGCCGGACTCGATGTCTGGCAGACGTGCGTTCTGAGCCTCGTGATGTTCACCGGCGGTTCGCAGTTCGCGTTCATCGGCGTGCTCGCCTCTGGCGGAGTCGCGGCGCTTCCCTCGGCAGTCGCCTCGGCCGCGCTGCTCGGCGTGCGCAACGTCGCCTACGGCATGCGCATGTCTCCGATCATCGGACGCGGATTCTGGCGACGCACCGCCGCCGCCCAGTTCACGATCGACGAGTCCACCGCAGTGGCGATCTCGCAGACCGACCCGCGGCTGAGCAGGGTCGGATTCTGGGTAACCGGCATCGGGATCTTCCTCGGCTGGAACATCATGACCCTCGTGGGCGCACTCCTGGGCGATGTGCTGGGCGACCCGAAGACCTGGGGACTGGATGCCGCGGCGGCCGCCGCCTTCCTCGCACTGCTGTGGCCGAGACTGAAGCAGCGGCAGGCGGTGGCGGTCGGAGTGGCCGCCGCAGTCGTCGCGGCATCCGTCACGCCGTGGCTCATGCCCGGCATACCCGTGCTGCTGGCCGCAGTCGTCGCGATCATCGTCGGCTGGTTCAACTGGCTCGGCCGCGAAGACGTGCGGGATGCCGAGCAGGAGGCGCACTCATGAGCATCTGGAGTGCGGTGCTCCTCGCCGCATGCATCTGCGTGGCACTGAAGACGTTCGGGTATCTGATCCCGGCGCACGTGCTGGCGGCACCCCGGCCGGCGCGGATCTCCGATCTGCTGACGGTCGCGCTGCTGGCGGCGCTCGTCGCCGTGCAGACGCTCGGCGACGGGCAGTCGATCGTCGTCGACGCCCGCGTGCCGGCCGTGCTGGTCGCGGCGGTGCTGCTGTGGCTGCGGCAGTCGTTCCTCGTCGTCGTGCTCGCCGCCGCCGTCGTCGCGGCGCTGCTGCGCTGGGCCGGCCTGGCGGCATGAACCCAGGGGAGCCATGGGCGGCCGCCGATAGACTCGCGGGGTGAACACCTGGCTCTCCCGCATCCTCTCCTGGGCCGCTGCCGCCGTCGTCGGCGGCGTATACGGGATCGCTGGGACGATCGCGCACAGCCTCATGTGGGGACCTGTGCCGGTCGGATTGATCATCGCCGCGATCGCCTGCGCGGCGCTGCTCGTCGCAATCCGCGCGCTCACCCACGATCGCGGCTCGACGCTCGCCGCCGGGCTCGGGATGCTGGGAACGGTGACTCTCATCTCGGGTGTGGGTCCCGGCGGATCGGTCGTCGTCGCCGACACGATCTGGGGTCGGGTGTGGATCTATCTCATCGCCGGGCTCGTGCTGCTGGCCGTCGCCTGGCCGAGGTTCGCGCGTCCGCAGACGACAGCGCCGGCGGCTGCACCGTCCACGACGTCGGCACCGGAGGCGCAGCCGATCGTCACCGCGGTTCCGGGTGCTCGGGAGGAGCGTGCCGCCGACGGGACGTAGACTGGGGGAGTGACGTACGTGATCGCTCTGCCCTGTGTCGATGTGAAGGATCGAGCCTGCATCGACGAGTGCCCCGTGGACTGCATCTACGAGGGCGAACGGTCGCTCTACATCCACCCTGACGAGTGCGTCGACTGCGGTGCCTGCGAGCCGGTCTGTCCGGTCGAGGCGATCTACTACGAGGACGATCTGCCCGAGGAATGGGCCGACTACTACAAGGCCAACGTCGAGTTCTTCGAGGAAATCGGCTCCCCCGGAGGGGCGGCCAAGGTCGGCGTCTACACCTTCGACCACCCCATCATCGCCGCGCTGCCCCCGCAGGGGGAGTGACGGTGTCGGTCCGCGACCTGGCCGATTACCCCTGGGATGCGGTCGTTCCGTTCCGCGAGCGCGCCGCACGGCATCCGGGTGGACTGGTCGATCTCTCGGTCGGCTCGCCGGTGGACCCCACACCCGAGGTCGTGCGCGCGGCTCTCGCCGAGGCGACCGACGCGCACGCGTATCCGCAGACGGTGGGCACACCCGCTCTGCGCGAGGCGATCGTGGACTGGTACGCCCGCCGGCGAGGTGTTCCGGAGCTGACCACTGCGAACGTGCTGCCGACGATCGGATCCAAGGAGCTCGTCGCGCTGCTGCCGACGCTGCTGGGGCTCGGCGAGGGCGACATCGTGGTCCACCCGAGCGTCGCCTACCCGACGTACGAGGTCGGCGCGCGCGTCGCAGGAGCGACTCCGATGCGCGCCGATGACCCGGCCGACTGGCCGGATGGCGCCAAGCTCATCTGGATCAATACGCCGGGCAACCCCGACGGACGCACCTGGACCGTCGAGCAGCTGGCCGCGGCCGTACGCCGCGCGCGGGAGATCGGCGCGATCCTGGCGAGCGACGAGTGCTATGCGGAGCTCGGTTGGGATGGCCCGTGGGCGACCGAGCCGATTCCGTCCGTCCTCGACCCCCGAGTGACCGGCGGCAGCAGGGCGAACCTGCTGAGCGTGTACTCGCTGAGCAAGCAGTCCAATCTCGCCGGCTACCGAGCGGCGTTCGTCGCGGGCTGCTCGCGCGTGGTCGGCGATCTGCTCACCGCGCGCAAGCATCTGGGCCTCATGCCGCCGGAGCCGGTGCAGCACGCCATGGCGGTCGCTCTGGCCGACGACGCGCACGTCGCGGCTCAGAAGAGCCTGTACCGCGAGCGTCGTGATCTGCTCCTGCCTGCCGTCAGCGCCGCGGGGTTCCGGATCGATGGATCCGAAGCCGGGCTGTACCTGTGGGCGACCGAAGGGCGGGACGCCTGGGAGACGATGGGGCGGCTGGCCGACCTCGGCATCCTCGCGGGGCCCGGCCCGTTCTACGGCGACAGTGCGACTCGGCACATCCGGCTGGCGCTCACGGCGCCCAGCGAGCGGGTGGCGGAGGCGGCGCGACGGTTGCACGCGGCACGACTGTAGATTTCGGCATCCGGGGGTGGCATCTCTTGGCGGATGTCACAGTAGGCCGGAGCGCGCACTAGGCTGTAGAGGCGATTCGGTCGAGATCTGCCCGGCGCACGACGCCGTGAATCGACGAGCAAGACCAAACACGGTCGATACAGACGTAAGAGGAGGCCCGCGTGAGCGCGACGGGAGACCAGCAGGTGAAGGCGACGCTTTCGATCGACGGAACCACAGCAGAGTTCCCGGTGGTGCGCGGCACGAGCGGCAACGACAGCATCGACTTCTCGACGCTGACCCGCCAGACCGGCTACACGGGACTCGACTACGGATTCGTGAACACCGCGTCGACCAAGTCGGCGATCACGTTCATCGACGGAGACCAGGGGATCCTGCGCTACCGCGGTTACGCGATCGAGGAGATCGCGAAGAACTGCAGCTACCTCGAGGTGGCCTGGCTGCTCATCTACGGAGAGCTGCCGTCGCCGTCCGAACTCGCCGATTTCGACGAGCGCATCCGCCGTCACACGCTGCTGCACGAGGACCTCAAGCACTTTTTCTCGGCGCTGCCCCACACGGCCCACCCGATGTCGGTGCTGTCGTCGGCCGTGGCCGCCCTCTCGACCTACTACGAGGGGCAGACCGATCCGAACAATCCGGAGCATGTAGAGCTCAACATGGTCCGCATGCTCGCGAAGCTGCCGGTCATCGCGGCTTACGCGCACAAGAAGAGCGTCGGACAGGCCTTCCTCTACCCGGACAACTCGCTGAGCTTCGTCGACAATTTCCTCAAGCTGAACTTCGGCGTGCACAGCGAACCGTACGAGGTCAACCCGGTCATGTCGAAGGCTCTGGAACTTCTGCTGATCCTGCACGAGGATCACGAACAGAACGCATCCACCTCGACGGTCCGCCTGGTGGGTTCCACCGGCGCCAACCAGTTCGCGTCGATCTCGGCCGGTATCCAGGCGCTCTCCGGGCCCCTGCACGGCGGTGCCAATGAGGCGGTGCTGACCATGCTCGGTCAGATCCGCGATTCGGGCCAGAGCGTTCAGCGCTTCGTCGAGCGGGTCAAGAACAAGGAAGACGGCGTGAAGCTCATGGGCTTCGGGCACCGCGTCTACAAGAACTACGACCCGCGCGCGAAGCTGGTCAAGGCCGCAGCCGACGAGGTGCTCGCCTCGCTGGGCGTCAGCGATCCGCTCCTGGATCTCGCCAAGGAGCTCGAGGAGATCGCCCTCGCGGACGACTACTTCGTCGAGCGTCGCCTCTACCCGAATGTCGACTTCTACACCGGTGTGATCTACAAGGCGATGGGATTCCCCACGCGTATGTTCACCGTGCTGTTCGCGATCGGCCGTCTTCCGGGCTGGCTGGCGCAGTGGCGCGAGCTGAACCTCGACCCGCAGACGAAGA
>Ga0308157_10010346_pt1 | contig 10130 bp, 8 predicted proteins | sample PhyBR1_FD_201035 | JGI IMG/M metagenome (GOLD analysis project Ga0308157, IMG submission 201035) | Phyllosphere microbial communities from UC Gill Tract Community Farm, Albany, California, United States - DLSLB.R1 | ecosystem: Host-associated > Plants > Phyllosphere > Unclassified | place: USA... | reverse complement strand
TTAGTATGGATGTATTGGTTCTCGACAGAGCTCGAACTGACAGGGGTTTGTTGTGGTAGAAATATCTGGCTTTGAGATCTGCATTGTTAGTGATTGATACCTTTCGGTTTTTCTCTTCTTTATAACTAAAGAAGCAAAGTTTTTTTTGCGGTCAAGCTTTAAACGGTCAAAATCTTGTTTGTTGGCTACCCCATCGGAACGATCGCTTACGCGACCCGATGTGTTTTAACGCCAACTGCACTGTTTTGACTCTCGCCTAAAGCTTAAATACCGCTTTTGATTCGTGTGGATTGTTGCATTGGATTTTTTTAAATGGGGGAATTTTGTTACATGGTTACTAGTTCTCGACTGATGCTTGAACTGACGTGGGTTTGGAGTGGTAGAGTTAGTTGGTTTTTACCTATTGGAGATTCCGGAACAAGTCCGGAACGACAGATTGTTGTTGGGAATAAAAAAAGGGAACTAGGGAAATACGAAAGTATGCAGCATTATAACTACTATTTTTAAGATCTTTTTAAAGTAAACGAAAAAGTACTGCCTGTTCCCGGTTCACTTTTAACTTCTATATTACCACCTTGTGCTTCTATAAATTCTTTGCAGATTGCCAAACCTAATCCCGTGCCTTCTTTCTGAGTTCCAGGAACCCTGAAATAGCGCTCAAATATTTTACTTTTGTATTTTTGTGAGATACCCGTTCCACTGTCTTTTACCAAAAATCTCACTTTGTTATTTTCTTTAATCAGGCTTAAGTGAACAACCGAATTATCGTAAGAATATCTAATGGCATTTGAAAGAAGATTAATCAATACCCATGTTGTTTTCTGACTGTCTGCATGAATTTCAGGCAGATGATCTGCAATAGAAATGTCTATTTTAATGTTCTTTTGTTCTGCCTGTGTTTTTGTAGCTTCTAAAGCGTGACGGACTACATCGGCAGCATTTACAGCATTTATATTCAACTGCATGTTTCCACTTTCGACCTGCGCCAGATTTAAAAGTTCAGAAGTTATTTTTAATAGTCGGTCTGTATCTTCGGTTATACTTTCCAAAAGTTGTTTCTGCTCTTTATTCAAACTACCCACATTTTCATTTTCCAATAACTGCAGGCTCATTTTCATAGATGAAATAGGTGTTTTGAATTCGTGCGAAACCGTACCTATAAAGTTGGTTTTAGCCAGATCCAGTTCTTTAAAAAGGGTAATATTTCTGAGCATAATTACGTGGCCGATTAACTGCGACTGCTGTTCTCCGGTTGGAATAATATTGATGTCTATAATCTCTTTTTCGAAATAACTTTCTTTACCATCGGCAAAAATTTTTATTGAATTTTCATTCCCTTTTTTTAGATCAGGATGAATCAAGTCTTTTATTAAATCTCTTATCAGATCATTGTTGACTGCAATATCCTGAATTTGTTTACCAATAAAATTCTCTTTTTTTAATCCTGAAATCTTCAACGCTTCTTCGTTTGCAAAAAGGACTTTTTTGTCTTCATCGATACCAATTACGGGATCGTGCATATTATTGATGAGCGTTTCGATGCGTTTTTTACCCTTGATGATTTTATCCAATTTACTTTCAGAATATTCTTCTAACTTTTCTGCCATTGTATTGAAGGATTTTGCCAATTCACCAAATTCGTTATGATCTTGAAAATGCACCCGCTCGCGGTAATTTTGATTAGCAATCTGTTTGATACTTTCTGTAAGTTCCCGTATAGGGTTGGCAATATTGCCCGGAAGGTTTACAAGCAGAACAAATGCAATTAGAAAACAGGCCGTACCGATAACCGAAATCCATAACACGGCATTATCTGCAGTTGCATCGGCAATACTGCTTTTACGCTCAATAGCCTCCATATTCAACCGCATAAGCTCAGCAATATCTTCTCTTATGCGAGATGTAATCAAGGAATCTGCAGGATTTGATTTGAGGTTATTAAAATGACCTACTATATCTGCCGTTGCCTGCTGTTCGCCTTTTTCGGTAACGTTTTGTTGCTGACTGTTAAGATTTTGTTCGAAAACCGAAAAAGCATCACTATCTGTCGCTATTTTTTCCAAAGCTAAAAGCATGTTTCTGGAATATTCCAAGGTATTGTAATTAGCAACCAGAATATTATTTGTATCTTTTTTTAGGGCATTTACATAAAATATACCCATAGCCGACAGTAAAATAATTAGGGCAAACAGTAAGCCTACACCGGATATTAATTTTGTCTTTATTTTCATTTTTATTTCTTTTTGGAAATGATTGAAATGTACGTTAACTAAGAATAACCAAATCTACATTGTTAGAAGACAGTTTTTTTAAGAGCACGTTAAACATACCCGTTATCCTAATTATTTTCCAAAGTGTTAAACGCGGTTTTCCAATACAGACCGTCGTAATTTTCTTTTCTTCTACCTGGTTTATAATCTCTTTCGCTATTGACTGGCTCTTGACCTTAATAATTTCAGCACCTAATTCTGAAGCTAATTTATAATTATTTATGAGATGTCTTTGCTTGTTCAAGGCTATTTTATCGGCATTTTCATTAGGTGTCTGCACATACAGCACATACCATTTGCTGTGATAATAATTAGCAAGCCTTGCTGTTTTTTTAATGACCTTTTTTGCAGACTTTTCGTTACTGCTGATACAAGCCAGAAAACGTTCATGCTTTATGGTATTGGATTTTATGACTTCTGTTTCTACTTTTCGGTTTACCTGTGAAGCCACTTCCTTTAAAGCCAGTTCACGCAGTTGTAAAATATGATCGCTTTGAAAAAAATTGGTTAAAGCTGTCGCTATTTTTTCTGCCTGATAAATTTTGCCTTCTTTTAGTCTTGCTATCAGTTCATCTGCAGTAAGGTCTATATTCACTACCTCATCTGCATGGTCTACCACGCTATCCGGAATTCTTTCGTTTACGGTAACGCCTGTAATATTTTTAATTTCATCGTTCAAACTTTCGATATGCTGAATGTTGACCGCCGAGATAACGTTGATGCCCGCATCTAAAATATCCAATACATCCTGCCAACGTTTTTCATTTTTACTTCCCTCAATATTGGTGTGTGCCAATTCATCTACAATCACTACTTCGGGGCGAAGATTGATTACGGCCTGCACATCTAATTCTTCCAGTTCCTTTCCTTTGTAAAACAGTTTCCTTCTTGGAATTACAGGCAATCCATCTAGCAAGGCAGCGGTTTCTAAACGGTTATGGGTTTCGATGTAGCCAATTTTCACATCAATACCGTTGCGCAGCAGGTTGTGCGCTTCCTGCAACATTCGGTAGGTTTTGCCCACACCGGCACTCATACCAATATATAGTTTAAATTTTCCTTTCCTTGATTTTTTAATCAGGGAAAGGAAATGTTCTGCTGTTCTTTTTTCTTCGTCCATTAATTTTAAGTAAGATGTAAAGAGTGAGAAGTGAGAAGTGAGAAGTGAATGGTGAATGGTGAAAAGGGAAAGGGGAATTCATTTCGCTTTTTTTACCCTAACCTTTTTAGAAGCTTATTGCTAATGCCATTGTAGCTGAGAAACTATTTTTTGTAAAGCTTTCATTTCGTTTTTCAAAAACATGGTCTTTACTGCTTAGGTTTTTAATTTCTGTACGCCATACCAAATTAGGCAGAATGGCATAGTCTGCATTTAGGGAATAGCCAAAGGCTTTAAATCCGTTTGGTGTACCTGATGCAATAATTACACCAGATTTATCCTGGTAATATTCGCCTCTTGCCGTAAGGCTGATTTTATCGGTAGCATTATATTTTGCAACTAAAACCGTTGTGTACCAAGTGTTGTAAACACTACTGCCTTTTTCTTTTTGCTCCGCACCAATATCAAATCCTGCTGTAATTCCGAATTTTTCATTGATTTGATAAATAGCATAGAGGTTATGAAAATAACGCATTTGTTGAATGCTGTCGGGTTTATCGTTTCCAATAAATGAACTGCTGTTCAAGGTCAATTTTGCATTGGGTTTATAAGTTAATTGATGCCCGAATGCGGGTGTGGAATTGCCTTCTACACGTTGTATGCGTTGCCATCCATTCAAAATTAATCCACTTATAAACCATTTTCCGCTTGACGATGTGTAAGCTATTTTAGCACCAGTTTCAAAGTAAGGAGAATTGTCTGCGAACAAACTTCGAGTTAACGTCCAGTTGTCTTTTCCAACCGCACTTTCAAAACCAAGGTGCGACGAAAAAATACCGGCATCGATCCACAAATCATGCTTTTTGGAAATCTTAAAACCCATATTACCTTCATAGATGTTTTTTAATACATCACGTTCTGCCGCGTAGTTGGCATTCATATAAGATCCAACTGCGAAAGCTACATTGGCTCTTAATTTTTCGGTACTGTAATTGGCTTTTATATAAGCAAGATTTAGACTTACCTCGTTGTTTCGATTATGACTATACACAAATCCGGGACGTTTATTATTGAGCGGATTATTAGCATCATACTGATAGTAAACCTCAGCATAACCACTGATGGTTAATGGTTTCTGTTCCGTTAGTATCGTATCATTTTGCGCCATTACACTTGCAGTGCTAGCCATAAGAACAGTAGCTATTATTGTATTTTTCATTTTTTTTCTTTGTTAAATGTGAGAAGGAAAAGTGAAAAGGAAGGTGTTAGTTGATTTCCTGCATTTTACATCTCAATCACCACTTTTTACTTCTTATTTTTCGTTTTACAATTCACTCAATTTATCCAATGCAATGTTGAGTTTCAAGACATTTATCTTTTCGGGTCCAAATAAGCCCGCTAAAGGTTTATCCGTATGTTCTTCAATTAGTTGTTCCAGTTTTTGAGCATCAATATTCCTGATTTTTGCAATACGTTTTACCTGAACTTTTGCCGCCTGTACAGAAATGTGCGGATCCAGCCCACTGCCACTTGCCGTAAGCATATCCACCGGAATTTCGGCTTTCGTAATCTCCGGATTATGTACTAAAAATGTGTCAATACGAACCTGTACTTCCGCAAGAAATTCTGCATTGGACGGCCCTTTGTTGCTACCGCCAGAACCGGCAGCATTGTAACCAACGGCCGATGGACGTGACCAGAAATAGTTGTCTTCTGTAAAGGATTGCCCGATGTTGCTGTAATATTCTTGACCTTTATGTTCTATAATTTCTCCCTTTCCATTATTAGGAGCAAACTGTGCTATACCCCAAACTGCGAGCGGATAAATGACCGCAAAGAATACTATGGTTACTGCTGTGAGCTTGATAGCCGGTAAAATATGTTTTTTCATCTTTTCTGATTTTTTAAATAAATAATGACACTACAATGTCGATCAACTTGATACCTATGAACGGAACAATAACGCCACCCAAACCATAAATAAAAAGGTTTCTTCGAAGCAATGCCGATGCACCGATGGGTTTGTAAGCAACCCCTTTCAATGCCAATGGAATAAGGAACGGAATGATGATGGCATTGAAAATTACAGCTGATAAAATGGCACTTTGCGGACTCGAAAGATTCATAATATTGAGGCTTTGTAATGCCGGAATGGCTGTGATAAACAATGCCGGAATAATCGCGAAATATTTAGCGACGTCATTGGCAATACTGAATGTTGTAAGCGTTCCACGGGTCATCAATAATTGCTTTCCGATTTCGACTACTTCAATTAATTTGGTAGGATCATTGTCTAAATCCACCATATTTCCTGCTTCTTTTGCAGCTTGTGTTCCGCTGTTCATTGCAACGCCTACATCTGCTTGAGCCAATGCAGGAGCGTCATTCGTTCCATCTCCCATCATCGCAACGAGTCTTCCTGCGGCTTGTTCTTTTTTAATGTAATTCATTTTATCTTCCGGTTTTGCTTCGGCAATAAAATCATCTACTCCCGCTTTTTCGGCAATAAATTTTGCCGTCAAAGGATTATCCCCGGTAACCATTACTGTTTTAATTCCCATCTTACGTAATCGTTCAAAACGTTCCTGAATACCCGGTTTAATGATGTCTTGCAATTCAATTACACCCAGTGCTTTTTCATTTTCTGAAACCACTAAAGGAGTTCCGCCATTGCTGGATATTTCCTTTACTTTTTCTTCAATTTCTCTAGGAAAAACAGTACCTGCTTTTTCCACAATGTTTTTAATGGCATCGGTTGCTCCTTTACGGATTCGCGTATTTTTAAAATCAATTCCAGAGCTTCTTGTTTCTGCAGAAAACTGTATGAAACGTGGCTCATCAACTTGAAAACTCAATGGATTTACGCCAGCTAATTCGATAATTGATTTTCCTTCCGGGGTATCATCACTCATAGAACTCAATACGGCGGCACGTATCAGCTGCTTCTCATCAATGGTATTTGCAGGATAAAAATGGGTAGCTTTTCTGTTTCCGATGGTAATGGTGCCCGTTTTGTCTAACAAAAGTACATCAATATCTCCGGCTGTTTCCACGGCTTTTCCGCTTTTGGTGATCACATTCGCACGCAGAGCTCTGTCCATACCTGCAATACCGATGGCAGAAAGCAAACCACCAATCGTGGTAGGAATCAAGCATACAAACAACGCAATAAATGAGGCGATGGTAATGGGTGCATTGGCATAATCTGCAAAGGGTTTTAAGGTTATTGTTACAATGATAAATACCAAAGTAAAGCCTGCCAACAGAATCGTCAATGCGATTTCGTTAGGTGTTTTTTGTCGGGATGCACCTTCCACCAAAGCAATCATTTTATCCAAAAAACTTTCGCCTGGTTCGGTGGTAACTTTTACTTTTATTTTGTCTGACAAAACTTTGGTACCGCCCGTTACAGAGCTTTTATCTCCACCAGATTCCCTGATCACGGGTGCGGATTCGCCGGTAATGGCACTTTCGTCAATCGTTGCCAAACCTTCTATAATTTCTCCATCGGTAGCTATTACGTCTCCTGCTTCGCAAATAAACACATCGCCTTTTTTAAGCTGAGAAGAAGATATTACGGTGCCGTTTTCTAATCTGGCAGGTGTTTCTTCGCGTGTTTTTCTTAAACTATCAGCCTGTGCTTTTCCTCGTGCTTCGGCAATAGCTTCGGCAAAATTGGCAAAAAGCAACGTGAGCAACAGGATTAAAAAGACCGTAAAATTGTAGCCGAAACTTCCTTGGCTGGTTGCTCCCGTCAACGTCCACAAAGAAACGATAAGCATTACGGCAGTTCCTATTTCTACGGTAAACATCACCGGATTTCGGAACATTAATTTAGGGTTGAGTTTCACAAAAGACTGTTTGAAAGCTTCGTTCAGCAATTCTTTTTGAAACAATGATTTATTATCTGATTTCATTTTTTTATTTTTTAAATAATCCTGATTATTTCATTGAAAAATATTCTGCAATTGGCCCTAATGTTAACGCAGGAAAGAAAGACAATGCGGCAATAATGGCAATTACCGCGAAGACCATTAAACCAAATGTTGCCGTATCTGTTTTTAAAGTTCCGTTGCCTTCAGGAATGTATTTTTTATTGGCCAATAATCCTGCAATGGCGATTGGTCCGATAATAGGTAAGAACCTTCCCAAAATCAATACAAAACCGGTTGTGATGTTCCACCACAAATTATTGTCGCCCAATCCTTCAAAGCCGCTACCATTGTTCGCTGCAGAGGATGTGTATTCGTACAATATTTCACTAAAACCGTGAAAGCCGGGATTATTTAAAGTAGCTGCTCCTTGCTCAGGAAATGCAGTAGATAATGCCGTTCCCACCAATATTAAAAAGGGATGCAGCAAAGCAATAATCATTGCAATTTTCATTTCTCTTGCTTCAATTTTTTTACCCATAAATTCGGGTGTTCTTCCCACCATCAGTCCACTGATAAAAACAGCCAGAATAATGAAGATGAAAAAGTTCAGCAAGCCTACACCGCAACCGCCATAAAAGGCATTTACCATCATCGCGAGGAGTTCATTCATCCCCGATAAAGGCATGGTGCTGTCGTGCATTGAATTAACCGAACCGGTAGAAATAACGGTGGTTACAATGCTCCAAAAACCTGTGGCAGCCGCACCAAACCTAATTTCCTTTCCTTCTGTTGCGCCTAATGAATTATCGATTCCCATTTCAGAAATGGCAGGGTTTCCGTTCATTTCCATATTGATGTTTGGAATAGTGAGGAGTAAAAATCCAACGGTCATCACGCCAAAAATCATCCATGAGAACTTCTTTCTTCTAATGAAATAACCAAATGCAAAAATCATTGCCAACGGAATAATCAGCTGGGCAACCATCTCTACCATATTGGTAAAGTAATTAGGATTTTCAAACGGATGTGCTGAGTTGGCTCCAAAGAAACCACCGCCATTGGTACCCACGTGTTTGATGGCAATAAATGCAGCGGCCGGTCCGGTAGAAACATTGACGGTATCGCCCTGTAAAGACGTGATTTGATCTTTACCTTCAAAAGTCATGGGTGTGCCACTGAAAACCAATAGCAGAGCCACAATAAAAGACACAGGCAATAAAATTCTGGTGCAAGATTTTATTAAAAAATCATAGAAATTACCCAATTGGTCAGTCGTTTTTTCTCGTAAAGCTTTAAACAAAATGGCCGCTGTAGCCAAGCCCGTTCCGGCACTTACAAACTGTAAAAACATCAACCACATTTGTCCTAAATAACTCATTCCCGTTTCGCCGGAATAGTGTTGCAGGTTACAGTTTACGACAAAAGAAATGGTAGTGTTAAAAGCCAAATCAGCACTCATATTCGGGTTTTTATCCGGGTTGAGTGGCAACCATTGTTGCGTCATTAAAATAACCATTCCCAATAAGAACCAAACAAGGTTAATAGTCAGCATGGCAACCAAATGTTCTTTCCAGTTCATTTCTTTTGTGGGATTGATGCCGCTGATTTTATAAAATATTTTTTCTATTGGATTAAAAATGGGGTCGAGCAAGGTTTTCTCGCCGCCATAAACTTTTGCAATGTATATACCGAACGGCAGTGCCAAAACAAGAGCCGCTACAAACATTGCGATTATACCTAATATTTCTGTATTCATTTTTTATTAATTAAAAATTAGTTGAAAGAGCCATACGATCAATTTGAACAATCCTGCTATGATTATAAAAATAACAGCTACCAGCGCTACATCCTTTACATCGTTTAAAACACGACTTTGTTTTGAAACTGTTTTTCTTTTTAAATCATTCATGATGTTATCATTGAAGCTAAAATTTTTCGGGTTTCAGCAAAACGTAAACGATATAGGCGAAAACGCCTGCTGCCAGGAAGAAAAGTGCTATCATAATTATTGTATTTTAATAAGTTGTGGTTGATACTGCTGTGTGTAAACCGCTTTAAACGGCAGCGGTATCTTTTTATAAATAAAATTCCATTGTTCGGTAGTAGCTCTTTTTTGAATTCCCTTAAAAGAACGTACAAACAGATTTTCTACAATGTATCTTATATACTGGTCGCCGTTCATATAAACCCAGTAAACAAAGCCTATGCGCCGGCTTACCGTTTTTACCCTGCCCTGAACAATCAACTGCTTTAAGTTATTGACTACTGCCTGCAGAACCCCGGGGAAATTTCCGTATTTAGAAAGACTTCTTATCTCAACTTTAATTTCTGAAAAACGACATCCCAGATAAGCGGAAGCCCTTAATGGTGTAATTTGGTACATGACTTATATTTTTTCAAAAAAACCGACTGATTTATAAAAGATTGCGAAGCAGGCACAACCTGCAATTATTAGAATGAGTGTTAACATTTTTTTTGCTATTTAGCTAGTAGAATTAAATTCCAAATCAGATCGCAGAACTGTAAATCTGTTTCAGATAAACAGTCTGAAGGCTTTGGGGAAGCATATTTATAAACCGTTTACGATCGGAAAGCTTACATGAAGCAAGAACAGCATCCAATGAAAAAACAAATACATCGGTAACGGCAGTTTTAAGCACTGCATCCCCTTTTATATAAATTTGTCCTATAAGTTTCATGCACTTATCCGTCATTAAATCGTTGTGCTGTTCTATCATTTTGCGCGTATAGCGTGTAACAGATCTAATTACTGCAAAAGGATTTTTACCATTGGCTGTTCTTGTTATTTCAGGTTCGAGTTCAGGTAAGACAGCAGCTATCTCGACAATTAATTTAGTTTGATTCATTTTGACTGTAATTTGTTTT
>Ga0308157_10010345_pt1 | contig 10130 bp, 6 predicted proteins | sample PhyBR1_FD_201035 | JGI IMG/M metagenome (GOLD analysis project Ga0308157, IMG submission 201035) | Phyllosphere microbial communities from UC Gill Tract Community Farm, Albany, California, United States - DLSLB.R1 | ecosystem: Host-associated > Plants > Phyllosphere > Unclassified | place: USA... | reverse complement strand
GCGCTGTCCTCGGCGACGACCCAGGACCACACGGGCCGGGTGAACGCCGAGTAGTTCATGTTGGCGTGCCAGCCGTCGCCCATCATGTCGAGGCCGGAGTCGTGGAAGTGCTCGGACACCAGCACCGCGTCCGGGTTGATGTCCTGCATGGTGCGACGGACCGTCCGGGCGACCTCGTGCGTCATGTCCTGGTCGGCGTACCGCCCGGTCATGTTGGCGACGTCGACGCGCCAGCCGTCGAGCGCGAAGGGCTCGGAGATCCAGCGTCCGATGACGGAGTCGGGCCCGTCGATCATGCGGCGGACGAGCTCGGGCGACCGGTAGTCGAGCTTGGGCAGCGACGCGTGCTCGAGCCACCCGACGTAGCCGGGCTCGTCGTCCTGCCAGTAGAAGAAGGCCCCCTCGGGGCTGGACCGGTCGGCCTGCGCCCGGCGGAACCACTCGTGCCCGTCGCCGGTGTGGTTGGTGGTGATGTCGCCCATGATGCGCATGCCACGCTCGTGCACGGCACCCGAGAGGGACGCGAGCGCCTCGTCGCCGCCGAGCAGCGGGTCGACCTCGTCGAAGCTGCTCGCGTCGTAGCGGTGGTTGGAGCGCCCCGGGAACACCGGGGTGAGGTAGAGCGTGCCGACGCCGAGGTCCTCGAGGTGGTCGAGGTGCTGCTCGATGCCGGGCAGGTCGCCGCCGTAGAGCTGCGTGCCCACGCCCGGACCGGAGCCGATGGGCTCGTCGGCCCACTCCGCGTCCTGCGCCCACTCCGGGGTCGGCTTCTCGGCGATCCCACGCGCGAAGCGGTCGGGGAACACCTGGTAGACGAGACTCCCCGTCATCCACTCCGGCGCGGGCTCGTGGACCGTGAGCCGGAAGTCGGAGACGTCGGGCACCTCGCGGGCGAACAGCCCCTTGCCGTTGAGCCAGCGGTAGCCGCCGGGCTCGTCGACGAAGAACCTGTAGCTCGTCACCGGGTTGTGCACCAGCACCTGGGCCTCGTACCAGCGGTCGGTCGCCGTGGTCCGGGTGAGCTCGGCGACCGACATGCGCGGCTCGCCGTCCCGCACCACGCGCAGGTGGATCCCTCGCTCGGTGCCGGCGAGCGGCACCCGGACCCGCACGGTGACGGACTCCCCCAGTCGCGGCGTCAGGTTCGACACGTAGAGCGCCGAGCCGTCGTGGTGCGGGTCACCGAGGAGGTGTCCCGCACCGGAGGTGCCGGGCTGGGCGAGGTGACGGGCGGGCTGGGGGTGCGCAGAGCTCATGTGGAGAGGGTCATCCCTTGACGGAGCCGGCGGTGAGGCCGGAGACGATGTACTTCTGGAGGAACAGGAAGAGCAGGATCACGGGGATCGCGCTGAGCACCGCGCCCGCGGCGAACTGGCCCCACGGTGCGTTGCGCTCGTCGGAGGCCCACTGGTAGAGCCCCACCGCGAGGGTGAGCTTGTCGGTGCTCTGCAGCACGGTGCGCGCGATGATGAACTCGCCGTAGGTCCCGACGAAGGACAGCAGCCCCACGACCGCGAGGATCGGCGCGACCAGGCGCAGGATGATCGTCCAGAAGATCTGCGCGTGGCTGGCACCGTCGATCTTCGCAGCCTCGTCGATCTCGCGCGGCACGGTGTTGAAGAACCCGTACATGAGGAAGGTGTTCACGCCGAGCGCCCCACCGAGGTACACGAAGATCAGCGCGAGCTGGCTGTTGACGCCGAGGATCGGGAAGACGTCCTTGAGGGTCAGCAGCACGAGGAAGATCGCGACGACCGCGAGCATCTGCGGGAACATCTGGATGAGCAGCAGCGCCGTGAGCGAGGCGCGGCGCCCGCGGAAGCGGAACCGCGAGAACGCGTAGGCCGCGGCCCCACCCATGAGCACGGTGGCGACGGCGGTCACCGAGCAGATGACCAGCGAGTTGATCGCCCACGAGGCGAAGTCCGTCTCGAACAGTCGCTGGAAGTTGGCCAGGCTGAAGGTCCGGAACAGGTTGTTCGACCCGGTGAGCGTGCCGCCCGGGTTGAGCGAGGCCGACACCACGTAGAGCAGCGGCAGCGCGCAGTAGATGATGACGACGACGCCGACGACGTGCCGCCAGCCGACCTCGCGCCACCACTTCATGCCCTTGGGTGCGTCGCTGCGGTACGTGACCGTCTCACCGGTCGCGCTCGTCACGGTCGACGTGGTCGTGGTGGCCATGTCAGAGCTCCTCGAGGGTACGGGTCCGGCGGAAGCCGAGCCACGAGATGAGACCGACGACGATGAAGATGAGGATCGACACCGCGGCCGCGAGTCCGTACTGCTTCACGCCGCTCTCGAAGGCGACCGAGTAGACCATCGAGATGAGCAGGTCGGTCGAGCCGATGACCAGCGGCGAGCCCGGGAAGTTCGGACCACCCCCGGTGAGCATGTAGATCAACGTGAAGTTGTTGAAGTTGAAGGCGAAGGACGAGATCAGCAGGGGCGCGACCGAGATGAGCAGCAGCGGGTAGATGATCCGCGTGACCACCCGGAGCGGGCTGGCACCGTCCAGCTTGGCCGACTCGATGACGTCGCCCGGGATCGCCTGGAGCGCGCCGGTGCAGATGAGGAACATGTACGGGAAGCCGAGCCAGAGGTTCACCCCGAGGATCGCCAGCTTGGCGAGCCACGGGTCGGTGAGCCACGGGATGTCCGCGCCCTGGAAGATGATCTCGTTGATGAACCCGAAGCGTTCGTTGAGCATGCCGCGCCACACGAGCGCCGCGAGGAAGCCGGGGAAGGCGTACGGGAGGATCATCAGCGCCCGGTAGAGCTTGCGACCGCGGATCCGCGGGTCGTTGAACACCAGGGCGAGGCCGAGGCCGAGCACGAAGGTGGTCGCGACCGACAGGAAGGCGAAGGCGAAGGTCCACACGGTGATCTGCAGGAACGCCCCGGAGATCCGCGAGTCCGTGAACATCGTGGTGAAGTTCTCGAAGCCGACCGTGACCTGCCAGCCGGGCGTGAGGCGCTGGCCGTCGGCCGACACGAAGTTCCCGCGGTCGTCCGGGGTGTAGACCGTGCCGTCCTCGATGTTCGTGAAGGTGTCGGTCGCCTCGTCGTAGGCGAGGGTCGGGGCGAACACGAAACCGTTCGACGCGTCCTGGGTGCGCAGGCTGCCGCCGCCGAGCTCTTCAGGGAACTCCACGCGCAGGGAGGTGACCTCGGCCTGGCGCTGGGCGACCTCGGCGAAGGTCAGCACGTCGTAGCCGGGCACCGCGCTGACCGAGGCACCGGCGACGGTCGCGTCGGACGCGACCTCGAGCGGCGAGTCCTCGGAACCGACGAGCGGCTGGCCGTCGCGCACGATGGCGAAGGCGAGACCGTCGTCGTCCGAGAGCACCGTGAGCGGGTAGGACGCCGAGCCCTCGACGCGCTTCTCGGTCTGCAGCTCGATCGACGCGATCGCGTCTTCCTTGTCGAGGATGTGCCCGTCGCCGTAGTTCGTGAAGGCGATGTAGCCGGTGTAGACCATCGTGAAGAGCTGGTACACCAGGAGGAAGAGCAGCCCGGGGATGAGGTACTTGAGCGGCACCGCCCGGCGGCTGAAGTAGGCCCAGTCCGCGACCGCGACGGCCAGGACGAGGAACACCGCGATGCCCCACGAGCCGACGGCAGCGGCCGCGAGGATCCCGTAGAGCCCGAAGGCGTTCACCATCGCCATGAGCACGAGCTTGACGATGAAACCGGGCTTCATGGCGCGGGCGGCGGCGTGGTCGGGCCGCGGCTGCGGCTCGCGCACGGCGTCCGCCTCGGGCGGTCGGACGACCGTCGGCTGGTCGGGCATGGTCTTCCCTCCGGGAAAGGTGCGGGCCTCGGACGACCACGTCCGGCGCCCTGGTGCTCAGGGGCAGGGGTGGGAGCCGTCGTGGCTCCCACCCCTGATGGTGCTGTCGATGCGGTGCTGCGGTGGTGCTGTCGTGCTGCGGGCTGCTGCGCGGTGGGCCGCTGGGCAGCCCACCGCGACGCGGTCAGGAACCGGCGATGGCCGACTCGATGTTGGAGATCATCGTGTTCCAGCCGGCGACGGGGTCGCTGGCAGCACCGGTGAAGACCTCAGCCTGACCGACGCCCCAGAAGGTCCAGACCGACGCCATGGCGGGGATGGACGGCATCGGGAAGCCCTCGGCACCGGCCTCGCCGAAGCCGGCGAGGATCGGGTCTTCGACCTTCTCGGCAGACGCGGTGAGCGCGGGCGAGCGGCCGCCGGCCTCGTACAGCGCGTCCTGGGCCTCTTCGGTCGTCAGGTAGTTGGCGACGAACTCGTTCGCGAGGACCGGGTTCTTCGCGTACGCGTTGACGAGCGCACCCTGCACACCGACGAAGGGACGAGCAGGCTCGCCACCGGCGCTCGGGATCGGCAGGACGGTGATGTCCATGCCCGCGTCGGTGAAGGCCGTCGTGTTCCACGGGCCCGTGATCGTGTAGGCGCTCTCGCCGTCGATGAAGGCCTGCTTGGCGATGTCGCCGTCGATCGAGGCGTCGAAGATGCGCTCGTCGCCCATCTCCCGCAGGAAGGTCGCGAAGTTCTCCCCGGCCTCGCCGCCCATGGCGATCTGGTCCGTGTACGACCCGTCCTCGGTCTGCTCGAAGACCGTCGCCCCGAAGGACGTCTGGATCGGGTACATGTGGTACGGGTCGCCCTCGATGCCCTGCTGGATGAGGATCGGGTAGGTGCCGAGGCCCTTGCCCTGCTCGACGAGCTCCTGGAAGGTCTCCGGGGTCTCGGTCGCGAGAGCGTTGTTGCGGACGAGCGCGATGTTCTCGATCGAGTACGGCACGCCGTAGTTCTGGCCGTCGTAGACGAAGGCGCTCGCGGCCGAGGCCACGAAGTCCGAGGACGCGTCGCCGAGGGCGACGGGCGCCACGAGGCCGTTGGTGACGAGCTCGCCGAGGCCGTCCGAGGCGGTGATGATGACGTCGGGGCCCTCACCGGTCTGGGCCTGCTGGACGAAGTCCGGGCCGATGTCGCCCGAGGCCTTCTGGACCATGTTGACCTCGACGCCGGTGTCGGCGGTGAAGGTCTCCGCGACGCCGCGGAAGTCGTTGATGCGGACCTCGTCGACCCACATCGTGATGGAACCGGCCGCGTCAGCGCCGGCCGCCGACGTCGCGGTCCCCTCCGCGGGGGTGTCGTCGTCGCTAGAGCCGCAGGCAGCGAGGGTGAGGCTGGTGACCAGCGCTCCGGCAAGAAGGATGCTTCGTCGCATCGTCTGTACTCCCAGGGTGAGTGGATGGGTCCGGCCGTCTACGGCGAGATCCACCGTCGTTGGCCCTGATAGCCCAGACCGTAACCTCTCGCATCCTCAGGTTGCAAGCCGTTGCAGTAACTTTCAGGCAACGATGCCGCGCGTCTTGCAGGATGACGGGTGAGATCCCCGGATTCTTTAGAGATCGCGCGGATCTGTCGTAGCATGAGGCGCTGGCTGTCGCTCTGCAACGGCTTGCAACATCTCCCGGAGTCAACCCGGATCACGCCCATCAGCGCTACGAGAGCCCTGACGCACGACAAGGAGGTCTGGTGTGTCTCTCATCCCGTCCGAAGGCTCAGGTGGCAAGACCCGCCTGACCGACCTCGCCCAGCAGGCGGGCGTCAGCACCGCCACGGTGTCGCGCGTCCTCAACGGCAAGGTCGGCGTCGCGTCCGAGACCCGCCAGGCCGTGCTGGCCGCCCTCGACGTGCTCGGCTACGAGCGCCCCGAGAAGCTCCGCAACCGGTCCGCAGGGCTCATCGGCCTCATCGTCCCCGAGCTCACGAACCCGGTGTTCCCGGCCTTCGCGCAGACCATCGAGAGCATGCTGTCCCAGCGCGGCTACACCCCGCTGCTGTGCACCCAGTCCCCCGGTGGCACCACCGAGGACGAGTACATCGAGATGCTCCTCGACCACTCGATCGACGGCATCATCTTCGTCTCGGGGCTGCACGCAGACACCCAGGCGAGCCGCGCCCGCTACGACAGGCTCCTGGCCCGCGGCATCCCGCTGGTGTTCATCAACGGCTACGCCGACGACATCGAGGCGCCCTTCGTCTCGGCCGACGACACCGCTGCCATGGAGCTCTCCGTCCGCCACCTCGTGTCGCTGGGGCACCAGAAGATCGGCCTGGCCACCGGCCCGGACCGCTTCATCACCGCGCGCCGCAAGCTCGAGGGCTTCCAGGACGCCGTCCAGCGCCACCTCGGCATCGAGGACGCCAGCCCGCACGTCGCCACGTCGCTGTTCACCGTCGAGGGCGGCCAGGCGGCCGGCGGCGACCTCATCGACTCCGGGCACACCGCGATCGTCTGCGGCTCGGACCTCATGGCCCTCGGCGTCGTCCGCGCGGCCCACCAGCGCCGGCTCACGGTGCCCCACGACCTGTCGGTCGTCGGGTACGACGACTCGCCGCTCATCGCGTTCACCGACCCTCCGCTCACGACCGTCCGTCAACCTGTCTCGGCCATGTGCCACGCCGCGATCAGCGCGCTCGTCGCCCTGCTCAACGGCGGCAGCGCCCCCCGGTCCGAGCTGCTCTTCCACCCCGAGCTCATCGTGCGCAACTCCACGGGCGCCTCGCCCGACATGCGCATCCACGCCGCGCAGCGCACCAGCTGACCGGCACGCAGACCACCCCCCGATCCACCGTCTCCGACCCACGAAGGACTCTTCCGCCGTGACCCACCTCGACTCGACCTCAGCCGCTCCGGCTCTCGAGCTGACCACCACCAGCCCCACCGTCTCGGTGATCCACGCGGCGAGCGACGTCGCCCGGGAGTGGTGGCGCACCGCCGTCATCTACCAGGTGTACCCGCGCTCCTTCGCCGACGCCGACGGCGACGGCATCGGTGACATCCCCGGCATCACCTCGAAGCTGGACCACTTCGTGGACCTCGGTGTCGACGCCGTCTGGCTGTCCCCGTTCTACCGCTCGCCCCAGGCCGACGCCGGCTACGACGTGGCCGACTACCGCGAGGTCGACCCGCTGTTCGGCACCAACGCCGACTTCGAGGCACTCCTCGAGGGTGCCCACGCCCGCGGCCTCAAGGTCATCGCCGACCTCGTCCCCAACCACACCTCGGACGACCACGCCTGGTTCCAGGCTGCGCTGGCCGCCGGGCCGGGCAGCGCCGAGCGCGCCCGCTACCTGTTCCGCGAGGGACAGGGTGAGGACGGCGAGCTGCCCCCGAACAACTGGAAGTCGATCTTCGGCGGTCCGGCGTGGACGCGCGTGAGCGAGCGTGCCGCCGCGGCCACGGACGGCATCACCGACGGCCAGTGGTACCTGCACATGTTCGACACCCGCCAGCCCGACCTCGACTGGGAGCACCCCGAGGTCCGCAGCGAGTTCGAGGACATCCTGCGGTTCTGGCTCGACCGCGGCGTCGACGGCTTCCGCATCGACGTGGCGCACGGCATGGTCAAGGCCCCCGGCCTCCCCGACTGGGACGGCGACGTCGCGATGGTCGAGGGCTCCTCCGAGGCTCCCGGTGCCGTCGACACCGAGCCGCACGAGGCAGCCGAGGACGGCTCGACCGGCGCCGGCAACTCCGGCCCCATGTTCGACCAGGAGGGCGTGCACGACATCTACCGTGCCTGGCACAAGGTGCTCGCACCGTACGACGGCGACCGCGCCCTCGTCGCCGAGGCCTGGGTCGAGCCGCTGAGCCGCCTGGCCCGCTACGTCCGCAGCGACGAGATGCACCAGGCCTTCAACTTCTCGTACCTCACCACCGCGTGGGACGCGGCCGCGCTCCGCGGCGTCGTCACCGCGTCGCTCGAGGCCTCGGACGCCGTCGGCGCGCCGACCACCTGGGTGCTGTCCAACCACGACGTCATCCGTCACGCGTCCCGCATGGGCCTCACCGGCGCGGCGGTCCGCCCCAACGGCATCGGCAAGAACGACCCGCAGCCCGACGCCGAGCTCGGCCTGCGCCGCGCCCGCGCCGCGACCCTGCAGATGCTCGGCCTCCCCGGCTCGGCATACGTGTACCAGGGCGAGGAGCTCGGCCTGCCCGAGCACACCGACCTCGACGACGACCTCCGTCAGGACCCGGCCTGGTGGCGCTCCGGCTACACCGAGGCCGGCCGCGACGGCTGCCGCGTCCCCCTCCCCTGGGTCGCCGACGCCCCCGGCTACGGCTTCGGCCCGACCGGCAAGACGTGGCTCCCGCAGCCGGACACCTACAAGGAGTGCGCGGCCGACGTGCAGCGCGCCACCGAGGGCTCGACCTACTCGATGTACAAGGCGGCGCTCGCGACGCGTCGCGCCAAGGACCTCGGCCTCGGCTCGCTCGGCTGGGTCGAGGACTTCGCCTCGTCCTCCTCGGTGCTGGCCTTCGTCAACAACGACGTCCTGGTCGTCACCAACTTCGGCGAGGCCCCCGTGGCCCTGCCCGAGGGCGCAGAGGTGCTCATCACGAGCGGCCCGCTGACCACCACCGGCGACCGCACCGGGGTCCCGCAGGACACCACGGTGTGGGTGCAGGTCTGAGGTAGGGCCCAGCCACGCTGACAGCACGCCCGCAGGGGGCGGTCCCGGACGGGGCCGCCCCCTGCGGCGTGCGGGCAGGATGCACCGGACCACGACACCGGCGCCCGTACGCTCGTCCCATGAGCCACGTCTTCGTCAACGGCCCGGCCTCCTGGAACACCCTGGTCGAGGTGGAGGCGCTCCCTGACCCGGTCAGCCAGACGATCTTCGCGTCCGGTCACCTCGACGGGCTGGGCGGGACCTCCGCGGGGAAAGCAGTGTCGCTCGCCGCGCTGGGCGTGGACGTCGTCCTCCAGACCGTCCTCGGCGACGACGAGCACGGCTCGCTCGTCCGGGCCGCGCTCGCCCACGACCGGATCCGGCTCCGGGTGGTCGAGGCGTCGACCGGCCTGACGGAGCGGCACCTCAACCTCATGGCCGCAGACGGTGGCCGGCTGTCGATCTACCTCGAGCTGCCATCCGCCGCGCCTCTCGCCGACCCGGCTGCCGGCCTGCGCGGCGCGCAGGCGGCTGTCCTCGACCTCGCAGCCAGCAGCCTCCCGCTGATCGCCGCGGCGAAGACCCTCGGCGTCCCGGTGTGGTGCGACGTGCACGACGACGACGGGCACCAAGACTTCCAGCGTCCCTTCGCCGACGGCGCGGACGTGGTGGTGGTGAGCGAGGCCAGGCTCGACGACCCTCGTGCGTACCTCGTGGACCGGGTGTCCCGCGGGGCGCGGCTCGCGGTCTGCACCCGAGGGGCGCGCGGCGCCCTCGCCCTGGACGCGCAGGGGTGGATCGAGGTCGGGCCGGCACCGGTGGGGCTGGTGGTGGACACCAACGGCGCGGGCGACGGGTTCGTCGCCGGCATGATCGCCTCGCACCTCGCGGGCGGCACGACGCTGGAGTCGCTCGCCCTGGGCGCGGCGACCGGGGCGATCGCCGTCACGACCACCGAGCTCGGCGCGCGCTCCGCGACGCCCGAGCAGGCTGCGGCCCTCGCCCGCCGCGTCGACGTGCGCCGCGTCTGACACGACGTGGCAGACCAGGGCGCCCGCCTGGGCCCCGGGGACTGTGTCAGCCGCCGGAGACGCTCAGCTCGGCCTCGAGGAGCTTGGCGCGGTGCTCGTCGCTCAGCTCGCGCGAGGACAGCCAGCCGTCCGGGACGTGCGGCTTCTTGGGGCTGCCCTGCCGTCCGCGCTGCCCCTCGGCCCGCTCTCCCGGGTAGGGCTCGTCGTGGTCGAGGGCGTCGAGGTGCTGGCGCAGCTCGGCGAGGGACGACACCATCGCGAGCGCGCGTCGCGCGTCGCCGCCGACGGCGTAGCCCTTGAGGTACCAGGCCATGTGCTTGCGGAGGTCTCGGGTGCCCTTGTCCTCGTCCTGGAAGAACTCGGCCATGAGCTCGCCGTGCCGGTAGATGGTCTCGGCGACCTCGTGCAGACCGGGCCTCACACGCTCGTCCGACCCGTTGAAGGCAGCCATGAGGTCGGCGAACAACCACGGGCGCCCCTGGCACCCGCGCCCGACGACCACGCCGTCGCAACCGGTCTGGCGGACCATCTCGAGCGCGTCCTCGGCCGACCAGATGTCGCCGTTGCCGAGCACGGGGATGCTCGTCACCGTCTCCTTGAGCTGGCGGATCGCCGACCAGTCGGCGGTACCGGAGTAGTAGTCG
>Ga0308157_10010343_pt1 | contig 10131 bp, 12 predicted proteins | sample PhyBR1_FD_201035 | JGI IMG/M metagenome (GOLD analysis project Ga0308157, IMG submission 201035) | Phyllosphere microbial communities from UC Gill Tract Community Farm, Albany, California, United States - DLSLB.R1 | ecosystem: Host-associated > Plants > Phyllosphere > Unclassified | place: USA... | reverse complement strand
GCTTCTTCCTCGGCATTCCATCCGGCCTCTTCCGGAGTCGTGGGAGGCAGGACGGGCTCGCGGTGGTCGGGGTGCTGCTTCTGGTGTCTGGCCATCTGGGTGAGACGGTCGAGGATGGCGACAGCGAGGTGTTCGGGCAGCACGGCCTGCAGCAGGGCCATCCCGTCACCGACGGAGCGGACGGTGACCGTGCGCTCTTCGGCGGCCTTCTTGTGCTGCTCGACGATGGTAAGGCCTGCAAGCGCCGCGGCGACCTGCCGGGCATGCGTCCTGGTGCGGGCCGCCGTGTCGTGCTCGGCGACCTCCAGGACGGCCACCTCATACAGGGCCAGGGTGTCGGGGGTGACGGTTCCGGCGCGGACGGCGTCGCTCACGGCAGCCGATTCCCGGATGATCTCCCGCACATGTCCTGGGGTGACGCGCCCCGCCTGGAACGCGGCGCGAGTGAGATTGAATTCCTCGGCCAGCAGTCGCGCGTCGGAGAACGCGAACTCCATCGACCCCTTCGACACGTGCCCGGCGGCGGAGTGCTCCGCGATCATCGACCGGATGATCACCTCACGGTGCAGGGGAGCGGCCGCGATCTCGTCCTCCATCAAGGCCCACCGCTGCGCGAGCAGCCCGGCAGCCTCGGACTGCAGCACGGCGATCTGGCGCTGCTTCTCGCTCCATGCATCCAACAGCGCGACACGCTGCTCGATGAGAGTCGAGATGTCCTTGGTCATGCCTCCAGTTTAGAACAAAACTACGAAAAAGGGAAGTGACTCCGAGATTGTGGAGAACTCACTCGTCATCCGTCTCCCGGCCCCTCAGTCGGTCGATCTCGCGGCGCTCGCGCTTGGTCGGGCGGCCCGCACCGCGATCGCGCACGCCGAGCATGGCGACCGGATCGCGGGGTGGGGTGCGGTCGTCGTAGGCGGTCACGGCGATGGGCGCGCCGACCCGCTTCACGAGAGTCTGCTTCACCGTGAGGATCCGGTCGAAGCCGGCGATGCGCACCCGCACCTCATCGCCGGGCTTCACCGTCTGCGCAGCCTTGGTCTTCTCGCCGTTCACGCGCACATGTCCCGCGCGGCATGCAGTGGTGGCGGCCGAGCGGGTCTTGTAGATCCGGATCGCCCACAGCCAGCTGTCCACGCGGACCGGCTTCACGGCATCCGTCATCGCGACTCCCGCTTCGCGAGGGAGCGGAGCACGCCCCAGACGATCAGCCCCTGACCGATCGTGTACGTGGCCATGACGGTCGGGCTCGTCCAATCGGGCATGGCGTCGGGCAGGAAGAGTCGGAAGGCGAGGATCGAGTCGCTGCTGAGGAAGAACGCGCCGCCCATCGCGACGACAGGGTGGCAGCGGGCCGAGGTGGCGGCGGTTCCCGCCAGGACCAGGCCGTAACCGGCGACCGCGGGGAAGAGTGCACCGGTGTGCGGGCCGAGCGTGACCAGCATCCCGACCCACCAGGCGGCGTAGACGAGGGTCCACCAGGGCAGACGACGGACGCCCGCGTAACGCAGGAACACGGCGATGTAACCGAGGTGCGCGATGCCGAAGAAGAGCAGCATCAGCGGCAGTTCGGGGCTGCCGGGGAAGAACGCTCCCGCACCGTCGCCGAGCCAGGAGAACGCGATCGCGCCGAGGAGCAGGCCGATGGCGATGCGCGGGCGCAGGCGCGGGGCCGTGAGAAGGACGGCGAATGCCAGCAGCGGCATGAGCGCCAGTTTCGTCGGCCCGGCGAGAGAGCTGCCGAGCGCGAGGGCCAGCACGTGGACGACGGAGAGGACGACGTACGGCACCCATGCGACGACATCGAGTACTCGGATGTCGTGGGGCAGGAGTGTGTCGCTGCTCTTCGGCGCGGCGGGGGTGCTGGTCACGACTCGACCGTGACCCCGGTGACCTCGCCGTCGCCGTCGAGGTGCGCGGCCGGCCAGTACCCGTCGGGAAAATGCTCGCCGCAGCTGTCGACGAAGTGCAGCACGAACGCGCCGTCCGCGGTCGCCTCGATCGCCTCCAGGTGCAGGTCTCGTGCTCCTTCATCGAGTTCATGCAGTTCCGGTTCGATGTCGCTGAACTGCGTGACCACGGCATCGGATGCCGAGCGGCGGATGCGTTCGAGGGAGGCCACCACGGCGCGGAGTCGGGGCAGCAACGGTTGCACGGACTTCACATCGGTGCCGTCGATCAGCAGCTCGATCTCGGCGTTGCCGTCGGAGACGGTGCCGACGTACCAGTCGTGGACGGCGACGGTGCCGTCATCGAAGATGCTCTCGCCACGGACGAGCCGGCCGAGTTCGGGGTCGTCGATGGGCGGATGCTGTGCAGTCATGGCTTCACGGTAGCGCGGCGCGTCACTCGAGGTCGCGCACCACGAGCACGCGTCCCCGCGTGAGTGGGGTGGACTCGCGGAATCCGTGGGAGAGGAACGTGGACAGGGTGCCGTGGAAGAGGTCGTTGGAGGGGTGCGTCCCTGTGGAGGTGTCGACCGGGTAGGCCTCGATCATGCGGGCTCCCGATTCGCGCGCGTAGGCGATCGCGGCGTCCAACAGCTGCCCGTTGAGGCCCTGGCCACGGAACTCTCGACGGACGACGAAACACGTGACGGCCCACACGCTCGGGTCGTCGAGCGGTTCCTCGGTCGCCGCGATGATCGCCCTGGTGTGGAGGACGCGGGTCTGCACGGTGCGCGGACCGACGCGGATCCAGCCGGCCGCCTCGCCGTCGACATAGGCGACGAGCCCGGGTGCAGGACCGGCGGCGATCTCGTCGTGCAGCATCTGCTTGCGCTGCTCGAGGTTCGTCGCCTCCCAGTCCTTGTTCCTCACCACCGGCCAGATGCACTGGCAGCCGTACCCGTCTCCTCCACCGGAGAGCGAGTGCTGCACATCGTCCCACCGGGTGATCGTCGCGTGTTCCGTCGTGATCGTCGCCGTGCTGGCACGCTACGCGGGGGAGCGGACATCGGCAACGGATGCCGTGCGCCACGCCCGGCGAGCACGGTTCGCGACGCCGTTTCCGGTGGGCTAGGATAGTGGAGTTGCCCGCGCTTCGGTGCGGTCGTCCACGGGCTGTGGCGCAGCTTGGTAGCGCACTTGACTGGGGGTCAAGGGGTCGCAGGTTCAAATCCTGTCAGCCCGACCACATAGAGGCTCGGAATCACGCGGAAGACGCGAGGTTCCGAGCCTCTGACGTGTCCGCTGCCGTGCCGTGGTTGCACTCGTTGTGCAGTTGCTCGCGGAACGAGCGCTGAAGCGCTCTCCGCAGCACGTCGAGCGGCATCGCCGATCAGGTGCGTGTAGATGTCGCTCGTCACCGAGATCGACGAGTGACCGAGCCGCTTCGACACGAGTGCGATATCGGCACCGCTCGCGAGCAGAAGCGAGGCGTGCATGTGTCGCAGCCCGTGCAGCGTCATCGCGGGCAGGCTGACGTCACGACGTAGCGAGTCGAACAGGCGCGTCACGTACTGAGGGCGCAGCAGCTCGCCGTTCTCGTAGGTGAAAACGTAGCCCGAGCCGAGCCAGGCGGTATCCCAGTCTGAGCGCTCACCGTCCTGCGTGATCTGCCAGGCCACGAGTGCGCCGACAGCGGCGTCGTCGAGTTGCACGACGCGACGCCCGGCGCTCGTCTTCGGCGAGTTCTCGACGACCTCACCGCTCGCTTGGACGCGCGTGCTGCGCACCGTGAGTTCACGCCGTGCGAGATCGATGTCGCCCCAGCGCAGTCCGACGAGTTCGGCACGTCGCAGCCCGGTCATCACCGCGACCTCGAACAGGGCGCCGAGACGATGCTGCGCTGCACGATCGAGAAACGCACCGACTTGCACAGGCGTCCACGGCTCGAACTCATGCGCGTCTACCGTCGGCAGCCGCACGCCGCGAGCAGGGTTCGCCGCGATGATTTCGTCGCGCATCGCAGCGGTAAGCGCGCCCTGCACGACGGCGATGATGCGTCGCACCGTAGTCGCGCCGCGCCCAGCCGCGACGAGCGCGTCGACGAACCGCCGCACGTCGGGTCGCTTGATGTCGGTCAGCCGCAGCCGCCCGAGCGCGCTCGGCGCGATGCCCTGAGCGACGTAGCGCCGGTAGTTGTCGAGCGTCGAGCGCTTGATATCTCCGCGCTGCTCGCGTCCGGTCGGCCACTCATCGAGCCACTGCGCGAACCGCACGCGACTTGTCTCGACGAACTCACCCTGATCGGGCTGCGTCTTCGCCTTCGCGAACGCCGATTGCGCTGCGCGCTTGCTGTCGAAGTTCGCGACGCGCGTCTGTAGACGACGCCCTGACGCGTCGAATCCGCGTGACAGGTAGTAGCCCCACTTGCCATGCTTCCCGCCACTCTCGCGTGCAGCGACGAGCGCCGGGCAGGCGCGTGCGATCTGCTGCTCGGTCGCGTTCTCGGGCAGGTTGCCGTACGGCTTGCCGCGCTCGTCGCGGCACGAGCATCTGCTGTAGATCATCGGTTCGCAGCGGGCAGCGATGCGACGGTCGCGGCCTGGCAGGACGTCTACCGTGCCGACCCGGAGGGCTACGAGATCGTGCGTGACGGCTTCGACGGCCAGGTCGACGAGTGGGCGCGTCGACTCGATCTCGCGTAGAGCGTCGTCGACCGGGCATGACGACGGGGGATGCCTCTATGTCTCCCGTCGTCACGGCGCGGTAGCCTGAACGAGTGCTCGCGCGCTGTTGCGGGGCGTAAAGGGGAGATCCAGATGACAGAGTCCGTCGATAGTCGGCCCATCGCGTTCATCGCGTGCCCGATTGGGAACAAGTTTGCCCCCCGAGGCAGCGTCGAGCGTCGGTGGTATGACGATAACGTCCGGATGTGGGAAGAAGTGTTCGAGGCGGCTTGCGAGGAACTGGACTTGCGTGCCGTTCGTGCAGACAAGATCAGCGAGTCGGGTGAGATCACAGAGCAGATCTTTACCTTCCTGCGCGACGCTGACGTTGTCATCGCTGACGTGAGTGGCGCGAATCCCAACGTCATGTATGAGTTGGGTCTGCGCCACACCCTCGATCGCCCGACGGTCATTGTCGGCGAATACGACCGACTGCCGTTCGACGTCAACACCATTCGGACGATCCAGTTCCGACGCACCGAAGGCGGATTGATCGACCTCCGTGACTCGCTGATTGCAGCACTGCGATCTGCGCTTGCGGGCGGCGGATTGCCGGTTTCTGCGACGCGTATCTGGGCGGAAGGCGCGGTTGCGCCGGTAACCGTGATCGAGCAGGCGGTGGAGGCTTCGGCGGCTGAGGACGACGACGAAGAAGACGACGAGCCGGGCACGCTGGAATTGCTTGCTGAGGGGGAGCGCGGCGTCTACGGAGTGTCTGAGGTGCTCACTGATGCGTCCACAACGATTCAAGAGATCGGTGAGCAGACGGCAGTGGCCACTGAAGCGATCAAGGCTTCGGACGCGGCCAATAAGGGTTTCGCCGGACGGCTGCTGATCGCCAAGGAACTCGCGACAACGCTTGCCGAGCCAGCTGACGACTTTGCAGTCTCAGTCGCAGGGTTCATCGATCACGTGCAGGCTATGGACGTCATGGTGCGTTACGTGGCCGGTCGTGGCGCGGATTCAGAGTCCGACCGGGCGAATCTGCAAGGCTTCTTCGCAAGCGTGATCTCGTTGGTCGACGCAGCGGAAGAGTCCTCCGTGAATGTCTCCAACTATGGCCGTAGTGTTGCGAACCTTCGCAAGTTCAGTTCTGTACTCAAGTCTGTCTCCCGGTCTTTGGAGGGATCGGCGAACACCTATCTCGAAGGCATCGCTGTTATCTCTGGTTGGCGTGCACTAGTTGAGCCACTGCTAGACCCCGGGTCGGATGCTTCGGACTCCGCCTGATGCTCGATTAGGCGACCGAGTCAGAGGCCCGATGCCTCGGCAACGGTAGGTCATGCAACGGCGCCCGGTTGTGCAAAGCGTTGTGCATACTGCCCGTCATTCGCTACGACGAGTCGACACGAAACGGCATGACAGTGCTGGGGAGAGTCAACGGGCGCCTACTCCCCAGCACTAGACATCACTGCTCGTCACGGCTGAGGGTTCTCTGGGGGTCAAGGGGTCGCAGGTTCAAATCCTGTCAGCCCGACAGCTAGCCCAGGTGAGAGAATCTCTCACCTGGGCTTCGTCGTTTCCACGGCTTGTCTTGGGAGCTTGAGAGAGCATCCGAACCGCCGCCCTTCGAGATGCCCGCCGGCCCTAGGGATGCTGCGCCCCATCCAGGTCTCCCGCCCTGCTCGACATCTGCGCGCCCGATCATCGGTAAGACGAAACGGCGCCAGGACGCTCATCTCTTGGAAGACTGGGTGGGGACATCCCTGCCCGAACCGGATGAATGAGAGCACGAATCGATGTCGACTGAGCTTGCGGGTATGACAGCACTGGTCACGGGTGCGGGAAGGGGGATCGGCGCAGCCATCGCAACGGGGCTGGCGCGCGCCGGCGCCGATGTCGTCCTCATCGCACGCACGGCAGGACAACTGGAGGAGACGGCCAGCGGCATCCGCTCCGCCGCGCCAGGGGCGAACGTCCGCACCATTCCCGTCGACCTGACGGATGACGAGCAGCGCGCCACGGCCCTCCGGCACCTACGGTCCGCCGGTGCGATCGACATCCTCATCAACAACGCGGCCACCGTCGAACCGCTCGGCGCGGTCACGGCGATCACGGCGGATGCCGTCCGCGCAGCGTTCGACGTCAACGTCGTCGTCCCCATCGCCATGGCTGCAGCGATCGTTCCGCAGATGGTGGATGCCGGGTGGGGACGCGTCGTCAACATCTCCTCATCGGTCGCCGGACATCAGACATCGATGATCGGAGGGAACGTGTACACGTCGACGAAAGCCGCTCTTGAAGCGCACTCCCGCAACCTCGCCGCCGAACTCGACGGCACCGGCGTCACCGTCAACGCGTATCGGCCCGGCGGCGTCGACACAGCCATGCAGGGATGGATCCGCAGCCAGGACCCCGAGCGCATCGGCACCGGACTTCGAGACCGGTTCGCCAGCCGCTACGAGGCGGGGGAGCTGATCACTGCGCAGGAGTCGGCAGCGTGGCTGCTCGAGCACCTGCTTGGCGCCGACGCCGACGTCACCGGGGCGATCTGGAACCTCGGCGACACGGTCGCGCTGTAGTCACCACGAACGCGACGAGCAAGGAGTCCGACATATGGCAGACGAGAAGGCCGGCATGATCACCCTGACCGGCACAGCGATGGACGCACCCGACGCCACCCAGGCGGCATCGGGCGGTGCCGACCCCGGCGAGCTCATCATCACAGAGAACAGTGCCGTCGGCATCTACGAGGCGACACGCGATGGCGTCACCGTCGCCGGGGCCGTGTACAGCAGGACAGGGGATCGCGTGACCCTCCTCGCGACCTCGGTGTTCCCGGAGTTCCGCGGTCAGGGCATCGCCGGCGTGCTCCTCGGCGCAGTCCTCGACAGGCTCCGCGCAGAGGGTGCGACGGTGATCCTGAGCTGCCCGTTCGCAGCGGAGTTCGTCGCCGAGCATCCCGAGTACGCCGGCGTCATCGCCCCCGGTGCCGCACGGCAGTCGCACTGAGCTCAGTGCCGCACCGAGCACAGCGCCGAATCCACACTGACCGATAATCGAGAAGAGGAAGAACATGCAGACCGTAGAACTCACCGACGACAACTTCGAGAGCACCATCACCGACAACGACATCGTCCTCGTGGATTTCTGGGCGGACTGGTGCGCCCCCTGCCGTCAGTTCGGCCCGATCTTCGAGAAGTCCGCGCAGGACAACCCTGAGATCGTGCACGGCAAGCTCGACACCGAAGCGGCCCGTCGAGTGGCGGCAGCCGCCGGCATCACGGCGATCCCGACCCTCATGGCGTTCCGGGAAGGAGTCCTCGTCTTCAACCAGGCCGGCGCTCTTCCTGCGCCAGCGCTCGCGCAGGTCGTCGAGGGCGTGAAGAGCCTCGACATGAAGGAGATCCATGCCGATATCGCCGCACAAGCGGACGGCTCGGTGCCGGAGGAGTGATGAGGCGAGACGATGAATGAAGCGTCGAACGAGCTGAACGCGCTCCTCCGGGTGATTCCCGAAGGCTGGTCGCGCACCGAGATCGACGGGAGCAGCTGGGCGGTCACTCGGACCACACGAGCGGGAGGCAAGGTCGTCTCCATCGATGCGGAGCAGCTCGGCACCGCGGAGCAGTTCGGCGCGAACGTGTGGATCACCGACGAGGAGACGCTCCTCAGGCCGTGCGAGGTGCCCGAGGAGAAGGTGATGCGGTTCATGCGCGCCGCTGCGGCGACGTTCTCGGCGTGAGACCGCTCGACACCGCTCAGACTTCGCAACCGCTCAGGCCCCGCGATCGCTCAGACCTCGCGACCGCGAACGGATGACCGGATCATCTCGGGATCCTCCTCTCGGATGCTCGCCGCGAAGGACGCATCCTCGTGCTCGACGTCGACCGCGAGCCGGAAAGCCTCATCGGCGAGGTCGGCAGGAACGATCACCGCTCCGGCCGCATCGGCGTGCACGAGGTCTCCAGGCAGCACCGTGACGCCACCCACGACGACCGGCACGTTCGCGGCGACGGGCATGACATCGGCCGTGCCCGCCTTGATCGTCTCGCCCGCGCAGTAGAACACCGGGTCGTACCCTGCGAGCTCACCGAAGTCGCGGAGCCTGGCATCGGTGATCAATCCTGCGAGAGCGTGGTTCTGCACCCGAGACAGTTTCGTCCCGCCGCCCAGAGAGACATCCGCGGGCCCGGCGTTTCCCAGCACCAGCACGCTCTGCGCTGCCCCCGCCCCGATCGCTCGATAGAAGAAGCGCGCGAAGTTGTGCACCTGCGCGTCGTACAGATCGTGGCGGTAGGGAACGAACTGGATGGTGATCGCCGGCCCGTGGAGCACCCGGCCGGGAGTGGGGGAGACCAGATCGAGGATGTGCGTCCGGTGCGGCGTGAGTCGCCCGAGTGCATCCGTCAACGCCGCGGTGGAGACCGCCGGAGCTCCAGACGTCATAAGTCGTCCTCCCGGGAGCCGGAGACCTCGGCGGCGACCGTCACATCGGGCATCACACGGCTCCGGTGCCCCGAACGATGTCTCCATTGAGTCCGTCCGGGTAGAAGCCGCCCGAGCGTCCGGCTGCGGCGTCGAGGTAGACGATGTTGAGGATCTGCGCGGCACTGCGGCCGAACGTGCGACCATACTCATCGGTGGGAATCAGGTTGGCCGTTTCCCTGGTGCCGAGATCCTGATCGTCGTCGGAAGGACCGCTGACGGCGTTGCGGACGGCGGAGATCTTGTGCACGACGTCGAACACCGAATCGTCTGCGAGACCCTCGCTGAACAGCGTCGCCCGGACGATGCCCGCGTGATAGGCCTCGGTGGCGAGCAGGCCGGCCGCGGCATCCAGATAGGTCTTGTTCGAGATGAACGGAGCCGCACCCTTGAACGCCGTGACTCCCACGTCCTCGAAGAGGAACGCGGCGAACAGGAAGTTGCGCTCGTCGGCATACGCGTCGAAGCTCTCGCCGGCTTTGATCAGACCCGCAGCGGTCGCGGCGGCGGTGAAACTGTGGTCGAGGGAGATGCGCGGGCGCGCGACAGCGGCGTCACCGAGCGCGTCACGGAGGAATGCGACGTGCGCGCGCTCGTCCATGGCGATCTCTCGAGCGATGCTCCTGATGAGCGGACTCTGAAAGTCGACCTGATGCCCGCCGGAGACCGCGCCCGGTGCGCCCACCCCGCCGACCATGTCGTCAGGAAGACCCTCCCCGGTCGCCGCGCGAGCGTAGAACTCGGCCTCGAGATACTCGAGATTGAGCGCGAAGTTCAGGATTGACGCGTCGCTGGGACTCCCTTCGGCGGCAGTGCCCGCCGTGCCGATCGCCGCCTCGGTCACCATGTCGGTGAGTTTCGCGCGGTCGGCCGCGGTCTCCGCGCTGGCCTTGATCGCGTCATCGATGAATCGGTCGTCGGACATGTCGTCTCCCGTGCTGTGCGATGGCTCCGGCATGCCATGGCAGGCCGCGACGTTCCGTGTTCGGACGCTGACTCCGTTCTACCGTAAATGGACGATATCGTCCAGAGTTTGTGACCGGCTGGTCGCCCGAGCCGTACCGACTCCCTTCAAGCGGAGCGCATCGACG
>Ga0308157_10010342_pt1 | contig 10132 bp, 8 predicted proteins | sample PhyBR1_FD_201035 | JGI IMG/M metagenome (GOLD analysis project Ga0308157, IMG submission 201035) | Phyllosphere microbial communities from UC Gill Tract Community Farm, Albany, California, United States - DLSLB.R1 | ecosystem: Host-associated > Plants > Phyllosphere > Unclassified | place: USA... | reverse complement strand
GCTGCAAGTGCGAGCCGCTGTGCTCAACCGCTTTACTCGACTGGGCAGGCCGGTTACGGTTCCAGTGTTGTAAAACTAGCTACAAATAGCGTTAGCTCGGCCTTCGCCCGATTTGCTCAACAAAGCCTCTGACGCCCGGCAGATAACCTGTTACTTCGTCGTTGGCGTTAGGCGCAATGGAGAAAAATCTTATCGCATTTTTACGGGTCCGTACATGCTTTCTTTCGAGTAAAAATATTGACAAAAAATTGGTTTAGCTCAGGACGCTTGATGGAACTAAGAAGACTCTCGCTTAGTTCAAAGTCGAATGACAATGACTTAACAGTTGGAATCCGACGAAATTCGTTTCCTAATTAACTTCAAAGGAAAAACATAGTTAACTGCCCTAGTCTGGCCGACACCCTTGCCACTGGGCGCAAATAGATTGGTGAAAAGCTCGATTAGCCTAGATAGAACTATAAATTTAACATCTACATTAAAGCGCAGTCGATCCTCCATCCCGTGCATTTTGAAGGTTATCAAAAATTTACGGGAAAGCGACTCCCTTGTCGTTCGAGTAGCGTGTTGGAAGTCCGAATCGCTAATCGGCGTGAATCCATGATGAGCTAAAATTTTGTTAATCGCTTTGACAGAGGATGCTGATGGCCAAATTGTAATATCGCCTGTGCCAATCGGCCGCAGGAGGGGTGATTTCTGCAATGGATGAAGCTTATAAATTTCGCTGAAAGCTAAAGGCACAACTGCTAGATAATCACGCTGATCTGCTGTATAAACTAACACCTTTAAAAAATCCTTAACAAAATTTCAGGAGGAGGCTCAGTGTTATGATCGAATACGGTGCAGAGTTCAAGGATGTACTCAAAGTCAAGATGTCTGGACTCGTAATCCGATTTGCATATCGCTGCTATTACCTCTTCCTCCTCCTCCCAGTTGCAGGGTCGCTCTAACCGTGTGTCATAGCCGTGGGGGGGGGGTGTTGCTTTATAGTAATCTTCGAAGGAAGTCCTGACCGCGCGAGAAATTGCCATTAAATAGAAATCGATGTTTTTGAAGATTCATATTTTTTTTAACTGGATTTTTTGACGCTACTTATCATAGCGAATAGGTCGAACCCGCACGCAAGGATTAGCCAGCACCCTCCAGTGCGGATGTACCTGATATCCGAAGCCTAAACAAAGTTCGGAGTTGTTGAGTCGAACCGCCTTGGCAAGCACATTTGGCGCAACCTCCAGGGCATACTCGCTGTGTGTTGTATGAACGAACTTTAGCTTCCAGGCTGGCTTCATGCTCGCCTGTTGCACCAACCTGCGTACCTTGTACGCCCAACTCTACGGTAGCTTTTAGGCAATACTACGACTATACGACAACTCCCCGTAACTTTGTGCACTGCTCACAACCTCCGCATGTAGTCGCACGCCTGCTTTGCAAAGCACCGGCCTGGCAGCACGATGCCTCGCTTCGCGGAACCCGGCTTGGCTCACACCCAGCAGGCGACAAGTTCGCGCCGTAGGTACTGCCTTCGCTTGCAGCCCTTCAACGAGCCAATAGCTCACTTAATTTGGCGGGAAATGAACGCTGCTGCTTTTTCAAGACATCTAATCACTACAAAGCTGACGGTTTTTTGCTCTAACCTCAGAATATGCTGCCGCCCGACTGTCAGCGGCGTGCCAATGCTTGGCCGGCCTTGTGACTTGGCTTTATACTGCACCATCCAGGGACGGATCGCTGATACGGCGATATTTATCTTAATTGTTACCCGTTATCGTTGCTAAAGGTCTCTCGAATACTACCGGGTGAGAATAGGTTTTCGACTGCGATAGACCTTGCATCAACTTTCCCAAATTCGGCTAATTTTATAAACTTAGAATTGAACTTAGATTCAGGAACCTTCATCTTAAGAAGTTCGAAAAAATTTTCGTCGTGGGTTGATAAAATAATTTGCCTATTAAATTTCTGGGAAATACCCCTTAATAGATCCACAGTCGAGAGTATATTAATGGAATCCATTGACTGAATTGGATCGTCTATTAGAATAGCTTGAACCGGGGCTCCTTCATGTGTCACATGTAATGCGCGCGCTAAAAATATACTTAAGCTCAATACGTTTAATTGCGCTGCACTAAAATATAAGCTCGGAGAGATTGGTTCCCCACCCTCCTCTCTCAAGTATATTTCTAGTCGCGGTTTATCACCGTTTTCTGGAAAAACGCAAGTAAAATCAATCTTCTTAAACGAAGGGTGCGGGTCAATCTTTGAGTAAATATTATTAATCAACTCCTCATAGAAAAACTCGTTGATGCGTTGCTTCAGACGAGACTCCACATTCTGGAATTCTTGTTCTAGGAATGTCTCAAATTCCACATGGGAGTGAAAATCCTTTTGCAGTGATGTTAGCCGTTCAGTTGTGCGAGACATTTCTGCGAGTTCGAGAGCCAAACCAAGTTGCTTCTCCAACAGATTAAGCGTACCTTGAACTTCGACACACGTTTGACGCTCGACCTCAAGCTGTCCTCTTAACCCTGCGAGAACTTTAGATACATCTTCAACAGAGGTTATGTTGGATGGAAGGATCTTGGGCCCAGCCACCACAATTGAGTCGATTATACTTTTCAAACCGACTTGTGCCTGTGTAATTACTTGATCGATATCTATAATTTTTTGATTAATTAGTATGGGATCATTTGGGAGTTTAAATTTAGATAAATTATCTTGGGCGACTTTCACTTGCTTTTGTTTCTCTTCAACCTCGCTAACAATGCCATCGATCTTAGAGGCGTATTCATTTTTTACGTGCTCAAAAAATATTCGCTCTTTTCCATCCTCTACAAAATTCTTCTTCAAATAGGACAAAGTTGATAAGTATTGAGCATGCTTCGAGGTATTCGTGAAGCGTTCTCTTTCAGAAGCTAAAACCGAGTTCACTTCGTCAAGCGACTTCGTAGCATTTATAACTTGGACGGCGAAATCGCTCAGCTCAACCAAAATCCGTTTTATGGCTGAGTCGATATTTTCGATATTCTTAGCGCGGCGCTCGTAAAATTCTTTCTCAGATAGACCACCTATTTTTTTCGCCAGATCCGTCTTTTTCTGATTCAATAATTCAATTTTTAAAGTTACTTCTCTAATTTTCGTATCACATTCATCTATTAACTTTATTACTGCCTCAATATCATTGTTTCTACCTAAAATTTGTTCTTTTCTTATACTGTCAATCTTGATAATGCAAGCAGATATATTTTTATCTAAGTCAGAAAATATTTCTTCTTCTTTTTTGATCAAATTTAATACAGCAGACTGCTCACTTGAAATCCCATCGTTTGAATGGATACGGCTCATCAATTCTCGATTGGAATCGTAGCGACTAGAGCACAGCGGGCAAGTGTCATTCTTTGTATGTGCCACGTACTCAGATCCAATCCTCACAATTTCTAATAATTTTTTATCGCGGATTTCTACTTGAGAGAGTAACTCTCGATATGCTTTTATTCGGTCATTAACACTGGATTTTTCACTGTTAACTGCGCTAAATTCGATAGCAATTTCATGAGAGCCGGTGGCTCTTATTACTGACTCTGGCGAAATCGCTTCGTCTATAATCAAGCTTAGAAGCTGGCTACGAGCATCGCTAGCTGCTTTCTGGCGATCCAATAGTGCTAGGCGACTGTCAACGACGTCGGTTTTCTGAAGATGGAGAGCCGTAAGGTCGCTTTCAATATTTTCCAAATCACGGAAGATTTTAGGAACCTCAATTCGGGCGGATTTTTCTAGCAGAGTCTTTTGCCGAAGCTCAGCTAGTGCAATATTTTTAGAATTTACATTGCTATTGAGTCCAGCCAATACACCTGATATGCCATCTCTTTTTTCTTCCAATTTACTAATTATTAGTGAAATAGATTTCAGTAGATCCCTTATCCTAATGAAATTCTCTAGGTGCTCACTCTCCTTTCTACTTTCATTCAACAATATCAAGGTCGTATGGCGCATGTCCTCTAATATTTGTATATCTCGCTGGATTTTATTTATTTTCGTAATTGTATCGAGCTGGGTAATATATGTGACGCGTTCACCTTCGAACATTTTCACTTGGTTAGCAAGGTGAGAATATTCCGGAATTTTGGCAGAAGCTACATTTGTTAGATGTAAGCTATTTTCCAAATTTATTATTCGTTTGGCGTAATCTTCGAGGTAAAGCAGAATCTTATTTCGATTTTCGATATGTTGAGCCGGGGTAATATCTTCGATATTTAGTTCGAATTGTAGATTATGTTGTTTGAGCCTTCGGACAGTATGCGCCACATGAGCTGCAGCTTCTTTATCGCCGCTCTCTGTTAGTCGTGACTTCAAATTTTCTAATAACAAAGATATTTTTTCCCGCTCATTATGAGATGTGCGTCGTAGTATAAACAATTTTTGACGATAAATTTCGTCCTCACCGCCGAAGCCAGACATGAATTTTTCATATCGTCCCTCAGCTCTCTCCTCTTTTAAAAAAGAATCGATAGCATCCTGCGAAAGAAAAATATCTGCAAGGTGCTTAGTATTTGCATCTGTCTCTTTGGGGTCGAACTTATAATCTCGACTGCCCGATTTGGCTTTTTTCAGCGGACGATGAAACGTTCCGTGTGTGGTTGTTTCGACATCCACAAAAGAGGGATCACTGTCGTCGATATAGCGGTTACGCAGAATATGCTGCGAAAGCCCCTTTTGATTTAGCGCCAACGAGGTTGAGTTATTGTTTATCCGTTGACTGTCGCGATTATATCGAGAAATACTATTAGTCATTGACCATTCGATAGCATCGTATATCGAGCTTTTACCAAATCCATTGGGGCCGTAAATAGCAACGAAATTAGAGATTTTGCCATCTCGACCAGTAAAATCAAATAGCCCATCTCCATCATAGGCGTACGAACGAAACCCTACTATATTCACTTTTTTAATTTTCATGATTCCGTCCCATGAGTATTTGTAGTTGTTTTAACCGGGTATTTCCAGCAAACTCATTTTGGGTTGTAGGAAGGTCACCTAGATTGAGTACGCGAGTTCTAAAAACTGAACTTTCATCTTCTGGCAGCTGCTTGAATTTTTCTGAAACCAAATCCAAGTCTGCACAGAATATCTCATTATTCATAAAGTCAATTACTTCTTTGTCAGTGTAACTTTTCTCATCTATTATTATTTTTCTCATCGAAAATCGATCGTTCTCAATTCGATACCGGAGTGATCGGTCTACTGGCGTTTTACATATAAAAACTAGATATATGTTCCAAGACGCAAAAATCGACGTTAGATTTGACTGATATTCAATTGCTATCAAACTCGAGATTTCTGACCAACACGCTTCTAATGATTCGGAATTATCTACCCAGTGGACGAAGCAGGATATAGCATCTTCGTCACCGGTACTCATAAGCATAAAATTTTGAGTTGGATAAGTTTCATTCAGGAACAAAGGGCAATCGACTTTAGATAAAAGCATGGTATTCGTCCCTTATTTTTTCCAACAATTCCATATAGCCTGCACCGGGATTTCCCGCAAAAAAAACCGAGTAATCGTCTTCTTTTGAAATTACACATTGATGGTGCAGGCCAGCCCAGTGATACAACCGGAATTCCAACGCGGCGTTAGTCATTGGTCGGTCAATACGCATTGCGCCTGGCTGCATTCGTCCGATGTCAGCGATCACGCCGCTCAGAGTCACCTTAGTGAGAGCATGCGCTGAAGAGGATTTGTCTTGGGTGCTCACGATAATAACGCCATCTTTTGATAACCCGGTGAGGTCAGATGTATAAATATCTCTTAGAAGTGAAGTCCAGTTTTTACTAGTGGCAGAAAAAAGGAAACGACGTTTAGATTGCTCTTGTTCAAGATATGAAAAATTTACTACGCTTGTTTTATCAATTATGGATGCAAGAATAAGGAATTCTAAATATGTAATCCAAAGTAGCGGATGAAACACATCTTCTTCAGCGCTGTTATTCACCAGCAATAGGGAATGGAATCTTTGATAGATATCTTGCGGCTTAGGAAGATTCTTCGCAAGCAAATCTGTGGCAATAGAATGGAGAACCCCTTTTAAGAACAATATACTTGAAGCAGTCTGCACCGCGTCGAAAAGAAATATTCGCGGTTGTACTTTAGAAAAACAACTAAAATGATCGGGAAAAATTAAAGAGTACCCTTTATTGTTTATCTTGGAGTTTAGTAATTTCTCGACGTATCCTATAGGAATACATCTAACTCTCCCATGATGCTCACGAGAAGGATCGCCTTCTATGCGGGATTGAATTCCACATAAAATAAAATCATTTTCGCGCTCCTTAAATAAGCCGCCGCCTGAAACCCCTATTAACTGGGTATGATCGGGGATATCATCTAGAGAAACTACTGTGAATTCCAGTGTTGTTCGAGCTACCGTTCCAGGAAATTCCCTTAATTGATCTTGCCCTAATTCTCCATCTCGTATTTCAGGATATCCAACGACGCTTGCTGTACTTCCGTCTTTGATATCTTTTGAAATTAATATTGTCGAATTCAATTCCTTATCTGTGACTAGTATTGCCAAATCCAAATCGGGATGTATTAAATAGTCAGCTATTATTAATATCGCTCCGTCTTGCGCGGTTACTTTTATCTCATGCGCTAAAAGATATACGTCTCCGTCCTCATCAGCTTCTAAATTGTGCTTCGCTGTTAAAATATAGGAATAGCCCTTAGAGCTTGGACTAACCAGTACCCCGCTTCCATTTTGAACTCTGAACAGCAGGTGAGAAACTGAATTTAAAAGGTCACTCAATTGCAATATCTCCTACAATACCTTGTATTTTACTGCCTAAAGCTAGGATCTCATTGGAAGAATATATTTTATTTATCATCTCTGGATAATTGAAATATATTGTTGCGTTAGGATGAATTTTATGAATCCGTGCAAGGGTCAGCTTATTTGGAAGTCCATGCTGTGAACCATTGGTAGTGATGATAAATTTCTTTGATCGGATAGTTCTTAGCAATGCACAGCTGGTATTCTTTTGGCTGCCATGATGCGATATTTTCACGAGGTCAACCTGAATTGGGTTGTGTTCGTTGTAGCCCAGCTTTTCTAGTCCTTCTTCAACCGTCGCTGAAAAAGCATCACCCAGCATCATTATTTTCTTTTCACCAATTTCTGCGTAAAAGCTTATAGAGCTCCCATTATGGATGGAGCGATCACCTTCAAACTCCGTTTTTTTTATTAGTTCGTTGTAACTTTTGGAGTAATCTGTGGAATATTTCCCAGTGTTAGGAGATTTTTTTTCTTTTTCCCATTTCCCTGAAAGAGTTTTCAGATTTTCGTCATTAGGCGATAGGAAAAAAAATTTAATTTTTCCTAGGCTGTGATTATCGCCTTGTCGAAAAAGTTTCTTAATCCAAATTCCCCTTCCGTCGATAAAACTTTCTAGCGTGACACCTTGTTTTATGCTCGTTTTCTTAGAATTCTTAAAATTCCCTCTAATATTATTTGAGGGGTACGGTGGTAGGTTAAACTCTGTGTGTATTAGTTGACCAGAATTAAATATTACAGACTTGGCGAGCGCAGGAAGATAGTCTGGATGCTCGAATGCCGATATAATTCCGCCGATATGATCGTCATCGACATGAGTCATTATCAGTAAATCAATTACTTGTTTTTTCGCGCGAATATCATCAAGTACAGCGCTCAGTTCAGCATCACCAGGAAACCCGGGTTGGCGTGCTTTAAAGGCCCTACTAGGGCCTCCATCAACCAGGATGTTTACTGAACAATTCTCGTCGGATACTTTGACCAAGATTGCATCACCGTGCAAAGCCTTAATAAAATTAATATCTAGATGCATAGAGATTCACCAAATGAGTAATGCTCAGCCATAGGAAACGATGCGGGAGTTGAGGGTGTATATTTTTTATTTCGTAATGTAGCATACCGGTCAGTGATGTTACCAGTGCTGAAGTTGGGCGGTCGTTTACCCTGGACGCCGCTCCTACGTTGCCTGACAGTGAGAACGCTAGATGCCATTGTGCACTATGCCCAAAGTCTTGCTGTCTAGCGCGATCTCTCTCTCCAGAGGCGTGTCGCAGTTCCTCCTCCTGCCAGCTTCGCCCTCTTCTTTAGTGCGAGCACTGAAGCGCGCCAGCGACTCGGCTCAGTGCAGGAAGAAACAAGAAGTTAAAGCGATTTTTGCTAGAAGACGTTTGTGCAAGCGGACCATGCGGACAGGCTGTGGTGCCGGGAGTGATAGATCGTGTAGCACCGACTCTATCAGGGCACACCGGATCGTACTTGCCGCATACTAGGTATGAACATCATCACCTACAGAATTCTTAATTGGGGCACACTTGATTTCGCCCCCTCATTGAACGTATCTGCCTCAGTCGGTTAGCTCTCCGTACAGTAGATGTGACATAGATGATGGGCTCAAGCGTCTCGACCGTAAAATGCTCATTAGATTCCGGGGCAGAGATGAAGAAGGTCATGACACGTATGTTCCTTTTTGATTGGAAGCAGCTTTAATGACGTCATGAGCTCGGTCCAGCGCATCTTTTGGCGCCACAGGCACAGCAGACCTACCAACTTCTTTCGCGATCCAACCGTTTGGAAAATGAAACCATGTGGCTAGTGACCAAGCATCTGCGTACTCACCGAATGCCTTCAAAATTTCGCTTATGACGGGTAGTGGTTGATACATCGCATCAAACTGGTAACGAGGATAGTATTCTTTCCCATCATATGAGACGCTAAATATCCGCTTTCCGCGTCTCCAGTCGACCGCTGGAAGTGAAGTCTCCGATGGTGGCTTGCTCTGAAGCTTGTTAATTTCCTCAGCTGTTAGCCAATCTCCTTTCGCTAACACAGTTCTGACTGTAGTCATCTGCTCAATACGCTCTTCAAGCATGACGCCGCTGGGGCGAATTTGGGTTACGATTATTCGCGCCACATCATCGGCAGATACAGCGTGGTCTTCGAATGCGTTGCTTATGGTTAATATTTCGATCGCCTTCGCTAGACCTTCCTCAAGCGATTCCGTAATGCCAAGTTGAAGACCTCGCGGCACCCTGACAGTCAAACAAAGTTTATCTACCTCATCTTCTCGCGTCGGTATGTCGCTCATGAATTCTCCGTGGACCACTCAACATTAGTAGCAATTGGCCGAACCCGGCCGTTCGCGTCAGCTTAGCAGGTTGCCTAGCTTAAAAAAACACTGACTGTCACGACGGGCCGGTACCGACCCAAAGCAGCTGCTCGCTACATGATTGCCAATTCTATTCGCACGAAACCAGAAGACTCATGTCGACCGTTACATGCATTCGCCTGCTAGCCTTCAGGCCATGGCCACGCACTCAAGCATGATGAGGTGAGAAACACTTTAGTGGATATGACTTGAATTCCTTTAGCGAGGGTTAGTCTCTGCAGTCGCTGCTTTACCGTGTTCAGATCCTGTGCAGTGGCTCCGCCGTCGAATCGCAACTCAAATGCAGCCGAACCGTGACCTGTCATGGAACGCATTTCAGCAAGACGTGACGTTCCGCTTAACAGCTTTTCCAATGGATTTGTTATCGTTGCCTCTACGCGTTCAGGCACCGGTTCGTTTACGAGGTATTGAACGGCCACCATAGGAAATGGCCCTTGGCAGGCGTCTACACCGCTGCTCCCCAGCAGCAATACAGCAGAGAAACAAAGTTTTCGTCTAAGCATGATTGCCTCATGAGTATTGAGTCCTATACAGATTTCGCGCCAGCGAATCGTTACCCCAAACGAGTCACATAGCCTGATCAGCGACTCGATAGTCGGCTTTTGGCCGAAAGCGGAAGTTCTTCACGCTCAGTGTAACTCAGCAAGAAACAGTGAACTTCTCTACTCCACGCCTGCAGTTGTCACTGCAATTTTCAAAACGTGGCATCTATTTCGGAAAGTCACAGCTCTAGGTGCAGCGCGATTCCGACCAAGTCGCTAAAAACCGGTGAAGCGGCGGCGCTCCGGAACGTGCGGAAGACGCACTGTCGAGCGCCTGCTGCCAGGTGAGGCTGCAAACCGGCCAACATACTTGCATGGCGCGACGTAACGCCAGCACGTAGGCCAACATGTAAGCGTAAGTATGGACGGAAGGCTGCAGTTAA
>Ga0308157_10010339_pt1 | contig 10134 bp, 5 predicted proteins | sample PhyBR1_FD_201035 | JGI IMG/M metagenome (GOLD analysis project Ga0308157, IMG submission 201035) | Phyllosphere microbial communities from UC Gill Tract Community Farm, Albany, California, United States - DLSLB.R1 | ecosystem: Host-associated > Plants > Phyllosphere > Unclassified | place: USA... | reverse complement strand
TGGAGCTGTCCAACACCTACGGCAACACGTACCTGAACATGGGCTACCTGATGCACCAGGGCAGCGGCTCGCAGCGCGGGTACGGGTTTGAACTGCGCACGGACCTGTGGGGCTCGATCCGGGCGGACAAGGGCCTGCTGATCACCACTTATCCGCAAGACTTCACCTCCAAGGTGGCGAGCAACAATCCGGATGGGTTCGATCAGCTGGGGGATGGGCTGGCGGGGACTGCGGCGTTGATGCAGGAAGCCGGGCAGGCGGTCGACGCAATGAACAGTGCCATCGGCACCATCAATGGGCTCAAGACCTCGCACATGATGGAATTGAGCGCAGGCATTGCCGCCATGACCGGGGGCAAAGCGGCAGTCGCCACGCTGTCCAAGGCCGCAGCGGCGCTGTCCGCGTTCAGCGGCGGATCGGGTGGCGACGGCGGCGGTGGCCCTGAAATGCTGCTGCCTTCCAATACCGACCCGGCGATGCCGCAGGCACAGGCCTTGCGTGAACTGTCCAAGGACATCACCAAGCCGATCGTGTCGATCGTGAGCCCTGAGGGGCATTCGATGATCAGTCCCAAGCCCATCGTCATCAGCTCGGGGCAAAGCGCGTCCATGCATGCCAAAGAGCACATCACCGTATCCAGCGGCGCACAGCTGACGCAACTGGCCAAGAGCGGCATGTTGACTCATGTGTCCGAAGGCGGGCAGCGCAACACCGTGGCGCAGGGCGACGTCGCCTCCGAGGCCCAGACCGGCAATATGAACCTGACCGCCCAGCACAACATCACGCTGGCCTCCAAGGCCGACACGGCATCGGTCATCGGCAACCAGAACGTGAACGTGCAGGCGACCAGCGATTCCGTGCTCATCAAGGCAGCCAAGCACATCCGTTTGCAAGCGGGTGAAAGCATCACCCTGACCATTGGCGAGGGCGAAGGTCAGGCGTCGATCAAGCTGACCGACCAGGGGGTGGTCGTGATCAAAGGCAAGAACGGGCTCATCGATTTGTCTGAGTTGCTGGACGTGCATGGCGCACCCATTCAGCTCAATTGCTCATCGGGTGAGTGAAGGCGGGCCCCCGCCTGCTCACTGATCCAGCGCCTTCTATCCCAATCACACCGAAAGCACGGAATGCAGTTTCATCTCCAAGAGGGCACATTCGAATTGCCCGCAGGCCTTCAAGACAACAGCATGAACATGCTGATGACCGGCACCAGCGGGCTGGACCTGAGCTTGATCGTGACGCGCGACCGCCTCGATGCGGGTGAGGGCTATGGTGCGTTCATGGAGCGCCAGATCAAGTCTGTGACCCTGCAGGTGAAAGACTTCGAGATCACGGAGCGGAACGAGCACAAATCTGCAGCCCAGGATGAGCTCATCGGGCTCGAGGTTTCGCAGAAATTCAAGCAAAACGGCCAGTGGGTTTACCAGCGCCAGCGTTCGTGGCTGCTACCGGACAAAGTCCGGGTGCTGGTGTTGACAGCCGCATCGGTGGCGCCCATCACCGAAGCGCAAACGCAGCGTTGGAAAACCATTTGCACCAGCTTCCAACCGCGCGAGTGACTCTGCCGCTGGGCAGGGCATCGATTGCCCTGCGTTCCCGTGCCAATGCACACCGTGCCACTCGCCTTTTGCCAATCCGCCCATGAGCCAATTTCCGCAAGCTGCCCGTCTACATGACCCGATCGCACACAGCAATGCCAATTCCCGACTGCTGGCGAAAGTGGTGGGTATTGCTGCAGGCGCTGCCATTCTGGGTGCGGTGTGTGCCGGCACCATTGCGGCCGGCGTAGCCGCCGGTGTGGCCGCGGTTGGTACGGTCGTCAGCGGCGGATTGGCGGCACCGATCTTGGTAGGAGCCGTGGTGGTGACCGGCGCGTTGGCCTCGGTGGCGGTCAGCATGGTGGGAGGCGCGGTCGGGGAGAAGATCGCAGATGCGTTGGTTCCCGAGAGTTGGGAGGTGACCGGCAAGATCCTGACCGCCTCTCAGGACGTGATCATCAATGGCAAAGGCGCCGCGCGCGCGACCGAGGAGGTGCCGCTGGACGAGGTGGAATGCGGCAAGCACACCATCAAGCCCGTCAACCTGATTGCGCAGGGGGCGGCCCAGGGCCCCAAACAAACCATCATCAACGACGCACTGGCGGCGCGCAAAGGCGACAAGGTGATTTGTGGAGCGTCGATTCACGAAGGGTCTGCCAACGTCTTCATCGGCGGTGAGCCGGAAACCGTACGGGACTACGACGATGAGGTTTCGTTCGTTTTGCGTGCGGCACTTTTCGTACTGGAAGCCCGCCGCTTCTACAAGAACGTCAAGTGCCTTTGGAAGATGGCCAAAGACCCGAAGGCCGTCCTGAAGAACATCGACTGTCTGATGAAGGCAGCACAGGCAGCAGGTTCTGCCGCCATGACGATCCCCGCCATATTTAGCAATCCCGTGCACATTGCAACCGGGGCCAAACTGCTGTCGGATGGCAACGACCTGGATTTCGTTTTGCCGGGCGTGCTGCCCATCGTTTGGCAGCGCACCTACAACAGCCTGGACCTGCGCACGCAAGGCCCCTTCGGACAAGGCTGGAGCACGCCCTACTGTGTGCAATTGCACCTGGGCACCAATGCGCAGGGCGAGCCCACGGTCACCTATTTCGATACGGACGGGCGCGATGTCACCTTTGCCGCTCCAGTGCCTGGAGAGGGCTATTTCAGCGTGGCGGAAGGTTTCGGCATTCTCCGCAGCGAAGGCGGCGATTACTTTGCGGTGACCGGCGATGGCCAGTACCAGTGGTTCGGCCCGCCCGAGGACGCCGTGCCTGGCGGAACAGGAGGCCAGGGCGTGCTGCAGTTGCGCCGCATCGAGGACCGCAACGGTAACTTCCACGCCCTGCGCTACGACGCCCAATACCGGCTGACCCATGTGGCGGACAGCGCGGGCCGGCTGCTGGAGTTCGACTACGCAGAGGGCAGCCGCCGCCTGCGGCAGATCGTGCTGCGAATCGGCGCAGAAGGCGAAACGCCGGAAGTGCTCGTGCGCTATCAGCATCACCAGGATGCTGGCCAGTCCCAACTTACCCAGGTGATCGACCGGAACGGCGAAATCGTCCGGCGTTTTGCCTACGACCAGGGCTACATGACCAGTCACCGGCTGCCCACCGGCTTGGTCTGCCACTATGCGTGGGAACGGTTCGACGCAGCATTGGGCGAGCGCCAGGGCCCGCACCTTCGGGTCGTGCAGCACTGGACGGACGATGGAGAGCGTTACCAGTTCTCGTACGACTTGGCGAAGCGGACTACCGGCGTGACGGATGCACAGGGCCGAGTGCAGCATTGGTGCTGGAATGCCGACCATGAAATCGTCTCCCACACCGACACCATGGGCCGTGTCCGGACTCAGGCGTGGAGCGATACCAAGCAACTCTTGCAACACACCGATCCGTTGGGCAGAACGACCACGTGGACGTATGACAATGCCGGCAACGTCACCGCCGAGACCGACCCGCTGGGCCGTACCCAGCGCATGCGTTGGACCCCCGCGCCGGCCTGCCTTCTGCAGTCGAGCATCGACGCCGCAGGTGCCGCTTGGAAATACCGCTACGACGACTACGGCAACTTGCTCGGCGAAACCGATCCGCTGGGCCACCAGACCACCTACGCCAACGATGAGCGCGGTCTTCCGCTGGTCATCACCGATGCACACGGTGGGCGAAAAAGGCTGGCTTGGGACACCCGTGGCCTGCTGACGGCCTACACCGATTGCTCCGGAAAAACCACCCGGTTCACTTATGACCGCCGCGGCCACCCGCTGACGGAAACGGACGCGCTGGGGCAGTCGACCCGCACCGAGCACGACGCGCAGGGCCGCCTGCTGCGCGTCACCCTGCCCGACGGCAGCGCCTACCAATACCAATACAACGCGGCGGGCCAGTGCGTCATCGCCACGGACGCGATGGGCCACGGCACGAGCTACAGCTACAACCCGCGCGGCCAGTTGATCGGCCGCACCCGCACCGTGGGAGCGCAGCACAGCAGCATCCAGTTGGGCTACGACGCAGCCCATCGGCTGGCCGTGCTCATCAACGAAAACCGGCAGGCGTACCAGTTCGCATATGACGCCGCTGACCAACTCGTTGGCGAAACCCGTATCGACGGAACACGACAGGTGCTGGAGCGTGATGCCGCTGGCCAAGTGGTGGGTGTGACGGAATACCCCATGCCCGCGGGGGGCGACGAAGTGCCGGGCCACGCTCCGGTACAACCGCTTCACACCCGCCTGGTGCGCGACTTGGGCGGCCAGTTGGTGCAAAAAACGGTGGGGCCACTGATGGCTGAGAGCGAAGCGCCTGATGTGCATATACACACCGTGTACGCATACGGCCCGACCGGCGAACTGATGCAGGCGGAAGAAAAAACCGCTGATGGGCAGTTGCTGTCCCGCCATGCGTGGCACTACGACAAGGCGGGCCAGTTGCTGAAGGAAACGGCAGTGCACCCGATGGTGCCTGGCGTCGTGCACAGCAGCACCGTGCGCTACCAATACGACGCGCTGGGCAATCGCATTGCGACCGTGCTGCCCGATGGGCGCACCGTGAATCACCTGTACTACGGCAGCGGCCATTTGCACCAGATCAATCTTGACGGTGCCGTCGTGGCGGATTTCGAGCGTGACGATCTGCACCGCGAAGTTCTGCGCACGCAGGGGCGGCTGGCCAGCCGGTTCGCCTACGACGGGGCAGGGCGTAGAAGCGCGGCTTGGGTCCGTCCCGCCATGCTCCGAGTCGGCAATGGCACCGGCCAATGGAGTCCGCAAAGTGCCGAGTGGAACGCGCGGCTGCAGCAACCCGGCCTGGACGACACCCTGCTCAAGCGTTACGACTATGACCGCAATGGCGAACTGCAGAGCCTGCACCATAGCCGTAACGGTCAGACCCGCTACCACTACGACGCGGGAGGGCGCGTTACCGGTGCGCAGCACCTGGGACAGCCGCAACTCAACGAGACATTCCATTTCGACCCGGCGGGCAATCGCATCAATGCCCTGGAAGCAGGCGCTCTTGCAACACAAGGCCATGGGTGGGTGCGGGACAACCGGGTGAAAGTGCTGGAGGACAAGCGCTATGACTATGACGGCTTCGGCCGCTTGATTCGCAAGCGAATCGGAGCGCACACCGAGCAGCACTTCCGATACGACGCGCAACACCGGATGACGCATGCCGCCGTGGTGCGGGCGGGAAGCAACGGCGAGCCGCTGCGGCAAGTGTTTCGCTACCACTACGACGCGTTGGGCCGGCGGATTGCCAAGTCGGACGACTTCGGTGCCACGCTGTTCACGTGGGAGGGCATGCGGCTATTGCAGGAGCGCCGGGGTGAAAACACCAGCACGTACCTGTACGAGCCTGAAAGCTATGGCCCGCTGGCCCGCATCGATGGCCTGGGGCGTGTTGAACCCCATCCTGCGGCGCGACATGCCTTCGGTGCCGATGCGAAGCAGGGGAAGGCCCAGTCTGTTCCGGTGACCAATCCGGACTGGGGTGATCGGTTCCATGTGGTTGCGGCCAACGATGACGAAAGTGGCAAACAAGGAGTCCAGTCACCCGCCGCCGCCGTCAGCAGCAACGCGGTAGCGCCGAGCGCTCAGGTCTATTTCTTTCATAACCAGCCCAATGGACTGCCAGAGGAGTTGAGCGACAGCAGGGGGAATCTGGTCTGGCGGGCGCAATACAAAACCTGGGGAAGCGCCGTCAGTGAAAGCTGGCAGGTCTTTGATGACGTGGGCCGCCCGATGGGGCAGGCAATTGCCGGTGGGCAAGCTGTGGCGCCGCAGAATCTGCGAATGCAGGGTCAATACCTGGACCGGGAAACGGGCCTGCACTACAACACTTTTCGGTATTACGAGCCAGATATTGGAGCATTCACGACGCCTGACCCGATTGGGTTAGCGGGTGGAATGAATCTGCATCAATATGCGCCGAATCCGATTGCTTGGGTAGATCCTTGGGGGCTTGCACCGAATACAAAAGCTCCGCTATCGCTACCCGAGGGTTATAGAGGCAGGACAGACAGATTTAATACTTCATCTGGAACCTCCTTTGAAACTCATGTTTATGCACCTAATGGAAAGGAAGTAGGCGTGTATGGGCCAGATGGATTTTTTAATAAGCACGGCACCAAGGGAAGTCAAGTTGTAGTGCCAGAAAAAGTATTTAATGCTTTGAATGGAATAAATGTGGATGAATTAAGGAAAAATGGTGGATTGCCGGCAAAAGGAACACCTGGTAGTCGACGCGCCGTTAGAGAATACACAGAGAAGATTCGTGCAGGCGGTAATTCTGGGGTTCACCAAAAACCAGGTTGCTAAGGATCAATGAAGTGAAAATAGTCAAATGCGATGTCACAAAATCTGGTTACTATTTGGATAGTAGTGGTTATGAAAGATATTTGGAAAATAATAAAGATAAATTTCCTGCAAGGGCTTTTGCTTTTGCTTCTGCTGGCTGGCATTATAACCATCGCGATGAGAAATGTCCCCATGACGCAAAAATTATTAGCATAACCGCAAGGGAATTTTCGAAAGATGACTTTCCGGAAGTTGGTTTAACTATAGAGTTGGAAGGGGCGTATGGAGGTCGGTTTGAAATTATTTATTATGGTGTTAAATCTTATATTGTGAGAAAAAGAAAAACCAATTGGCCTTTGGGATCTAGTACCCATGGCGAATGGTTAATAGATGAAGTTACGGTTTGTGAAGACGATTTATTAAATCATGAGATTGCCCTTTCCGACGGGCGAATATTTATAAAATTTCATGATTGTGATTTTAGGTTCGCCAGGGATTAATCTGTGGAAATCGATGCCTATATAAACCTTACGTGGCGAATAGGCGCCCACGCGAGCAGCACTTCCGATACGGCGTAACACCGGATGATGCATGCCGCCGTGGTGCGGGCGGGAAGCAACGGCGAGCCGCTGCGGCAAGTGTTTCGCTACCACTACGACGCGTTGGGCCGGCGGATTGCCAAGTCGGACGACTTCGGTGCCACGCTGTTCACGTGGGAGGGCATGCGGCTATTGCAGGAGCGCCGGGGTGAAAACACCAGCACGTACCTGTACGAGCCTGAAAGCTATGGCCCGCTGGCCCGCATCGATGGCCTGGGGCGTGTTGAACCCCATCCTGCGGCGCGACATGCCTTCGGTGCCGATGCGAAGCAGGGGAAGGCCCAGTCTGTTCCGGTGACCAATCCGGACTGGGGTGATCGGTTCCATGTGGTTGCGGCCAACGATGACGAAAGTGGCAAACAAGGAGTCCAGTCACCCGCCGCCGCCGTCAGCAGCAACGCGGTAGCGCCGAGCGCTCAGGTCTATTTCTTTCATAACCAGCCCAATGGACTGCCAGAGGAGTTGAGCGACAGCAGGGGGAATCTGGTCTGGCGGGCGCAATACAAAACCTGGGGAAGCGCCGTCAGTGAAAGCTGGCAGGTCTTTGATGACGTGGGCCGCCCGATGGGGCAGGCAATTGCCGGTGGGCAAGCTGTGGCGCCGCAGAATCTGCGAATGCAGGGTCAATACCTGGACCGGGAAACGGGCCTGCACTACAACACTTTCCGGTATTACGAGCCAGATATTGGAGCATTCACGACGCCTGACCCGATTGGGTTAGCGGGTGGGATGAACCTGCATCAATATGCGCCGAATCCGATTGCTTGGGTAGATCCTTGGGATTGGAGTTATTGCGCAAATTCCGATAGATACAGAAATGATAAAACCGGAAGATACGATAAAGATCCGAGAGTGAAGAATCCCTCGTCGATCCAGGATCGTTTGACTATGGACGCGGCAAAAAAAGGTGCGGGTATAAAAATAATGGATAACATGAAGAATGAGCGATATAAAGGCTGGGAGAAATGGGAATATAAAGTCAAGTCTGCCGATGGAAAAAATTCTGTTGTTCATTACGTGAAAGATACAAAAACTGGAAAAGTGGCAGATTTTAAATTTAAATCAAGGACGTCGGATGGCATTGGAAAATATGCAGCAACCAAAGAACCTAGCGTCTCACCGGGGGATAAACCATCGGGCTTTTAATAGATAATTATGTTAATAAGAGTTAAAAAAAAATGCATTGAAGAATCTCTTTTTGATCGATATGTAAATCGTTTCATGTCGGAAAAAAGTTACGAAAATTTTGAAATAGGCGATGAATACGTCGTTTTTGGGATTGTCTTTTGGTCGGGAATTCCTTTTTATTATATATATGAGGATGATTGTGCCGATTATCCGATACCGCTTTGTTTTGATTTTTTTGACGTCATCGATCCGACCCCTTCTTCATATTGGAGGATTTCTGTCGATGCCGCGGCGGTAAGTGGGGTGCAAACTGCCCTTGTATTTGAAGAATGGGCAAATTGCAAAGATCTTTATGAGCTTCTTCTGGATGGAAATATTAATGCAATTGAAATATTCAATAAATACAGAAAAAAAATTCAAACGGAATTGTCAATAGCTCGCTAATTTGGGAGCACATGGTGGTCGCCACTAATTGTCTCGCTACCACGCGCTAGGTCGGCGCATCGCGTAATCAGATGACTTCGGTACCACGCTGTTCACGTGGGAGGGCATGCGGCTACTGCAGGAGCGCCGGGGTGAAAACACCAGCACGTACCTGTACGAGCCTGAAAGCTATGGCCCGCTGGCGCGCATCGATGGCCTGGGGCGTGTTGAACCCCATCCTGCGGCACGACATGCCTTCGGTGCCGATGCGAAGCAGGGGAAGGCCCAGTCTGTTCCGGTGACCAATCCGGACTGGGGTGATCGATTCCATGTGGTTGCGGCCAACGATGACGAAAGTGGCAAACAAGGAGTCCAGTCACCCGCCGCCGTCAGCAGCAACGCGGTAGCGCCGAGCGCTCAGGTCTATTTCTTTCATAACCAGCCTAATGGACTGCCAGAGGAGTTGAGCGACAGCAGGGGGAATCTGGTCTGGCGGGCGCAATACAAAACCTGGGGAAGCGCCGTCAGTGAAAGCTGGCAGGTCTTTGATGACGTGGGCCGCCCGATGGGGCAGGCAATTGCCGGTGGGCAAGCTGTGGCGCCGCAGAATCTGCGAATGCAGGGTCAATATCTGGACCGGGAAACAGGCCTGCACTACAACATTTTCCGGTATTACGAGCCAGATATTGGAGCATTCACGACGCCTGACCCGATTGGGTTAGCGGGTGGGATGAACCTGCATCAATATGCGCCGAATCCGATTGCTTGGATTGATCCTTGGGGCTGGAATGCAAAGCCAGAAACCGCTGCAGATTTTGAGGCAAATATTTCCAAAATGCCGCCATCTGAGAGAGTTATCGTGGTTAACGGGAAGTTCAGAAGGTAGCGGATAGAAATGGGTGGGTGCGCGATCCAAAACTTACTAAAAATAATGGTAGACATGTGTATCGGACTCCAAGCGGTGACTTAAGAGCAGTTGATAGTCAGCATGGACGAATTGAGCATACGGATAGCAAAGGTCGCCATATGGGCGAATTCAATATCGATGGAAAGCAGACTAAGCCGGCAGACAACTCCGGGCGACATAATTTGAGATGTTAATGAAGGATTTTAATGACCATGAAATTGATTGATTGCAGCGAGAATTTATCGCGAGGAACGATTTTGAGGTGCAGGGGGCAAGTCCCATATGAAAATTTTGTGGATTTTATGGTGGTAGAGTTTTCGAATGGCACTGGAGGAGGTTATTCGCTAATGGTGTCTTCAGGGTATAAGGCTGGTTTGGTGTACGCCACCCTTCCCGAGGAGTCTGTTCCGTTGGAAAATAATGGGCATGCCGTGGATTTGAACTGGCTGAAGAAGAATTGGGGAAAGTGGGGATATTATGAGTGCCCTATTGATGAGGTTTTTATCATCGAGAATAGAGCGCCAGAAAGCGCTAACGACTAATTAATGGCATTAGGAACCACGCGGTGATGTAAAGCTCATGCTAATTCAGCCGCTTCGACCACAACCGCCTGGGCAACCTCATGCACGCCACCGACCCGCTGGGCCAGAGCGCCCGCATCGACTGGCACGAGCGCCTGCAGCGCGTGCGCGCCACGACGGCGGTGGACGGCTCGCGCTGGCACTACGAATACGACGATCGCGGCAACTG
>Ga0308157_10010338_pt1 | contig 10135 bp, 5 predicted proteins | sample PhyBR1_FD_201035 | JGI IMG/M metagenome (GOLD analysis project Ga0308157, IMG submission 201035) | Phyllosphere microbial communities from UC Gill Tract Community Farm, Albany, California, United States - DLSLB.R1 | ecosystem: Host-associated > Plants > Phyllosphere > Unclassified | place: USA... | reverse complement strand
GGGTCCCGTCGGCGATTCGACCGACTCGCCGAGGGCGGCCGCCAGCCGCCCCATGACGGTGCGGGCCGACGCGACGCTGATCTGCTGCCCGATCATCGCGCGGATGAGCATCTCGTCCGCGTCCATCGCGGCGGGCAGCCGCACGCCCGGAACTCGCTCGACGAGGGACCGCAGCTCAGGATGCCGCGACAGGGCGGCGTCGATCGCGGTCGGGTCGGCATCCAGGTCGAACAGGCGACGCACCCTCGCGATGAGCGGGGCGAGGTCGCGGAGAGAGGCGAGTTCCGCACGGAGACGCAACCGGCCCGCGGCATCCTGCCTCACTTCGAACCACGCGGGACCGCCGTCGAGCCGGATGGTCCGCGCGAACGACACGGCGTCGCCGGTCTCGACTCCCGGGATCGCGTGCGCCCGCATCCACCCGAAGAGCCCGACCGCGTCGAACGGCTCCCGGACCGGCAGCACCAGGTCTATGCGACCCGGTGTCGTCGATGTGACGCGTCGCCGCGCACGCAGTTCGGTCGGTGAGAGCGAGAAGACCTCGGTGAGGGTGTCGTTGAACTGACGGATGCTGCCGAACCCGGCGGCGAATGCGACGTCCGCCATCGACAGGTCGGTGTCGACGAGCAGCGTGCGTGCCGTGTGTGCGCGATGCGCACGGGCGAGGGCCAGGGGGCCGGCGCCCAGCTCCGTCGTGAGGAGCCGCGTCAGATGGCGATCAGAGTACCCGAGCCGGGCGGCGAGCCCGGAGACCCCGTCCCGGTCGACGACGCCGTCCGCGATGAGTCGCATCGCCCGCCCGGCGACATCGCCGCGCAGGTTCCACTGCGGTGAGCCCGGGGTCGCCTCGGGCAGGCAGCGTTTGCACGCCCGGAACCCGGCCTCGTGTGCGGCGGCGCTCGTGGGGAAGAAGCTGACGTTCGATGCTTTCGGGGTCCGCGCCGGACAGCTGGGACGGCAGTAGATCCCGGTCGTGTGCACCGCCGTGACGAACTGCCCGTCGAAGCGGGCGTCGCGCGCATCGATCGCGCGATACCGCTCGTCGAAGGTCATCGCTGCGATCGTCATGACCTCAGCCTGACACGTCCATCCGACACCGACTCGCGGGAATCGGACACGACGGCGGGACGCCGCCACTCACCCCGCGGGCGTCCACCCCGAGACCCCGGAGAGCACCGGAGCGTCGTCGCCGTCGCGCACCGTGACTCCGGTCACGCGGGGAGCGGAGATGGTCAGACGCGGAACCGCAGCCAGTGGTCGGGCAACCGCGGCCGACACGATCGTCGACTCGATCTTCGCCAGCAGATCGCGCGCCGCGTAGACGTCCACCGTCTGCTGAAGTGTGGCGATCAGCTCGTCGCGCGCCGGGTCGGCCTGACCGAGAAGACTCGAAGACCCTTTGCTGCCCCACTGGCTCGCGATCTGCCCGGGAGTCTGGGGAACGCGGACCCGACGGATGACGGCATCCCACCCCGACCCCTTCTGGGCAGCGTCCAGGTCATCTGTCGCGCAGTCGACCGCGTTCCAGCCGGCCTCGGCGACTCCGGCCTTGAGGGCCGTGAAGGCCCCCTTCGCGAACTCGCTCTTGCGGTCGTAGAGCACGCACACCCGGGCCCCGCCGCGGACACCCGCAGCGGCGCGGTCGACGCTGGCGTCGTCGGCGGGGGTGCCGATCGTCTTCGCGAAGCCGGAGTCCTCGGTGACGACCTCGAACGCCCGCGAACCCGGGGCGGTGACCATCGACGTCGTCTTCGGGTAGGACTGCGACCACTCGCCCGCCCCGGCCGCCACCATGTCGTCCGCGGGGATCGCGCGCAAGAAGGCCGCGCGGGCGTTGCGCTGGGTGAACACCGCGTCGGTGCTGAGGAGCACGGTCCACATGGTGCCGTCGTTCGTGGTCTGCACCGCGAAGTCGCGCCGCTCGCGTTCCTTCACCGGCGTGCGATCAGCGGGGGTCGGCGTGAACGAGAGGATGTCGAGGGACTTCCCGACGGCCACGAGAGGGTCGTCCCCGCGAGGAACGAGCGTGACGTCGGCGATCTGCGGCACAGCCGCGCCGCGGTATTGAGGGTTCGGCGTCAGAGTGACACTCGCGCCCTCGTCGGCCACCTTCGAGACGACGTACGGCCCGCTCGAGAGCGCCACACTCGGCGAGAGTTCGCCGTCGGTGAGAGCGAAGTCGCTGTTCCACACGTCCGAGACGGCGGCGAGAGCTGTCGTGTCCCGGTCGAGCACCGCTCGGATGACGGCCTGCTTCGCCTCCATCGGGTCATCGAGATCGAAGGCGCGCATCCCGACGGTGTGCGCCGGTACGTCAGCCCCGATCGCGGTCTGCCACGAGATGGTGGGCGCGGGAAAAGTGACATCGATGGCGCGAGCGAACTCGTCGACCTTCGGCCGTTCGGCCTTCAGCGCCGCATCGGTGGGGCCGTCCTTCGCAAGGAGACCGACGGATGCCGCCCACCCCAGCACGAGGTCGGCGGCGTCGAGTGGGATGCCGTCGGACCAGAGCGGCTCCTTCAGGTCGTAACGAACGGTGAAGGCGTCTTCCTTCACGATCTTCGCTGTGCCGAACGACTCGTCCGGGACGACCTCGCCGTCGACGATGTGACCGAAGGCCGAGCGCGTAGCCGCAGCGATGTCACGGTTGGCTGCCGTGGGGTCGGTCGCGGCGTTGAACGAGGTGAGTTGGCCTTCCCACCCGACGGTGACGCTGCTGTCGGCGATGACCGACGGCGGCAACGCGGGCGCGCACGCGGTCAGGGCGAGGGCGGCAGCCGCGAGAAGGGCGACCGCTCCGCGGCGGGGAGCACGCATGCGCTGGTCAGGCGCGATCGATGTCGTCGTCGAGCTCGGCCGCCATCTGACGGTACGGCTCACTCTCTTCGCTCTCGAGCCAGCTCTTCGCGTACTCGATGAGCACGGCGGGTGAATCCTCTGCCTCGGCCGCGGTGGCGAACGGGCCCAGGCAGTCCTCGGAGGGGCGCTGGTCATCGCGCACCACGGACTGGGTGGAAAGGTTGTACCAGTAGGTCTGCGAGGTGGTCATCGGCGCGACACTCCGTTCGTCATCCTGATCATAATCATCCTGAACACAGGCAACGGGCCGCGGTGCAGATCATGAGATCGCACCGCGGCCCGTGAGCTTGTCGAGGGATCAACCGCCGGCGAGCTCCGCGTCCGTGTCGCGGATACGGTCCGCCATGCGGTCGAGCGCCTGAGCCATGTCGTTGACGGCCTCAGCGGCGTCGTCGAGCGACGTGGTCAGCTCCGAGTAGGCGGTCGAGTAAGCCTCGGACGCGTTCTCGGTCTTGAAGCCGTCCTGCACCAGGTCATCGATGATGCCCTGGAGTTCCTTCAGCGTGTCGGTGACGGTCTGACGACCGTCGCGCAGGCGCTGCGCCGCGCTCTCCATCTCGCTGTATGTTGCACCAAAATCGTGAGCCATGAACCCGCCTCCCAGCGTTTCGTCGTGGTGCGGGGCCCTTATCCATCCCCCCGCGTCACCGATGCTAGCGAACGAATTCGGCGTCACATATGGGGAGAACTACCCACCTGCGAGGCCCTATATTTCGCCCAGCACGAAATGCGGTGCGGATCAGTGACCGCTGGGTCCCTGCAGGTCCACCATCGCCCGAATGGCCGACAGCGTCGGACGCTTCTGGAGGAAGGTCAAGCTCCCAGCGTCGTGCCGACAGCATCCGCCGTCACCGCTTCGCGAGCCGCGGCACGCGTCGTGGGCACGCTGACGACCGGTTCCGAGGCGGGCGTGACATCCGCGACGAGAGGCATCTGCACGGTGACCGAGCGACCCGCCTGCACGAAGATGCCACGACCGACGGGGAAGTCCGACCGCTTGACGCGTCCGAACGGCGTCTTGAAGATCGCCTCGCCGTCGTATGTGTCGGGCTTGAGCACGATGCCCTGCCTGCCGGCCTTCCACTCTCCGAGCACGCCGATACTGCCGCTCGCGCGGGAGATCTCCGCTTCACCGATGAGCATGTGCTCGCTGTCGTTCATGGCCTGCAAGAGCGCTCGCATGGGGCGGTCGGCGGGTCCGTCCGAGAGGTGGGGCATGTCCTCGATGACGATCAGGATGCGTCCCTCTGACAGTTCCCGCGTGACGAGCTCTGCCAATTCGGTCGCGAGTTCCTTCTCGTCGTCGGGGCGTGTGGCGCTCTTGACCCAGGGACGGAAGTCCTTGAGCTCGGATCTGCGGCTACCGAAGTGGTAGAGCTGCACGCCCGGATCGAACCGCTCCATCGCCATGACGAGCGACTTGAGACCGTTCGTGCGCCCGGATGCCGGGGGCCCGGAGATCACGAAGGAACCGATGGGCTCGAAGCCGTGCGCCGAGAGGGTGTCGTCGGCGACGCCGAACACCGGCATCCCGTCGACCCGTGCCGGCATGTCCGACGCGGGGACCGCGGTCGGCAGAGCACCGATCTCCGGCAGATCGCGCACACCCGCCGCCCGGAGCTCCGCCCCGAGCGCGGTGAGAGCCTTCGTCTGCTCCACGGCGTTCGATGTGCCGCCGAGGACGGCGATCTGAGCCTCGTGCCCGTCGACGACTGCGCGACCCGGAGCCGACTGCTCGTCGAGGACGTCGCGCGGGGTACCGAGCAGCATGTACTGCGACGGGTCACCCATGCGGAGCACCACCTTGCGGGAGATGTTCGACGCCACCGCACTGGGAACCGCGTTGCCACGGTCGGCCGTCAGCACCGTGTGGACGCCGAGGGTGCGGCCTTCACCCAGGATCCGCATGAAAGTCCGGTAGAACGGCCCGCGACCGGGTGCGATCTCCCAGTCCTTCTTGAACTCGGGGAAGTTGTCGATGAGCAAAATGATGCGCGGCAGGTTCGGATCCGCGATCTCGCGGTACTCCTGCAGCGTCGCCGCACTCGCAGCCGAGAACGCCGTCGCCCGCCGGTCCATTTCGCTGTCCAGCGTGCGGAACAGACGCTGGATACGCTCCACGTCGGAGCCGTCGACGACCGAACCCACGTGCGGCAGCGCCGACAGTGCCCCGAGGGCACCGGTGGCGAAATCGAGGCAGTACACGTTGACGCGGCCGCGATCCGGACGCATGCCCGCGGCGGTGCCGATCGTCTTCAACACGGTCGACTTACCGGAACCTGACGTGCCGTAGACGACGAGGGAGCCATCGCGATCGGGGACGAAGGCCGCCGACTCCTGCATCTGCTTCTCGGGAACGTCCATGAGGGCGATCGGAATGCGGGTGTCGCCGTCGTTCGCGAGATCGGCCAAGTCGACGAGCGGAGACAGATCGTCGAGCCACGGACGCCGCGGGAGCGGCAACTCGGCGAGTTCCCGCGCCGCGACGAGTGTCGACACGATGCGACGCTGGTCGTTCGGCCCGAGGTCCTCTTCGTGCGAGTCGGACTCGGCGGGCCGATCGGGCTCCCACTCGGCGGATGCACCGAAGCGCAGCTCGGCGACACGCACCTCGGCGACCGTCGTTTCTTCCTGGCTCGTCCAGCCGCCGGTGTACGCGGACTGGAAGGGCACGAGTCGACCGGGCCCGGTCTTCGCGATCGCACGGCCGGGAACGGATGCCGGGAAGCTCGCCGCGACGTCGTCGTCGACCACGTCGCGCGAGTCCGCCTCATCCGCCATGCGCAGCGCGATACGGAGGTTCGTGTTGGCGCGCAGGTTGTCCTTGATGACGCCGGCGGGGCGCTGGGTCGCCATGATGAGGTGGATGCCGAGCGAGCGGCCTCGCTGCGCGATGTCGACCACGCCGTCCACGAACTCAGGCATCTCCGACGCCAGGGCGGCGAATTCGTCGATCACCAGGACGAGCGACGGCGGGCAGTCGGGGTCCTGACGCTTCTCAAGCTCGAGCAGGTCCTTGGCCTTCTTGCGGTTCAACAGGTGCTCGCGGTGCTGCAACTCGGCCCGGAGGCTGGTGAGCGCACGCCGGACGAGGTGCGGGTTGAGGTCGGTCACGAGGCCGACGCAGTGCGGCAGATCGACGCAGTCCGCGAACGCGGACCCGCCCTTGTAGTCGACGAACAGGAACGTGACGCGATCCGGGCTGTGCGCCGCCGCCATGCCGAGCACCCACGCCTGCAGGAATTCTGACTTACCGGAACCGGTCGTCCCACCCACGAGCGCGTGCGGGCCCTGCATGCGGAGATCGAGCGCCATCGCGTCGCTCGGCCCCTGACCGATGATCGCGCGGAGCGTGCCCGCCTTCTTGAGACGCGGACGCGGTGTGGGGGTGCGGTCGAGGATCGTGTTGTTCTGCCGCCAGCGCTCGATGGCCGCGTTCGGGTTCTCCGCGATGGCCGGGTCGATGAGCTGGAGGAACATGACCGCGTTGGGGATGTCGGATGCGTCGTGCACCACGGTGCTCGCATCGACGACCGGAGCAAGGCGACGGGCGAACATCTCCATGTAGGCGTTGGAGACACCCTCGACGGCGACGTGCTCGAAGCTCTCGCCGTTGCGGACGAGTCCGACCCGAGCATCGGCCAGGTCCGAGGTCAGTTCGATGAAGCTTCGGCAGACGGCGGGAAGCGACTCCACGGTGTCCGAGATGAAGATGGCGTGGACGCCGTGGTCGGCGCCCTTCTCGAGCACATCCGTCAGTCGGCCGCGGTCGACGGGAGCGTCCCCGGTGACGAACACGATGACGGACACGGGGGGCGTCTTGGTCCGATCCTCCGCGGCACGAGCGACGTCGGTGCCGTAGAGCAGCGGGTTCCAGTCATCCTTGAAGGGTCCGCGGGGCTCACCGCTGCCGCCGCCGGCGGCACGTCGCACGTACTCCTCGAGCGAGTTCAACAGGGCCGCGCCGCTGGGAGCCGAGTCTGCGAGCGCCGCACCGCGGAACGGGCTTCGCTCTGCGGACGTGTGCGGGAGCCACTTGAGCCATTCGAGCTCGGGCGTCCAGGAGGAATCCGAGAAGGCCACCGTGACGACGTCGTTCGGCGCATGCAGGCCGAAGACCTGCACGGCCACACCGCGCATCGCGTCGGCGACAAGGGCGCGCGGGCCGGCGATGCCGACGGATCCGGCGGTAGGGAAGGTCTCGAAGACGGGAACGTCGTCGACCGTCGCGTAGCGCAGTCGCAGCCGATCGACACGGTCGATGTACTCGGGCAGTCCGTCGGGCGTCTCGGCGTCGTCGATCCCGTTGCGGGCCGGAAGTGAGCAGGTGCCCAGACGCAGAGCGAGGAAGTTCCAGTGCTCGGGACGCCTGGTCCACAGCAGCGGCCCGAGACGCATGGCCTCTTCGAAGACATCGGCCACGGCCGGCGCCTCGGCGTTGCGGGCTGCTTCCTCCTCCGGCTTGCCGCGGAAGAAGTCTTCCTCGAGCTGCTCGAACTGGCGCTCGAACAGCAGGCGCTCGTGGTCCTCGCTCTTGCGGCTCTGAACCGACTGGTTGATGAGGTTGCCGAACGCCATCAGCGGCGTCATGACGATCAGCAGCAGCGAACGGGGGTTGCCGTTGAGCGCGAAGAGGGCTGCGCCCATGAGGATCGGCGCGACCATGATCGGCCACGGGAAGATCTTGCCGATCTTCTCGGTGGGCAGGCGGGGCGGCTTGAACCGCGTTCCCGGGTACCGCACCTCGACGCGGGGGCTGCGGTTGAAAAGCAGACCTCCGCCGCGCTCGATGATCGGATCCTCGGTGGCCGCACCGTCCCACGAACGGGTCAGGTAGACGACGAGCGTCGTACCGCCGATGACGAACGGACGGCCGTCCTCGACGCGCACACGCTGCACCTCGACGCCCTCGACGAGAACACCGTTGGCGGAGTTCAGGTCGACGACCTCCGCGTACGTCCCGACCTCGATGCGCGCGTGTCGCTTGGAGACCATCGGGTCGATCAGCACGACGTCGTTGCTCGGGTCGCGCCCGATGGACACGTGGCCCGCTGACAGCGCGAACTCCTGCCCCGCGAGCGGGCCCGCGATGGCGCGGAGAATCCCGACCGTCTCGCCGCGACCGGCCTTGATGTATCCCGCACCGTAGTTGACGATGGATGCCGCGAATCCCGACCCGATGGGCGCTTCACCGATCGGCAGGTCGTGTGGCAGTTCGACGGCGCGCGATGCCGTGGGCGGCGCGACGGAGAGAGTGAGGACATCCTCCTCGGCGAACGTCGTGGTCCGCAGGGGATCGGATGCCGCGATGTAGCGCGCGACGTCGCCGACCGTCGCGGTCGAGTCCGCCGTCACGACGATGTCGACGGGGTCGTTGCCCTGACGGTGCAGGGTGAGCTTCAGCCGCATGGGTGTTCTCCGAAGGGATGGGGACGCGTTCGTCGGACGGGGGCGAGCAGGACGATCACAACACGACGACCTCAGCGAGGCGGTCGCCCAAGCGCACGGTGTCGCCGACGACGGCAGACAGGGCGACCCCGGGGACGGCAGACGTCTCCGCACCCGCGCGCACGACAGCGCTGCCGTTGGTCGACCCGCGGTCGATGATCTCGAGCCCGCCGCTCGTCGGAACGAGCAGAGCGTGGGTCTTCGACAGCGATCGGCTCTCGTCCGTCAGCTGCGTGGGCTCGGCTCCCGGGGCAGCCGCGGGGTCGGGGTCGCGTCCCACGAGGAGAGCCGCCGCCACGATGAGGGTCTCCCCCGTGTCGAAGCGAAGGCCGATCCGGGGTGCCGGCGCGGGCGCCGCGGCCGGGGCGGGTGCGGGCTCCGACACTGAGTCGGGTGCGGGTGCGGGTGCGGGGGCGACGGCCGGAGCCGGAGCTTCAGCAGAGGGCGGAGCCGGAGCTGCGGCGGGAGTGTGAGCCGGAGCGGGCACCGCAGGCGGAGCCGCCACGGGGCCGCCGACCGGTTCCGCGGGGAGGAAGGTCCCGCGGTCCGGCAGCGGGCTGCGTCGCGACTCATCGGCACCGGGAGCAGCGTCGATGACCGTCGCCAATCCGGCCGCGGGCGCGGGAGCCTCCCCTGCATCGGGGGCGCCGTCCTTCGATCGACCGACGCCGAGGACACCGGCGCTGATGCGGTTACCCGGCCGGTACTCGGGGTTGACGCCGGGACGCGTCGGCGTCGCCAGTGAGGGACGCTCGGCGCGCTCGCGCACGGGTTCTGCCTTCACCGTCTTCCGGGCGATCCGCATCCGCTTCTCGTCGTACGGGTTCAGCCCGAGCTTGATGTCGACGAGCCACATCCGTGCCGCGCGATCGTGGAAGCCCCGCCCGCGCTCCGTCGAGTCGAAGGTCGGCGAGGCGAGGATGACGGCCGTGCCGATGACCGGGATGATTCCGGCCGCCCCGACGATGAGGGCGCGGAGGAGGACCGGACCGGCGCCCGGCCGTTCCAGGGTCCGGACGTTGATGCTCCGGAGTCCCATGAATCCCTTGCCGATCGTCCTTCCTCGACGCGCCTGCAGGATCCACTGGACGATCAGGAACGCGAGCGAGAGCGCGACCGAGACGGCCGCCATGACGGCCGCCAGCACGAAGCCGGGGTGGTTGACGAGGCCGTAGGGCGAGATCGAGCCGCCCGCGAGCTTCAGCAGCAGGGGCAACGCCCCCAGCCACAGGGGAAGCTGCAACACGACCCAGACGAGCACGTCGATCACGAACGCCATGGACCGGCGACCGAACGGGGCACGAATGAGTCCCAGCGCGGCGGCATACGCCGGATCGGGCCGCCCGAGGGCGTCAACGCCGTCGGGACGGTCCTCCGGCTGATCGATCTCCCAGATCATGCCTTCGAAGCATCCGGTTCGTCACCGGGCACGAAGTAGCGAGCGGGCGACAGACCGGTCCGGATGACCGCATCGCCGGCGGCGTCGAGGAACTCCGCCATCGTCGCGACGCTGAGGGTTCCGGCGGGGTCGGCGATGATCACGTTGTCGACCACCGGAAGCAGTGTCGCGGTGCCCTGCGGCCACGCCGCGAAGGTGGTCGTCACGCCGGACTCGAGCACCTGGATCTTGGCAGGGGCGATGTGCACGTCGGGTCGCTGCAATGCGGCCGTCTGCACGTCGTAGGCGCGCACCGAGAACAACCGCAGCACGCGCTCGAAGCGCATCTCCAGCTCGGGCAGACGCTCGCGCCACGGGAACGGCGCCCAGCCGTCCTCGGTCAGGACGATGGGGTGCGCGCTGACGAGCGGCTGCTCCGCCTCGTAGAGC